>OLFU01001153.1_pt1 | contig 27352 bp, 23 predicted proteins | sample 1605161 | NCBI WGS metagenome assembly OLFU01 (sample SAMEA3888914, study PRJEB22519) | human gut metagenome | biome: human gut; feature: human-associated habitat; material: faeces | place: Denmark | collected 2011
AGGTGTACCGTTTGCGCATCATGTATTTTCAGAAGGTGTTCATGGGCTGTCTGTGGCAACCGAAGAATGGTTCCTGCAAAAGACAGGACACCAGAAAAATCAACTCGGCATGATCATGGGAACCGGATGTGTGGTGGTCCTGCTTATTCAGTTCATTGGATATGTATTAGAAAATCTTGGATATTTTCCACTTTCAAATAATTATTGCCTGTTTCTGACGACCGGGGGAAGTGGGATGATGATCAGTTATATTATGTTTGGAATATTACTTAGTATTTATCGGTATCAGAATGTGTTGGTGGATCCGGAGGTGAAGAAGAAGGAGATTTCTGTTTAATCTATTAAGCGGCTGATACCCGGCCGGAAGAAAAGGAAGAGAGTCCAGCTGCGTGCAGCTGGACTCTCTTCCTTTTCTTCCTCGCGTTATCGCATGCTATAATAATTAAACAGCTGAACCGTAACCGTTGTGAGACCGGAAGTGTATCTATATAATCTGTCGCTGGCAGTTTCTCATGGACCGGGGTAAGCCACGATGATGAACTAAACAGAAATATAATTAAAAAGGACTTGCATAATATACACTATAGATGTATAATTATGCAAGTTCCTCTTTTACCACACAAAAGTAAATAAATGGATTTTGAAAAAACAATCCGACCAAACTAGACAATTACAGGAAATTGGGGTACTATAAAACGTACGATAATTTATAAAAATTCAATATCGGAAAGGGTGTTATATAGATGATTAAAGTTGGAATTATTGGAGCAACTGGATATGCCGGGGGAGAACTGGTAAGAATTCTCGCCGGACATAAAGATGCTGAGATTGTATGGTACGGTTCCAGAAGCTATATAGATAAGAAATATGCAGATGTATATCAGAATATGTTCCAGATCGTAGATGCGAAATGTCTGGATGATAATATGGAAGAACTGGCAAAGCAGGCAGACGTGATCTTTACTGCAACGCCACAGGGATTCTGCGCATCGATGATGAATGACAAGATTTTAAGTGAGACAAAGATCATCGACTTAAGTGCAGACTTTCGTATCAAAGACGTTGCTACTTATGAAAAATGGTATGGAATTGAACATAAGAGCCCACAGTATATCGAAGAAGCGGTATACGGACTTTGCGAGATCAACAGAGAAGATGTGAAGAAAGCAAGACTGGTAGCCAATCCTGGATGCTATACAACCTGTTCGATCCTGACTGCTTATCCACTGGCAAAAGAAGGAATCATTGATATGAATACCCTGATCGTGGATGCCAAGTCCGGAACTTCCGGAGCAGGACGTGGTGCAAAAGTGCCGAACCTTTTCTGTGAAGTGAATGAGAATATGAAAGCGTACGGTGTTGCAAGCCACAGACATACACCTGAGATCGAGGAACAACTCGGATATGCATCAGGAGAGAAAGTGCTGATCAACTTCACGCCACATCTGGTTCCGATGAACAGAGGAATTCTGGCGACGGAATATGCAACATTGAAAAAAGATGTGACCTACGAAGAAGTCAAAGCAATCTATGATAAATATTATAAAGATGAGAAATTCGTCCGTGTTCTGGAAAAGGATGTATGCCCGGAGACAAAATGGGTAGAAGGAAGTAATTATGTAGACATCAATTTCAAGATCGATCCAAGAACCAACCGTATCATCATGATGGGAGCCATTGACAACCTGGTAAAAGGTGCGGCAGGACAGGCAGTACAGAATATGAACCTGATGTTCGGACTTCCGGAGACAGAAGGTCTGGAACTGGTGCCAATGTTCCCATAAATTTTCGGAAAAAGGATGCAGATAAGATGAAATGTAAGGGAGCATTATCCTAAGTTCATCTGAAAATACAGGCAGAGGAGAAAAATAATACATATGAATATAAGAGTAATGACAATTGAAGATTTCGATCAGGTGCACGCGCTTTGGATGAGCATCAAGGGATTCGGAATACGAAGTGTGGATGATTCGAAAGAGGGCGTAGAACGCTTTTTAAAAAGAAATCCTACGACAAGCGTAGTTGCCGAAGAAGACGGAAAAATCGTCGGAGCGATTCTCTGCGGGCATGATGGAAGACGAGGCTGTCTGTATCATGTGTGTGTAGATGTAAATCACAGGATGAAGGGAATCGGGAAGGCTATGGTAGTATTTACCATGGAAGCACTGAAAAAAGAAGGCATTAACAAAGTATCTCTGATCGCATTTACACAGAACGATATCGGCAATGCATTCTGGAAAGAAATCGGATGGACAAAAAGAGAAGATCTGAATTATTATGATTTTACATTGAATGAAGCAAATATCACGGCGTTTATCCAGTAAGCAGATTAGGAAGATAAAATAAAAGAGCATATAAAAGAACCGGCAGATAAAACGAGAAAATTGAGACTAATGAACAGCCGGTAATATAAAATGAGAGAATTAAGAAAGGTGGAAGAACAGATGAAACAGGTAAAAGGCGGAGTAACCGCAGCAAAAGGATTTGAAGCAGCAAGTACAGCAGCAGGAATTAAGTATAAAGACAGAACGGATATGGCACTGGTATACAGCCAGGTTCCATGCGTGGCAGCAGGAACATTTACAACAAATGTTGTAAAAGCAGCACCGGTCAAATGGGATCAGCAGGTTGTAAAAAGCGGGGCAAAAGCACAGGCAGTCGTTGTAAACTCAGGAATCGCCAATGCCTGCACCGGAGCAGAAGGATTTGGATACTGTAAAGATACAGCAGATGTAGCAGCGAAAGCACTGAACATTTCCGCAGACGGTGTTCTCATCGGTTCTACCGGAGTTATCGGAAAACAGATTCCGATCGACAAACTGACAGCTGGAATTGAAGCGCTGGCAGGAAAGAAGAATGATACACTTGAAAATGGAACAGAAGCAGCTAAAGCAATTATGACAACCGATACATTTCCGAAGGAACTGGCTGTTACAATCGAAGTCGGCGGCAAGACAGTAACTATCGGAGGTATGGCAAAAGGATCCGGAATGATCCATCCGAATATGTGTACGATGCTTGCATTTATTACAACAGATGCAGTGATCACAAAGGATGCACTTCAGAAAGCATTAAGCGAAGATGTCGGAGATACCTACAACATGATTTCTGTAGACGGAGATACTTCTACGAATGATTCCGTTGTATTGCTGGCAAATGGTCTGGCAGAGAACCCGGAGATCACATATGGAACAGAAGATTATAAAAATTTTGCAGAAGCATTACATACGATCAACGAATATCTTGCAAAGAAGATTGCAGGAGACGGAGAGGGTGCAACCGCATTATTCGAAGTCAAGGCAGTTGGCTGTGAGAGCGTAGAACAGGCAAAGACACTTGCAAAATCTATCGTATGCTCTAATCTTACAAAGACAGCGATTGCAGGACATGATGCAAACTGGGGAAGAATTCTCTGCGCAATGGGATATTCCGGAGCACAGTTCGATCCTGAAAAAGTTGACCTGTTCTTTGAGAGTAAAGCCGGAAAGATCCAGATCATTGAAAATGGTACGGCTGTAGATTACAGCGAAGCAGAGGCAACTAAAATTCTGTCTGAGCCGGAAGTTACAGCAATTGCAGATGTGAAGATGGGAGATAAGACAGCAACAGCATGGGGATGTGACCTGACTCACGGATATATTGAGATTAATGCAGATTACAGAAGCTAATTCAGAATGCAAAGATTAAAGTATACAGATGCAGCAAACAGACAGAAATGAAAAGACAGGAGATCAAAAGATGGAAAAAGCAATGCAGAAATACCTGGACAAAGCAGAAGTACTGATTGAAGCCCTTCCATATATCCAGAGATTTAACCGTAAGGTTATTGTAGTAAAATATGGTGGAAGTGCCATGGTAGACGAAGAGTTAAAAGCAAGAGTCATTCAGGATGTAACCCTTCTCAAATTAGTTGGATTCAAACCGATCATCGTTCATGGCGGTGGCAAGGAGATCAGCAAATGGGTTGGAAAAGTCGGCATGGAACCACATTTTATCAATGGACTTCGTGTGACGGATGCAGAGACAATGGAACTCGCAGAGATGGTTCTTGGTAAAGTTAACAAAAGTCTTGTTCAGTTAGTGGAACAGCTCGGTGTAAGAGCTATTGGTATCAGTGGAAAAGACGGTGGCCTTCTGAAAGTAGATAAGAAACTGGCAGACGGTGAAGATATCGGATTTGTCGGCGATGTCAAAGAAGTGAATGCGGATATCATCTATGATCTTCTGGAAAAAGATTTCCTTCCGATTATTGCACCGATCGGTCTGGATGATGAATACAATACTTATAACATTAATGCGGATGATGCGGCATGTGCAATTGCGAAAGCAATCAATGCAGAGAAACTTGCATTCTTAACAGATATTGAAGGTGTATACAAAGATCCGAATGATCCGTCTACATTGATTTCAGAGTTAAATGTTTCCGAAGGGAAGAAACTGATGGAGGAAGGATATATCGGTGGAGGTATGCTTCCGAAGATCCAGAACTGTATTGATGCAATCGAAAACGGTGTATCCAGAGTACATATTCTGGATGGAAGAATTCCACACTGCCTGCTTCTTGAAATCTTTACGAATAAGGGAATCGGAACAGCAATCAAAAATGATGTAGAAGAAAGATATTATCACGGAGAATAAGCTATGAATGAATATATGAATGAATATATGAAAGAAACAAACGAAGCTTTGTTACATACTTATAACCAGTTCCCGGTTGTGTTAGATCACGGTGAAGGTGCATATCTGTATGATACAGAAGGAAAGAAATATCTGGATTTTGCAGCCGGATATGCGGTGTCTTCGTTGGGATACGGCAATCAGGAGTTGAATGAAGCATTAAAAGCACAGATTGACAAGCTTTTTCACACATCTAATTTGTATTACAATACTGTATGTGGAAAAGCAGCAGAAGATCTGAAACGTATTACCGGAATGGATCGGATTTTCTTTACCAACAGTGGCGGAGAAGCGGTAGAAGGAACTTTAAAAGCGGCAAGAAAATATGCATACAAAAAAGGAACCGGCCGTTATGAATTCATTGCTATGAAGGAATCTTTTCATGGAAGAAGCTTTGGAGCGTTATCGGTAACAGGTCATGATCCATATCGTGCACCGTTTGAGCCACTTGTACAGGGAGTGTCATTTGCAGAATATAATGATCTGGACAGTGTAAAAGCACTGGTAACAGACAAAACATGTGCGATTATCCTGGAGCCGCTTCAAGGAGAAGGCGGCATCAATCTGGCTACAGAGGAATTTATGAAAGGGATCCGCAAACTTTGCGATGAAGAAGGAATTCTGATGATTTGTGACGAAGTGCAGTGTGGTATGGGAAGAACCGGTTCCATGTTCACATGGCAGTCTTATGGTATCAGACCTGATATTATGTCTATGGCAAAAGCAATCGGAAACGGAATTCCGGTAGGAGCGTTTGCAATGACAGAAGAGATCGCGAGGTATTCACTGGAGCCAGGTGATCACGGAACTACTTACGGCGGAAATCCTCTGGCATGTACAGCTGTAAGTAAGACGATCGAGATTTTTGAGAAAAAGAATCTTGTGGCACATGTGCAGGAACTCGGTGCATATCTGACAGAAAAACTAGAAGAACTGAAGTCAGAATGTGACTGCGTAAAGGCCGTTAAAGGAAAAGGACTGATGCAGGGAATACAGGTGACAAAGCCATTATCCGAGATTACGAAAGAGGCCTTAAAAGAAGGACTTCTGATCATCGGAGCCGGAAACGATGTGATCCGTTTTGTACCACCTCTTATTATTGAAAAAGAGCATGTGGATGAGATGATCCGGATTTTAAAGAAGGTACTGTAATATTTTTTGAAATTAACAGCATAAAAAACCAGTCATGGGACATATTATCTGCATAAGCAGGAGGTATGGAGATGACTGGTTTTTTGATTGCGCTTTTGTCGGGAGCGCTTATGAGTGTACAGGGAGTATTTAATACGCAGGTGACGAAGACAACGGGGATGTGGGTGAGTAATGGATGGGTGCAGTTTAGTGCATTTCTGCTGTGTGCAGCGGCATGGCTGATCGCCGGGCGGGATTCTATCGGGAATTTGTGGAAGGTAGAGCCCAAATATGTACTCCTCGGAGGAGTGATCGGTGCAGGGATCACATGGACCGTGATCAAGAGTATGGAGACACTGGGACCGGCGAAGGCAGCGCTTCTGATTGTAATCTCGCAGTTGATCGTAGCGTACGTAATAGAACTTCTCGGATTGTTCGGAGTAGACAAAGAACCACTGGAAATCCGTAAAATTATTGGAATGTCCATTGCCATGATTGGTGTTGCAATTTTTCAGTGGAAATAGTACAATTATTTCACTAGGCATATGCGGGGATTTACAGTTTTCGACAGGCTGTAAAGGAGAAGTTATGCATAGGGAAAAAAGACAGAACAGAATAACAGAACAGAGAAAAATACAGAAGGAAATATGCCGTATATTGCTGATCTTTACCATGATACTGAGTATGATATGTGTCGTGAATCTGACCGGATGCAGAGACCGAAAATCACAGGAACAGACGGAACTTATTTCGTTGGACGGGCGTGAACCGGATGTGGAAAAAGCAGATGGAAATACTGCAAAAGAGGCTGAAGGATCAGAAGCGGGAACGGATGATAATATGACAGAAAAAGATGGCCTTAAGCAGGAAAAACTACAGATCTGTTATGTACATGTATGCGGGGCAGTGAAGTCTCCGGGAGTGTATGAACTGACATCGGACAGTCGTTTGTATGAAGCTATTCAGATGGCTGGAGGATTTACGGATGAGGCAGCAGGTGAGGCTCTGAATCAGGCAGAAAAGATTGAAGATGGTTCCAGAATATATGTTCCGACGAAAGAAGAGGCAAAAGCTGGAACAGAGAACAACGGTACTTTCGTACAGAATGCGGATAATGAAAAGACAGATGCAACAAAAAGCACAGATGCCGGAAGTACGGCAGATGGCAAGGTGGATATTAATACGGCCGGGAAGGACGAATTGATGACACTATCCGGAATCGGAGAGGCGAAGGCTGACGCGATCATTCGTTACAGAGATGAGCATGGAAAGTTTCAGAAGATAGAAGATCTGATGGAAGTGGAAGGTATTAAAGACGGTGTATTTCAGAAAGTAAAAGATCAAATTAAGATCTGACAAGGGAGTAGGAACATGAGCAGACGAGTATTGGTTGTGGATGATGAAAAACTGATAGTAAAAGGAATCCGGTTTAGTCTGGAGCAGGATGGATATGATGTGGACTGTGCTTATGACGGAGAAGAGGCACTGAAACTGGCAAAGGAGAATGCATATGATATCATTCTTCTGGATGTCATGCTTCCGAAATATGACGGTTTTGAAGTGTGTCAGCAGATCCGGGAATATTCGGATGTTCCGATCATTATGCTTACAGCAAAAGGCGACGATATGGATAAGATCCTGGGACTGGATTATGGAGCAGATGATTACATAACAAAGCCATTCAATATTCTGGAAGTGAAGGCAAGGATCAAAGCCATTATGCGCCGTGTCAGCAAGCGCGATAAAAATCAGGAAAATGAAAAAGTGATCGTAAAAGGCGAGATGAAGATTGACTGCGAAAGCAGACGCGTGATCATCGGAGAAAAGGAAATCAATCTGACAGCAAAAGAATTCGATCTTCTGGAACTGCTTGCCATGAATCCGGGTAAAGTCTACAGCAGAGAGAATCTTTTGAATATCGTATGGGGATATGAGTATCCGGGAGATGCAAGAACTGTGGATGTACATATCCGGAGACTTCGTGAAAAGATTGAAACGAATCCAAGCGATCCAAAATATGTCTATACGAAATGGGGAGTGGGTTATTATTTCAGGGGTTAAAAAATATTTTAAAAAGAATATATTCAGGAGCATGAAATTCCGGATCATCCTGCTGGTGGCACTGGCAGGGATTGTTCCGGTATTGATTATGAGAGGGGTGTTCCTGACCAGCTATGAGAAAAGAGCAGTGGAGGTACGAACTGCTGAGATACAGAATCAATGTACCATTCTCAGTAATCAGCTGAGCAGTTCGGGCTATCTTACGGGAGATACGTCAGAGACGATCAGAACAGAACTGGTTCAGCTATCTAATATCTACAGCGGCCGGGTAATGGTAATCGATGGTAATTTTAAGATCCAGGAAGATACATATGAAATGGATGAAGGAAAAACTATCGTATCGGGTAATGTGATCCGATGTTTCAAAGAAAAAGGAACCAGCGAGTATAATAAGAAAAACAGATATATAGAAGTGACAGCGCCGATTTTAGGAAAAGATGATTCGATTGTAGGAGTATTGCTTGTCAGTGCACCGACAGATTCTGTCCTGGACAGTCTGGAGATTTTAAGAAACAAAGCGGATGTGGCAGCACTTGCATCGATCCTGGTTATTCTTATGATTGCTGTGCTTTCGGGAATGGCTATGTTAAAACCTTTTAAACGCATTACAGAATCCATTTCTGCGGTTACAGAAGGCTATGACGATGATTACCTTCATGAGAATACGTACACAGAGACAATGGAATTATCGGAAGCGTTCAATAAGATGTCGGGACGCATGAAGACTCTGGATGACTCGAGAAATGAATTCGTATCGAATGTGTCCCATGAGTTAAAGACACCGCTGACATCCATGAAAGTACTGGCGGATTCGCTGCTTTTGCAGGAAGATGCACCGGTAGAACTCTATAAAGAATTTATGGGGGACATGTCGGAAGAAATCGAGAGAGAAAATAAGATTATTAATGACCTGCTTTCGCTGGTCAAGATGGACAAGACCGCGAATACAATGAATATAAAGTCAGAAAATATGAACGAACTGATAGAAAAGATATTAAAGAGACTGCGTCCGATTGCGGCTACAAGAAATATCGAACTGGTCTATGAAAGTTTTCGTCCGGTGACGACAGAGGTAGATGAGATGAAGATCTCTCTGGCAATATCGAATCTGGTGGAGAATGCCATCAAGTATAATAAGGAAAATGGATGGGTGCATGTATCTTTAAATGCGGATCACAAAAACTGCTATATTGAGGTGGCGGATTCGGGAATCGGTATACCTGCTGAAGCACAGGAACATATATTTGAGAGATTCTACCGGGTGGACAAGTCCCATTCAAGAGAAATTGGCGGAACAGGACTTGGTCTGGCAATCGCAAGAAGTGCAGTGGTTATGCACAGAGGGGCGATCAAAGTATTCAGTCAGCCATCGGAAGGAACTACTTTTACGGTAAGAATTCCGTTAAACTATGTATCTTAGGCAGAAGGAGATTAAGATGAAAATGAAAAAAATTTACAAGATCCTGCTGCTTATAGCTGTTTGCATCATAGCAGTATCAGGATGTAAAAAAGAGGACAAGGTTAGCGGCACCAGGATTTACTATACAGACTCAGAGGGAGTTTCACTGGTTGAGAAGGGCACAAGAATCAAAGGAAAGACAAAAAAAGCGCAGATTAATTATGTGTTAGGGAAAGTCCAGAAAAATACAGATAATATTAATTATCGCAGTGCCTTTGTGAAAGGTGTAAAGATAAAGAACTGGTCGCTTCATTCCAAAAATCTGACAGTGGATTTTAATCGTGCATATCAAAAACTGAGTGTAACGGAAGAAATTGTACTGCGGGCATCGGTGGTACAGTCGCTTGGACAGATAGATGGAGTAGATACTGTATTGTTTACGATAGAAGGAGAGCCGCTGGAGGATCAGAACGGCCAGGAGATAGGATATATGCAGCCATCGGATTTTGTACAGAATACGGGATCCAGTCTGCATGCTTATCAGAATGAGACATTTCTTTTATATTATGGAAATAAAAAGGGCACCCGTCTTGTAAAAGAAAAGGTAAATGTCAGATACAGTAGCAGTGTGTCCAGAGAAAAAGCACTGGTCGAACAGCTGATCAAGGGACCGGATTCAGATAATGAATCAGCAGTGCTCCCAGAAGGAACAAAAGTACTTAGTGTATCGGTAAAAGATCATATCTGTTACGTGAATCTGGACGCCGGATTCCTTGATACGACGAATGTAATGAATCCGGAAGTTCCGGTATATGCAATTGTGAATTCTATTGTAGATGGAAGTGCGATCAGCAGAGTACAGATCCTGATTGACGGAAAAACAGATATTACTTATATGGGAAAGATAAATTTGGAAAAACCTCTTTCCAGAAATCCCAATATTGTGGAAGGAGAGTAGCATGTGAAAAACAGACCGCTTCTTAGTGTGTGTCTGATGGTTCTATGCATCATTGCTTCTATGGTTGTGTGGGGAAGAGAGCGGTTCATAAAAGAACTTCGCCCTTCCCCGATTGAACGATATGCCGCAGAAGGTGATAATATTACCATTTGCGGCAAAATATACAGGCAAGAGCAAAAAGAGAACTGCCGGATGATCTATCTGAAAGAAAATTCTATTTATTCAAACTCAAAAAAATTTCAAGAATCGAAAATTATCATTTATACAAATTCCAGCCAAAAATTACATATAGGAAACCAGATTAAAGTGTGTGGAAAGGTATCATTTTATGAAGAGGCCAGAAATCCGGGAAATTTTGATCAGAAATTTTATTATCAAAAACAGGGAATCCATGGGAAAGTCCGATCGGATGATATACAGATTACGGATTACAAACGAAACAAATTAAAAGACAGACTTGAAAAATTCCGGATGAACTGGCAGAAAATGCTGCAACGCGAGATGGGAGAACGGGATGGTTCAGCACTTGCGGCAATACTCCTTGGTGAAAAAAGCGGTATGGATCAGGAAATGAAAGAATTATATCAGGTAAACGGGATTGGACATATCCTGGCGATTTCCGGACTTCATCTATCGTTTGCGGGACTTGGAGTATACCGGATAGCAAGGAGAATGACAGGTTCATACAAGGCAGGTGGAATCACGGGAGGGATTCTGTTGTGTCTGTATGTGATGATGATCGGAATGACCGTGTCGGTGATCCGGGCGTGGGTGATGTTCGTATTTCGGATAGGTGCGGATATTACCGGTAGACATTATGATATGCCGACGGCACTTGCGGCTTCAGCTGTGCTAACGGTCGGGATCCATCCGCTTTATCTGTACGATGGTGGCTTTTGGTTGTCGTTTGGAGCTGTTTTTGCAGTTTGTACGGTGATACCGGTGCTTGAAAATGAGATGCGGTGTAAGAGCCTGTGTGCAGGCCTGGGAATCAATGTTTTATTGTGGCCGGTGATCTTATATAATTTTTTTGAGATTCCGGTGTATAGTATACTGCTGAATCTTATAATACTTCCGCTGATGTCGGTAGTTTTAACCTGTGGAATGATCGGGTCATTTATAAAGATGGCCGGGTGGATACCCGGAAAATGGATTTTGTGGATCTGCAGATGTATCTTATGGGTGTATGATAAATGCTGCGTTTTTACAATAAAGCTTCCGATGGCAAGATGGGTGGCGGGAAGGCCGGATAAGAGAAGAATCTTTATCTATTATCTGGTGCTTATGACAGTGATTTTGATATTAAAATTTAAAAGAAACGGGAAAAAATATATCATAAGTATAACGCTTTATACGGTTGGATTTCTGATATTGATATCGGGCCCCTGGGTAAGAACCGGAGCAGAGGTTACGATGCTGGATGTAGGACAGGGAGACTGTATCTGTGTGGAGGGACCGGAGCATAAGACTTATCTGATCGATGGAGGCAGCAGTGATATAAAAAATGTCGGGAAATATCGGATAGAACCGTTTTTAAAGTACAGAGGAATAGGAAGTATTGATTATGTGTTCGTATCTCATGGAGACATAGATCATATGAATGGAATTGAAGAAATGCTGAAAAGGCAGCAGGTCGGGATAAAAATACGGAATCTTGTTGTGACAGGAGAAGCGTACCGGGATGAAAAGTTAGAAGAGCTTATAAGTGTAGCAGAAGATAATGGAACGACGGTCTGGGAAATGGAAAACGGGATGCAGATCAGAGAAGGAAAGTTGAGATTCACCTGTCTGGGGCCGAAAGAAAAGAATATGAACCCCGGAAATGAAGCATCTATGATCCTACATCTGGAATACGAGGGATTTGACATGCTTTTTACAGGAGACGTGGAAAAAGAAGGAGAAGAAAGTCTGACAGATACGCTCTCTTATCTACAGGAAAAGAAGATTTCATGGGAGGTATTAAAGACTGCACATCATGGATCAAAGAATTCTACAACGGAAGCATTTCTGGAAAATGTAAAACCAAGATATGCATGGATTTCGGCAGGAAGGAAGAATCGTTACGGACATCCACATAAAGATACTTTGGAAAGACTTGAAAACAGTGGCGCGAAAATATATTCTACACAGGAAAACGGTGCGTTTGGAATAACTGTAAATAAAAAAAGTATGCGGATTCATGGGAGAAACGGTTGAACTTAAAAGGAGAATTCAGTATACTTTTAAGAGGTGAAAAAGATAGGAGAACACCGATGAAAAGTTTAAATGAAGATATAAAAACAGGAAATTTTAAGCCGGTATATCTCCTGTATGGGGAAGAGGCTTATCTGAAAAAGCAATACAGAGACCGGATAACCAAGGCAATATTTCCGGATGGGGATACGGTAAATTATGCATATTATGAAGGCAAAGGGATAAATCCGGGTGAACTCATAGATCTTGCCGAGACAATGCCGTTTTTTGCAAAGCGTCGTCTGATAGTGGTAGAAAATTCGGGATTTTTTAAAAATGCAACACCGGATCTGGCCGATTATATCAAGACGATGCCGGATACGGCATGCTTTTTGTTCGTGGAAAATGAAGCGGACAAACGAGGAAAGATGTATAAAGCGGTGAAGAGTAAAGGACGCGTAGTTGAGATGGCGCGTCAGGATGAGAAGACGTTATTATACTGGGTTGCAGGTAATGTAAAAAAAGAAGGCTACAAGATCAAGGAACAGACGGCCAGATATCTTCTGTCAACAACAGGAACGGATATGGAGAATCTGGAAAAAGAACTGGAAAAACTCTTCTGTTACTGTATGGGAAAAGAAGAGATTGAGATATCAGATATAGAAGCAATCTGTACAACACAGATTACAAATAAGATTTTTGATATGGTAGAAGCGGTTGCAATGAAGAACCAGAAAAAGGCGCTTGATTACTATTATGATCTTCTGGCATTAAAAGAACCGCCGATGCGTATCTTATACCTTCTGACGAGACAGTTTAAGCTGCTTTTGGAAGTGAAAGATCTGGTGGGGAAACGCTACGATAAATCATCAATCGCAAAGACAGTCGGACTTCATCCGTTTGTGGCGGGAAAATATATGCAGCAATGCCGCACATTTGAAAAGAAAGAGTTAAGGAACATTCTGGAAGAGGCTGTAGATACCGAAGAGATGGTAAAGACGGGACGCCTGAATGATGTGATGAGTGTGGAACTTTTCATTGTAAAATACAGTGCTGCATGATAAAATTGATAAGATAAACATTTAATTAAGGAGAAGATATTAGTGTCAGGAATAGATCAGAGTAAAATTCGAAATTTTTGTATTATAGCACATATTGACCATGGTAAATCAACACTGGCGGACCGTATCATTGAGATGACGGGACTTCTTACCAGTCGTGAGATGCAGTCCCAGGTGTTAGACAATATGGAGCTGGAAAGAGAACGAGGAATCACGATCAAAGCCCAGACAGTCAGAACGGTATATAAGGCAAAGGATGGAGAAGAGTATATCTTTAACCTGATCGATACGCCGGGGCATGTAGACTTTAACTATGAAGTATCCCGAAGCCTTGCAGCTTGTGACGGGGCAATTCTGGTAGTGGATGCCGCACAGGGGGTAGAAGCACAGACGCTTGCCAATGTATACCTTGCGCTGGATCATGATCTGGATGTAGTACCGGTATTAAATAAGATCGATCTTCCAAGTGCCGATCCGGAACGTGTGATTGAAGAGATTGAGGATGTGATCGGAATAGAGGCAGAGGATGCGCCGCAGATTTCTGCAAAGACCGGACTGAATGTAGATCAGGTGCTGGAAGAAATCGTAGCAAAGATACCGGCACCAACCGGAGATCCGAAAGCACCGCTTCAGGCGTTGATCTTTGATTCTTTATATGATGCGTATAAAGGTGTTATCGTATTTTGCAGAATCAAAGAAGGAACTGTAAAAAAAGGAACACCGATCCTTATGATGGCGACAGGAGCTAAGGCAGAAGTAGTAGAAGTTGGTTATTTTGGAGCCGGACAGTTTATTCCGTGTGAGGAACTGAGTGCCGGAATGGTAGGCTATATTACGGCAAGTCTTAAGAACGTAAAGGATACCCGCGTGGGTGATACGGTAACCAATGCGGCACATCCATGTGCAGAACCGCTTCCGGGATATAAGAAAGTAAATCCAATGGTTTACTGTGGATTATATCCGGCAGATGGCGCAAAATACCCGGATCTCAGGGATGCGTTGGAGAAATTACAGTTAAATGATGCATCACTGCAGTTCGAACCTGAGACTTCAATTGCACTGGGATTCGGATTCCGCTGTGGATTCCTTGGACTTCTGCATCTGGAGATCATTCAGGAACGTCTGGAAAGAGAATATAATCTGGATCTGGTAACAACTGCGCCAGGGGTTATCTATAAAGTACACAAGACAAATGGAGATGTGATAGAGCTTACGAATCCATCGAACCTTCCGGATCCTTCAGAGATCGAATATATGGAAGAGCCAATGGTAAAAGCAGAGATCATGGTGACATCGGAGTTTATCGGTGCGATCATGGATCTGTGCCAGGAACGTCGAGGCGTATATGAAGGTATGGAGTATATTGAAGAGACACGTGCAGTATTACATTATCAGCTCCCGCTTAATGAAATCATTTATGATTTCTTTGATGCATTAAAATCAAGATCAAGAGGATATGCTTCGTTTGACTATGAGATGGCCGGTTATGTGAAGTCAGAACTTGTCAAACTGGATATCCTGATCAATAAAGAAGAAGTCGATGCATTGTCATTTATCATTCATGCAACGCGGAAGAAAGATGTGCGAGAAGTTAAAAGAAGAGATCCCGAGACAGTTATTCGAGATTCCAATCCAGGCAGCAATCGGAAGTAAGATCATCGCGCGTGAAACAGTTCGTGCGATGCGTAAAGATGTGCTGGCAAAATGTTATGGTGGAGATATCAGCCGTAAGAGAAAGCTTCTGGAAAAACAGAAAGAAGGAAAGAAACGTATGCGTCAGGTGGGCAACGTAGAGATTCCGCAGAAAGCATTTATGAGTGTATTGAAGCTGGATGATAAATAATGAGACCATTAGAGTTATATATCCATATTCCATTTTGTGTAAAAAAATGTCGGTACTGTGATTTCCTGTCTGCGCCTGCAACACCTGAAGCGAGACAGGAGTATGTCATGGGCTTGTGCCAGAAGATCCGTTCTTATTATGATCTTGCCGGTATGTACCATGTAAGCAGTATTTTTATAGGAGGCGGTACACCGTCCATATTAGAAACTCAGCAGATGAGGAGTATCTTCGATGCGATACGTGCTACATTTCCAATTGATTCGGACGCGGAGATCACGGTAGAAGTGAACCCGGGGACAGTAGATAAGTTGAAATTGATGGCATATCGGAATGTCGGGATTAATCGTCTGAGTATCGGATTACAGTCAACGGATGATCAGGAATTAAAGATGCTCGGAAGAATTCATACATATAAAGACTTCCTGGATACCTATACGCTTGCAAGAGAAGTGGGATTTCAGAATATCAATGTAGATCTGATGTCGGGAATTCCATTTCAGACATTGGGAGGATGGGAAGATACATTAAAAAAAGTGGCAGAACTTGGTCCGGAACATATCTCCGCATACAGTCTGATCATCGAAGAAGGAACGCCGTTCTATGAAAAGTACGGAGAGGGTGAACGCGCTGAGGCGAGAAGAAGAAGAGAACTTCCGGATGAAGATACAGAACGGATGATGTATCAGTTTACAAAAAATATTTTGTGGAGTTACGGCTATCACAGATATGAGATATCTAATTATGCCAAAGAAGGATATGAATGCCGGCATAACCTTGGATACTGGAACCGCACAGAATATCTGGGAATCGGAACCGGTGCGGCATCTCTTATCAATAACCAACGATTCGTAGAAGGTGGTGAGATCGAAGTTCTTAGTTTGCAGAATCAGATGGAAGAATATATGTTTCTGGGGCTCAGAAAAATCGAAGGAGTATCCAAGACTGACTTCAGGCAGACTTTCGGAAGAAGTATTGAAAATGCATATGGAAAAGTACTGATCGATATGTACCAAAAGCAGCTGCTTGAAGACACCGGCGAATACATCCGGTTAACAGAAAAAGGAATCGATGTCAGCAACTATGTCATGAGCGAGTTTCTATTTTAAATTGTTCCAATCAAGATATCACAACGGTTAAGGTTCCATTATATAATTATTATGGCATACAAAAATGTAACTGAATAAAAGGATAGAAGCCATTTCTGTGCATATGAGGTCATGGTTAGTAACTCTAGAGTTTCTCCATGATTGAATCAGCACAGAAATGGCTTCTATCCTTTTATTCAGGTCCGGGGTAAGTCACCAAAATAATTACTACAACAACTTCGCCATTACTAACGCATAAATCTCCTGGTTCCGTTTCTGCCAGTTGTTTGCAATGGTTGCAGCTTCGGATTCTGTCGGGGCTGTTACAGTGAGGTCGATCAGAGGAAGTCCCTGTTCGATGACCTGACAGCGTACAGAATATTCCATGTTGGAATTCTCGAAATAGTCCGCTTTTACGGACATCTCATTTTTTAATTCGTAATGTTTCTCTTTTAAAAATTCGTCGATATCATGCTGGATTGCAGGAGAGATATCGTTTGTAAAATAATGGATGGTCTCTGCTCCGTCTTCCGTAAGATGGTAAAATGTACGGTGATGAGTAGATTCTTCACGAATAAATCCTGATTCCAGAAGTTCGGATAAAGCCTGCTGTAATTTAAAGTAGGTTGTATATCCTTCATCCAGAATAAATTCTGATATCTGGGAATTGGTAAGAGGAAAATCAACTTCGTTCAACATATACAAAATGATCAATTTATATAACGTAAAAGATTTGGCCAAGGTTAACACTCCTTTCCCTGCCAGATGTCATGTGTTTTTAAGTAAGACTGGAACTGATTCAGAACTTGCCTTTTGTTACAGGTCCATAAAGGGGCGATCAAAAGATTTTTTGGTCCGTCTCCGGTTAATCGGTGGATAACGATGTCTGGTCTTAAGTGGCTGATACACATCCCGAGAAGCTGGTAGTATTCTTCCGGTGTGGGAATGTAGAATGGAGAGGCCAGGTAGATGTCGGCCAGATCGGTATCTTTTAATACATGTAAAAGCTGCAGTTTGATGCCCTGAATATCCTGGTGGTTCAGGTATTCTATGGTCTTGAGTATATCCTGTTCGGTTTCATTTGGAAGGCACAGGATTGTATGGACAATAACATCGATTCCACGCTTTCGAAGCTCGGATACTGCATTTTCAAATACCGGAAGCTCATAACCTCTGCGGATATATCGGGCGCTTTCTTCATGAATAGTCTGAAGACCAAGTTCAACCCAGACTGGTTTGATCCGGTTTAAATTTTCCAGGAGATCCAGAATCTTTTCGCTTAGACAATCCGGTCTGGTAGCTATGGAAAGAATCCGGATATCAGGATGTGTAATTGCTTCCATATATAATGTTTCCAGATATTCTAAAGAAGCATAAGTGTTGGTATATGCCTGAAAATAAGCAATGTAAGATGATCCGGTATATTTTTTTGCAGACTGCTGCTTCCCGGCTTCAATCTGCTCTGTGACAGACAGAGTACGACTGGCGGCAAAATCGCCGGAACCTCCATGGCTGCAGAAAATGCAACCGTGGGTTCCGAGGGTACCATCCCTGTTTGGACATGTCATGCCACCGTCGAGAGATATCTTATAGAGCTTTTCACCATAAGTCTTTTTCAGATAATAATCCAGAGAATAGTATCTTTTTTCTCCCCAGTGTACGGTCATATCAGATCAGTTCCTTTACAGCACGGCTTACAACATCTGCAACACGTGGGTCAAATGCTTCAGGAAGAATATTATTTTCATTCAGCTCTTCATCAGGAACAAGACCTGCGATTGCTTTTGCAGTAGCCAGTTTCATATCTTCGGTGATGGCAGTAGCACGTCCCTCGAGAGCACCTTTGAAGATACCAGGGAAAGCAACCACGTTATTTACCTGGTTCGGGAAGTCGGAACGACCGGTTCCTACTACTTTAGCGCCTGCAGCTTTTGCAATATCCGGCATGATCTCAGGTACCGGATTGGCCATGGCAAATAAGATGGCATCTTTGTTCATAGAAGCAACCATTTCCGGTGTAACAATATTCGGAGCCGATACGCCGACAAAAATATCAGCGCCTTTTAATGCATCGGCGAGTTTACCGGTTTTCTGTTCCAGGTTGGTTACTTCAACCATCTTCTCCTGCATCCAGTTGAGGTCTTTGGAATCTTTTCCGAGAATTCCATTTATGTCGCACATGGTGACATGTTTAAAGCCGTAGGTCAGGAGCAGTTTGGTAATAGCAACTCCGGCAGAACCGGCACCATTTACGACAACTTTGGAAGATTCCTTATCTTTTCCGGTTACTTTCATAGCATTAATGATTCCGGCAAGAACTACGATAGCAGTTCCGTGCTGGTCATCATGAAATACAGGAATATCCAGCAGTTCTTTCAGTCGTTCTTCGATTTCAAAGCATCTTGGAGCACTGATGTCTTCCAGATTGATCCCTCCGAAAGCAGGGGCGATATTTACAACTGTTTTGATGATCTCTTCAGTATCCTGTGTGTCAAGACAGATCGGTACAGCGTTGACACCACCGAATTCTTTAAAAAGAACAGCCTTTCCTTCCATAACGGGCATTGCCGCAAGAGCACCGATATTACCAAGACCGAGTACGGCACTTCCGTCAGAAACAACAGCTACAGTATTGGATTTCATAGTATAAGTATAGGCAGCCTCGGGATCTTTTGCGATTACCTTACAAGGTTCTGCAACACCAGGGGTATAGGCAATTGCAAGATCTTCACGTGAATTTACGTGGGATTTTGCACAAGTTTCAATCTTTCCATGCCATTCTTCGTGCATTTTCAGGGCTTTTTCACTATTCGTCATTTTATGGATACCACCTTTTCATAAGTTTGTTTAATCATATCATTCATAGAAGTTCAAGTCAATATACGCACAAAAGAGGAATTGGGTAGAATAGATATACCGTTATGAAAAAGAACTTTAAAAAAGAACAAAGATGTAGTATAATATCTCCATGTTTCAAATAGTATCGTCATTTCTGACGTGATTTTCCAGTAAAGTAAGAGATGCTACTTAATAAATGAAGAAACTAGAATGAAAGCAGTTTGATGTGAAAGGACTAATATGATGAGAGAAAAATATGAATCTCTTCCGCTGGCGACGTTAAAAGATCTCGCTAAAGCAAGAGGATTAAAGGGAATTTCCACCATGAAAAAGGCAGAACTGATAGAGCGTATGCTGGAAGAAGATGAAAAAGAAAAGAAATCGGCACGAGAAACCGTGAAAGAATTATCTGCTAATACAGGAGATAAAGAAGTACATGATATAGATAAGCTGGACAGTGGAATTACGGCACATGGGATTCTTGAAGTTATGCAGGATGGTTATGGATTTATCCGAAGTGCTAATTATCTGCCGGGGGAAAACGATGTCTATGTATCTCCGTCTCAGATCCGAAGATTTAATCTGAAAACAGGAGATATACTGGAAGGAAATACAAGAATCAAAACACAGCAGGAAAAATTCAGTGCACTTTTATATCTTTCAAAGATCAATGAGATGGATCCTATGAAGGCTATGCACAGAAAAAATTTTGAAGATATGACACCAATCTTTCCGAATGAAAGACTGAGTCTGGAATGTGGAAAGACAAGTACTGCAATGCGCATTATGGATTTAATGTCTCCGATCGGAAAAGGACAGAGAGGTATGATCGTCTCACCACCGAAAGCAGGAAAGACAACCTTATTAAAGCAGGTTGCATTATCCGTACAAAAGAATAATCCGGAAGTACATCTTTTGATTCTTCTGATCGATGAGCGTCCGGAAGAAGTAACGGATATCCGTGAATCAATAGAGGGACCGAATGTAGAAGTAATCTATTCTACGTTTGATGAGCTTCCTGAGCACCATAAGCGTGTATCAGAGATGGTGATCGAACGGGCCAAACGACTGGTAGAGCACAAAAAAGATGTCATGATCCTGATTGACAGTATTACAAGACTGGCAAGAGCTTATAACCTTACAGTACCTCCGTCAGGAAGAACATTATCCGGAGGACTTGATCCCGCAGCACTTCACATGCCGAAGCGTTTCTTTGGCGCGGCGAGAAATATGAGAGAAGGCGGAAGTCTTACAATACTGGCAACGGCACTTGTGGATACGGGAAGCAAGATGGACGATGTTGTATATGAAGAATTTAAAGGAACCGGTAATATGGAACTGGTATTGGACCGCAAGCTTTCCGAAAAAAGAATGTTTCCTGCTATTGATATCTTAAAATCAGGAACAAGAAGAGAAGATCTTCTGCTTTCAAAAGAGGAACAGGAAGCTGTTGAAAGTATGAGAAGAGCACTGAACGGACTGCGTCCGGAAGAGGCGGTAGATAACATACTGAATATGTTCTCAAGAACGCGGAATAATGAAGAATTAATACAAATGGTAAAAAAGACAAAATTTATCTAGACAAAACTTGATTCTTGTGTTACAATGAACGAGCTGTGTAAATAAAAGAAATTTACTGCACATTAAGTGCGTGTCAAAAAATAAAGAAGAGGTGAAAATCATGAAAGAAGGAATACATCCAAATTATTATCAGGCAACTGTAACTTGTAACTGTGGAAATACATTCGTAACAGGATCTACAAGTGAAGAAATCCACGTAGAAATCTGTTCTAAATGTCATCCATTCTATACAGGACAGCAGAAAGCAACTCAGGCTCGTGGCCGTGTTGATAAGTTCAATAAGAAATACGGAATGGACAAATAAGATTACAAGTATTGGGTTGAGGTTTTTGAATCTCAACCCTTTTTTCATTACAATAGATCTTCGGGCAAGAGATAGTCTTTGTTCCAGAAGATGTGGTATAAGGAGAATATATGAAATCATCAAATATCGGCGGACAGGCAGTTTTAGAGGGAATCATGATGAAGAATCAGGATCGTTATGCTGTGGCTGTCAGAAAACCGGACGGAGAGATCTTTGTTCAGACAGAGACGTTTCACAGTATTACCGGCAATTGGAAAAAACTGACTACGATTCCTTTTGTCCGGGGGGTTTTTAATTTTATTGATTCCATGGTACTTGGAATCAAGACGCTGACTTTTTCGGCGAGTTTTTACGAAGAGGAAGAAGAAAAAGAGCTTTCCAGAAAAGATCTGAAAAAGAAAGAAAAGCAAGAGAACCTGATGATGGCAGGAACGGTTGCCTTTTCCATTGTTGCAGCAGTTGCAATCTTTATGATATTGCCGTATTTTCTGTCGACACTTATGAAACCGGTTATTCCGTCGTATCATCTTAGAACCGTGATAGAAGGTGTTGCCCGGATTGGAATTTTTATTGTGTATATTTTGCTGATTTCCAGAATGGAGGATATTCAGAGAACATTTATGTACCACGGTGCGGAGCATAAGTGTATCAACTGTATTGAACATGGGCTGCCGCTTACGGTGGAGAATGTAAGGAAAAGTTCGAGACAGCATAAAAGATGTGGGACAAGTTTTCTGTTTTTTGTGCTGGCGATCAGTATTATTTTACTGTTGCTGATTCAGGTGGAATCTCCTTTGATGCGGGTGGTTGTTCGTATTGCACTGCTTCCGGTGATCGCCGGAATCTCTTATGAGGTGTTGAAACTGGCGGGGAACAGTGAAAATGCCCTGGTCAATCTGTTAAGTAAGCCGGGAATGGCAATTCAGATGATGACAACCAGTGAACCGGATGATGATATGATAGAAGTAGCGATACAGGCAGTAGAAGCTGTATTTGACTGGAGGGCGTATGAACGGGAAAATTTTCACACTTCGTAATCTCTACCAGAGTGGAACAGAAAAACTTGAAAAGGCAGGGATACGGGAAGCAAAACTGGATGCCTGGTATCTGCTTGAATATAAGACCGGAATCAGCAGAGCAGTATTTTTGGCAGACCCGGACAGAGAAGTAGAAGAAGAAAAAGCAGAAAGCTATCAGAAAGACATCTGCACAAGAGCAAGAAGAATTCCACTTCAGCATATTACCGGTGAACAGGAATTCATGGGATTAAATTTTAAAGTGAATGAAAATGTGCTGGTTCCAAGACAGGATACAGAGATTCTGGTAGAAGAGGCTTTAAAACGGATCAGACCAGATATGCAGATTCTGGACATGTGTACCGGTTCGGGATGTATTCTGGAAAGTATTTTGAAATTCGGCGAAAAAAAACAGATGCATCTGAAAGGAACCGGCTGCGATATTTCGGAAGAGGCATTGAAAGTTGCACGAGAAAACAACAGCCGTCTGGGAACAGATGCAAGATTTATAAAAAGTGATCTGTTTGAATCTGTCACCGGAAAATACGATATGATCGTGTCTAATCCGCCTTATATCAGGACAGAAGAAATCAGTCGTCTGGATGAGGAAGTAAAACTTCATGATCCATGGATTGCGCTGGATGGAAAAGAGGACGGACTTTATTTTTATCGTCTGATCGTAAAAGACAGTATAAGATATCTGAACAAGGGAGGATATATCCTGTTCGAGATTGGCTTTGATCAGGGAAAAGATGTATCAGAACTTTTGAAAAATGAAGGATATGAGGAAATCGAGATAAAAAAGGATTTAGCGGGACTTGACCGCGTAGTTATGGGAAGGTACAATAAAGAGTAATGTTAAGGAGGAAATACCATGTTTGATAAATTAGAAGATCTGCGCATCCGTCTGGATGAGATATTAAATGAACTTCAGGAACCGGATGTGGCAAATGACCAGAACCGCTTCCGCAAACTTATGAAAGAGCAGAATGATCTGACTCCGATTGTAGAGGCGTATAATGAATACAAAGAATGCAAGCAGGCAATTGAGGACAGCCTTGAGATGTTAGAGGAAGAGTCCGATGAAGAGATGCGTGAACTTGCAAAAGAAGAGTTGAATGATAACAAGAAACGTGTAGAAGAACTGGAACAGGAACTGAAGATCCTTCTTCTTCCAAAGGACCCTAACGATGAAAAGAACGTTATCGTTGAGATCCGTGCCGGTGCAGGCGGAGATGAGGCTGCACTTTTTGCGGCAGAGATCTACCGTATGTATATGCATTATGCAGAAAGCCAGAGATGGAAAGTCGAGCTGGTAGAATGTGAAGAGATCGGTATCGGCGGAATGAAAAATGTAACATTCATGATCGATGGTAAAGGTGCTTATTCCAAGATGAAATACGAATCCGGGGTACACCGTGTACAGCGTGTACCGGAGACCGAATCCGGTGGACGTATCCATACCTCTACGATCACAGTAGCGGTGATGCCGGAGGCAGAAGATGTAGATATCCAGATTGATGAGAAAGATATCCGTATCGATGTTATGCGTGCATCTGGTAACGGTGGACAGTGTGTCAATACCACGGACTCTGCTGTACGACTGACACATTATCCGACAGGAATTGTAATCTACAGCCAGACAGAGAAATCTCAGTTACAGAATAAAGACAAAGCGTTCGCTCTTTTACGCGCGAAGTTATATGATCTGGAATGCCAGAAACGTCATGATGCAGAAGCAGAAGCAAGAAAGAGCCAGATCGGTACCGGAGACAGATCGGAAAAGATCCGTACTTACAACTTCCCACAGGGACGTGTGACAGATCACCGTATCGGACTTACATTATACAAACTGGATAAGATCATGAACGGTGATATTCAGGAGATCATTGATGCTTGTATCGCGGCTGATCAGGCAGCAAAACTTGCAAATATGAATGAAGAAATGTAAGAAGCCGGAATATAAGATTTTAGAAAGAATCCGGAAAATTAAAGAAGGTAAATACAGAATATGGGAGCAACACAGTTTAAACGTGCAGAATTAGAGGATCAGGAGATTATCTCACATTACTTTGAACATCATACCAGCAGAAGCTGTGAGAGAACATTTGCCAATGTGTATCTCTGGTCCAGACAGTATCCGGTAAAATGGGCGATCATCAAGAATGCACTGGTATTCAAAAGTGAGGATGAGAATCACGTATCCTTTGCCTACCCGGCCGGAGCACCGGAAGATGTGAAGAATGCACTGGAAGAGATGATGGAATATTCCAAAGCGAAGGGCAGGCCATTCCTGATGTACAATGTGACACCGGAATATTTTGCCCAGTTAGAGGAGTGGTATCCGGGAAGATTCCAGATTGAATACGACAGAGATTCTGCAGATTACGTCTATGAATCTGAGAAACTGGCAACACTTTCGGGAAAGAAACTTCACGGAAAGCGGAATCATATCAACAAATTCAAAAGCCTGTTCGAAGACCGCTGGTCTTATGAAAGTATGACAAAAGATAATCTGGAAGAATGTTTCCAGATGGCACTTAAGTGGCGGACAGAGAATGACTGTGAAGATGATGATGAAAAAAGGGGAGAGATGTGCGTAGCACTGAATTCCCTGAGACTGTTTGAAGAACTTCATCTGACGGGAGGAGTCTTAAGGATCGATGGTAAAGTTGTTGCATTTACGATCGGAGAGCCGATATGCGAAGACACTTATGTCGTGCATATTGAAAAAGCATATGCCGATGTACAGGGCGCATATACGATGATCAATCAGCAGTTTGTAGAGCATGAATGCATGAACTATAAATATGTAAACCGGGAAGATGATACCGGAGCAGAAGGCCTTAGAAAGGCAAAGCTTTCTTACCGTCCAGCTTTTATGGTAGAAAAGGGTGATGTGACAGAGAAAGCGCAGGGCTAAGACTTACAAATGAAAGACTTGTAGTGAGAAAGGAGCAACAAAATGATAGCGGATAAGATGAAAAATATGGTAGCCAACAGTTCGGCTATCCGTGCAATGTTTGAGGAAGGTAACCGTCTGGCAGGAATTTACGGAGCTGAGAATGTATTTGATTTCAGTCTGGGCAATCCGAACGTGCCGGCACCGGAGGCCGTGAAGAATGCGATCATTGAGATTGTAAGTGAGGAAGATCCAATCGTACTTCACGGATATACCAACAGCAACTGCGGATATGCAGATGTAAGAGAGGCAGTAGCTGATTCTTTAAATAAGCGTTTTGATACGCATTTTGAAGGCAAAAATATTGTCATGACGGTTGGTGCAGCCGGTGGATTAAATGTTATCTTGAAAGCGCTGATCAATCTGGGAGATGAAGTGATTGCATTTGCACCATATTTTGGAGAATATCGTTCTTATACGAACAACTACGATGGTGTACTGGTAGAAATCTCACCGAATACCGTTGACTTCCAGCCAAAACTGGATGAATTTGAACAAAAGATCACACCAAAGACAAAAGCCGTTATCGTCAATAATCCGAACAACCCGACTGGTGTTGTATATTCCGAAGAGACGATCAAAAAGCTCGCCGCTATCATGGAGGCAAAGCAGAAAGAATTCGGAACAGACATCGTTCTGATCTCCGACGAGCCTTATCGTGAGCTGGCTTATGACGGAGTAGAAGTTCCGTATCTCACAAAATATTATGACAATACCGTAGTGGGATACTCCTACAGCAAATCATTGTCACTTCCGGGAGAACGTATCGGATACTTGGTTATTCCGGATGAATTAAAAGACAGTGAAGAAGTACTTTCCGCAGCCAATGTCGCAACACGTATCCTCGGATTTGTTAATGCACCGACACTGCAGCAGAAGGTAGTAGAAAAATGCCTGAATGAAAAGACAGACCTTTCTTTCTATGATCGCAACAGAGAAGATCTGTATAACGGACTGAAAGAGTGCGGATTTGAGTGCATTAAGCCACAGGGAGCATTTTATTTGTTTGTGAAATCACCGGTTCCAAATGAGAAGGAATTCTGTGAGGCTGCAAAGAAATATAATATTCTGATCGTGCCGGGAAGTTCGTTTGCATGCCCTGGATATGTAAGACTTGCGTACTGCGTATCACATGAGACAATCGTGAATTCCCTTCCAAAATTCAAAGAACTGGCGAAAGAATATTTCTAGGAGAGCAGCATGAAAGCATTTGAAAAGAACATTCGAAAAGTAGAACCGTATGTGCCGGGCGAGCAGCCACAGCGCAAAGTAATCAAGTTGAATACCAATGAAAACCCATACGCACCTGCACCGGGCGTGACAAAGGCGTTGGAGGAGATGAATACAGACCGTCTGCGTCTGTATCCGGATCCGACGGCGGCACCACTCGTAAATGCGCTGGCTGATTTTTATCATGTGAATCCGGATCAGGTATTCGTAGGAGTAGGATCGGATGATGTGTTATCCATGTGTTTCCTGACATTTTTTAACTCAGAGAAACCAATCTTTTTTCCGGATATCACCTATTCTTTCTATAAGGTATGGGCAGATCTGTACCGTATTCCGTATGAATGCCAGAAGCTTGACGAGAACTTTAAGATTGTAAAAGAAGATTATTATGGCGAAAATGGCGGTGTGGTTTTTCCAAATCCAAATGCACCGACGGGAATTTTAATGCCGTTGTCTGAAATAGAGGATATCATACAACATAACCGGAATGTCATCGTGGTGGTGGATGAGGCATATATCGATTTTGGCGGGGAGAGTGCACTTCCGTTAATCGAGAAATATGATAATCTGCTGGTAGTCCAGACATTTTCAAAATCGCGCTCCATGGCAGGCATGCGTATCGGTTATGCGATGGGAAATGAGAAACTGATCAAATATATCAATGATGTGAAATATTCATTCAATTCCTATACCATGAATCAGACAGCGCTTGCACTTGGTGTGGAAGCAATCAAAGATAAAGCCTACTTTGAAGAGACAAGACAGCGTGTAATAGCAACCCGTGAATGGACGAAGCAGGAACTCACAAAACTTGGTTTTTCATTTGGCGATTCCATGAGTAATTTTATCTTCGCGACACATGAGCGTGTATCGGCAAAAGAACTGTTTGAGGCTTTGAAAAAAGAACACATTTTTGTGCGGTATTTTTCGAAGGAACGAATCAGCAATTATCTCAGGATCAGTATTGGAACGAAGGAAGAGATGGAGGAGCTGATCCGTTTCCTGAAAACACAGTATCCGGGAATCCTGACAGA
>OLFU01001156.1_pt1 | contig 27314 bp, 22 predicted proteins | sample 1605161 | NCBI WGS metagenome assembly OLFU01 (sample SAMEA3888914, study PRJEB22519) | human gut metagenome | biome: human gut; feature: human-associated habitat; material: faeces | place: Denmark | collected 2011
GCGGATTCCATTTGGGAAACGGATTTGTTTCCCAAGCCCTTCCGCTACCTCAAAATTACTTTGTCTACAGACTGAGCACATGATGACAGCATTGTGTGTTCTTTTTTTGTCGAGATTTTTCTGCTTTTCACAGGAAAAACGACAGGTTTCGCAGATCCTTTGTTTTATAATCATAGAAGGAGGGAAGGAATGGAACCGAAGATTTACATAGATATCGTTTTTCCGGTGACATGGGGGATGGATGCCTTTCTGCTCTGGATGGCAGGGCGGATTCTGGGCCTGCGAAGGAAGCGGTGGCGATTTGCATTAGGCGGTCTTTTTGCGGCGGTGTGTGATTGCGCGTGGCTTTTCTTTTTGCAAAGAAGCGGCGGTGCGCTATTTTCGCTTTTGCTTCTGGCGGGCGGCGTTTTCATTGCCTATACACCGAAAAGCGGAAAAATATTTTTGCGGCTGATAGGGACAACACTGCTTTCTTCGTTCCTGCTTGGCGGCGGCGCACAGCTTTTGTTTACCTTTACGCAGGCACAGCGATTGTTTGGGCAGGGTCTTATCGTAGAGCAGATTTATCCGTGGTGGCTGCTGCCATGGGCGGTGCTTTTGGCGTATGTATTGCTGAAATTGGGTGCAGGGTGGATGGAGACGCATATTTGCCGCAGACGTGAATTCTGCACGGCTGCTGTGTTTCGGCAGGGCAGATGCGCCGAGGTGCGCGTGCTGATTGATACGGGAAACGGGCTGAAGCAGGAGGATGACCGAGGGGTTGCGATTCTGGAGATGCAGGCGGTTTTGCCGCTGTTTTCAGCAGAGGAGGGCGTGCGGCTGCTTTCCGGGAGCAGAGAGGGCTTGGAATGGCTTGCGTTCAGCAGTCTGGGGAACCCGGATGGCAGGCTCTGGGGTATACGGGCAGAGAAGCTGATTTTGTTTTTCGGGGAAAAAAGCATCTGCCATCGGGATATTTTTGTCGGGATTGCCGAGGAAGCGTTTACGGGCAGTTATGAGGGCATTGTGCCACCCTCTTTATGGAAGGAGGATTCGGAATGAAGGAATGGAGATATTTAGTTTTTCTTGTAAAATACCATCTGAACCGTTGGATACGGGAAAAGAAGCAGGGAGGGGTATTCTATATCGGGGGGAGCGATGTATTTCCGCCGCCGCTCAAGCCGGAGGAGGAGCTGATGCTTCTGGAGCAGCTGGGCGGAGAGGAGGATGTGACGGTAAAAGCTGTTCTGATTGAGCGAAATCTGCGTCTGGTGGTCTATATCGCAAGGAAGTTTGAAAATACGGGCATCAATGTGGAGGATTTGATTTCTATTGGCACGATTGGGCTGATTAAGGCAATCAATACGTTTAAGGTGGATAAAAAAATTAAGCTGGCAACCTATGCTTCACGCTGTATCGAAAACGAAATTCTGATGTATCTGAGACGAAACAGCAAGACGAAAACAGAGGTTTCCATTGATGAGCCGCTGAATGTGGACTGGGAAGGAAATGAGCTGCTGCTTTCCGATATTCTGGGGACGGAGAACGATATCATCACGAAGGATATTGAGAATAAGGTTGACCGAGAGCTTTTGCAGGATGCCATGCAGAAGCTGAGCGGACGGGAGCGGCGGATTGTAGAAATGCGCTTTGGTATTCTGCCGGAAACAGAGGAAAAAACGCAGAAGGAGGTGGCGGATATTCTGGGGATTTCGCAGTCCTATATTTCCAGACTGGAAAAAAAGATTATGCGGCGGCTGAAAAAGGAAATAAGCAAAATGATGTAAGAAAAAGGTGCGCCCGATTGGGACGCACCGAAAGCGGATGTTGAAGGACATCCGTTTTTTGCTATACATCCAGATAATGAAGCGGTTCATAATCGACATTTTTTGCCTTGCCAAACCCACGGTCAATATACTGCTGATTGCCATTTTTTCCGCCGTGGCGCTGGATGCGTGTGCTTTCGCGCAGGGCGGCTGCTGTGGGAATGCCGTCATGGATTTCTGTCAGACGCATGAAGAAAACTCCTTTCAATTGCTATAACAGCTTTTTTGCTAGGATACGAAAAAGAATGTGATTTTATACGAGGATTGGCGAGATTTGCTTCGTATATTTTTGTGCGCAAAGGGAGAAGGTATTCATATACCTTTGAACGAATGGAGTGACAGGATTGGCTTATTACGGAAAGGTGGAAATCAGCGGTGTGAATACGGCAAACCTGCCCGTTCTGACAGGAACAGAGGCAAAGGCACTGTTTATAAAATGCAAGGCAGGGGACGAAGCTGCCCGCCAGCAGCTGATAGAGGGGAATTTGCGGCTGGTGCTTAGTATTATCAAGCGCTTTGAAAACCGCAATGAAAATATGGATGATTTGTTTCAAATTGGTGTGGTGGGGCTGATTAAGGCGATTGATAATTTTAATATTGAGATGGATGTGATGCCTTCAACATATTTCTGCCCCATGATTATTGGGGAGATTCGCAGATATCTCAGGGATAACAACACCATTCGGGTGTCGCGTTCTCTCAGGGATACGGCGTATAAGGCGTTACAGGTGAAGGAACGGCTGATGGCAGAGAGGGAAAAGGAGCCGAGCATAGAGGAAATTGCGAAGGAAATGGGGATGAGCCGAGAAAATATCGTGATGGCAATGGATGCCATTCAGGATCCGGTTTCCCTTTTTGAGCCGATTTATCATGACGGCGGCGACACGCTTTTTGTGATGGATCAGGTGAGTGATGAAAAGAACGGCGACGGGCTCTGGCTGGAAAATCTTTCTCTGAGCGAAGCTATGCAGCACCTCAATGAGCGCGAAAAGAAAATCGTAAATCTACGCTTTTTTGAAGGCAAAACACAGACAGAGGTCAGCACAGAAATCGGCATTAGTCAGGCGCAGGTTTCCCGTCTGGAAAAATCTGCTTTGCAGCACATGCGAAAGTTTATGTAAGGGATTATGGGAAAACGAAAAAAGGTAGTCGAATATTCCTATAAAAGGTGTAGACAATTTTCTTTTGATAGGATAAAATGAAAAGCAAAGGGGAATTTTTAGATACCCGAAGGAAAGAAGGCTTTTTGAATATCAGGAGGAAAAATATGAAAATAAAAGCAGAAGATACCGCGGCATTGATTATCGATTTTCAGGAAAAACTGGTGCCTGCCATTGCAGATCATGATGAAATTGTTGCAAAGGCAGCTATTTTTGCGGCAGGGTTGAAGGAATTTGGCGTTCCTATGGCTGTGACACAGCAGTATACAAAGGGACTGGGCGAAACCGTTCCTGCGATGAAGGAAGCCATTGGCGCATTTGAACCCATGGAAAAAACAGTTTTCTCCGCAATGGGCTGTGATGCCTTTGTGGAATGGGTAAAGGCACAGGGCAAAAAGACAATTTTGGTTTGCGGCGTGGAAGCACATATCTGCGTGCTGCAGAGTATTATAGATTTGATTGGTGAAGGCTATCGTGTATTTATTGTGGCGGACTGCGTTGGCTCCAGAGTGGTATACAATAAGGAGTATGCAATCCAGAGAGCTGTGCAGGAGGGTGCATTCGTAACTACCTGCGAGGGCGCGCTGTATGAAATGACACAGGGGGCAGGCACACCCCATTTCAAAGCAATTTCAAAGCTGACAAAATAATGATTGGAGGCCTCAATTCCTGAGAATTGGGGTTTCTTTTTTGAGTAGGTTTTCAAGAAGGAATGAGAAGAATGCACATAAAAGAACATTTTCAGACAATTACATACCATAGAAGGCTGGTGCGGCAGAGCTGCTTCCGGGTTGGGCTTTACTGGCAGGGGCTGACGCATGATTTGAGCAAATACAGTCTGACAGAATTTTTGGTCGGTGCGAAATATTTTCAGGGTGATTGCAGCCCCAATAATGCAGAGAAGGAGGAGAAGGGCTATTCCTCCTCCTGGCTGCATCATAAGGGCAGAAATAAGCATCATTTTGAATATTGGATTGATTATTCCATGCCCGGCAGCAAGGGGCCGCTTCTGATTGGGATGAAAATGCCCCTGCGGTATGTGGTGGAAATGTTCATGGATCGCATTGCAGCATGCAAGGTTTATCAGAAGGAAGACTATACCGATGCAAGCCCCTGGCTGTATCATCAGAAAAGCAAGCGCGTACAGGCGGTGATGCACCCCGAAAGCCTTGCTTTGCTCAATCACTTACTGCAAATGCTGGCAGAGGAGGGGGAGAAAAAGACCTTCGCTTATGCAAAACAGCTGGTACAAAAGGACAGAATCAGCCGATGGAAAAAATGCCTTGGAAAAAAGCAGGGCAAACGAGGTGAATGAGATGAACAAAGGAAAGGTAGTAGTAGGGATGAGCGGCGGCGTGGACAGCACAGTTGCGGCATATCTTTTAAACAAGCAGGGCTATGAGGTGACAGGCGTAACACTGCGGATGTGGGACGGAGAAGGCACAGAGAAGGCGATTGCCGATGCAAAACGGGTGGCAGATTCCATCGGGATTTCCCATGAGATACTGGATTGCAGAGAAGCCTTCCGTACCTGTGTGGTGAATGATTTTATCGGACAGTATCAAAAGGGCGTAACCCCGAACCCCTGTATCGTCTGCAACCGCATGGTAAAGGAAAAATCCCTTCTGGATAAGGCAAAGGAAATCGGTGGGAAGTACATTGCAACGGGGCACTATGCCCGTATCGAAAAGCATCCGAAAACGGGACGTTATGCCATCCGAAATTCTGCAACCGCCGAAAAAGACCAGACGTATGCGCTTTATCGGCTGACACAGGAGCAGCTTGGCGCAATGCTTCTGCCTATTGGGGAATATACCAAGGACGAGGTGCGTAAGATTGCGGAGGCTGTGGACGGCTTTGTGGCAAAAAAAGGTGAAAGTCAGGATATCTGTTTTATTCCCGATGGGGATTATGCCGCTTTCATTGAAAGAGAGGGCAAGCTGACGGAAACGCCCGGTAATTTTGTAGATATGGATGGAACTATTTTAGGTAAGCACAAGGGCTTGATTCATTATACCATCGGGCAGAGAAAGGGGCTTGGCATTGCGCTTGGCAAGCCTGCCTTTGTGTATCGTTTGGATACGGAAAAAAACGAGGTTGTTCTTTCCGATAATGCGGCATTATTCCGGACAACGCTTTGTGCCGACAATCTGGCATACATGGCGTATGATAAATTTGAGGACGGACAGCGTTTTCTGGCGAAAATCCGCTATGCGCATAAGCCTGCATGGTGTACTGTGCGGATGGTCGGGGAGGATAAATTAGAGGTTGTCTTTGATGAACCGCAAAGAGCGATCACGCCCGGGCAGTCACTTGTGCTGTATGATGGGGAATTTGTTGCCGGTGGCGGATTTGTATTGTAATTAAGCCAAAAATGAAAAAGCTTTTTTGAAAATGCAAAAGGGGAGGATTCAAGGGAAACGGGTTGGCAAATGTCGGCCTGTTTCTTTTTGAAAAAATGCTTCACAGCACAAAGGGCAGAAGCCGAAAATTCGGTTCTGCCCGGTGGGGTCGAAATGTGTATCGTATTTTTTTTTGATTTACTTGAGTAAAATCAAAGACTTTCTTTTAAAATTTCGATGATTTCCGCTCGATTGGGAACGTGATAGCCGCCCTTCAGAATCAATGTGACATCTGCGATGCTCTCCAGCATATCCTCGGTTACGCCAAGCTCTGCAAGATGCAGCACTACGCCGATTTCACGCATCCAGTCTTCCATAGCAGAGAGACCCTCCTGTGCTACTTGCTCTGTTGCCTTGCCCTCTGCATTGATGTTCCAGACATTCACAGCAAAACGCTTGAATTTCGGGATGGCATAGGGCAGTATATGGCGATAATATGGCAGGGATACCGCAGAAAGCGTCATGCCGTGGGTCGCATCAGTATAGCCTCCGACTGCCTGCCCAAGCATGTGCACCATCCAGTCGGTATGCTTTCCTTTGTCAATGAGCGTATTCAGTGCCCATGTGGCTGTCCACATGAGATTGCTGCGCGCTTCATAATCCAGTGGATTTTGTACGGCTATGCGGCTGGAATGAATGACAGAGCGCATTAAGCCCTCGCTGATGTAATCACTGGTGTTGTCATCTTCATCCGAAAAATATTGCTCGCAGATATGATTGAAAATATCATATATACCGGAAACCATCTGATATTTCGGCAGTGTAAACGTATATTCAGGATTCAATATCGTAAACCGAGGCATGATTTTTTCATCGGCAAAAACATGAGCAATTTTCTGATGTGTTTCTGTGTTGGTAATCACGCTACCTGCGTTCATTTCGGAGCCGGTGCCGACCATGGTGAGGACGCAGCCGACAGGGACGATTTCGCAGCTCGGTTCTTCAAAGCGAACAAAGTATTTCTCCCAAGGCTCCTCCTCGCAATGAACGGAAACAGAGACAGCCTTGGAATAATCGCAGACAGAGCCGCCGCCTACAGCAAGCAGTAAATCTGCCTTATGCGCACGGGCAATTTCAATTCCCTCATGCAGCTTTGCAACGGTGGGATTGGGCATAACACCGCTAATCTCTGCAACAGTTTTATTATTTTTCTTTAAAAGAGCAGTTACGGCATCATAAATTCCATTTTTCTTAATGGAGCCGCCGCCGTATATCAGCACAACATTTTTGCCGTACTTGGATAGTTCGTCATTGAGGTAGTTCAAGGATTTTTTCCCGAAATACAGCTTGGTTGGATTGCAGTAAGAAAAGTTACCTAACATAATTGCTCACCCATGCCTTTCTTTTTAATTCTTATAAAAATCATGCACCTTTTGATGACTGCTCTTATTTTAGTCGTATTTATTCTGTGGGTTGTGCGAGGGGATTTTGGCGGTATCCCTCCAGCAGATTGTCATTTTCCATGATGAACGGCCGTGTTGTATCCTGCTCCCACGCAACATCATATTTTTCCATGAGATAATCACTCAGCTCTGTCCGATTTTTTAATTTTACCAGACGATATGGCTCCTGGAAGGCGACCTTCTCGATAAAATAAAGCTCTCCGTTTTCTGCGGGAAGCAAAATGCCGACATGACCGATAAAAAGCGTATTATCCGTATCCGAAAATTTGTCATGCAGAACGACGGAGATCAGGCGTGCCTTGTCGTCTGTAAACGAAATGCCGCGTTCCCTCCAGCCTGCCTGCAGAGCCTTGACCTGCTCGGTTACATCGGTACTGTTTGCAGCATTTACAGGTGCGAACAGAGCACAGAATTTGGCGGTACTGTCTCCGCAGAGAACAGAGGAATCCGCAGAAAGCGTTTCAAGATCCAGAAAAAGCGCATCCTCGCCTTGGGTATTCGGCTGATTAGCTCCCACTGTGACAAAGTCGCCGAATAGACTGAAGGCTGTGATCCTGCAATTATATCCGGGAAAGCTGCCGTTTTTTTTCATCCAAGCATCCTGCATTTCATAGGGATCATATTTGGTTTCAGTTGGTGCCGCGCTTTCAAAGCCCTTCGTTAGCCACTCACTTTTTACATCTGCACGAAAGGCATCGACCTTGGCAAAAAGGGTATCAATTCTGTTTTCCTTTACCCCAGCATCCGAGAGACCTTGGCGAAGCAGGCTGCGAGATTCTTCATCCGTCAGATTGGAATATACAGCGGTTTTCAGTGGCAGCTGTTGGCTGTCTGCTTTTGTTGCTGCACAGCCGCAAAAGCCGCTTAGGGTTAGGCTTGCAGCCAGCAGCAGGGTGGCATATTTTTTCAAATTCATGTGCATCTACCTTCCTTATAATGGATTTGGGTGGAGCATACTTCTTTCAAGGTGTTAGCCAAGAATGCGCCGGTCGAAATGTTGCAAGACTGGCGCAAACCGGATAAATATTGGATTTTTACGGTAGTTCAGATTATTCCCATTCAATCGTTGCGGGTGGCTTAGAGGTGATATCATACACGATACGATTGACATGCTTTACCTCATTTACGATACGGGTAGAAACCTTATCCAGCACCTCATAGGGGATTCTTGCCCAATCGGCAGTCATGAAGTCGGTTGTGGTTACGCCGCGCAGGGCAATGGTATAATCGTAGGTACGGAAGTCGCCCATAACGCCAACGGAGCGCACATCTGTGATAACCGCGAAATACTGGTTAATGTCTCTGTCCAGACCTGCCTTTGCGATTTCCTCTCTGAAAATCGCATCCGCATCCTGCAAAATCGCAACCTTATCTTCTGTTACCTCGCCAATCACGCGCACACCCAGACCGGGGCCGGGGAAGGGCTGACGATATACCAGATATTCCGGCAGACCGAGCTCCAGACCCATCTGACGCACCTCATCCTTAAACAGCAGGCGCAGGGGTTCAATCAGCTCCTCAAAATCAACAACGGAGGGCAGACCGCCTACGTTATGATGGGATTTGATGACTGCGGAATCTCCCAGACCGCTTTCGATGATATCGGGATAAATCGTTCCCTGCACCAGATAATCTACCTTACCGATTTTTCTTGCTTCATCTTCAAATACACGAATAAATTCCGCGCCGATGATTTTACGCTTCTGTTCGGGGTCGGTTACGCCCTTCAGCTTGGAAAGGAAACGCTCCTGTGCATTTGCTCTTACGAAATGAGAATCGAAATAGCCGTCAAAAATCTGCTCTACCTCGTCGCCTTCGTTTTTACGCATCAGACCATGGTCAACGAAAACGCAGGTCAGCTGCTTGCCGATTGCCTTGGAAACCAAAGCCGCAACAACGGAGGAATCCACGCCGCCGGAGAGGGCGCACAAAGCCTTGCCGTCGCCAACCTGCTCGCGGATTTTTTTAATCTGGTCTTCGATGTAGTTTGTCATTGTCCAATCGCCCTTGCAGCCGCAGACCTCAAACAGGAAGTTTTTAATCAATGCAGAGCCTTTGGGTGTATGGTTTACCTCAGGGTGGAACTGCACGCCATAGAAGCCCTTTGCTTCACATTCGATGGCAGCTGCGGGGCAGGTAGGGGTTTTTCCGATAATACGGAAGCCTTCGGGCAGCTCTGTCACATAATCCGTGTGGCTCATCCAGCAAATTTCATTTGCGCCGATGCCCTTTAGCAGCTTGCTTGTGGTATCGAAGGCAACCTCAGCCTTGCCATATTCACTCAGCTCGGCAGCATGTCCAACCTTGCCGCCCAGTGTGTACGCCATCAGCTGACAGCCGTAGCAGATACCCAGAATGGGTACGCCCAGAGAAAACAGGGCAGGGTCAACCTTAGGAGAAGCGTCATCGTAAACGCTGTTGGGGCCGCCTGTGAAGATGATGCCCTTGGGGTTTTTCGCCTTGATTTCCTCCAAGGATTTTTTCCAGGGCATGATTTCGCAGTATACATGATGTTCTCTGACACGGCGGGCAATCAGCTGGTTATACTGACCGCCGAAGTCCAGAATGAGGATCATTTCTTGATTCATTATATCCCTCCGTTTTTATGAAAAGTTTTATTTTTTTCATGATAGAAAAAGAATGAGAAAACCGCCGGCAGTGCCGACGGTCTGCTTACTATCGTTTCTTTTTTCTATCTTACCATAGCAAAAAAAGATTGACAAGAGAAAGCAGCGCGCTATCTGTGTATTTTTCCGAAAAACAGATAAGAATATTTTATGGGACGGATAAAAGTTTTTTGTGGAAACACAAGGGAAAAAGAGTTGAAAGTTCAAGAAAAAACAGATATAATGTGGGAGTTGGTATTTTATCATTATAAAAGGAGGGTTTCTTTTGGATTTTATTGAAAAGTGTTTCAAGTTGAAGGAAAATAAAACCACCTTCAAAACAGAGCTGATGGCAGGCTTGACCACCTTCATGACGATGGCGTACATCCTCGTGGTTAACCCCAGCATCCTCTCTACCACAGGCATGGATGCCGGTGCGCTTCTGACAGCAACCTGTATTGCTTCTGCCTTAGGTACATTCTTTATGGCATTTTTTGCGAACTATCCCTTTGTTCTGGCACCCGGTATGGGGCTGAATGCGTATTTTGCTTTTACCATTTGCGCGCAGAAGGGGTATAGCTGGCACGTTGCATTGGCTGCGGTATTCATCGAGGGTATTATCTTTATTATTTTATCCGCAATCAATGTCCGCGAGGCAATCTTCAATGCCATTCCCGCAAACATGAAAAAAGCGGTCAGCGTCGGTATCGGGATGTATATCGCATTCATCGGCTTGCAGAATGCAGGTGTTGTTATCAATAATGCTTCTACCTGCGTCAGCCTTGGTGATGTAAAGACCGTTCCCGTTGCACTTGCTCTGATTGGTACCATCATCACACTGGTGCTGGTTATCAGAAAGGTAAAGGGCGCACTTCTGGTTGGTATCCTGATTACATGGATTCTGGGTATCATCTGCCAGCTTGCAGGGGTTTATGTGGTTGATGTGGAAGCAGGCGTATATTCCCTGATTCCCACAGGTCTGATTTCCGCACCCCCCAGCATCGCACCCATTGCCGGCAAGCTGAGCTTCTCCGGTATTTCCATCTTCGATTTTATCGTTGTGATTTTTGCGTTCCTGTTCGTTGACCTGTTCGATACACTGGGTACACTGATTGGGGTATCCACAAAGGCAGGCTTCCTCGATAAGGAGGGCAAGCTGCCCAGAATCAAGGGCGCGCTGTTCGCAGACGCATTGGCAACCACCGTTGGTGCCGTTCTGGGTACCTCTACAGTAACCACCTTCGTTGAATCTGCATCCGGCGTTTCCGATGGCGGTCGTTCCGGTCTGACAGCACTCACAGCAGGTGTCCTGTTCCTGGTTGCACTGCTGTTCTCTCCCATCCTGACAACCATCCCTTCCTTTGCTACTACACCTGCACTGGTTGTTGTTGGTCTGATGATGGTTGAAAACGTAAGAGATATTGATTTCTCTGATTACACAGAAGGCTTCCCTGCATTCATGACAATCCTGATGATGGTTGTATGCTACAGCATTTCCGAGGGTCTGGTATTCGGCGTAATTTCCTATGTACTGCTGAAGCTGTTCGGCGGCAAAAAGAACGAGCTGAATCCCGTTATTGTCATCATTGCAATTCTGTTCTTCTTAAAGCTGATTCTTGGCTGATTTGCAATTTCATAAAAACGTGTTATAATAACCATGTCCTGTAAATTATTTTTTTGGGGCATGGTTTTCTTTTTTTGGTTTACCCGTTAAAAAATTGCTAAAAAATTGCTAAAAAATTGCTGGGAAATGAATTTGAGATGTCCTTTTTTTAGGGACAGGAAAGGCTGGTTACTATGAAAAATCTTCTGGTTGCCCAATCCGGCGGGCCTTCTGCTGCCATCAATGCGACCTTGGCAGGCGTTGTGGAAAAAGCAATGACCAATCAGAATGTTGGTAAAATTTATGGTGCGAAAAACGGTATTATGGGTATCCTGACGGATAAGCTGATTGACCTGACAGAGACACTGGCAGACCCAGAAACCTTGCAGCTGCTTTGCCAGACACCGTCCTCTGCGCTTGGCTCCTGCCGCATGAAGCTGTCCGATTGGGAGGAAAGTACCTTTGAATATGATAAGATTCTGGGGATTTTCCGTAAATATGATATCGGTTATTTCGTTTATATCGGTGGGAATGATTCTATGGATACCGTGCATAAGCTGGCAGGCTTCTGCGAACGCATGCGTATTGATGATGTCAAAATCATCGGCGCACCGAAAACGATTGATAATGACCTGATGGAAACAGACCATTGCCCCGGCTTTGGCTCTGCGGCGAAATATGTTGCGGCAACGATGTCCGAAATTGCCTGCGACTGTAACGTATATGCGCAGCCCTCCATCACGATTGTGGAAATCATGGGCAGGGATGCAGGCTGGCTGACGGCTTCCTCTGCGCTTGGCAGATTGAACGGAGATTCTGCGCCCGATTTGATTTATCTTTGCGAGAGACCCTTCCTTGTAGACCGTTTTCTGGAGGATGTGCGTGAAAAAATGGCGGAAAAGCATTCTATCGTCATTGCGGTCAGCGAGGGTCTGCGCAACGAGGAGGGCGATTATGTGACCGATTCCCTGCAAAACAGAGCGGCGGACGCATTCGGGCATAAAATTCTGGCGGGTGCGGCGCGCTATCTGGAGGAAATCCTCCGTTTTGAAATCGGCTGCAAGGTCAGAAGCATTGAGCTGAATGTGATGCAGCGTTGTGCGTCTCATGTGGCATCCGCATCCGATATTTATGAATCCAGATTGATTGGCGCGGCGGCGGCAGATTATGCCATCAGCGGCGGCACAGGCAAAATGGCCTGCATCCGTCGTACCTCTGTGCAGCCTTACCGCTTCGGCATTGATTTCGTGGATATCGGGCAGATTGCAAACCATGTGAAAACCGTTCCCGATGAATGGATTAACGAGGCGGGCAACGATGTGACAGAGGAAATGCTTACATATCTTCTGCCCCTCATTCAAGGCGAATTGCCCTGTACCTATAAAAACGGTGTTCCCGTACATCTGCATCTGTATTAAGTATCTGCAAGCCATGTTCGCGCATGGCTTTTTTTATTGTGGTATAAATTCCAATATTTGTGTCCATACTCCCTCCAAAGAGGTGATACAATGCGAAAAACAGCAGTCATTGCAGCTCTGCTCAGCTTTCTGGTTTGCCTGCTGGCAGGGTATTACGCAGCCCTTTGGAGAGGGGAGCAGCATCCGGCAGAAACGGAGGCACATGCCGTTTTGGAAGAAAAAAAGCGGATTCATGCCGGAACGAAAATCGTTTATCAATATTTTTATACGCAGGATAGGGTGATGAAAAAGCATATCGAGCCGGCACCGGAATTTTTGCAGGGCTTGGATCTGGAACAGCTAAAGAGCATTTATACAGGCTGGCAGGTGGTCTTTTTCTCATCGGAGCAGGTGATTCTGCGGTGCAGCATCGAGGGGATGAGTGATGAGGTTTATGTTCTGGGCGAGGATGACGGATTTCTTGCGGTTTTCTATGAGGATGGGAAAAAGCAGCTGCGCCTGAAGGAGCGGACAGAGCTGCCGCTTTCCGCCTTGCCGGATGGCGAAGCAAGACAGCTTCAAGAGGGGATGCGCGTCATCGGGGAGGAAAATCTGGCGAAGGTGCTTGCGGATTTTATGTCATAAGGAATTTCGGATAAGAAGATTTTATTTCTAATAAGAAAATTTTATTGTAAAAAGAAAACTATAAATTTATCTTATTTCCAAAGCGGCTTTCCTTTCTGGACAAGAATTGCCCCACATGCTATACTGGATTTGTGAAAACTCCCCTATATTTTTCACCCATCATACCTTCTCTTTTTTAGAAAAGAGGGAGCGACCGCAGATGACTGCATTGAAGCACTGCTTGGTCGCTCTTTTTTTTGCTTGCGGGGGAATTTTTCGGAAAAATTGACACGTCCTGTCCTTTCCCCTTATAATAAAAACCGATGATGTGCAAAGGAAGGTAGTGAAAGCCGATGGATGATAATTTCGGTCTGTCTGCGGAGGAATTTCGCATACAGGCAGTCTATAGCGATGAAACAAGGCAGTTCCGCTCTCCTGCGGAGCCGACCGCGGCGGATTGGGTCAATGTGCGGCTTCGTGTCGGGAGAGGAACGGTTTCTGCTGTTTTCCTCTGCACGAATGAACGGGAATATCTCATGGAGGAGGCGGAAACGCAGGGGGCTTTTTCTTATTTTCAGGCAACCCTGCCCCCGACTGCGGAGGAAATGACCTATTATTTCCGCCTGCAATGCGGCGAAGCAGTAGGCTATTATACAAAATACGGCTTTTTTTCGGAATATAAGCACGAAGGGGAATTTCGGATTTTCCGTGATTACCGAACCCCCGATTGGGCGAAGGGCGCGGTGATGTATCAGATTTACCCCGATCGCTTTGCCAATGGGGATGTCTCCAATGATGTGAAAACGAATGAATATATTTATCTGAAGCAGAAAACCGAGCAGGTCACGGATTGGAACAGCCTGCCTGCCGCAAGCGATATTAACCGTTTTTACGGCGGCGATTTGCAGGGGGTGCTCAATAAGCTGGACTATCTGGCGGAGCTGGGCGTAGAGGTGCTTTATTTCAATCCGCTTTTTGTTTCGCCAAGCAATCATAAATACGATACGCAGGATTATTGGCATATCGACCCCCATTTCGGGAAAATCGTCAGAGAAAGCGGTTCTGTTCTGGCGGCGGATGCCAAAACGAATGAAACCGCATCGCTTTATGTCTCTCGCACAACAGCGGACGAAAACCTTGCCGCCTCGGATGCACTTTTCGCAGAGTTGATACAGCAGGCGCACGCAAGAGGGATGCGCGTCATTCTGGACGGCGTTTTCAACCATTGCGGAGCCTTTCATAAATGGCTCGACAGAGAGGGACTTTATAGGGGCAAGCTGCGCGGCGCATATCGGTATGCGGATAGCCCCTATCATGATTATTTTTACTGGAACGCGGATGGCACCTACGAGGGCTGGTGGGGCTATGAAAACCACCCGAAGCTGAATGTGGAGGGCTGTGCGGCGCTCCGAGAGGAGCTTCTTGCGATTGCAAGGCGTTGGGTTTCGCCGCCGTTTGATGCGGATGGCTGGCGGCTGGATGTTGCTGCGGATTTAGGAAAAACAGAGGAATTCAACCATGCCTTCTGGCGGATGTTTCGCACTGCGGTCAAGAGCGTTTCTCCCGATAAGCTGATTCTGGCGGAGCATTACGGCGATGCCGCCCCTTGGCTGACGGGCAATCAATGGGATTCCATTATGAATTACGATGCCTTCATGGAGCCTGTCACATGGTTTCTGACGGGGGTTTCCAAGCATAGCACCGAAAAGCGCGAGGATATGTATAATAATGCGGATGTGTTCTGGGGAACCATGAGCTATCAGATGGGGAAGCTGCCGTCACAGGCAATTTCTGTTGCCATGAATCAGCTTTCCAATCATGACCATTCCCGCTTTCTCACGCGCACCAATCGCCAAATCGGCAGAGTGGAAACAGAGGGCAGTGCCGCGGCGGATGCAAATGTGGAAAAAGCAGTGCTGCGGGAAGCTGTTTTGCTGCAAATGACATGGAACGGTGCGCCGACCGTATATTACGGGGACGAAGCAGGCGTAACAGGCTGGACAGATCCCGATAACCGCCGCACCTATCCCTGGGGCAGGGAGGATATGGAGCTGATTGCCTTCCATAAGGCAGCAATTTCCCTGCGGAAGGAGTATCCCGTTCTGCGCCATGGCTCGCTGAAGCAGCTTTATGGGGCGTATGGCGTGCTTGCCTACGGGCGGTTCGATGAAACAGAAAAAATTCTGGTTGCGCTGAATAATACAGAGGAAATCCGGACGGTTTCCATCCCTGTCTGGCAGATGGGTGTGCAGGCAGAAGGCACGCTGCAAAATTGCCTCATGACGAATCGGGACGGCTTTACGGTGTTCGGCTTTTCCTATCCCGTCCGAAATGGGAATGTGCTGCTGTCCCTGCCGCCGAAAAGCGCAATGGCAGCAAGAGAAATTTAATATATTTTAATTATATAAGGAAGAAAAAGAATGAAGATTTTATATGAGGATGCAGTCATGCTTGCGGCAGTGAAGCCGCAGGGGATGCCTGCGCAGGCGGATAAAACAGGAGATTTGGATTTGCTTTCCGCCTTGGAGGAATATACCGGACAGCCGCTTGGACTTCTGCATCGCTTAGACAGACCTGTCGGCGGCGTAATGCTGTTTGCGAAGGAGAAAAGGGCAGAAGCCTTTCTTGCGAAGGAAATACAGGAGCATCGGCTGAAAAAAGCCTATCTGACGGTGCTTTGCGGCAGATTGCCTGCGGCGGAGGGAGGATTAGAGGATTATCTTCTGAAAAACGCACGCACGAACCTTTCCGAAGTGGTTTCCAAGGAGAGAAAGGGCGCAAAGCGTGCCGCTCTGCGGTATCGGCGGCTTGCGGAGAGAGAAACGGAGCAGGGCGTGCTGACCTTGGCGGAAATCGAGCTGGAAACAGGCAGGCATCACCAGATTCGCGTCCAGACTTCTCATGCAGGCGTGCCCATCTGGGGGGATAAAAAATATAACAAAGGCTTTCCGAAGCGCGGCAAAACGGAGATTGCGCTCTGGTCTTACCGCTTGGAGGGCATCCATCCCGATACGAAACAGCCGTTTTCCTTTACCGCCAAGCCCGAAGGGGAGCCGTTTTCACTTTTTTCGGAAGAATTAACGGAATTGTAAGAAGTATCCTTTGCAATTTCCAGTAAGTTGGTATATAATATGGGAATATCAGAAGAAACCTACGGAGAAGAACCTGTATCGGTTCTTTTCTTTCCGGAATAAATTAGCAATCACAATCATTGATGGCTAACAAATTAAACCAAGGAAGGTGAATAGGATGCAGGAGAAATATACAAAAAAGGCCTTTGATGTGCTGCAAAGGGCAAAGGAGGCCGCAGCAAAGCTTGGCAATGAATATATCGGCACAGAGCATATTCTGCTTGGGCTGACATTGGTGCAGCAGAGCGTTGCCGCAAAGGCGTTGGAGGGGCAGAATGTGACCTACCATCAGGTGATGGAGCGCATTTGCGAAATGCAGGGGGAAAAGCAGAAATTTTATCTCCCCTTGGATATGACACCGCGTGCAAAGCGTGTGGTGGAGCGCAGCAAGCAGGAGGCGGTGCGTCTGGGGGCAAATTATGTCGGGACAGAGCATATTCTGCTGGCACTTCTGCGTGAACCGGATACGCTTGCTATCACGCTTTTGGAGGATTTGGGCGTAGATATTCAAACACTGTATGAGGATATCATGCTGCTTCTGGGCGAAAGCGAGGCGCAGCCTGCCGGTGTGCAGGGGATGCACGAACGCCCGAAGGAGGAAATTTCCGAGACGGAAACACTGGATAAATTCAGCCGAGATATGACGGCACTGGCAAAGCAGGGAAAATTCGACCCGATTGTCGGCAGAGAGCAGGAGATTGAGCGTATCATTCGGATTCTGAGCCGCAGAACGAAGAATAACCCCTGCCTGATGGGTGACCCCGGTGTCGGGAAAACGGCGATTGTGGAGGGCCTGGCGCAGAAAATCAGTGATGGCAATGTGCCCGATACCCTGCGGCATAAGCGGATTCTTTCTCTGGATTTGTCTGCTATGGTCGCAGGCTCGAAATATCGTGGGGAATTTGAGGAACGCATGAAAAAGGCACTGGAGGATGTAAAGGCGGCAGGCAATATCATTCTTTTCATTGATGAAATCCATACCGTCATCGGGGCAGGTGCGGCAGAGGGCGCGATTGATGCCTCGAATATTCTCAAGCCTGCTCTGGCAAGAGGGGAAATTCAGCTGATTGGCGCAACCACTCTTGAGGAATACCGCAAGCATATTGAAAAGGATGCCGCCTTTGAGCGGCGGTTTCAGCCTGTGCGCGTGGAGGAGCCGACAGAAGCGGTTGCCGTGCAAATGCTGACAGCACTGAAGGACCCCTATGAAATGCACCATAGGGTACGCATTTCGGATGAAGCAATCGCGGCGGCGGTTAGGCTTTCCGCACGCTATGTAACGGAGCGATTCCTGCCGGATAAGGCAATCGACCTGATTGACGAAGCAGCCTCCTGTCTGCGTCTTTCTGCGTATACTGCGCCCACCTCCATCAAGGAGCTGGAGGCAAGAATTGCAGAGCTGGAGCAGGAAAAGGAGACTGCCATTAAGACAGAGGAATTTGAACAGGCGGCGGAAATCAAAAAGCTGCAGGATGGTCTGCGTACCAGTCTGAAGGCGGCAAAGCGCGCATGGGAATCCACGCATGACAGCGGCGAAATTGTGGTGACGGCAGATAATGTCGCAGAAATCGTTTCCCGTTGGACGGGAATCCCCGTGCAGAGCATGCAGGAGGAAAGTCAGCGTCTGCTCCATCTGGAGGAAGTTCTGCATAAAAGAGTCATCGGGCAGGATGAAGCAGTGAAGGCACTGGCAAAGGCTGTCCGCCGTGGGCGTGTCGGCTTGAAGGACCCCAACAGACCCATCGGCTCCTTCCTGTTCCTCGGCCCTACGGGTGTCGGCAAGACGGAGCTTTCCAAGGCACTGGCGGAAGCGCTTTTCGGGGACGAAAATGCCATGGTGCGGATTGATATGTCCGAATATATGGAAAAGCACAGCGTTTCCAGAATGGTTGGCTCTCCTCCGGGCTATGTCGGCTATGAGGAGGGCGGTCAGCTGAGCGAAAAGGTGCGCCGCAATCCTTATTCCGTTGTGCTGTTTGATGAAATCGAAAAGGCATCCCCTGAGGTGTTTAATATTCTTTTGCAGGTTTTGGACGATGGACACATTACGGACGGGCAGGGCAGAAAGGTGGACTTCAAGAATACGGTTATCATCATGACCTCGAACGCAGGCGCGCGCAGCATTGCCGCCCCCAAGCGTCTGGGCTTTACGAGCGTGGAAACGCCCGAGCAGAGCTATGAAATGATGAAAAAGGGCGTGATGGATGAAATCAAGAACATCTTCAAGCCCGAATTTCTGAACCGTATTGATGATATTATCGTGTTCCATCCGCTGGAAAAGGAGGAAATCACGAGAATTGTGCGGCTTCTGACGGATGTGATGGCAAAGCGTGTAAAGGAAAATATGAATATTACGGTTTCCTTTACCAAAAAAGCAATCGAAAAAATTGCCGAGGAGGGCTATGATAAGGCGTATGGCGCAAGACCGCTGCGCCGAGCCATCCAGTCTAAGATTGAGGATGCCTTCGCGGAGGAATATCTTCTGGGCAATATCAAAGCGGGGGATAAGGTTTCCGTTGGTCTGAAAACGAATGGATTCAGCTTCCGCGTTGTGAAATAATACAGGATTTTATGCAAAAGATTTCAAAAAATTAGCTATACCTGCAATCTATTTTGTGTTATAATCATAACCGTAGTTTTATCCGCTGACAGTGGAGCACAAACAAAGGTTCAAACGTCGGGAATCTCTTTTTTTCGGGTTTCTCGGGCGAGGCACAATAGAGAAGCGAGTGGAGGTACTGAAAATGGCAGTAATCGAAGAATTGATTAGACAGGAAGACAATGGCACAATCAGTTTCGGCAATCATCTGATGGACGAAAAGAAGAAAGTCCTTGATTTTGAAGTGAGTGGTGACTTATATAAAATCAAAACCTTTAAGGAAATCACAAAGCTGGAAAAGAACGGTAAAATGCTGCTGGAAACAGTTCCCGGCGCAACCGTACATAATTTCACCGTAAACGAAAGAGGCGCAGAATTTACCGTTGAGGGGCTGGAGGATACACAGATTACCATGGAGCTGGAGCCCGATACAGAATATAAGATTTTGATTGACGATGTGAATGTCGGCAAGATGAAAACAAATCTGGCAGGCAAGGTAACCTTCAGCGTAGAGTTGGGTAAGGATACCCCTTCTGTTGCAATCGAAAAAATCGGCTGATAAAAAACAAAAAGGGACTGTAATCCGGTAGGTTGGATTGCAGTCCTTTTATTATAGAAAAGATACGATTGAGGGAATGCTATGAAAATCAAAACAGTCTATCAATGTACAAGCTGCGGATATCAAAGCCCGAAATGGGCAGGCAAATGCCCCGATTGCGGCGAATGGAATACCCTTGCGGAAACGGCGCAGGTCAGGGGTAGCGCAAAGGCGGCGAAGGCAGCACCGAAGCAGCCGGTTTCCCGCCTTTCGGAGGTGGAAACGGGCAGTGACCAACGCCTGCTGACAGGCATTGCGGAATTTGACCGCGTGATGGGCGGCGGCATTGTGCGCGATTCCGTCACCATCATCACCTCGCCTCCCGGCGGCGGCAAATCCACCCTGAGCCTGATGGCGGCATCTGCGCTGGCAAAGCAGGGCTTTCGGGTGCTTTATGCATCGGGGGAGGAGAGTGACAGTCAGATTAAAAACCGTGCAGACCGTATTCTGGACACCATTGCGGAAAATATCTGGATTGTGGCGGACACCTCTATGGACAACGTATTGGACGCGATTCGGGAAATTGACCCCGATCTGATTATTCTGGACAGCATCCAGACCTTTTCTCTGGCGGAATTTTTGCCCTCGCGCGCAGGCAACCCGACGCAGACCATGGAATGTGCGTCTGCTCTGGTGGCGCAGGCAAAAAATAAAAGCCGCCCCAGAGCGGTGCTGATGATAGGGCAGATGAATAAAAGCGATGAAATCGCAGGTCTGCGTGCCTTGGAGCATCTGGTGGATGCGGTGCTTGTGCTGGAGGGCGAGGGTGCGGATGAGCTGCGGTGTCTGGTTGCAACGAAAAACCGCTTCGGCAGTACGGGCGAAATGGGCTTTTTCACTATGACAGAGGCAGGGCTTGCGTCCATCGAAAACCCCTCGGCTTATTTTGTAACGAAACGGGAGAGGGGCGATTTTGTTTCCGGCAGTGCGATTGCGGTTTTGAAGGAGGGCTCTCGTCCTGTCATTGCGGAAATCGAAAGTTTGGTTTCCCCTTCCTTCACGCCGTATCCCTCGCGCATCAGCGAAACCATGAAAAAGGATACCATGAATACGCTGATTTCCATTCTGGAGCAGAGGGGCGGCATTAAGCTCTATGATAAAAATGTTGTCATCAAGACCACAGGCGGTCTGTATCTGAAGGAGCAGGCGGCAAATCTTGCCGTGCTGATGAGCATTGCTTCTTCCGTTTATGACAAGTCGATTCCCTCGGATTGGGCATTTCTTGCCGATGTCGGGCTGACGGGCGAATTGAAGCGTGTCCCTTCTATGGAAAGCCGCATCAAGGAGCTGGACCGCATGGGCTTCAAGCAGGTTTTCATTTCCGCAGGCGGCATGCGGGAGCTGCATTTGGAGAATATCCGTGTGGTGGAAGCAAAATTTTTGTCACAACTTCTGAATCATGTCTTTGGGAAAAAAGGAAATGGATAAAGAATACAGTTTTTTGTCCACAATATAAAGACATAAGTATTTCTTATAGGTATTCGACACAATTTATGGTTTACGAATAGAAATTCCTGTATTATAATAGGGAGAAACTATGTTTTTCCAAGACAAGTCAAAAATGCTTTGGCATCCAAAGCAATCTATACAAAAACCGAAAAAGGAGGTATCCCCCATGCAGAACGTAGAAATTAGAAAATTTAAAAAGGTTCTGGTTGCAAACCGTGGCGAAATTGCCATTCGTGTGTATCGTGCGCTGAATGAATTGGGCATTCAGACAGTAGGTATTTTCTCAAAAGAGGATAAATATGCGCTGTTCCGCACAAAAACCGATGAGGCTTATATGCTGAACCCCGAAAAAGGTCCTCTGGACGCATATCTGGATATCAATAACATCATCAAAATTGCGAAAGCAAAAGGTGTAGATGCGATCCATCCCGGATATGGGTTCCTTTCCGAAAATCCCGAATTTGTTGAGGCATGCGAAAAAGAGGGGATTGCTTTTATCGGCCCCAATGTAGATGTCATGTATAAAATGGGGGATAAGATTTCTTCCAAGAAAATGGCAATCGAATGTAATGTTCCCATCATCCCCGGTGTTGACCATGCAGTCAGAAGTCTGGATGAGGTAATGGAGGTTGCCCGGAAGGTCGGCTATCCCGTTATGCTGAAGGCATCCAACGGCGGCGGCGGTCGCGGTATGCGTATTGTAAATTCCGAAGAGGAAATGCCCAAGGAATTTGAAGAAGCAAGAAACGAAGCAAAGAAGGCCTTCGGTGATGATAAAATTTTCGTAGAAAAATATCTGCGTGACCCCAAGCATATCGAAGTACAGGTGCTTGGCGATAAATACGGCAATGTGGTGCATCTGTTTGACCGTGACTGTTCCGTGCAGAGAAGACACCAGAAGGTAATCGAATTTGCGCCTGCCTTTACCGTAAGCCAGCCTGTCAGAGAAAAAATTCTGGCGGATGCAGTGCGTCTGTCCAAGCATGTAGGCTATAAGAACGCCGGCACACTGGAATTTCTGGTGGATGCCGATGAAAACTACTACTTCATCGAAATGAACCCTCGTATTCAGGTAGAGCATACCGTTTCCGAGGAGGTAACCGGTATTGATATCGTACAGGCACAGATTCTGATTGAGGAGGGCTATCCTCTGAGTGCGCCCGAAATCGGCATTTCCTCTCAGGAGGATGTACACTGCAACGGCTATTCCGTGCAGCTGCGTATCACAACGGAAGACCCTGCAAACAATTTCATGCCCGATACAGGCAAGATTAACGTATATCGTTCCCCTGCCGGCAACGGTATCCGTCTGGATGGCGGCACAGCCCACACAGGCGCAGAGGTTACTCCCTATTATGACAGCCTGCTGGTTAAGATTATCGCGCATGACAGAACCTTTAAAGGCGTGACCAATAAGGCAATTCGTGCGATTAAGGAAACCCGTATCCGCGGCGTAAAAACAAATATTCCTTTCCTCATCAATGTTTTGCAGAGCGAAACATGGAGTGAAGGGAAATGTACGACAACCTTTATCGAAAAAACACCTGAACTGTTCCGCTTCATTCCCGGAAAGGACAGAGCAAGCAAGATTGCGGAATTCATCGGCAACCAGATTGTCAATGAATCCAAGGGACAGAAGCCGCAGTTTGACCCCATCGTTGTGCCTTCCTTCGGCAAGACCGAAAATGGCAAAACCATTGAGGTTCCCGGTGCAAGGGATACCTTCCTCAAGATGGGCGCAAAGGCATATACACAGTCCCTTTTGAAGGAAAAACGCCTGCTGGTAACAGATACCTCCATGCGTGACGCACATCAGTCCCTGATGGCAACCAGACTGCGTACCAATGACCTGATGGCCGCTGCACCCGCAACAAATATGGCAATGGCAAATGCCTTCTCCGTAGAAGCATGGGGCGGCGCAACCTTTGACGTTGCGTATCGTTTCCTCAAGGAATCCCCTTGGGTACGCCTGCAGCAGCTGAGAGCGGCAATGCCCAACACACTGATTCAGATGCTCCTGCGTGCATCCAACGCTGTCGGCTATGCAAACTACCCCGATAACGTGGTGCAGAAATTCATTGAGGTTTCCGCAGAACGCGGCATTGATGTGTTCCGTATTTTCGATTCCCTCAACTGGGTGGAAAATATGAAAATGCCCATCGAGGTTGCGCTGAATACAGGCAAAATCGTAGAAGGCTCCATCTGCTACACAGGGGATATCTTAGACCCTAACGAAACAAAATATACACTGGATTACTATATCAGAAAAGCAAAAGAGCTGGAGGCTATGGGCTGTCACATCTTCGCAATCAAGGATATGGCAGGGCTTTTGGTTCCGACGAAGGCAACCGAGCTGATTCAGGCATTAAAGTCTGCAACCAACCTTCCGATCGAGCTCCATACACACTATACTTCCGGTGTCGCTTCCATGACATACATGAAGGCGGTTGAGGCAGGCTGTGACATTATCGATACAGCAATGTCTCCGTTCTCCATGGGAACCAGCCAGCCGGCAACCGAGGTTATGGTAGAGGCATTCAAGGGCACGGAGTTCGATACCGGTCTGGATCAGAACCTGTTAGCTGAGATCGCTGACTACTTCCGTCCGATGCGTGAGGAAGCGTTAGAGAGCGGTCTGATGAACCCGAAGGTTCTCGGCGTTAACATCAAGACTCTGTTATATCAGGTACCGGGTGGTATGTTATCCAACCTTCTGTCTCAGTTAAAAGAGCAGGGCAAGGAAGACAAGTTCGAGGAGGTTCTTGCAGAGGTTCCGCGTGTGCGTAAAGACCTCGGTGAGCCGCCACTTGTTACACCGTCCTCACAGATCGTTGGTACACAGGCTGTGTTCAACGTACTGATGGGAGAGCGCTACAAAGTGGCAACCAAGGAGACCAAAGACGTACTGCTTGGAAAGTACGGTCAGACTGTAAAACCGTTCAACCCGGAGATCGTAGACAAGGTACTTGGCGAGGAGAAGAAGAACGCCATTACCTGCCGTCCGGCAGATCTGCTTGAGCCGGAGCTGGATAAGATCGAGGCTGAGATGAAGCAGTGGAAGCAGCAGGATGAGGATGTACTGTCCTACGCACTGTTCCCGCAGGTTGCAACCGAATTCTTCAAGTACCGTGAGGCACAGCAGAAGAAGGTCGATGCAAGCGTCGCAGATACCAAGAACGGAGCATATCCGGTATAATCAAAAAACAGTTATAACAAAAAGCGGGTGAGCAGTCACCTGCTTTTTGTTTTAAAAATGGGAAAATTATGAATGCAGGGTATTTGCAGTAACATTTCATTGAAAAAAAGAGAGTGTTTCAGTATCATAGGAATATGAATCGCAGGATGATTTGAGATGCAGTATCGAATGCAAAACAGTAAAACAACAAAAAAGAGGATGACATGAGAAAAAAAGAGAATAGGTTGAAAACAGCAGCATTTGTTTTGAGCGCAGGGGTGTTTTTTGGTGTATGCCCGTCGATTGTGCTGGCAGATGAGCCGGGAGAATGGCGGGAAGAAAATGGCAGTCTCTATTGGTATGAAAATGGCATAAAGCAGGGAACAGAAGGAAGGGGCAAGGAGATTTATGATCCGGCGAGCGATGGCTGGTATTGGCTGGATGCCATTGATGGGGGAAAAAAGGCGGTCGGAAAGGATGTGTATCAGGAATCATGGGCAGGATCTTATGCAGACCATGAGGACGGCACCGGGAAATGGGTGCGCTATGATACCAGTGGGAAAATGGTAAAAGGCTGGGATGTGACGGAGAGAGGTACATACTATTTTGACCAGACGACCGGAGCGATGGCAAAAGGAGAAACGGAGATAGATGGAATACCATGTATTTTTGATCGGGAGACGGGCATTGGCTGGAATCTGCAATGGCAGGAGAGAGAGGGGGCACGATACTGGTATGAAGGGGGAAAACGGCAGGGACTTGAAGGCAGAGGAAAAGAAATCTATGATCCGTCAAGCGATGCATGGTATTGGCTGGACAGCGATGCCCAAGGGAAAATGGCAGTAAACAAGGATGTTTACCAGCCTTATACGATTCAGGGGCAGGATGAGAACGGCAAATGGGTACGCTATGATGCAGATGGTCATATGGTAAAAGGCTGGGACAGGCAGAATGAAAATACCTACTATTTCGATCAGACGACTGGAGCAATGGCAAAGGGCGTGGCGAAGATTGATGGTGTCAGCTATTATTTTAATGAAACGACCGGTGTTTGTGAAGGGGAGTATACACCATCAGACAGCAGTGAGCCAACAAATGTGACAACCTACACGGCAAACGATCAGGTCAGTGAATATACAGAAAATGAGTTGGACGCGTCAGGTAATGTGGTAAAAAGTACAACTTACAGTGCATCAGGAGTAAAAAAAACAGAACGTACCGATGCATTTGATCAGTACGGAAATCAGATCCAGGGAACTTATGTTATATATCGGGGAGGAGAAGTTTATTCGACAGCAACGGATGAGACAGTGTATGAGTATAATGCCGACGGTCAGCCACTATCCATGACATGTTATAATGATTCACAGATGTTTTCGCGGGTACTTTATACATATGACAATGGAAAGACTGCAAAAGTAGAGTATTATGTTCCGCTGGATGGGGAAGAAGAATTAAGTAATTATGAACAGTATTTTTACGAAAACGGAAGATGTGTTCGAAAGGAAAATTATGTGCTCAGCTATACAGATGGTGCGTGGAATATTAGCTTGGATACATCGGATTATTATGCATATAACAGTAATGGAAATCTGATCCGTGAGACCAATAAGAGCGCCAGAGGGAATGTCAACTACTATTATACATATGATTATGATGCGAGTGGCAATCTGATTGCCAAGGGCTGTTATGCAAAAGATGACAGTCAGCAGTGGAAGGAAGTCTGGGCATATGAGGGAATGCTTCTGGTAAGCGATTATTATTACAGTGAAGAAGCCCTGGAATATTATATTATCTATGAAAACAGACAGCGCAGCGGTCATTTATATCAGAAAATAGAAAAATCTTATGCGGGAGATGGAACGTATTCCGGTAAAAGGGTATACACTTATGAAGGTTAGAGGGAAACGGACAACCCGGTTTCCTTCCCTTACCGTATGACACCGCCGGTAATCCGTTTTCTGGAGCAGCCGGCAGGCTTCGTTGCAAAGTTATCCGGCATCCGGTGAATGATGAAAAATCTTCCGATGATAACAATGCTGTTGGTTTAATATATGCAGCGTTGGAAAATGCGCTGCATGTGAGGAAAGTTCCATGTACAATTTCTTGCAAAACACAATGTATTTGATATAATAAAAACATTGGGCGGATCACAATTCCGCAGAAGTGAGGAGAAGCATGAGCAATACAAATGACCTGAGTAACCGCATCAATGATGCTTACAGTAAGCTGAGCAAGGGACAGAAACGGCTGGCAACCTACATTACGGACAATTATGACAAGGCGGTATTTCTGACCGCTGCAAAGCTGGGCGAGGTTGTAGGTGTGAGCGAGTCCACGGTGGTGCGCTTTGCAACGCATCTGGGATATAAGGGCTATCCGGAATTCCAGAGTGCGCTGGAGGAACTGGTGCGCAATAAGCTGAACTCCATTCAGCGCATGGAGGTTACTTACGGCAGGATCAGCCAGTCGAAGATTCTTGAGACGGTGCTGAAATCCGACGCGGACAAGATTCATTCCACACTGGAAAAGATTGATCAGAACGCATTTGAACTCGCGGTTGACACGATCCTGCACGCCAAACATATCTATATCATCGGAATCCGGAGCTGTGCGCCGCTTGCCAGCTTCATGGCTTTTTATTTTACCCTGATGTTTCCGAACGTTCATCTGATTCAGACAAGCAGTTCGAGCGAGATTTTTGAACAGATGGTGCGCATCGGCAAGGAGGATGTGATCATCGGAATCAGTTTTCCGCGTTATTCCATGCGTACTTTAAAGGCGATGGAATTTGCCAACAACCGCAGTGCCAAGGTCATTACCTTGACAGACAGCGTACATTCCCCGATGAACCTCTATTCCTCCTGTAATCTGATCGCCAGCAGTGATATGGCATCTATTGTGGATTCCCTGGTGGCACCGCTGAGCGTGATCAATGCCCTGATCGTTGCCCTTTGCATGAAAAAACAGGATTCGGTCGCAGAGACCTTAGAAGCCTTAGAGGATATCTGGGACGAGTATCAGGTCTATGAAAATGACGAGATCGACCAGGTGGACGACTCGCTGAAGATGCGCTATGCAAAGATAGGAGATGGGGATGAGTAAGGTTCTTGTGATCGGTGGCGGCGCTGCCGGAATGATGGCGGCTTATGCGGCGGGTATGTGCGGTCATGAGGTGACCCTCTTAGAGCAGAATGAAAAATTAGGCAAAAAGATCTACATTACGGGAAAGGGCAGATGCAATTTTACCAATGCCTCGCCATTAGAAGAGATCATGCAGGCAGTGGTTTCCAATCCCAAGTTTTTGTACAGTGCCTTTTATACCTTTTCCAATGATGCGGTCATGGATTTCTTTGAAAATC
>OLFU01001176.1_pt1 | contig 27069 bp, 30 predicted proteins | sample 1605161 | NCBI WGS metagenome assembly OLFU01 (sample SAMEA3888914, study PRJEB22519) | human gut metagenome | biome: human gut; feature: human-associated habitat; material: faeces | place: Denmark | collected 2011
CGCTCACCTGGTCGAACGAGGCCGGCGGCCTGTGCGTCTGGCTGGAGGAGATCATGGTGGACGACGAAAAGCGCGGCAAGGTACTGTGACGGCCCCTACCCAAAGGGTGCGGGCTCGCCGACCCCAAAAAACGATTAGTTAGTGCGCGAGAAAAGGGCAACTTTAATTGAAATCTTGTATGAAATTATCGACTTCTTGACCTTCCGCCGGGCGTGGGACGCCCGCCTCCTATCACATAGCCTGGCCCCGGAGCGGAAACGCCCCGGGCGTCGGGCGGAGGGCCAAGACACAGGAAAGGAGCGTGGCCTATGGCGGCAAAGAAGCAGGATGTGGTCGTAGAGGACGGAGCCGTGTATGTGCTGCGCGCCGGGACGCCCGTCTACGTCAAGACTGCCGACATCTGCTCGATGACCGGGAAGAGTAACCAGTGGATCGGACAGCTGGTAGCCCAGGGGACGCTGCACAAGCGCAGCACCCCGCACGGGAGCCTGTTCGATGTCGCCGAGGCCGTGCGCGCCTACTGCTCCATGCTGGAGGCCCGCGCGGGACCGGCCAAGACCGAGGAGGAGATCAAGCAGGAAATCAAGCAGGAAAAGGCGAAGGCGGCCGCCGACGTGACAATGAAGATTGCCAAGGCCAACATCGCCAAGGCCGAGGCCGACGAGCTCCAGGGCAAAATGCACCGGAGCGAGGACGTGGCCGCGATGACTACCGACTTGATCTACGCCATTCGCGGGGCGATGATGGCCCTGCCCGGCCGCCTGGCCGTGGACGTGGCCTCGGCGAACTCCCCAGCGGAGGCCGCCGAGATCATCCGCCGCGAGGTCAACAAGGCCATGCGGGAGCTCTCCAACTACCGCTATGACCCAAAGAAATACGAGGAGCGCGTCCGGGAGCGGAGGGCCTGGGAAGCTGACGGCGGGCGTGATGCCGATGACGGATAAGGAAACGCGCCGGCTCATTGAGGAGAAAGAGGCCCGCGAGCGGGTAAAGAGGCTGAATGCCGTCATCACGAAAGTCTTGGCCGGCATGAAACCGCCGGACGACCTGACCGTGACGGAATGGGCGGAGAAAAACCGCCGCCTGTCCACCGAGGCCAGCGCCGAGCCCGGCCCCTGGCGCACCGACCGCACCCCTTATCTCCGGGAGCCGATGGACGCCTTTACCGACCCCCGGGTGCACCGCATCGTCATGGTGGCGGCGTCCCAGGTGGGAAAGTCGGAGTTCCTCAACAACACCATCGGCTATATCATCGACGAAGACCCCGGCTCCATCCTGTTCGTCCATCCCACGACCATTGACGCCAAGGAGTACTCCAAGCTCCGCATCGCTCCGATGATCCGGGACTGCCCCACCCTCAAAAAGAAGGTGGCGGACCCCAAGAGCCGCGACAGCGGAAACACCATCCTGCAAAAGACATACCCCGGCGGCATCCTGACGATGTGCGGCTCCACCGAGGCCCACGCCCTGGCGTCCAAGCCCATCCGCTACATCATGGGGGATGAGCGCGACCGCTGGGCGACCTCCGCCGGCAACGAGGGCGACCCCTGGGAGCTGGCCCAGGCCCGACAGACCACGTTCTACAACGCCAAGGCGCTGGAGGTCAGCACCCCCACCGTCAAGAACGCCAGCGCAATCGAGGCGTCCTACGCCGAGGGCACGATGGAGCGGTGGAAAAGCAAATGCCCCCACTGCGGCGAGTACCACGAGATCAACTTCGAGGACATCCGCTATGAGCACGAGGAGAGCGTGGTGGCCGGCCGCAAGACCTTCAAGGTGCTGCACGTCTGGTATGTCTGCCCCGGCTGCGGAAGCATCTCCGACGAGACGACCATGAAGCACCAGCCCGCGCGCTGGGAGGCGGACAACCCCGACGCATACGCCCAGGGCGTCCGCTCTTTCTGGCTGAACGCCTTTGTCAGCCAGTGGGCTTCCTGGAGCTCCATCGTGCTCAAGTATCTCAAGGCCATCGGCAACACCCGGAAGCTCCAGGTGGTCTACAACACCTGCTTCGGCCTGCTGTGGGAAGACCGTGGCGACCTGGAGGACGAGGACAGCCTTATGGCCCGCCGGGAGGACTACGGCACCCGGCCGGACGGCTCCCCCGTGGAGCTGCCGGAGGGGGTGCTGGTGCTCACCGCCGGCGTGGACACCCAGGATGACCGCATGGAGTATGAGGTCGTCGGGCACGGCCACTTCGGAGAAACCTGGGGCATCGAAAAGGGCATCGTCATGGGCAGGCCGGATGACCCGGACACCTGGGCCAAGCTGGACGAGATGGTGTTCAACCGAGTATTCCGCTTCGAGGACGGCCTGGGGCTCCGAAGCTCTATGACCTTCGTGGACGAGGGCGGCCACTTCACCCAGGACGTCCGCCTCCAATGCCGGGCGCGCATCTCCCGCAAGGTGTTCTGCATCAAGGGTATGCCCGGGGCGGATAAGCCCTACACCTCTCCGCCGAAGAAGATGAAGATCGTGGTCAATCAGGTCGCCATCGGCACCTGCTGGCAGTACCAGCTCGGCGTCGACTCCGGCAAGCAGATCATCATGGACAACCTCAAGGTGCAGAAGCCGGGCTCGAAGTACTGCCACTTCCCGAGGCGGGACGACTACGGCCCCGGCTACTTTACTGGCCTGCTCTCCGAGCACCTGGTATATGACCCGGCCAAGAAGCAGCCCTGGGTGTGGGAGAAGATACCCGGCCACGAGCGCAACGAGGCCCTGGACTGCCGCAACTACGCTCTGGCGGCCTTCAAATGCACGCCAGCCAACCTTGACGAGATAGACAGGCGGCTAAAGGCGGCCCGGGGGAAAGCACCCTCTACGGGCGTTGCAACGGCCCCACCGCCCCCCAAAAAGCAGACCAAGCGCGGCTCCGCGCTGAAGAAATACTATGACGAATGGTAGGTGATGCCCGATGGCAGATATGACCGACGTGAAAATCCGGCTGAACTTCTGGCGCTCCGCCTATGAGAAGCTGACCGCGGCTTACACCGCCCTGGTGGACGGCCGCGTCAAGAGCTATACCATCGACGACCGGCAGCTCACCCGCTTCGACCTCGGCACCCTCAAAGACGAGATCGAGGAGGCCGAGCAGAAGATCGACGAGCTGACCGCCCTGCTGAACGGCAGGCGGCCCCGCAAGGCCTTCGGCGTCATCCCCCGCGACTGGTGACCTTTTTCGTGAGGTTACGAAAATGATATGGGTACAAGCCCGAGAGGGCTTTACCACGGGCAGCCCGGCGGAGTTTGTCAGCTCCTTTCGCCGCCGGGCGGCCCGTTTTTTATGCAACACATAGGAGGTGGGCGACATATACCGCGACAAGAAAACCGGGCTGTTCCTGCCCGACACAGCGCGCCCCCAGGCCAAGGGATACAGCGAGGCCGGCGCCAGCATGACCCGGCGGGCGCTCAAAGGCTTTACCCCGCGCAGCGGCTCCCCCAGGGAGGACATCGACTGGAATAACTTTACCCTCCGCCAGAGAGGGCGGATGCTGTATATGTCCTCCCCGGTGGCGACGTCAGCCATCAACACCAACCGGACGAAGGTGGTCGGCGTCGGCCTGACCCTCAAAAGCTCCGTAGATCGGGAGGTGCTGGGCATCTCCCCGGAAGCGGCCAAGGAGTGGCAGCGGCGCACCGAGGCGGAGTTTTCCTTGTGGGCCAAGAACAAGGCCAACTGCGACGCTACCGGCATGAACAATTTTTACGGAATGCAGCAGCTGGCGCTGGTGGCGTGGCTCCAGAGCGGAGACGTTTTCCCCGTGTTCAAGCGGAGAAACCCCACGCCGGTAAACCCCTACTCCCTGCGCATCCATCTTGTGGAGGCGGACCGGGTGCGCACCCCCGCCGAGTACGGGGGCGGAACGGCCGTGGCCCACATCACGGACGGGAAGAACCCGGAGAACGGAAACCGCATCTTTGACGGGGTGGAGGTGGACAACGACGGCATGGTCGTCGCCTACTACGTCCACAACACCTACCCCTGGCAGACCACGACAGAGCCGACCAAGTGGACGAGGGTGGAGGCCTACGGCCCCAGGACGGGCCTGCCGAACATCCTCCACATCATGGGGAGCGAGCGGCCGGACCAGTACCGGGGCGTGACCTATCTGGCCCCGGTGATCGAGCAGCTGCTGCAGCTGCGCCGGTACACGGAGAGCACGCTTATGGCCGCCCTCGTCCAGTCTTTCTTTACGGCGTGGATCATCACCAAGACCAGCCAGACCGAGATCCCCATCAACGAGGTCGGCGCCGGCGACATCGCCGGTGTTCCCGCGGCAAATCCCATCGAGAACAACCTATCCGGGAGCGACAGCGAGTATGAGATGGGCCCCGGTACGGTTTCCCACCTGGCGGAGAACGAGGACATCAAATTCGGAAACCCCAGCATCCCCACCACGGGCTTTGATGCCTTCGTCAAGACTTTCTGCCAGCAGACCGGCGCGGCCCTGGGCGAGCCCTACGAGGTGCTGATGAAGACCTTTAACTCCAGCTACTCGGCATCCCGCGCCGCTCTCCTGGAGGCCTGGGAAGAGTTCAAAATGCGCCGGAGCTGGTTTGTGGCCGACTTCTGCCAGCCGGCCTATGAGGTATGGCTTTCGGAGGCGGTGGCCCGTGGACGCATCAAGGCTCCGGGCTTCTTTGAAGATCCTCTGGTTCGTGCCGCTTGGTGCGGTGCGCGCTGGATCGGCCCCGTCCAGGGGCAGCTCGACCCGCTAAAAGAGGCCAACGCCGCCGTTGTCCTGGTCGACCACGGATTCAAGACCCACGAGCAGGTCACGCGCGAGCTGGGCGGTGGCGACTGGGAGGCCAACGTGGAGCAGCTGAAAGCAGAAAACGCGAAGCTCGCAGAGGCGGGCGGCGCGCGGATTACCAACCTGCCAAGCTCCGGCGCCGATGGTGGCGACGGCGGCGATGGTAAAGGAACAGGAGGAAACGCATGAGCAAAACAGTGCCTACCACGCAGCCCGTCGTGAACATCAAGCGGGCCGCCTATGCGATGGCTACCGCCGACGGCCAGAGCGCAGAGATTACCATGTACGGCGACATCTACGAGCAACAGCCCACGGACTGGTGGGGCGATCCCGTAGAGGGGCAGTTTATTACCCTGACCGAGTTCCTTGAGGACCTGGGGCAGATTGCCGCTTGCAAGGACATCACCATCCGCATGAACAGCTACGGCGGCGATGCTGGCGTGTCCAACACCATCCACAACCGGCTCCGGGAGCTGGCGCGGGGCGGAGCGAAGCTCACCTGCGTCGTGGACGGTGTGGCTATGTCCGGCGGCTCCCTTATCATGTGCGCCTGCGACACGGTGAAAGTCAACCCCTCCAGCCTGATTATGATTCACAAGTGCTGGGGCTTCTTCTGGGGCGGCTACAACGCCGACGAACTGCGCGAGGCAGCTGGACAGTATGACGCCTGGGACAAGGCCCAAGTCGCCATCTACAAGCGGAAGACCGGCCTGACCGAAACCGTCCTGTCCCACATGATGTCCGACACGACCTACATGACGGGGCGCGAGGCGGTGGAAAAGGGCTTTGCCGACGAGCTGATCGAGGACGCAGAGCCCCTGGACGTCGCCGCCAGTGCAGACGGCCGGCGCCTGTTCGTCCGAGGCCGCACCATCCACCTTACGGCTGGGATGTTCGCCCCGGACAATATCCCTACGGTCGATCCCGAGGCCTCGACCCCGGCTGAGACACATACAAATCCGCCGGCAAAGACCGGCAGAAAAGGAGGAAGTACACCTATGGCAAATACTGTTGAGGAGCTCCGGGCGGAGTACCTGGAGCTGACCGCGCAGCTGGAGGCCGAGGCAAGAGCTGCCGCCACCCCTGCCCCCAGCGCAGCGGCCGAGGGTGACGGCGGGGCCGACCCCGCCCAGGCCGAGCGCCAGAGAATCCAGGACATCGACGCCCTGGCATCTCTCTATGACGCTGAGAGCATCCGGGAGGCCAAGTACGGGGATCACCCCTGCACCGCCCAGGAACTGGCCTACCGCATGGCTCAGAAAGCCGCCCAGACCGGCAAGAGCTACATGGCGGCTCTGGAAGCTGACACCGGCGCGTCCGGCGCGCAGCAGGTCGGAGCCGCCAACAATGAGGGCGCGCCCGCTGGTGAGCTCACCCCGGAGCAGCGCATGGCGAAGGGCCGCGCAGATGCGAAGGCCCTGAACAAGAAGGAGGATAAGTAACATGGCGAAGCATCTCAACGATAAGGTCGGCTCTATGGAGTACGACAAGCTGATCGCCGGTATCACCCCGCCCGTGAAGGTGGCCTCCGGCATCATTACCAAGCTGTCCGCCGCCGCCACCTATCCGCGGGGCACCGTCCTGTGCCGCAGCTCCGGCACCGGCGGCGACGGCAAGCTGAAGATCCTCGGCACCACCGCCGTCGAGAACGAGACTCTGACCCCCGACTGCATTCTCTGTGATGACGAGGACATCGGCACTGACGCCGATGCCAATGTCGCCGTCTATGTGATGGGCTGCTTCAACGAAGACGCCCTGACCGTGGATGATGAGTACACCATCACCCAGGCCGACAAGGACACCCTGCGCGAGCGCGGTATCTATCTGGCCCAGGTCCTGGACTAAAAGGAGGACAAGAATATGCCTTTCGACATTTTTGACACCTACTACATGGCGGGCATGGTCCAGGAGATCGTCCCCGTCCAGAGCTTCTTCCGCGACCGCTACTTCCCCACCAACGCGGCGACTGACATCTTCAACGCCAACAAGGTTCTGGTGGAGTACCGCGACCGCGACCGGGCTATGGCTCCCTTTGTTGTGCGCCGCGCCGGCGACATCCCCGTGGCCCGTGGCGGCTACGAGATCCACGAGTTCGAGCCGCCTTTCACCGCCCCGTCCCGTCTGCTGACCCTGGATGACCTGCAGAAGCGCGGCTTCGGGGAGGCCTTGTATGCTGGCAGCACCCCCGCCGAGCGCGCCCGGGCACTCCAGATGCAGGACCTTACCGACCTGGACCGTCGCATTCAGCGCCGCGAGGAGTGGATGGCCGTCCAGACCATGATCAACAACGGCTGCACCATCGTCGCCTACATCGACAACGACACCGTGGGCGAAACCTACGACATCTTCTACTTCGACACCACCGGCTCCAACCCCGCCAAGTACACCGTAGCGAACAAGTGGGACGCGTCCGGCGGCGACTGGAGGGGGGACGTCGCCGCGATGGTGAACGACCTGCTGGACCGTGGCCTCCCCGCCACTGATCTGGTCGTGGGCACCGAAGTGGCCGCCTTCATCCAGAGCGACGAGGCCACGCTTAAGCTGCTGGACAACCGGCGCGCCGAGTATGGCCGCCTGGCGCCCCAGGTGCGTTACCCCGGCGTGGTGTGGATCGGCAATCTGAACTTCGACGGCACCGACCTGGACATCTTCTCCGTGCGCGAGACTGTGCTGGACAAGGACGGCACCATCCGCCTGTTCCCCGCGACCTCCGCGATGGTCACCGCCCCCGACTGCGGCCACATGATGTACGGCCGTGTCGACCAGATCGAGGACGACAACGAGTACCACAGCTTCGCCATGCAGCGCGTGCCCAAGTTCGTCGTCGACAAGGACAAGGACACCCGCAAGCTGCGCCTGGCCTCCCGCCCCCTGGCCGCGCCCCGGAGCAAGGCCCCCTGGATGTACGCGGCCAACGTGGTCGGCACCTGATAGGGTCGGGAAAGGAGCAACACCATGAAGCGTGTAAAAATCACCGACGGCTTGTACGGCTACCGGCCCGAGGGTGCGAAGCACCCCCAGCCGGTGCCCGCCGGCAGCCTCTGTATCGTGACTGACGCCGAGGCCGCCCGCCTGGCCTCCCTCGGCGTGGGCGTCGTCCTCGAGGACATCCCCGAGGAAGATACCACAGGAGCCGTTGCAACGCCCGTAGAGGGCAAGGACGACGAGGGGGCGGGCGTGGACACTCCTGGCCAGGACGAGCCCGCAGAGGGCGAGGAAACCGCCCACCTTGACCCTGAGCAGCTCAAGGAGCTCACCAATGCCAAGCTCAAGGAGCTGGCCGAGGAAATGGGCATCGACACCGCCAAGCTCAAGACCAAGGCGCAGCTGATCGCGGCCATCACCGACGTGCCCCTGGAGGACGCGATCTCCGGCGAGGAGGACGACGAGGGGGCTCCGGCCGGCCTCGGTGCGGAGGGACCGGTGGAATGAGCGGCTTCAAGGACATGGTGGCCGATGACGTCCACGCCGTTTTTCTCAACCTGGACGAGTTCGCCGAAAAGCGCACCATCCGCTATGACGGCGAGGAGTACCAGGACATTCCCATCGTCTTGTCCGGCCTGAAGGAGCAGGAGCGACGCCAGCTCCAGTCCGACCATGTCCAGGGGCTCTACCTCGTGTCATCCGTACTCCACTGCGCGCTGTCCGACTTGGGCGGCAATCAGCCCGAGAAGGGTATGCGCATCCAGATCAACAACCGGGAGGGCGGCGGCGGATTCTTCCGGGAATTCTACGTCGCCTCCTCGGTCTGTGAGATGGGGATGCTGCGGGTGGAACTGGAGGCGATCGACGAATGAGCTACGCCATCACCATTGATGAAATCGACGATAGCCTTGACCGAGTATCGAAGCTCCTGGCCGGCATCCCCGACGGCGTTTACCGCGCCGTCGGAAGCGCCTTGAAGCGGTCGGCGCGGCATGGCCTTACCGTCGGCATGAAGATCGTTTCCGAGGAGTACGCCATCTCCCAGGGGGAGCTGAAGTCCCGGACGAAGACCATCAACACCATCGTCAAGGACTCCGCCAGCTCCTATCAGGTCACCTTCGGCTATCGGGGGAACGTCATCCCCCTTATCAAGTTCGATACCAAGTTTGGAGCGGACGGCAAGGTACATACCCGCGTCCTGCGCTCCAGCGCACAGCAGACCCTTGAAAACGCCTTTGTCACCCATGTGGGCGGACATACCGGCGTGTTCGAGCGCGAGGGCCCCGAGCGGTTCCCCATCCGGGAGCTGTTCGGGCCCTCTGCTGTCCAGGCGTTCTATGCTCACGAGGAGACGACCGACAAGATGGACGAGGAAATTCTGAAAACCTACGAGAGCCGCATTGAGCACGAGATCATGCGGGTGCTCAACGGATGGGGAGGGTAGCCTATGGACCGAGTCATGCTCCTGGAGGAGCTGAAAGCCGTCACTGAGGACGCTGTCAAAGACCTTATCATGCCGGTGAAGATCCAAAGTGAGAACGAGGAGCAGCAGTACCGGGCGGCGGAGGTCTACCTGATGCGCCTGCCGGACGGCAGCGCCGCGAAGAAAAAGGCCCCCTACATCATCCACCAGGCCATCACCAGCAAAGACACCCAGCCGTCTGGGGAACTGGAGGCCGGCGTCGCCGTGGTGCGCTCCATCTTTGCCGTCTACAACGACGACGAGCAGGAGGGCGGTCTTATGCTGCTCAACCTCATGGAGCGCCTGCGGATTCGCCTGTTGCGCGAGGTCGTCATCGGCCGGCGCTTCCAGCTCGACCTTGAGGCCGGCCTGGAAACTTTCATCTACCCCGACGACACCGCCCCATATTATGCCGGAGAAATGACCACCACCTGGCGCGTCCCCGGCGTGGAAAGAGAGGTACGCCAATGGCTGTGAAGAAAACCGACCCCGAAGATATGGTCCCCGTCCCCGCCGAGCAGGTTGAGGCCCGGGAGCCCAAAGAGAAAAGGACCACCACCAAGAAATCCGACGGCAAGGCCGCCGGATTTTGTGTTTACCTCGGGCCGAGCATCCGGGGGGTGATCCAGTCCGGCACGGTCTACCGCGGCGGCAAGGCCGCCGTGCTGAAGGAGCTCGCGCCGGCCCTGGAGCGCCATCCCCTGATCGCGTCCCTGGTCGTCACCAGCGACACGCTCCCCGTGGACCGCATCAAAGTAAAGACCGCCGGAAACCTGCTGAACGTGAATTACAAGAAGCTGGCTTCCGGCAGAAAGTAAGGAGGACTACCTATGGCAAATCATGGCGTATATGTCTCCGAGCAGGCCACCAGCGTCAGCACCCCCGTTGTCGCCGACAGCGGCGTGCCCTTCGTTGTCGGCGCGGCCCCCGTGCAGAGCGCGGCATCTCCCGCCGCGGCTGGCGTCCCCGTCCTCTGCACCAGCTGGGCCGAGGCGGTGGAGAAGCTGGGCTACTCGGAAGACTGGGGGAGCTATCCCCTCTGCGAGTTCATGTACTCCCACTTCCAGCTGTTCGGCTGCCAGCCCGTCATCATGTGCAACGTCCTTGACGTTGCGGACATGAAGGAGGCGGTGGCGGCTTCCGACGTGGCTCTGACCGATCACAAGGCCAAGCTCTCCATCGCGGCCATTGACGACGAGAATCTGGTCGTCAAGCCCGCTGGCGGCGCCGGCGAGGCCTACGTCAAGGACACCGATTACAGCACCTACTACGATGGGGAGTTCCTGGTCATCGAAGTCCTGTCCGACGGCAAAGCCTACGCCGCCGAGCAGGTGAACGTGGCCTACAACAAGGTCAAGCCCGATTCCGTGGACGATACCGCCGTTGCAACCGGCATGGAGAGCATCGAGCAGTGTCTTACTACCCTGGGCATCGTGCCTGACCTGATCTGCGCCCCGGGCCACTCCCAGTCCTCGGTCGTGGCCGCTGTCATGGCGACCAAGGCCGGCGGCATCAATGGGATGTTCCAGGCCAAGGCGCTGATCGACATTGACTCCAGCTCCGCCGGAGCCACCAGCTACACCACCGCCATCACCGAAAAGAGCGGCAACAACTTCGTCGACGTGGACGAGGTGACCTGCTGGCCCATGCTGAAGCTCGGCGACTACAAATTCCACATGAGCACGCAGCTGGCCGGGCTGATCGCCCAGGTCGACACCGGCAACGGCGGCTGCCCCTACGAGTCTCCCAGCAACAAGAACTTCCAGTGTGACGCGATGGTGCTGGAGGACGGCACCGAGGTCAACCTCACTCTGGCCCAGGCCAATATCCTCAACGACAACGGCATCGTGACCGCGTTGAACTTCATGGGCGGCTGGTGCGCCTGGGGCAACTACACCGCCTGCTATCCCTCCAACACCGACGTGAAGGACTACTTCATCCCCGTTTCCCGGATGTTCGGCTGGGTCGGCAACACCCTGATCCAGACCTTCTGGAGCAAGCTGGACAAGCCCATGAACCGGCGTCTGATCGACACCATCATGGACACCGCCAACATCTGGCTCAACGGCCTGGTCGGCTCCGGCTACCTCCTGGGCGCCCGGGCGGAGATGGTGGACAGCGAAAATCCGCTGACCGACCTCATGGCCGGTATCATCAAGATCCACATCTACATGACCCCGCCCTCTCCCGCGCAGGAGATCGACTTCATCCTGGAGTACGATACCAGCTACGTCACCAGCGCGCTGCAGGCCTAAAAGGAGGACTGAACTATGCCTAACTTTGACGAATCCGTAATCAATTTTGCGGTGTATGAGGACGGCGTGGAGTACGTGGGCATGGCCGGCGTGACCCTGCCCAACCTGTCCGCCATCGTGCAGACCCTCTCCGGCGCCGGCATCGCCGGCAATGTGGAGGTGCCCGTCCTGGGCCATTACGACGTGATGTCCCTTGGCCTCAATTTCCGCACCACCACCGAGCAGAGCGTGCGCCTTTCCGAGCCCCGCCGCCACAACATCGACCTGCGCGCAGCGCAGCAGATCGAGGACACCGTGGCCGGCGAGGTGAAGGTGCAGAGTATCAAGCACGTCCTGGTGGTCGTCCCCAAGACCGACACCGGCGGCACGATTGCCCCGGCCGCTCCCACCAACGGTTCCGGCGAGTACTCCGTCCGCTACTGGGCGACCTACATCGACGGCGCCAAGGTGCGCGAGATCGACCCGCTGAACTTCATCTGCGTGGTCAACGGCGTCGACTACCTGGCCGACGTCCGCAAGGCCATCGGAAAGTAATCACCAAAAGCCCGGGGCGGCCCTCCGTCCCGGGCCTCATTTTTGAAAGGAGTTTGCACCATGAGCGTTGACACCAAAGTGACCCCCATCCCCGCTGACGCCTTTTCCGTGGAGGAGAAGACCGGCGACACCCCCGCCGTGAACGAGGCCGAGTTTGCCGCCGCCGAGGCCGCGGCCAAGGCCAAGGCCGAGCAGGGGAATGCCTCCGCCTATGTCCACAAGCTCAAGAAGCCCTTTACCTTCGAGGGCTGCACCATCGAGGAGCTGTCCTTTGACTTCGACCGGCTGACCGGCAACGACAGCCTTGCCATCGAAGACGAGCTCCAGTCTATGAACAAGCCCGTCATCGTCCCCACCTTCCCCGGCCAGTACCTGATCCGCATGGCCGCCCGCGCCTGCACCACCACCCTCACCACCCCGGACGGGAGGACCCGGCGCATCGGCGCGGACGTCATCCAGGCGCTGCCCATCGGTGACTACAACCGCATCCGGTCGAAGGCGCGGACTTTTTTGTTGGCCTCGGAGCTGTAACCTGCGACGGCGGGGCATGGCTCCGAAAACAGTGCCTTATCATGGCGCAGAACAACAACACGCCGGTTTCCTACTGGGCCGCGCTCCCCTTGTCCTCGCTGACGAAGTGGATCAGGGCCAGTAACCTGCTTGTGGAAGAACAGCGGGCCAAGCGCCCGAAAAAAGCGCCGCGGCCGGTCGTCATCCGGCGCGGCAGACGATGACCCGAAGGGAGGGACAACATGGCAAGCCGCAAAGAATATGAGATGCTATTCCAGCTGAACGCACAGCTGGGCGGCAGCTACAACAAGACCTTCAAGGCCGCACAGGACGAGCTGGCGGCCATGCAGAAAGAGATACAGTCCCTCTCCAAAACGCAGTCGGACATCACCGCCTACCAGAAGCAGCAGACGGCGGTGGAGAACACCCGGAAGCGCTTGGAGCTCCTTCAGCAGCAGTACGACAACATCCAGAAAGAGATCCAGCAGACGGGGGAGTTTTCCGCCGACCTGCAAAATAAGCTGCTCGCCAAGCAGCAGCAGATCGAAAAGACCACCTCCTCCCTGAATCGGCAGACCGAGAAGCTGGACGAGATGGGCGACGCTTTGAAAGAGGCCGGGGTCGACATGGACGACCTCGGCCAGAGCTCCGCCCAGCTCACCAACCGCATCGACGCGCTGAAAAAGGAACAGGAGGAGGTCGCCGAGGGCGCGCAGACCTTCGGGAACAAGGCGAGCCAGGCATTCAGCACCGTCCACGAGGCAATCGTGGCAGCGGGCATCGCCACCGCTCTGAAAGAGGTCTATGAGTACTTCGCGGACTGCGCCCAGGCGTCTATGGACTTCGAGTCGGCGATGACCGGCGTGGCCAAGACCACCGACCTCACCGACGACGAGCTGTCCGCCATGTCGGACGCCATCAAGGAGATGTCTACGGAGATCCCCGCGACGACCGAGGAGCTGGCGGCCATCGCCGAATCCGCCGGCCAGCTGGGCATCCACAAGGAGTCCCTGCTGGACTTCACGGAAATCATGGCCATGCTAGGCACATCGACCAACATGACCGCGGACGAAGCGGCCACCAGCCTCTCCCGTCTGGCGAACATCACCGGGATGTCCCAGGAGGACTTTGACCGGCTGGGCGCTACCATCGTTGACCTGGGCAACAACCTGGCGACGACGGAAAAAGAGATCGTGGACATGAGTATGCGCATCGCCGGTGCCGGCGCACAGGTCGGCATGACTGAGGCGGAGATCATGTCTTTCTCCGGCGCCCTGTCCTCTGTCGGCATCGAGGCCGAGGCCGGCGGCTCCGCATTCTCCACACTGATCTCCAATATGTCGCTCGCCGTCCAGCAGGGCGGCGACGGGCTGGAGCAGTTCGCGGACGTGGCGGGTATGTCCGCCTCTGAATTTGCCGCGGCCTTTGAAGAGGACGCGGCCGGGGCCATCATCCAGTTTATCCAGGGCCTCGGCAACATGGAATCCGAGGGACGCAGCGCAATCGCCGTTCTGGACGACATGGGCCTGTCCGACATCCGTATGCGTGACGCCCTGCTCCGTGCGGCCGGCGCCAGCGACGTGTTCACCAACGCCCTGCAGATCGGCAGCAACGCCTGGGATGAAAACACCGCCCTGGTCAACGAGGCCACAAAGCGGTATGCCACCACCCAGAGCCAGCTGACCATGATGCAGAACGCCTACAAGAACCTGAAGGTGGCCATCGGCGACGCCTACACCCCGGCGCTCCAGAAAGCCTACTCCGTGGGCACCCAGGTCCTCAATGCGGTTTCCCAGTTCATCAAGCAGAATCCGGCCCTGGTCAACGCCATCACCGCCTTTGTGGGGGTGCTGGGCCTGGTGGTCGCGGCCCTGGCCGCCTACACCGTGGGCGCGAAGGTCGCGGCCGCCGCATCCGCCATGCTCACCGCAGCCATCCCGGGTGTGAATATCATCATGGGCGTAGCTGCGGCCGTGGCCGGCGTGACCGCCGCCATCGCCGCCCTTGCCACCGCCGCCGCCAATGACGCCGTTCCCTCTGTGGACGAGCTGACCCAGGCGGCCCAGGGTATGCGGGAAGCGATGGATGAGGCCAACGCCACCTACGACGATACGGTTTCCTCCACGCTGGCGGCCGCCGGCGTGGCAGATACCTACATCGCCAAGCTGGAGGAGATGGAGGCCGCCGGTGTCCGTACTGAGGAGGAGCACCGGCAGTATCACAATACCCTGGCCCTGCTCTGCCAGGTGGTGCCTGACCTCGCCAACTACATCGACCTTGAGACAGACACCATCGAGGGCGGCACCGCCGCGCTCCGGGCGAATACTGAGGCATGGAAGCAGAACGCCATGCAGCAGGCCTACCAGGAGCAGCTGACCGCCCTGTATAGCCAGTACTCCGCCGTGCTGATCGAGGCCGAGGAGAACAGCATCGGGCTCACCAAGGCGCAGTATCAGCAAGAGGCGGCCAACAAGAAGTACAACGACACCGTGGCTCGCATGAACGAGCTGTGGAATGAGGCGGCGGCGGAAGCCGAGGCGTACAACCAAGAGTACTACGCCATGACCGACGCCACCAACTTCTTGACCCAGGAGTATTACGACCTGCAAAACTCCCTGTATGACATCAATGACGAGATGTGGGCGGCGGAGCAGAGCGCCAAGAACTATCAGAAAGCCATCGAGGAGGACCAGGAAGCGGTCGCCGCCGCCGAGGCGGAAATCGCGCTGGCGGAGGAGGCGGTGCAAAACCTCACCGCCGCCACCCAGGATGGCGGAGACGCCGCCACCGAGGCGGCTGCCCAGGAACAGGAGCTCCAGACCGCCATCACCGGCGTGAAGGAGGAAATCAACGCCCTTGTGACCGCCTACACCGAGGCATACGACGCCGCCCTGGAGAGCATATCTGGACAGTACCAGCTCTGGGACGAGGCCGCAGGCGTCGTTGCAACGAGCGCGGGCACCATCAATTCGGCCCTGGAGAGCCAGATCACCTACTGGCAGGACTACAACGCCAATTTGCAGACCTTGACCGAGCGCAGCGCCGACATCGAGGGCCTGAGCGAGATGATCGCCTCCTTTGCCGACGGCTCCGAGGAAAGCGTGAACGCGATCGCCGGCATGGCCGGGGCCACCGACGAGCAGCTGGCGACGATGGTCGCCAACTGGCAGACCTTGCAGACCGAGCAGGAAGCGGCCGCCGGCAGCGTGGCCGACCTCAAGACCGACTTCACCGCCACCATGGACGAGCTGCAAGCCGAGCTTGCTGCCGACATCGAGGCAATGGACCTCGGAACGGAGGCCGCGGAGAGCGGCAAGGCCACCATCCAGGGCTTCGTGTCCGGCGCGGAAGCGATGCTGCCCCAGGTGCAGGCCGCCTACTCGCGGATCGCCCAGGCAGCCATTGACGCCATCGACGCCAAGCTGGAGATCCACAGCCCTTCCCGCGTCATGGAGGAAAAGGCCGACATGACCTGGGCGGGCTACATCAAGGAAACCGAGGCCCTGCAGCCGGACGTGGCCGAGGCTATGTCCGGCATGGCCGGCGCCGGTGTCGAGGCTTTCTCCGCCGAGGAGATCCAGGCCGTGGGCATCGCCCCGCAGCTCATGGCGTACCTGGCCTCCTATCAGGCCGGCAACGCCATCTCCGCGGAGAGCGGAGCGGGCGGCGGGGGCGGCTCCATCGTGATCTACTTCGAGCCCCAGTATGACCTTGCCGGCGTCACCAATGCCGCCGAGCTGGAGGCTATCCTGGCGGCCCACGACGAGGATATGCGCGAGCTGATCCTGGAGGTCTTGCAGGAGGCCGGCGTCGACGCAGCGAGGAGGGCTTACACATGAGAACGTACACCACCACCCAGGGGGATATGTGGGACAGCATCGCATTCCAGCAGATGGGGAGCGTTGACTACACCGACCAGCTGATGAATGCCAATCAGCAGTACCGGGAGTACTACACCTTCCCGGCCGGAATCGTCCTCACGATCCCCGACGCCGTGGAGCCGGTGTCCAGCTCTCTGCCGCCCTGGAAGCAGGTGGCGGGATGAGCGACCGGAATCAGGCCCGCCGCACCACGGCGGAGGTCGTCTTCGGCGGCACCGACATCACATCATCCATCCGCCCCTACCTGCTGTCGCTGACCTACACCGACAACGAGGAGGACGAGGCGGACGACCTGCAAATCAAGCTCCAGGACAGGGACAGTATTTGGCTGGAGAAGTGGCTGAACGACGCCATCCAGGCAGCGGCCTCCTCCGCCCCCGCAGAGGGCGCAGGAGAGGCGGAAGCAAAGACCTACAAGGTGACGCCCTCTATCGGCCTGAACGTCCGCACAGGCCCTGGAACGAGCTACGGGAAGCTCGGGGCGCTGCCCTATGGCACGGAGGTTTCCGTAACGGGGATCTCCAACGGCTGGGCCACTATCCAGTACAGCGGAAAGACGGCCTATGTCAGCGCCCAGTACATCCAGGAGGTCGGCGGGGGCCAGGCGGAAGAGAGTTCCGAGGCCTCCGCCACCACCGGCCTCGCCATCCAGGCGGTCTTCGTCCGGGAAAACTGGAACAACGACGGCAAGGACGCCGTTCTGGACTGCGGGCAATTCGAGCTCGACAGCATCAAGGCGTCCGGGCCGCCAGCCACCATCACCATCAAGGCCACGTCGCTGCCCTTCAACGCGCAGATCCGGCAGACCGAAAAGACCAAGGCGTGGGAGGCCTATACCCTCTCCGGCATCGCCCAGGAAATGGCCGGTGCCAACGGCATGGCCTGCCTCTATGAATCCGCCAGCGACCCCTATTATGAGCGGGTGGAGCAGTACAAGGTAAGCGACATCAAATTCCTGTCCCAGCTCTGCCACGACGCCGGGATCTCCCTCAAGGCCACGAACAACATCCTGGTGCTGTTCGACCAGGCTGACTATGAGGCCAAGGACCCGGCCTTCACCGTGAAGCGGGGCAGCGGGAGCTACACCAAGTATGACCTGTCTGTCGGCACGGCGGACACCAAGTACACGTCCTGCCGCGTCCGCTACGCCGACCCCGCCACGGGCCAGGTCATCGAGGGCACCGCCTACGCCGAAGACTACAAGGCGGACTCCAAGAACAATCAGCAGCTGGAGGTGACGGCCAAGGTAGCCAGCATCGCCGAAGCGCAGACGCTGGCGGCCAAGCAGCTCCGCCTCCACAACAAGTATTCCCGCACCGCAACATTCACCTTCCCCGGGGACCCCTCCAAGGTGGCCGGCGTCACGGCCACGCTGGAAGGGTGGGGCGCGTGGGACGGGAAATATATCATCAAGCAGTCGAAGCACTCCTTGGGCAGCTCCGGCTACACGACGCAGACGGTCCTCCGTCGCATTCTGGAGGGATATTGATGGACTCTGAAAAAATCCTTTCCCGCCTGGTGCAGATCGGCACAGTCAGCGACGTGGACAACGGCAAGCGGAGAGCCCGCGTCATTCTCAAGGAGACAGGGCATACCTCCGGCTGGCTCTGCGTGCTGGCTACGCCGCCCTTCATCCCTGATTACAACGTCCCGCAGCGGACGGAGTTTGAATCTGGCGGCTCCGGCGACGCCTCCTTCGCAAACCACAAGCACGACCTGATTATCAAGCCGTGGATGCCGAAGGTCAACGACCAGGTGCTGGTGCTCTATCTCCCGGTATTCAACGGTGACGGCTTTATTCTGGGAGGGATATAAATGCAGATCGGGACGCTCGGAGAGGTCGTGTTCTCCGTTTCTGACAGCGTTGTGGAGACGATCAACAACTTCACATGGTCTGGCTCCGCCCGGTACAGCACGCACCAGCGGCACCTCACCCACGCGCTGACCGAGTTTACCGGGCTCGACCCGGATGGCATCACCTTCGACATCTTTGTGTCGTCCTATCTGGGCGTCGACCCGATGACGGAGGTGGTGAAGATTTGGAATTACGAGCGGAGCGGCACCGCCGTCCCGCTGACCATCGGTACCCACGCCTACGGCAAATACCGCTGGTCCATCAAAAGCCACAAGATGAAAGCCCAGACATTCGACAAGCGGGGGGACATCACGAGCGCCACCATTTCGCTCACCCTCCAGGAGTACATTTAGGGGGGTGCGGCATGACCTACAAGGTATCAGCTGTCGATGTCGGCACCGTCAAGCTGAACGAACAGGACACGGTTTCGTCGGTGCTTCAGAACATCGCCATCCTCCTCTCCACCCGGCAGGGCACAGTTCCGCTCTACCGGGAGTTTGGCCTGCCTATGCGCTTCCTCGACAAGCCCACCCACATCGCCCGGCCCATGATCGTGTCGGAGGTCAAGGAGGCCATCGAGAAGTTTGAGCCCAGGGCGACCTTTATCCGGGTGCTGTTCGACGAGGACGTTAGCATTCCGGGCAGGGTCATCCCGACTGTGGAGGTGGAGATCAATGAGTAGAAACACACAGTACCAGTTCATCAGCACGGACACAAACACCCTTGTCTCCGCCCTGGTTTCCGGCTATGAGAAAATCACCGGTGTCAGCGTGCAGCCGGCCAGCCCGGAAAAGCTGTTTATTCAGTGGGTGGCGGACATCATCATCCAGGAGCGCGTCCAAAACAACTACACAGGTAATCAAAACATCCCCTCCAGGGCATCCGGGGAAAACCTGGACGCCCTGGGGGAGCTGTTCTATGTTTCGGAGCGGCCGGCGGCGCAGCCCGCCGTATGCAACGAGCGGTTTTATATTTCCGAGGCCCAGGCCACGGCCATCCTGATCCCGGCCGGCACCCGCGTCACAGACTCCAGCAGCACTCTTGTCTGGGAGACGGTCGAGGACGTCTACGTGGACATCGGCGACACCTATGCCGACGTCCAAATCCGATGCCAGACGCCGGGCGTGGTGGGCAACGACTACGCCGTGGGCCAAATCAACACCATCATCGACCTGTTTGACTATTACAGCCGCTGCGAGAACACCACCGCCAGCGACAGCGGCTCGGACGAGGCCACCGATGACGAGTTCTACGAGCTCATGCGGGCCAGCATGGACGCCTACTCCACCGCCGGTCCCCAGGGTGGGTATGTCTACATCGCCAAGCGCGTCTCTACGGAAATCGCCGACGTGGTGGCAAACTCTCCAGTCGCCGGGACGGTAGACCTGTATGTGCTCATGGATGACGGCACCATCGCCCAGACGGAGGTCAAGAACGCAGTGCTTGCCGCCTGCAGCGCGGACACGGTGCGCCCGCTGACAGACCTGGTTTCCGTCAAAGACCCAGAGACGGTGGAATACGACATCTCCTTCACCTACTACATCCCCAGCGACGCCTCCGTCAGTTCGGCGGAGATCGAGGCCGCCGTGGACGCGGCGGTGAAGCAGTATGTGGCCTGGCAGTGCGGCAAGCTGGGGCGGGACATCAACCCCTCCTACCTGATCGGCCTGCTCATGCAGACCGGCATCAAGCGGGTGAACCTTACCTCTCCCACCTTTACCGTCCTCAAGGACGGGAGCAATAAGGACACGCCCCAGGTGGCGACAGTAGGCGACATCACCGCCACGAATGGGGGGTATGAGGATGAATAGCGCGCACGCCCTGACCGCCGAAAACCTCCTCCGGGCGCTCCCGGAGGTCTTGCGGAACGACGAGAGCATGGCGGCCCTGGCCGCCTCTGTCGCCCAGGTGCTGGCCCGGCGCCCCGAGGAGATCCAGCGCCTGGCTATCTACCCGCGCATCGACGAACTCCCGGAGGAGCTGCTGGACATCCTGGCCTATGACTTCAAGGTGGACTGGTGGGACGCGGACTACACCCTGGAGGAAAAGCGCCGGACGCTGAAAGACAGCTGGCGCGTCCATCGGATGCTCGGCACCAAGGCCGCCGTCGAGCTGGCCATCTCCGCCATCTTCCCGGAGGTGCGGGTAAGCGAATGGTTTGAGTACGGCGGCGACCCGTACCACTTCCGCCTCTCCATCGACGTCAGCAAGGAGGACACCGATTCCGACCGCTACCAGCGCGTCCTGGAGCGCGTGAACTTCTACAAGAACCTCCGCTCCCACCTGGACGAGATCGTTTATATCATCCAGGCAGAGGGCGTTGCAACAGGCCATGCGGCCGCTGCATTCATCGGCGGGTATATGCGCATCACCGTCCCCGTCCGCATTGACGGAGAGGTGCGCCCGCCTCACGTTCCCACGACGGCTACGACCGGCGCGCACGCCACCGGCTCTTACATGAGGGTCCAGACGCGGGTGCCCGTGGACGGCGTGGGCAAGCCGCAGGCCGACTTCCCCATGCACACCGGGATCAAGGTGTCTGAAACCTACTACAAAATCACTACGGAGGTGTCAACATGAGCTGGAATACATCTGTCGTTACCAACGCCGGCGTTGACCTGCTGAACGAGTCCCTGGCCGGCCACACGCTGACCATCGAGAGCGCGGTGGGCGGCGCCGGAACGTCGACCGAGGAGGAGCTGAAATCAGCTACCGATGTGGCAGAGCCGAAGCAGACCTTTAAGCTCATCGGTATCGACGACTTTGAGCAGGGCAAGCGTGTCGGCATCCAGATCACCAACAAGGGCGTCGCGGAGTCCTACGTCCTGCACCAGATCGGCGCAAAGGCCCATCTGGAGTATGAGATGGAGACGTCGACCCTGCTCTTTGTCTTGCAGGACGACCGGGGCGTGGAGATCCCCACGGAGGCGGAAAATCCCGACTTCCTCTTTGAAGTCTATGCCGTCATTACCATCTCCAACGAAGCCAACATCGTTGTCAATGTCAGTACCGGCGTGACGGCCTCCGTTACCTATGTGGACGAAACGGTGGCGAGCGCCATCAGCGAGCACAGCGCGGATAAGAACGCCCACCAGGACATCCGCGACCTGGCCGCCTCCGCAAAATCCGCAGCGGACGCGGCCGCTGCAGCCGCCGCGGCCGCCAAGGAGGAGGCTGACGCTGCCAGCGAGGCTGTATCCGCATTTTCGGACGGATTTGTCATCATCGGCGGCACCAAGCCCGAGACTGGCCCTGTCCTCTGGTTTAACGACGGCAGCGGGCAGACGGCGTGAAGAAAGGAGGAGATAGACCATGGCAGTTTATGAGCACAAGCCCACAATGACCTATGTGGACGAGATCGGCGACGAGCACCGCATTTTCCCCAAGACCAAGAAGGACTGTGTGGACGGGATGGAAGACATCGACGAGCACCTGCTCGACACCAACAACCCGCACGAAGTCACCGCTAAGCAGGTGAAGCTGACCGACGGCACCACCGTGGAGGATGCTATCGGCACCGCGCTCAACACCGCAAACAGCGCGGCCAGCAAAGCGAACCAGGCAGCGACCGCGGCGCAGAACGCCCAGGAGTCCGCAAACGCGGCCCTGGAAGCCGTGACCGACCTGGTGAACACCATCAGCGCCGTCCCCACGCAGAACGGGACGCTGACCTTTACCGGCAGCGAGCAGTCCCCCAGCTGGAACAACTACAACCCCGAGACGCTGACCCTGGGCGGCGTCACGACCGGGACGAACGCCGGAACCTATACGGCCACTTTTACCCCGAAGGAGGGCTACAAGTGGTCGGATGACACCACCACGGCCAAGGAAGTGACTTGGACGATCAACCGGGCGACCATTTCCGGCATCCCGACCCAGAATGGCAGCCTCACCTACACCGGCGAGGCCCAGACGCCCACCTGGAACAACTACAACACCGCCCAGCTCACCATCGGCGGGGAGCAGAGCGCGACCGCCGCCGGCAGCCACACCGCCACCTTCACCCCGACGAGCAATTACCGCTGGTCGGACGGGACGACCGAGGCCAAGTCGGTGGTGTGGACCATCGGACGGGCCTCCATCTCCGCAACTCCGTCCCAGACCGGCAGCCTGACCTACACCGGCCAGGCGCAGAGCCCCTCCTGGACGGGGTATGACGCCGTGAAGATGACCCTGGGCGGGGACACCTCCGGCACCAACGCCGGCAGCTACAACGCGACGTTCACGCCGACCTCCAACTATCAGTGGTCGGACGGCTCCACCTCGTCCCGGACGGTGGGCTGGAGCATCGGCAAGGCCGCAGGCAGCCTCACCCTCAACAAGTCCTCCCTCACCCTGACGGACAGCGCAAAGACCGGCACCATCAACGTCACCCGCCCGGGCGACGGCGCGATCACCGCCGAATCCAGCGCCCCGGGGGTGGCCTCGGTGAGCGTGAGCGGGACGGTCGTCACCGTCACCGGCAAGGCGGCCGGCACCGCCGTCATCACCGTCAAGGTCGCGGCCGGCTCCAACTACAACGCCCCGGCCAATAAGACGGTGAATGTCTCCGTGGAGTTTGCCCAGGTATTCGGCGTCCGCTGGAACAAGTCCAGCAGCTCCACCGCCCTGTCCCGCCTGACCCAGAGCAACGACCCCAACGACCACGTTACCGTGGACATCTCCACAGAGCCCTCCCCGGCAGTCGGGACCGGCGCCGGCAGCTCCCCCTTCGACAGCTACGCGCCGTGGAAGGACATGGAGGAGTACAACATCATCAACAATGCCGTGTCCCACAAGCGGGGGGAGAGCGGCTTCAGCCGTACCAGTTACGACACGATGGTCTATATCCCGGAGTTCTGGTTTAAGATCGTCGAGAGCGGCAACTACCGTTACTTCTACATCGCCAACAAAGCCAAGGACGGCTTCACCAAGCATCCCGGCTCCGGGAAGTACGTGGGCCGCTACAACACCGTCAGCGGAAACGCCTCCAAGTCCGGCGCCACGCCCCTGAACAGTCAGACCCGGGCGCAGTTCCGCACCGGCGCCAAGGGGAAGGGCAGCAAGTGGTCGTTGCACGACTTCGCCGCCTGGAATGCGGTCTGGCTCCTGTACCTGGTGGAGTTTGCCGACTGGAATAGCCAGGCGCAGATCGGCCGCGGCAACGTGGACAGCAGCTCCCTGAAGAGCACCGGCGGCACGGACAGCATGAGCTACCACACCGGCCGCGCCTCCGGCACCGACGGAAAGACCCAGGTACAGTATCGCCACATCGAAGACCCCTGGGGCAACATCTGGGAGTGGATCGACGGCGCCAACTTCAACAACCAGGCCGCCTACATCTGCACCAATCCGGCCAACTATGCCGACGACACCACCAGCAACTACACCGCCGCCGGCGTCACCCTCTGCTCCTCTGGCTGGATCAAGGACCTGGGCCTCAGCAATACCTTCCCCTGGGCTTTCCTCCCGGACGCCAATGGAGGAAGCGAGACTACCTACATCGCGGATTACGTGTACTCGAACTCCGGGTGGCGGGTGCTCATGGTCGGGGGTGGCTGGAGCAATGGCTCGAATGCCGGGCTCTTTTGCTTCAATGCCAACTACTCCTCGTCGAGCGCGGACACCAACATCGGCGCGCGGCTACTTGTTTTTCCGATGTCATCATTGCGCAGGCTTTTCCGCACCGCTTGGTGAAAATATTGCCGGGAGGACAGGGTTTAGTAGGCCTCGGCTCGAAAGACCTTGCAGGCAAACAAGGAGCATCGGGAAATGCCCAAGAGAATTGGATTCCTCTATGAGAAGATGGAGGACAAAGGCTTTATTCGCCGCGTCATCCTGGAGGCCTCGCGCGGGAAGCGCAAGCGCCGGGAGGTGCGCCGGGTGCTCAAAAACCTGGATGAATATGTGGACAAGACCTATGAGATGATCGTGTCCGAGAGCTTTGTCCCCACCCCGCCGAAAGAGCGGGAAATCTACGACGACAGCAGCCAGAAGCGGCGTATCATCAAGGTCGTCCCTTTCTGGCCGGACAGCGTGATGCACTGGCTCCTGGTGACCGTCATGAAGCCCGTGCTGATGCGAGGTATGTATCACTGGTCCTGCGCCTCCATCCCCGGGCGGGGCGGGAAGCGCGTCCAGAAGCATATCCGCCGCACCCTGCGGGACGACCCGGAGGGTACGAAGTACGCCGCCGAGCTGGACGTCAAACACTATTACCCCAGCATTCCGATCAAGCGCCTTATCTGGGCGCTGGCCCGGAAGATCAAGGACAAGCGGCTCCTGCGGACGGTCTACGCCGTACTCCAATCCTGCGGCGGCGGCCTGGCTATCGGGTACTACATCTGCCAATGGCTGGCGAACTACTACCTGGAGGAGCTGGACCACTACATCATGACCCTGCCCGGGGTCAAGTACATGGACCGCTACATGGACAACATCACCCTGCGCGGCCCAAACAAGAAGCAGCTGCATAAGGCCCGGAAGTCGATCGAGGCCTTTATGCAGCGGCGGCTCGGCCTGCGCATGAAGGAGAACTGGCAGATCTATCGAACGACTTTTACCGCTGCCGTTGCCAAGAGGCACAGCCTCATGGATGCACGGAAGCAGCGGCTCCGCCGTCCGCGCATGGTTTCCGCTGTGGGCTACCGCTTTTCCCACACCCACATCATTCTGCGCAAACGGAATTTCCTGCGCTTCGCCCGCCAATGCCGCCGGGTGAAGAAACTCATAGACGCGCAAAAGCCCATCTCGTTCAGGCAGGCCTCCGGGCTTTTGAGCCGGATCGGGCAGCTGCGGCATTGTGACAGCCACAACATCAGGGTCAAATACGTCGACCCCATCGGGGTCAAGAATCTGAAGGAGGTCGTGCGACATGAGAGTAAGGGGCGACGTGCAGCCCAGCAACGCCTTTACAGTGGAGGAGCAGCCTAAAAAGCTGGGCTTCTGCCTGGTGCGCTTTTTTGAAAATCCCCAAGAGTTTTCAGAGGAACAGGGCGAACTGACGGTCAGCGGATGGGAGTATGATGAATACCACCTGGAGATGGCCGACACCGGCAGCCTGGAGGAAGATGTTCTCAACAATTATGACGCCCTGCTGGAACAGGCCAAGGCCGCCGAGGCGGAGAACGAGGACGGCAGTTCCGAGGGCCTGGAGGCACGTGTGGACGCGCTGGAGTCCGGCAAGGCCGACAAGGACGAGGTGCAGGCCGTTTGGGACGAAATGGCCGCCGCATACAACGAGGGGGTGCAGGAAGCATGATGACGAACCAGGAGCTCATTTTGGGCGTGATGCGCGCCCAGGGCAAGGCTGACGCGCTGGACCTCCGCGCCCGGGCGCCGGAGCTGGACGGCACGGCGCTCATTGACGAGGAGAACAAGATCCCGGTATTCGACGGCTCGAAGGACTACTCCAGCTGGAAGGCGGGCTCGCCGGTGCGCGATCTGGTGGACGGCGAGTGGCAGGTGTTCACCCTGCTCCAGCCCCACAACGCCAGCCACTACCCGGGGAGCACCCCATCCAACACGCCGGCGCTGTGGTCGATCCGGCACACCAAAGACCCCAAGCGGGCGAAGCCGTGGCTGGCCCCCAACGGCACCAGCGGGCTCTATGAGCTGGACGAGTGCGCCACGGAGAACGGCCATGTGTACCAGAACGGCCACGACAACAACGAATTCAGCCCCTCCGCGCTCCCGGAGAGGTGGACGGACCTCGGAACCATCGAGGAAGTTCAGGGAGCCTGATGTAGCAGACGGAGACAGCAGCACCGCAGCCGCGGGGCTGCTTTTTTCGTGCCATTCTGGAGGGGGTGATACCGATGATACAACTTGACTTCGGGGCGCTCGTGCTGGCCTTTATTGCCGCGATGGGCGTCCCGTCTGCAATCATGGGGCTTATCGTCTGGGCCTTGAAGAAGCGCATTGACGCCAGAGAAAAGGATCAGGACGAGAAGAACAGAGCCCAGCAGAAGCTTATGGTGCTCCTCGTCCAGAGCACCAGGGCCTCTATTGCCCTGGGTGAAGCCACGGCCCACGCCATGCAGCGGGGCCATACCAACGGCGACATGGAGGCCGCGTTGAAATACGCGGCCGATGTGAAGCATGAGCAGAAGGACTTTTTGGCAGAGCAGGGAATTCACAACCTGTTCGACGAGTGAAAGGAGAATCGCTATGACTTTTGACATTACTCCCATCGTTGAGGCCGTCGTCGCCGTCGTGTGCGCCGTCGTGACCTGTGTCCTCATTCCATACATCAAGAGCAAGACCACCACCGAGCAGCAGAAGGAGATCAACGCCTGGGTGAAGATCGCCGTCTCCGCCGCAGAGCAGATTTACACCGGCTCCGGCCGCGGCGAGGAGAAAAAGGCCTATGTTCTGGAGTGGCTTCGGTCCCACGGCATCACCGTGGACGACGAGAAGCTGGACGCCATGATCGAGGCAGCCGTCTATGAGCTGACCCAGGGCATCATCCCCCTGGAGGGCGTTGCTATCGTGGAAGGCGGTGACACCAATGACGGCGATTGACAGAGTAATCGCGACCGCCCGGGCAGAGATCGGCTACATCGAGAAGGAGTCCAACTCCCAGCTCGACAACCCGACCGCCAACCCTGGAGACGGCAACTGGAACAAATATGCGCGCGACCTGGACGCCCTGGACATCGTCTACAATGGCGATAAGAACGGGTACGCATGGTGCGACATCTTTGTGGACTGGTGCTTCATTTACACCTTCGGCCTGGAGCTGGGAATGGCCTTGCTCTGCCAGGCAAAGGAGGGCTTGGGCGCCGGCTGCACCTACTCCCTCATGTACTACGAGAAGCAGAGCCGCTATCACGCCAAGGATCCCAAGCCCGGCGACCAGATCTTTTTCAGCACCGCGCACTCCAAGAGCAACGTCAGCCACACCGGCCTC
>OLFU01001188.1_pt1 | contig 26882 bp, 23 predicted proteins | sample 1605161 | NCBI WGS metagenome assembly OLFU01 (sample SAMEA3888914, study PRJEB22519) | human gut metagenome | biome: human gut; feature: human-associated habitat; material: faeces | place: Denmark | collected 2011
CTATAACGGTTTTGACTTGTATGTAATTATACCGATTTTATCCGCAAGTGTAAACTGAATGAAACCCACTTTTCGAGCATTCTATGGAAAAGAGGGTGCCTTCTTGCCTGCAGCACGGATGCTGTGACAAATCTGTGACACTTTTTCCGCACTTTCGCGGGGGAAATCCAAGATGATCTCTGGTATGCTACAGACATGGTTGATACACAACCAAACAATAAAAAAGGAGAGTAACATACTATGAAAAAGAAAACGATTTGGAGCCTTGCGCTGGCATTGGCGTTGGTGGTATCAGCCATCGGCGCATCGACCGCAGCTTTGGCGGCTGCGCCTGACACGGCAGAGCCTGCAACTGCCATCGCAACCGAGAACGAGGACGCCATCTGGGAGCAGATCGAGGCGGTGGAAGAGAAGAGCGACGCCATCTTCCAGAGAAACGCAGCGCTGTGGGAAAAGCTGGACGAAATCTGCAACGCCCTGCCCGATGACTACAACTTCACAAACTTTGATGAAGCGGCATTTATCCGCAGTACCAACGCTCTGACGGATGCGGAGAAGGAAACGCTTCTGGCGGACATCAAGGAGCTGAACGGCCTTGATGCTGAGATGGAGGCGCTGTATGAGAAACTGCCCGACTGCGACAATATGCCGCTCTATGAAAAGGCACTGGAAAAGGCAGACCCTAAGGTGTTGGATGAGATCGACACCCTGGAGCAGGAGTATGACCGCGTTTGTGAAAAGCACGCTGACCTGTGGGACAAGGTAGATGAAGCATACTTCGATCTGCCGGACGATTATGACTTCGAAAACTATGAAGAGGCCGCCTTCATCCGCAGCCTGAGCTTCCTGACCGACTCGGAAAAGGATGCACTGATCGCTGACTACAGCCGTCTTATGGAGATCGACAGCCGGCTGTGCGAACTGTACAATTCTATCTGGGGCAACACTGGCTGCGAAAGCGGCATCTGCCCCCTTTGACGGAAAGGAGATATTCTGATAGTATAAAATCAACATCGTGCCGATGCTGCGCCCACGCGCAGCATTTGGCGCTGCTTGCAAGGAGGACGCATGGGACATACCATTTATCTGGCAGACGATGAAAAGAGCATACGGGAGCTGCTCCATAGCTTCCTCGCAAGTGACGGCTATACCGTGCGCTCCTTTGAAAGCGGTGACGCGCTGCTGGAGGCGTTTCGTCAGGAGCCTGCGGAACTGGTGATCCTGGATATCATGATGCCCGGCACGGACGGACTGACGGTGTGCAGGGAACTGCGTACGCTTTCCGACATTCCCATCATCCTGCTTACGGCCAAGGACAGCGAACTGGACTACGTCATGGGCATCAGTCAGGGCAGCGACGATTATCTCACCAAGCCCTTTCGTCCAACGATATTACTGATGAAAGTCAAAGCGCTGCTGCGCCGCGTGGAGATGGACAGGGGAAAAACAACGGCAGCAGAGGATGAGCTGCGCTACGGGGACCTGCGCTGCTCTGCCACGGAAAACGCCGTCTTTTGCGGAGACACGATCGTGGCGCTGACCCAGACCGAACTGCGGCTGCTCAGCTATATGATGAAGCAGCCGGAAAAGGCCTATTCCCGCGAGGATCTGCTCAGTGCGGTGTGGGGCTTTGACTCAGATGTAGAGACCCGCGTGACCGATGAAACGTTGCGCCGTATCCGAAAAAAGCTGCTACAAGCGGGCAGCACCGTCAGCGTAAGCACCATCTGGGGCTTTGGCTATAAGCTGAAGGGAGCGGAGTGTACATGAAAAACATCAAACTGCGGATCGTGTATTTGATCCTCGGCTCGGCTTTACTCCTGTTTGCCCTTTTTGTGCTGGCGGTAAATGTGATCATCCCGTCTCATTTTGTAACCGAGGCAAAAAAGGCGCTGCGCAGTGAAGCGGAATATCAGAATCGAACCGTTCCCTACATCTATGACGAACCGGACTATGATGAGGACTGGGAGGAGGGCTACTTCTTTACGCCCAGCATCGTCTTTTTGGAGATAGAGGACGGCTACCGGCCCAACACATGGAATCGGGATGCCTACCTGCTGGAGAAAAAGCTGCTGGAATACTGTGCCGGACGGGATATCACACTCGATCAGTGCTACACCTTCAAAACGGACAGGCATCATCTGATCTTCATGTCTGCGCAGGAGGATTACGGCGATGGAGAGAAACCCTACTCCTATATCATGTACATAGACATCGGTCCCATCACGCGCTATATCGTAACGCTGAACTGGGTGTTCTTTGCGGTACTGCTGGCGATTTCCTCCGTCATGTGCCTACTGGGGTTCCGCTTCGGCAGAGATATTGAAAAGGAGGCGGAGCGGCAGCAAACCTTCTTCCAGAATGCCTCCCACGAGCTGAAAACGCCGCTGATGGCGATACAGGGCTATGCGGAGGGCATACAGGCAGGCGTAATGGATGCGGGCAGCGCGGCGGACGTGATCCTGGAAGAAAGCGACCGCATGACGGAGCTGGTGGAAGAACTCTTGGACATTTCGAAAATCGATATGGGGCGGCAGCGGCTTACCCTTTCCGAAACGGATATTCGGGAACTGCTTTACGACGGCATACGCGCCGTTGAGCCGATAGCCGCCGGCGGCATCGCCATCGTGCCGGACTTCCCTGAGGAGCCCGTTATGGTCAGCTGCGACGATACCCAGCTGCGCAGAGCAGTTACCAATATCCTATCTAACGGCGTACGCTATGCCCGCAGCGAGTTGCGCCTGACCTGCCGCGCGGACAAGCGGCACGTGACCATCCGGATACAGGATGACGGGGACGGCATCGCCGAGGAAGATATTCCCCACATCTTTGACCGCTTCTACATGGGGCGGAGCGGAAAATCCGGCATCGGCCTTGCCCTGACCAAGGAGATCATCCATCTGCATAGAGGGACGATCCGCGCGTATAACGGAGAGACCGGCGCCGTTTTCGAGATATCCATTCCGGTGAGCAGATAAGAAGATCACCGCACTGCCTTTGAGCACCTTTCTTGAAAAAAGGACGGACTTAGAAAAGACTTTTGTTAGTACTGGGTGGAGAGTTTCTTGTGATTTCCTCTTGTGTCGACATTGTTAGAATGGAGTACATCTATGGGTTGCAAATCAAAAAAATATCTGCATATTCATGACTGGAACTACTGGTGGGGCTATTTCCGCTGCGGCAAGGGCTGGGAACCTTTCCATGCGGCTGAATTTTCTCTTACCGAGGACGAGGCGGGAGAGGCGTCCTTTTTTTACTTTGATTTCTATAACCTTCCCGCGCTTCACCAGACGATTCGGGACGGTGAGTTTGTGGAGCCGGATAGTCCGGATCATCCGAGCTTTCTGGAGCAGGCGGAGCGGCTCAAAAACGGTGAACAGGACTGGTTCGTTGGGGCGCTGTACTATCCGCATTTTTCACCGGAGATGCATTTCTGCAACGCTTACGTCCGGAGCGGTGTCCCGCTGACACAGCTGGTTTCCCCGTCTGTGCCGCCCTATTACGGGGTGATCTTTCTCCGGGAGGAGAACCCCCTCACTCCGGAGGTGCTGACACATTGGGTGGAGACACTGTCCCGGCCACTGTTCGGCCAACAGTTTTCCTGTACACTTGCGCAAGTTCCCAGCCGACAGGAGGCGATGGAGCAGTTTGAGAAGGAGATGCGGCTGATGCGATGAAATGTACGGTATCGTTTACCACTGATTCCCCGTTGAAAAGCAGTCGAGAGGGAGGCGTTATGGCGTAATCCCCCCGCCTTTAGGCATAGGGACATAAGCCACACGTTGTTCCCCTGTAAAAAGACTTTCGGGGATTGCGTTAGATATCGTTGAGTAATATAATGAATGAGACTTTTTGTGATAAGTTGTCTATATAGCGATAAACTGAACTTGAGATCGTGAGGGTACAGCTATGGCGAGAGTTTCCACCAGAGAGAATAAAAATATATATCAGTTGACCAGAGAAAATCTGAAGCTTACCAGAGAGACCGCAAGTGAGCTGTTAGAATCCATTCCGCCGGAGCGTATAGAAAAGATTGAGAACGAACGCTCTTTTCCGCATCCGGATGAAGTGCTTACAATGGCAGAGAAATACAAAAAGCCGGACCTGTGCAACTATTACTGCGCCAATCAGTGTCCCATCGGGCAGGAGTATGTGCCGGAGATCAAGATCAAAGACCTGTCTCAGATCGTGCTGGAAATGCTGGCATCTTTAAATGCGATGAATAAGCGGAAGGACCGGCTTATTGAAATCACGGCTGACGGCAAAATTTCCGATGATGAGCTGGAGGATTTTCTATACATTCAGGAGGAGCTGGAACGCATTTCCATTACGGTGGAGACCTTGCAGCTCTGGGCAGAGAAGATGCTGGCTACCGGTGTGATTGATGAGGCGCAGTATGAAGCGTATCGGAGCCGGAAGAAAACCTGAAAGGGGTATTTTGCTCCGAAAGTGAAAATAAACTGCTGTATCTTTCCAATCCTATGATGTATTCCGCCGTCCTTTTGCTGTACGCTATTCTCAAGCAAAGGGACGGCGTTCCAAAAACCGGAAAAGGAGCTGAGGGCCATGGGGCCAGAGAGCGGCTGTTGACCATCCACTTGATGGAATTATTGAGAAAAGACGGAAAATATGCAACAAAATTAGGATTGGAACCGTCTATAAAAGTGAGAGTCCTTGCAGGAAAGAAATATAGTGGGGGAGCCCATGGGGCGGAAAGGGAGAGCTAATGAAATACGCAGCAGATTTCAGGCAGGAAGCCAGGGCGGCGCTTCAGGGGAAATGGCCGTTGGCCATTCTGGTGGGATTGGTGGCGGCGATTCTGGGAGGAGCCACTTCCGGCGGACCTGAATTTAAGATCAATTTTACCGGCGGCAGCCTGAACGCGAATGTTCAATATGCCGGACAGACCATCTACTCTTGGGGGGACGGGATCACACCGGGACTGCGGGCAGTTCTGGTTGGCGGCGCGATCTACCTGATCTTAGCGGCAATCGTGCTGGGGGTCCTGTATTTCATTCTGGGCAGTGTTATCGAAGTGGGCTATGCCCGGTTCAATCTGAACCTGACCGCTGGGGAAAAGCCGCCCTTTGAGACGCTGTTTTCCTACTTCCCCTATTGGAAAACCGTAGCTGTGACCATGCTGCTTCAAGCCGTGTATATTTTTCTTTGGACGCTGCTGCTGATCATCCCCGGCATCATGGCCTCTTACAGCTATGCCATGACCGGCTACATTCTGGCGGAGCATCCGGAACTGACAGCCGGCGAAGCCATCGCACAGTCCAAGGCTATGATGGCGGGGAACCGCTGGCGGCTGTTCTGCCTGCAATTCAGCTTTATCGGATGGGACATCCTGTGTGCTCTGACGCTGGGCATCGGCAATCTGGCCCTGCGGCCTTACAGACATGCTGCCGAAGCGGCGTTCTACCGGGAGCTGTGCGGCGGTACGGTGCCCGAAGACGAGGAATACTCCGCATAAGTATTGTCATCCCTTAAAAACTACATAAAGAAAAAGAAAAGGAGAACCACATGGACATTTTACTGAAGGCAATTCCCATTGCGATTCCCGTGATCCTGGTCATTCTCATTTTCCTGATGGGCTACGTGAAAGCACCCCCCGACGTGGCCTACATCATCTCCGGCCTGCGGAAGCACCCCAAGGTGCTCATCGGTAAGGCCGGTATCAAGATCCCCTTTCTGGAGCGGGTGGATAAGCTGATCGTCCGCCAGATCTCCATCGACATCAAGTCCGAGGGCTACATTCCCACCCAGGACTTCATCGGCGTGGACGTGGACGCCGTGGCCAAGGTGCGGGTGATGACAGACCCGGAGGGCATCCAGTTGGCCATGAAGAACTTCCTGAATATGACGGAGGACGACTTCAACCGGGCTATCGTGGATTCCTTGCAGGGCAACATGCGTGAGATCATCGGAACCATCACTCTGAAAGAGATCTGCAATGACCGTAAGAAGTTCGGCGACGAGGTGCAGTCCAAGGCCCAGACCGATATGAACGCGCTGGGCATCCAGATCATCTCTTGCAATATCCAGCGTGTCACCGATGAAAACAGCCTTATCAACTCCCTGGGCCAGGACAACATGTCCAAGATCCAAAAGGATGCTGCTATCGCCAAAGCTGAGGCAGAGCGGGATATTGCCATCGCCCAGGCCCAGGCTGCCAAGGCGTCCAACGATGCCCAGGTGGAGGCGGACATGCACATCGCCCAGAAGCAGAATGATCTGGCGATCAAGCAGTCTGAACTGAAGGTGCAGGAGGATACTAAGCGGGCCGAGGCCGACGCCGCCTACACCATCCAGCAGCAGGAGCAGCAGCGCTCCATTGAGACGGCTACCGTCAATGCCCAGATTGCCAAGACGGAGCGCGAAGCGGAGCTGAAGAGCAAGGAAGTCGAGGTCAAGAAGCAGTCCCTGGACGCCGAAGTCCGCGCCGCTGCCGACGCCGACCGTTACCGTAAGGAGCAGGAGGCCCAGGCAGCTCTGTACCAGCGGCAGAAAGACGCGGAGGCAGTCCGCTATGAGCAGGAGCAGGCGGCTGAAGCCGCCAAGAAGGCCGCCGAGGCCGCCCGCTTCGCCAAGGAGCAGGAAGCTGCCGGTATCGCCGCTGTGGGTCAGGCGGAAGCCGAAGCCATCCGGGCCAAGGCCCTGGCAGAGGCCGAGGGTATCGACAAGAAGGCGGAGGCCATGAAGAAGTACGGCGAGGCCGCTGTGATCGAGATGATCATGAACGCTCTGCCGGAGATCGCCAAGAACGTGGCGGAGCCCCTCAGCAAGGTGGACAAGATCACCATGTATGGCGAGGGCAACAGCGCCAAGCTCCTCAGCGACATCGTCAACGGTACCACTCAGGTCACCGAGGGCATCAGCGCCGGGATGGGACTGGACCTCAAGAGCCTGCTGGCAGGTGCCCTGGGCGGCAAGCTGGCGGCGGGCAATTCCCAGCCGGTGCAGGTGACGGTGGCTCCCCAGGCCCAGCCTGACGCGGCAGCCGCTTCCGCGGACACGCCGGAGCAGCAGGTGTGATGACTTAACCGAACATAAAATCTGCCTGGGGCCTCCTGCAGGAGGTCCCAGGCTTCCGTAAAGAGAGGAGTTCGTCTATGATAGGCTTTGGAGGAGACCCCGGCTTCGGCGTGACTTTCAGCATCATGCGGATCATGGTTCCTGTCATATTTGTGTTGGTGTTTGGCATTATTATCGTAGCAATGGTTCGCGGTATAGGTGAATGGAACAAAAATAATCATTCACCGAAGCTGTCCGTTCCTGCCAAGGTGGTATCCCGGCGTACCGCTGTTTCTCACCACCATCATCACCAGGGAAATGGGATGTATCATACCCATACCGCTACCAGCTATTACGCCACCTTTCAGGTAGAGAGCGGCGACCGGATAGAGTTTCTGGTTTCCGGCACGGAATACGGCATGCTGGCGGAAGGAGACTCAGGAGAGCTGACCTTTCAGGGTACCCGGTATTTGAATTTTCAACGGAACGAATCGGCGGAATGAAGGGCGTAACCGTCAAACGCAGCGGCGGATTGAAGATTTCCCGTGAAAATGAGAGAATACCCCGTATAGAGCATAGAGTCCACGCATAGTGAACGGCTCCTTGAGATGGCGGCCTTTTATACGTGGTTAGATTTTACACTTACCTTGGAAATGCGGGTGGTTATTGAGCACTTACGAGGAAAAGGTTTGAGTTGATGCATAGAGGTTTAAAGTTTCCTATGGCGAAAAAGGAACGGCGCAGCAGACGATTATAATACCGTCTGCTGCGCTGTCCTTTGCCTGATGTGGAATCATGTATAGATGAACTGGCAGCTGCTTTACTCAGCCATGTCCCGCCAGAGGAATGCCACAATTTGGCCGCGGGTGCAGTTGTTGCCGGAGCCGAACAGACCGCCGCCGATACCGCCGGTGATACCGTTCTTCTCAGCCCACTTGACCGCACTTGCGTAATAAGCGTCAGCCGCCACATCGCTGAAGGCCGCGCTGCCGCTGACAGCAGGGCTGCCGGAGGCACGGTACAGGAAGGTCACTGCCTGTGCGCGGGTGCAGGTTGCGTCGGGGCTGAACTTACCGTTGCCGGTGCCGCCGGTGATGCCGTTTTCAACGGCCCACGCCACAGCCTTGGCATAGTAAGCGTCCTCGGCAACATCCGCGAAGCTGCTCATGCTCTTGGGAGCGGGAGAACCGGCCGCGCGCCACAGGAAGGTGACGATCTGGCCGCGGGTGCAGGGAAGGCCGGGGGCAAACAGGTTGTTGCCGATGCCGCCGGTGATGCCCTCGCTGGCCGCCCACTTGACGGCCTCATAGCAGTAAGCGTCCACGGGAACGTCCGCGAAGATCTGCTCCGGAGCTTCCTCCACGAACTTACCCTTAATGGTGACCTTGGAGGCAGGCATGGTGAAGGTGTACTTGCCCTTCTTCTCGGTGATCTTCACCTTGTCGCCGTCCTTATCCAGGACCTTCAGGGTATCCAGCTCATAGCCCTTGTCGGGCTTCACGGTGATGGTCACGGTGTCGCCCTTGTAGGCAGACTTGGGAGAAACGGTGATGGTGCCGTGCTTCACGCTGTCCACGGTAATGGTGTAGCGGGAAGAGTGGGAGCTGCCGCCGCCGCCGGAGGAAGAAGGCTTGGTGAGGGTAATGACCACATTGACGGTAGCATCCGCATAGTTGGTGGATTTGATGATCACGGGCAGGGTGACGGTATCACTGGCTGCGCCGCCGGACAGGGTGTAGGTCACCTTGCCGGTTGTTGCATCCACACTCCAGCTGTCGACCTTCACAGTGCCGGTCGTTTTCGCGGTGCCCTTGGCATAGGTCAGCGTACCGGCGTTGGCGGGCATACCGGCAGTGCCGATATCCTTGTTCTGTTCGGTGGTCACGGTGTACTTCTGGCTGTCGGTGATATCCTTCAGCGTCGGGGCGTCAGCTTTGGTGATCTCAAACTTCTCAGCGGGAGAAACCATCTTCAGCGTGTAGTTGCTGGCCTTGAAGCCGGAGCTGAAATGATCCATCAGTGCCAGTGTGCCCTGCGTGATGTCGTACTGCCCCACATCCTCGCCCTCGGCTCTGCTCAGTGCGCCGGTAAAGTCGGGGATCTGACCGGGAACTCTACCGCTGTTGGTGGAGTGCAGCGTGGGATCCACCGCGCCGAACTTCTTGCTCTGGCCGGCGTTGGGCGTGACGGTCAGATCCTTGGGGGTAATCTTCGCGCCGGTGATAGTCAGCACCTCGGAGGCTGCCAACTGATAGTTGCCGGTGGTGATGGCGTTGGGGGTAAAGGTAATGGTGTTTGCCTCGTTGACATCGGCGCTGTTGTACACAGCGGAGCCGGTGATGGAGAGAGTATCCGCACCGTAGAGAACTCCTGCCTTCACGCCCACGGGGATGCTGCTGTTGGTCGTGCCGTCATAGACCTTGGAGGTCGAACCGGTGGGGGTCAGGTCATCCTTGGTCAGGAACTTGGGGCTGATCATGACCATCTGGCAGGTTTGCGGAGCGGTATCGGTGTGGTTGGAATCGGCCACGACCTTGTACTGCACAGTGTAGGCGCCGACATTCTTGCCGGTGGGGACGTCAGGGCTCCAGTTAGTACCGTCCAGACTGTACTGCATCGTACCGCCGCTGGCAACGCCCGCAGTCACCAGTGCCTGATCGGTGCCGTTATAGAACAAGTCGGTCTTGGCGGCGGGCACGGCGGTGACGGAGGCCGGGGTCTTGTTGGTGAGGGTGATATCCAGCGTCTTGCTGGCGGTGCTGCCGATGGTGCTGCAATTGGCAATCAGCTGGATGGTTCCGGGAGCGGCGGTCTTATCCACCTTCAGGGTAGCACTGCCGGGAATCGAGGTCGTATCCAGCTCCACGCCGGTATAAGTCTTATCCAGCGTCCAGTTAACCATCCCGGCCGTTTCCTTACCGTACTGGTCATAGACCTTGGCCGTGTAGTCCTCGCTCTTCGGGATGGAACCGGTGGGAATAAGGAGGCTGGTTTCCGGAGCATCGCCCACCTGATTGCAAATCTTCACAAAGGTGTCCTTTGCTGTATCCCTGTGAAGGGTCATGTCCAGATTATTACTATCAACGCCTTGGCATGTGGCGATAGCGTACACTTTGATGCCCGGCGCCTCGTTGGTCACGGTGAGCTTGCCGGTATCATCGATGCTCACGCCGTGGACGGGGTTACCGGCAGTGTCGGTGACACGCCAGGTAACCGTCTGCCCGGTCATCTCTTGGAGGTACTGATCCAACACCTCGGCTGTGAATTGCTGATCTTCAGAACTCGTTCCGCCGGGTTCCGTCACCTTGGGGACTGGCATGTTGTGATACAGTTTGCTCACGAGCACATCTGTCACCTTGCTCGTCTCGCGGGTGATGGTGTAGGTCACCGGGTCGGATGTCACAGTGCCTGCCGTAGTGGTGAGTTTACCCACGATCTCCACCACGCCGGCCTGAGCGAACCGCTTTACCTTCATTTTCCCGCCAGCAGTATTCAGCGTTACGCCGGTGGGAGCGGTATCCACGATCTCATAGGTGATAGAGAATGTGCCGGTCATGGGCTTGCCGTACTGGTCATAGACGATCGCGGTAGGCAGATCGATTTCGTTAGGAGTATCACTTTTGGGAACCGCCACGGTGGCAGGGGTAGGAGCCGTGAGAACAATGGCGCTCTCAACCGGAGCGTCCTTGGTGATGGTCACGAATTCGGCATCGGTAAAGCTATCGAAGGCGACCTCGACCCGAACCTTGCCGGCCTCGGCTTCATTGGTGACCTTCAGGGTGCTGCCTACCAGCGTCACGCCGGTGGGTTTGGGGTCTGTAGTGATTTTCCAAGTGGCCGCCACCGGGCCGCCGGAGCCGTCATCATAAACACCCGTGACAGCAAGCGACCGCTCGTTGGTCGCCGTGGCATTGGGCGCTGCCGTGGGGACAGCCAGTGTCAGCGCAGGGTTGGTAATGATTTTGATCCCCTTCAGGGTCTTATTGCCGGTCGCGGGGAAGGCTGCCTTGAAGGTGAGGGTCTTGCCGTCAGCAGCAACATTTTTATCCGTGACGCTGGTTGCATTCGTAACGATGGGGTTCACATCGCTGGCGAACTGATAGCCGTCCTTGGCAGTCAGCGTCACATTGGCGGTGTACTCAGTGTTGGCCGCAAACTTTCCGCCAGTGACAGTCGGAGTCCAAGCGATGCTGCCGGTGTAGTTCGTACCGCTGATGGCAGTCTCCGGCGTAACGCCCTTCTCGGGCTTGGCGATGGCAACGGGCAGATCGCTGGTGAGAGCGGAGTATGCTTCTACCGCGGTGGTGTCAATGCGATATGTCCACTTTACGGCACCACCATCTACCTTTGCAAACTCAACATTTTTTGCGGTGAAATTCAAAGAACCGGTGGTATTTTCTGCTACGGACACTTTGATTTTCATAATCTCCGCGTTTTTATTGAGATTTCTATCTTCTGTTGTTCCGGCAGCAATAAAGGTATAGGTTTCTTTCGTATAACCGAAGGTATCAAAAATTCCACCTGTTACATTATCATATTCGTCCTTTACGAGCTTTAATTCACTTGAATTGATTTGATAATTATCTGCGTTCAACTTTGTGGGGATAGTCATGCCTGACGGAGCATCCAGCGTGAATTGCATTCCGCCGATTTTCACACTGCTATCCTTGACCTCTACAGAAACCGTGTAAGTCACATCTTGTGCCGTTGCGGTGTTGATGCTTGTTTTATCCGGTGTGATTTTGAGTACAACATCCTCATCTGCTGCGTTTGCCGGAACAATCAGCAAACTCATCAGCATGGTGAGAGACAACAGTAGTGCTAAAGTTCTTTTCATGATTCTCATATCGCTCCTTTTTTAAGTTGTTTGAATTCCTACCAAGACAGCGGTTTTGTGCCATTTAGATGTGCATAAAGACGCTGCATATCAGATACAGATATTAACTTGTCATTATTTACATCTGCTGTGCTTGTGTCGGTCAGAGGTTTCGTGCCATTTAGATGCGCATAAAGGCGCTGCATATCGGATACAGATATCGCCCCATCTTTGTTGACATCCCCGATGAGATAGATGGTCACATCCTCGGTAACATTACTGTCACCTACCGTGATCTCCTTGGTGAGTGGCGCGTGGCCCTTCTTCATCACCTTCAGGGTGTAAGTCCCGGCGGGGACGGTGGGGATCGAATAGCTACCGCTGTTGCCGGGCACGATGTCTTCATAGGACGGTTCGGTATGCCCTGCCTCAATGAGCTGCACGGTGACATTCTCGCCGGTATCGCCGTAGCTCTTGACCGTCCCGCTCACCTCCACGCCCTCGGGCTTGACCGGGAGGGTGATATTCGTCAGCGTGAGCGTGCTGCTGCCATGGCCGTATTTCCCGGTGTGCTCCGTGCCGTTGATCCACACGCTGCAGTTGGCCAGCTGACAGCTGCCATCCACTGGCCTGATCTCCAGTTTGCTGATAGTCATTGTGGTGGCACTATCGGGAGCCGTTGTCGCACCATCCTGCCAAGTCGGCGTGACGGTGAAACCGGGAAGCTGGGCGGTTAAATCAGCCGCTGTTGGCAGGGTATCACCGGGGGCCAGCTCCATCGTCAGCTCCGGCTTGGTGAGCAGGTGCAGGTCGAAGGCAATGCTCTTTTTGTCCGCACGGGTAAGTTTCCCCTCGGCCACTCTAATGAATCCATTAGAAGGACTGGTCATGGTTTGCACCCCTGCCCCGTCTGCGAAGGTACATCCCTCGGTGACGGTGATCGTCACCCGGGCGGTGTAGGTCTTGCCGGTCTCGAAGGAATCAAAGTTATCCAGCGGTGTGCCGCTGGCACTGTCGCCCTCATACCACTGGTATTTCAGGTGACGCCACTCGCTGAACATATCATTAGGTCCCGACCGCAGTGACAGACTCTTCCCGGCGGGCTTACCCGCATCAAGGATGATATTGGTGTCTCGGGTAATACCTTCTGTGGGGAGTGCCTTGTATTCCGCTGTCAGGGTGAAATCCCTATCCGGCATGGTGAAGGTGGTCAAGTAGCTGTGCGGATCGCTGAATACCACCACATCGGGGTCAGCCTTCCATTTGTAAAAAGGCAACCCTTTTTGCTGGATGGGAGCAGCCACCTTGATCTGTGCGCCTACATAGATGTTATATTTCCAAGCGGAACCTGTGATGGAATCCGCTGTAAGCGGTTTCCCGCTTTCAGGCGGATTGAACAGCTTAATTGTCGACCCTGTCGTCACCGTCTTCTTAACGTGGCTGGCATCCTGCCGGATGGTGTAGAGCACCGAATTAGAACCATCTGATGCGCTGCTGCCGTCGGCAAGGGTCGCCCCTGCGGACACCCGCAAATGCCCTTCCGAGGTATATTCCACAGGCACCGTATAGGCTTCGGACCTACCAACCTTCGACGTGCTGTACCGCATCTCCACATTGATGGGCCAGAAGGTTGTCTCGGAGAGCACCGCCGTCAGCTTTTCGTGGAAGAAGACGGTGTTGTTGGAATCTGGCGTGACCTTGGTGTCGCCATCGTAGAAGGTCACATTCGGCACAGGCAGGGCGGTTACTTCCTTGAGGGTGAGGCGAGCCGACGTTCTGCTCCACTCGCCCTCTTTCCCGGGAAGGCTCTTGCGGGCTCTGAAATAAACCCGTTCCTGCTCCGTGCCGGTGCCGGAGATGGTGACCTTGCCATCCTCCCCCAGCTTGGTGCCGCAGGTCTCGGAGCCATTGCGTCCGTGGGGCTCATAACCTACCCGATAGTAGATGTCATAGCCCTCGAGAGGCTCCACCTGCAGCTCCATGCTTTTGTAGTAGTATCTCTCGCCGGGATAGGCACTACCGGGATGAGCCAACACCTGGTCGCCGTACTTCACCGTGGGGATGGCGGTGGGGTTCACGGCGTACTCCACTTTGGTGGTAACGCCCTCTGCGGAGCCGTCGGCCTTGGCTTCAATGCGCGCATCCTGATCCGCGGTGTAGGGAACGGTGAAGGGGACGGTGTAGTCTCGATAGCTGCTCCACGCATCCGTGTCGTAGTCCCACAGGCGGTACTGGATCGCTGCCCCCCGCTCCGCCGTGATGGTCACCTCCTGGCTGCCGGCTCCCTGGAAAAACGTGCTTTTCGGCGTGACATAGGGCGGGGCAACGGGCGGATTGAATTCAAAGGGTTCGCTGAAATACCAGTAACCGCGGCCTTTGCCCCAGTCGCCCACCGCAATGCGGTACTTGCCCGGCTTGATGCTCATATAATTGTAGGCAGCGCCTGCAGAGGGGTGGTTCTTATCGGCAAATAGCGTTCCCGGCTTGAATCTAACGCAATATCTTCCGTCCAGCATGGTGACATACTGCACCGGTTCGCCGTATTTCGGCAGCCGGGCGGGCACCAGAAGCACCCGGAAACCATGGCTATCATCAATACCGGTGCCATTGTAAGCAAAGTTCAGATCGTGACATGAGTAGTTCGAAAAGATTGTGCCGCCCTCCGCATAGCGCAGCGGGCTCAGCGTCGGTTCCGTGGTCATGACATCGTACACCGGCACCAGCAGCATATCCTCTCGGATATTCTGGAAGTACTGGGTTTTGTCCTTCCATTTCGTGCCGTCCTCGGTGTTTTCATTGCTCATGGCGTCATACCAGTAAAGGAACCTGCCCTTCCCCGCCGGTGCGGTCAACTCCAGCTGGTCGCCCGGCCGTACGATGTAGATGTCATTGAATTCCGGCTCTTTCACACGGCCGGTGGGGTTGTTTGAGGCGTCATTTTCGGCCATGCCGACGCCGCGGGACACCTTCACGGTGTGCACAACACCCTGCCCACTATAGATAAATTTGGCGGTGCCGTAAATGATGGCAGAGCTGCTGCTGCCGCTTACCTCTTCCCAATCGCCCACGCGGTGGTCGCCGCGGTACATACCGGTGCTCAGCACCAGCGTGCCCTCGATGGCCCAATGGTGGGCGGGATCCCCCTTCCCGGCAATGTCATCTTCATACCATTGGTCAATGTACCTTGCATAGGAGTCGATAAAGACGCCTTCCTGCGCCTTTTCAAACTTCACGCTGGCACCTGTAGGGGCTTTGATATTCGCATCCGGGAGGTCTTGAATATCGATGCCGTCGGTCGGCTTCGGATAGCGGTCAATGTTGCCCTCGTTTTTGATGTTCAGGTGGCCGGTGGTGTTCACCGTCAGCACCTCGCCTTCGCCCGTAAGGTAAATATCGCTGATGACGTTGGCATGGGAGGTGATATCCACCGAAGCACTGTCCAGCAGCTCCATACTGTCGGCTCTGATGGCCATGTTGACCCGGCCCTGGGTGGCGCCCTCTGCGTAACTGATTCCTTCTTTAGTCGGATCCAGCGCTCGGCCGGTCACCTCGATGTTCAGCCTGGCTTTGTCCTTCACGGTCAGAACGCTGGTGCTGATGCCCCTGACAGCATCGCCATTGAAGTCGCTCCCGCCGTTATTCATGTTGATGTTCACGGTGGGGCTGCCGTACTCACGGTGCCCAAGATTCACCTCGCTGGCGCAAATGCCATACACGGCTTTCTGTGGCCCGGTCGAGTCCTTTCTCCCCTCATAGTTGATGTTCAGGGTGCCGCCGCCGCGGATGGTCACGCCATTGGTGTCGTAGTGCGTATAAATGGCACCGGGATACTTGATGTCCGTGTCGTGGTCGGCGTTCAGCGTCAGGGTCTTCCCTGTGGGGATTTCCAGGATGATGTGCCTATAGTTGGCATACAGCAGACAGGGCTTGCCGCTCATGGTCGTGTTCCCCTGCACGGTGACATAGACATACTGTTGGGGGCCGTTGGGTTTGACCTGCTGCATGTCGATGAACGCGCCGTTGAATTCACCCTTCAGATACAGTCTACCTAAATAAAAATACGCTATATAGTTGCCGTTGGTGACGAAATCTCTGCCGGCTTGCTCATCGCCTCCAACGGTTTGGACTGTGGCGTTCTTCTGGCAGACCGTGATGTACTGGCGGTCTTCCAAGAAAATCCGGTTTTCATCTTTGGAGTCCATGTCCGCAAACTTGATCTGCACTCTGCCGTAGGGATACTCTTCCGCCGCCAGCTGGGGGGCCTTCATCACAGGCGGCGCGAGGGGCGGCAGGGTTTCCTGCTGCTCGTTGGTACCCTCGTTGGTACCCTCGGTGGTTCCCCCGGTGGTTCCCTCGGTGGTTCCCTCAGTGGTTCCCTCGTTGGTTCCCTCGTTGGTTCCCCCGGTGGTTCCCTCGGTGGTTCCCTCAGTGGTTCCCCCGGTGGTTTCCTCAACGGTCAGAGCCACCGGCTCCTCGCCCAAAGAGGGCGCTTGCGCGGCAAGCTCGCCCATCGGTACGAGCGCGAAGTCCTCCGCGGGGAGAACCGCGTCCGCGTCGATGCTCACACCGTCCAGCGCGGCCTTGTGATACAGCCTGCCCTCGTAATAGAGCGCCGCGTACTCGCCGTCGGTGATGAAATCCTCGCTGGCGTTGCCAAATACCTCAGCCGTGGGGCTGCACTCGGTGATGTACTCGCCGTGGTGCAGGTCGAGCTGTTCGCCCTCGCTGAACACCAGCCGCACATAGCCGTAGTCCTCCTGCGGCGCAGGCGGGCTGAGGCCATCGTCCACCTCGTCGGCAAGTGCCGCGGCGGGCAGCAGGCTCAGCGCCATGACGAGCGTTAAGAGCCACGCCGTCAGTCGCTTGTGTGTCAGTTGTCTCATGCTTTGTTCCTCCTTCCCGGTTCTTGATTTTTTGGCGGGGATGCCGCCGTTTTCATGCTTTCCGCTGTCTCATCGAGCCATGTACGCACCTGCTGCGCGGAAAGGTCGCCGATGCAGTAACCGTCGATGAGCTTCAGCTCCGCCGCCTTTTCCAGCGCGGCCAGCTTTTCCGGGTGTCCGTCCTCACAGATAAGATAGACGCGGCAATCCGGCAGCTTGCGCTTCACCTCGATGGCGATGTCGCAGCGGGCGGAGACGTCCTTGTCCTCCACGCCCTCGGTGAAGTCGGTCTCCAGCAGCAGAAGGTCCGCCTGTTCGGCAGCACACTGCCACACCACGTCATCGCAATCGTCCGAGAGGACGCCTATCGGCCGGCAGCCGCCCAGATTTCTCAGCCAATCCGCCGCATGGCGCGTTCTGAATGGCAAGGCAAAGCACACCGCCGCTTTCGGCAAGGGCGGCTCCCGCCTCCGGAAGAGGCTCATACCGCCGCCTCCCGTCTCGCCGTTCCCTTGGGCAGCCGTGCCCCGCATTCGGGGCAGTACCGCGCCACGTTGGTGACGGCCACGCCGCAGCCGGGGCAGCAGCGGTGGCGGGAACGGTAGAGGTCATAGAGAGTCATCTCTGGCAGACGCGCGCCGCAGTCGGTGCAGTCCGTCCGGTCGGCGCTGTTGGCCCTGCCGCAGCTGGGGCAGATCTTGCGCCGCCGCAGCGTATCCGGCCCGCAGCCGTACTCCAGCAGCACCACCCGGCGCAGGGCTTTCCGGGTTCTCAGGTCGTAGTCTGTCATTTGGCTTTCTCCTTTCCGTCTGTGCCGCCCACCTGCAGCTTCGCCCCGCAGATGGGGCAGAAGCAGGTGTCCGATTCCCGGAGCCGTGCGCCGCAATGATGGCAGAACGAAGGGTACTCGTCCTCCCACGGCGCGCAGTCCAGACACAGTCCCGCGTTGACATTGAACATAGCGGAGGAGACATACTTCCCGCATTTGGGACAGAGGTTGAACTCCCACTTGCCCTCCTGTTCCCACGCGATCTCCAGCGCCGCTTCCTCCGTGTCCGCCCGGATGGGCTTGCTCACGCAGCACAGCTCGCCGGAGAAGTCGCAGTAGAAGCGAAAGATCCTGTCGCCTCCTGAGTCGGTGACGACCCGGTAGGTCGCCGTTTTCCGTACCTGCGTCATCCGAATTTCTCCTTTCTTTTTTTCATTTCGTCTTGTAAAGCTGTTGTGGGATATGCTACAATGCCTAACGAAGCGGTCGGCTCGACAGGATATAGAGCGTCGAGCGATCTTTCGGTTGGAGCTTCGCTCAAACCGAAAGGGATACCCCTTTCGCGATTCTCTGTTCATTGACGGGGGCCGAACGGCGATCTCGCCACCCCATCTGCCCGTTTTGTACCATAGATCTTGAGTTTTGTCATACCCTAAAACCTCGATTTAGGGTAGACGGACGAAAAAAATTTTCAAAAATCGCCGGAAAACAGCGTTTTCACGGACAAATGTTTGTGTACGGAGGACATAGCGATGAAAAAGCAAGGTTACGCCATTCTCATGGCTTTCATCCTGATATTTGCCCTGACGGGCTGCGGAAACAAGTCGCTGCTCTCGGCCAAGGAGCCGGTGGGGCTGACGATGTGGCACGTATACGGCGAGCAGGCCGGTTCCCCCATGGATACGCTGGTGGAGGAATTCAACCGCACCGAGGGGAAAGAGAAGGGCGTCCGCGTCAAGGTGACGGAGCTGAGCAGCGCCGCGAAGATCGGCGGCTTTCTGTTAGAGACGCAGGGGGATTCCGCGCAGGAGATGCCGGACCTCTTCACCTGCCACATCGGGGACGCCATCGCCCTGGGAGAGGACAATCTGCTGGACTGGAATGACTATTTCACGGAGCAGGAACAGAGCGAGTTTGTGTCCGGCTTCCTGGCCGACGGTAAAGCAGATGACGGTAAACTGCTGGTGTTCCCCCTGTCCAAATCCACGCAGCTGCTCATGCTCAACGGCACGGGCTTTGCCCGCTTTTCCGCCGCCACCGGCGTGACCTACGATGACCTCTCCACCTGGGAGGGATTCTATGACGCCGCTGGGAAGTTCTATGACTGGACGAACGGTACGGAGCCCTTCTGCGCCATGGACTATCCCATCCGCGCCGTGGAATTGAACGCGCTGGAGCATGGCGCAGAGGATTTCTACACGGAAGACGGCTGGTATGACTTCGACAACGCCATTTTCAAGGAAAGCTGGATGCAGTTTGCCCGCGCGCTGGCCCAGGGGCATATCGTGGTGTCCGACCTCTATTCCAATACCCAGGTCATGACCGGCGAGGTGCTCTCCGGCCTTGGCTCCTCCGCGGCGATTCTCTATTATAATGATACCGTGACCTATGAGGACGGGCGCAGCGAGCCGATGGACTTGCAGGTGGTCCCCCTGCCCATGACAGCGGGGGCGGAGCCGTTGATGACCCAGGCGGGCGTGGGCCTGTGCGCCTACAAGACCACCGAACAGAAGGCGGAGGCCGCCAGCCTGTTTGCCCATTGGCTGACGGAGAAGCAGCGCAATCTGGACTTCGTGACCTCTACTGGCTATATGCCCGTGCGAAACGGGGCTTTTGATTCCATTGACGAAGTAGAATTTGCCGATCCGGGCTATGCCAATCTCTACGCCGCCCTCAAGACCATGCAGGAAACCTATACCCCGCTGGCCGAAGTGCGCTTCACGGATTACTATTCCAGGGTCCATACCCTGTATGACGGGCTGCGGCAAATGCAGCAGGAGTTGCCCCGGCGGGCCGCTGCCGGTGAGGATGTGGAGGCGCTGGCGGAGGAGACCTGGGCGCTGTTCCGCTCCATCCAGTAAATCACTTTTCCGTAACTTTCCATCAAGGCAGGTGAAGGCCATGCAGGTATCGTCCTATCTGAAAAACGCAAAGCGCTCCATGCGGCATAAGCTCATCGGCTACATGATCGTGCTGGCGGTGCTGCTGGTTGCGGCGCTTTATGCGGGACTCACCCTGTTTGGCCGGTTGAGCAGTCCCAAGGCCGAGATCAAAAAGGCGCTGGATCTCCAAATGGAGATCTTTCAGAACGATATGGAATCCCTTTGGCATAACGTCTCCACTATGAGCATCCTTCTTTCCGAGGATATGATCGCGCTGCTGGAGGACACGCTTCAGCAGCAGGGCATCTCCTTTGAGGATTTGGACGGGAATGTGGAGGCGACCAAAGCGATCGAGGACGCCATGCTGGAGCCGCTGAGCCAGTATGTCCGGCAGGCGGACTGCTCCGGCGGGTTCGTCATCTTGGAAAGCTCCATGAGCGACTGGGATGCGGCAGATGCCCGCAGCGGCCTCTACGTGCAAAGGGCAAACGCGGGGCGCGTGACCAATAACCTGCTGCTGTTCCGGGGCATTGCCAGCGTGGGCAAAGCACACAATGTCATGCCGCATCGGAAGTGGGCGCAGGAATTCCATATTGGGCAGTTCCCCAATTACGCGGAGCATACCATACAGGCTGCCGCCCCGATTGCCGATTCCCGCCGCACCACTGACCTTGTCACCCTGCCGGGAACCTCGGAAAAGGCGGTTCTGCTGACGATCCCCATGATCGGGGCAGACGGCACGGTCTATGGAATGTGTGGTTTCGCCATCAATCAGTCCTTCTTTTCCGCGCGTTATGACCAGCCCTCCAACCTCAGCCGCCTCGCCTGCCTGCTGACCACGGAGAGCGGTGATACCTTGGATGTGGGAGCGGCCCTGATGACCTATACGGAGGAAGGCTTCTGCTATGTTCCTCCGGAAACACTCACCGTTAAACCCATGAGTGACGGTCTTGTGTCCTTGAACGGCGACGGTTTTTCCTTTGTCGGCATGGTAGAAAATCTTTCCACAGCAAAGGGCGATGGAGCGCCCCACACGCTGGCGGTGCTGATCCCGAAAGAGGATTACAATCTCGCTGTTGCCAAAAATATTATGCAGACGGTGTTGCTTTCGGCGCTGCTGCTGTTTTCTGCCATCGTTTGTTGTCTGTATCTGGCGCGCCGGTATCTTGCTCCGGTACATCGGGATCTGGAGCGGCTGCGGAACGAGGATCGCGGCGGCGAGCAGATGGCGTTTTCGGACTTTGAACCAATCTCCGCTACGCTGCAGGCGCAGGATCGGGAGAATGAGAAGATCATCACCACGCTGGAGCAGGAAAAGCAGACCGTGCAGGAGCAGGCCGCGCAGCTTTTGGATCAAAATGAGGCGCTGCAAGGACAGTTTGAAGCGGCGCAGGCTGATGCACAGCGGCTGGCCTACTTCCGGAAATCTGAGATCGATCCGGCAACCTATGAGATGTTCCTAGTGGGCTATGATATGCTGACGCCAACGGAACGGGAGATTTTGGACGCCTTGGCAGATGGCAGCAGCCCCCGTGAGATCTCTGAACAAAGGAATTGCTCGGAAAGTACCATTGCCACGCACCGTAAAAACATTTACAGAAAGCTGGGCATCCACAAAGCCTATCAGCTCAAGATATGCATCGCGCTTCTGCGTCAGGAGCGAGAAGCACAAAACTGAACAAGAAAAGAGCCGCCCCTGTCAAGCGTTGAGCCTGACAGGGGCGGATTTGTCTGTCCGTGGGGTTTTTACCTGTTTTCGTTGCCTTTACCGTTTTATTAAATGATATGTCGCATACAAGTAAACAATATTATATCATTCAATGAAACGGTAAAATATATACAGGAAAGAAAGGTGACGAAACTATGGACACGCTTCAGCGGCTGCATCAACTACTGGACGAACGCGGATGGTCAGAATACCGGCTGGCTAAAAATTGCGGTCTTTCCAACTCTACCATTGCGAATATCTATCACCGCAATACGATTCCCTCCATCAGTACGCTGGAAGCGATCTGTACCTCTTTCGGCATCTCGCTTTCTCAGTTCTTCGCAGAGGGCGAAATGGTGGAGCTGACGCCGGAATTGAAGGAGCTTTTTGATAATTGGGTGAATCTGACGCCTCAGCAGAAGGACGCGGTTTTACAGACCATGCGCGCCATGAACCACGATCAGACCTGATACAGAGGAAGCCTTTGCAGGCTTCTTCTTTTTTCGTCCGCTATCGTTTTATTGAGCGATAAAACTTCCTGCTTTCGACCGTGTTCGACGGTTTTCCTCTCATGTCTATGTTATATTGTCGTTAAGTTAAGCGATAAATACCGCTAAGAGAAATATCAGGAGGGAAACCGTATGAAAACAAATGCCAAGCAGCTTGCCGCAGCGCGACGCGCCATGGAAGTCATCGCCGTGCGTGAGGGGATCAGCGCGGAAGAAGTTCGCAGGGAAATCAGCCGTGCTATCCTCAAACAAAAAAGCAAAGGAGAATGCAAATATACCTCGTTATGGTAAAATCACTTATAATCACTCAAGCGAGTAAAAGTTTATCGCGGAAGTAAAAAGCAGCAAGGGCCTGATTTGGACCCCACTCAGCAGGAAAAACTTGAATGGGTGTTTGCCAAAAAGATACGCTTACTCACAGCGGAACCATGACTGGATTCCATAGCTATGGACTTTGTGGAGCAGTACTCCGACCTTTGGAGCAGCAGAAAAGCGATGTTTGTCTGTCTCAACAAGGTCACCTGTCTGCGGATGTATAACCTTGTCCCAAAATACTGGGTCTTCTCATCATGGTCGGCATCGTACTGGATGTACTGGTCGCCGTTAAAACCGTTGAAGCCCAGCGGATTACGGAAACCCTGAGGATTCTTGCCAACGGGATGACGCTCCATCAGTTCGTTGATCATTTTGGTGTAGCCCTCAACAACCCGCTCCACCAGAGCGTTGTCCTTCTCCTTGGTGGCTTTGGTGGGGTTGCCGATGACGCCGTGATCCAGGTCATCCTTTTCCAGCAGAGCCCAGGTGCTGAAGCCGCCGTAGCACTGCCATTCGTGAGAAGCCTCACCGGGAGCCATCTTCCACTGAGGGCCCATCAGAGGAGTGCCACCGCCGTCGATGGCCAGTTCCTGGTGCATCAGTTCGGAATATCCGGCCTGACCTTAAACATGGCTTTTTCAATCTACCTCCCTTATCGGTTTTCCGCGATATATTCCTCCGCCATGTGGACTGCCACCGCGCCGTCCGCCACGGCGGTGACCACCTGCCGGAGTAGCTTCGTCCGCACATCGCCCACGGCGTAAACGCCGGGAACGCTGGTCTCCGTGGTCTCTCCGGCCACGATATAGCCGCCCTTGTCCAGCGATAGCTGACCCGCCGCCAGCGCCGTGGCGGGCTGTCGGCCCACGCTGACAAATACGCCGTCGCAGTCCACCACGCTTTCCTCACCGGTGACGGTGTCCCGCAGGCGGACGCCGGTCAGCCTGTCCCCGGAAAGCAGCGCGGAAACGACGCTGTTCCAACGGAATTCCACATTTTCGGCCTGTGCCAGCGGCTCGTGATAGATCTTGGTGGCCCGCAGGGCGTCTCTGCGGTGGACGAGGATCACTTTTTTCGCCACGCGGCTGAGAAGGAGGGCGTCCGCCGCGGCGGAATTGCCGCCGCCCACCACGACCACCGTTTTGCCCTTGTAAAACATCCCATCGCAGGCGGCGCAGTAGGCCACGCCCCGGCCCACCAGCTCCGCCTCTCCGGCAACGCCCAGCGTTCTGGGGTCCGCACCGGTGGCCAGCACCACGGTTTTCCCCCGGAAGATCCCCTCGCTGGTCTCCACGAGCTTGGGAACCGCCGTCAGATCCATGCGGAGGACTTCCGCGTATTCGCTGTGCGCCCCAAAACGCTCCGCCTGCTTTTGCATCTTCTCCGCCAGAGAGAAGCCGTCGATCCCGTCCTCAAAGCCGGGGTAATTGTCGATCTGCTCGGTCAGGGCCATCTGCCCGCCGGCAGACAGCTTTTCCAGCACGACGGTGTCCAGCCCCGCCCGGGCCGCGTACAGGGCGGCGGTGTAGCCGCCCGGGCCGCCGCCCACCACGAGCATATCATAAACACGATTGTTGTTCATATCTGAACCCTCCGTTATTTCGCCAAGGCTCCCTGAATGAAGCGGTCGATCTCTGCCTTTGAGCCGGGCGCGGTGATGGAATCCACAGCCTTTCCGTTCCGGTACAGCACCAGAGTTGGGATGACCTCGATCCCCTCGGCCCCCGCCAGCCGCGGCTCCTCGTCAATGTTGATCTTGCCGACGGCGAGGCTGTCCGCGTATTCCTCTCCGATCTTCTCATACGCGGGGCCGATCCTCCGGCAGTAGCCGCACCAGGGCGCCCAGAAATCCACCAAAACGGGCTTTTCCTCCCGGATCGCCTGCTCAAACTGCTCCTGATTCATATTCATAGCTGCCATATCTGTCAGCTCCTTTCCTTTGTTTGGGTATTCTCAAGACTCCGGTCTCGCCCCACACCACATCGTGACCTCAACCTGAGATGACGGTACTCTGCCCTTGGGACATAAAGCAGATGAGTAAGACAATCATCTGTACGAGAATAGCTGCGGTTTGTTGCAGCTTATTCCGCGCAGAGCTCAGCCACCAGAGCGTCCATCTGCACTTCGCTGGTTTGGTTCAATGCACTACGCAGAGACACTACCGTTTCGTAAAGGTGGATATCCTTCATTTCCTCCAATTTGGTGCGCATCAGCCGCGCGGCAGCAGGTGCCCAAGAGCCGTTTTCAATAAGGCCAACCCGGCGGTTTCGGAATCCCTTTGTCTGTAAATGTTCCAAAAACTCCTTCATGGGCGGAAACAGTCCTCCGTCATAGGTGGAGCTGGCTAAAACCAACTTCCCGCAGTAGAACGCACTGGCAACAGCGTAGGAAAGATCTGTCACAGTGAGATCACATATGTTGACCTGCACGCCTTTTTTCTCTAATTTACCCTTGAGGATCTTCGCCGCATGGGCAGTATTTCCATGGATGGATGCGTGGGCAATCAGTATGCTCTCCGATTCTTCTGGTTCCCATTGTGACCAGAGATCATAGAGCCGCAGACACTCCTCCAGCCCTTCTGTAAGCACGGGACCATGGAGCGGGCAGATCGTTTTGATCTCCAGTGCGGAGATTTTTTTCAGCAGAGCCTGCACCTGTGCGCCATATTTCCCGATAATATTGTAATAATACCGTCGGGCCTGCGGCACCCAGGGGGCACGGGCAGTCCGTTCCAGTGAGCCAAAGCGTCCGAAGGCATCTGCCGAGAACAGGATCTTTTCCTCCTCTTCATACGCTGCCATCACCTCCGGCCAGTGTACCATCGGTGCCAGCAGGAAGCGCAGCCGGTGTGAGCCCAGAGAGATCGTGCTGCCCTCGCCAACCTCCAGCATACGCTCTTCCGACAATGCACCTGTGCCGAAGAACTGCTTGATCAGGGTAAATGTTTTCGCGTTTCCCACGATCTTCATCTCCGGGTACTTTTGTGCCAGCCGCATGAGGCTGCCGGAATGATCCGGCTCCATGTGTGTGACCACAAGATAGTCGGGGCTGCGCCCCTCCAACACCTGCGCCACATTGGAAAGCCATTCTTCCGCCGCCCGTGCGTCCACGCTGTCCATCACGGCGATCTTCTCATCCAGAATGACATAGGAGTTGTAGCTCACTCCCATAGGCTGGACGGGGTACTGGTTTTCAAAGAGTGCCAATGTGTTATCATCCACCCCGACATAGCGGATGGCATCTGTTACCGTTTGGATAGCCATATAAAAAATACCTCCTATTTTCCTTACTCAGACTCTGACTGATAGGTTCTTCTTTTCTAATGGAACATACGCTCAACCGCGGATCGACGGTCACGCATTTTACCGTTGCCTTGCTTCCCCCAGAGTCGTTACATGTGGTACACCGCAGCGGAGCGAAGTCCTTCCGGCAGGCCGTCGGGCGCAGCAGGTGAAAGTTCCCAGCGTACCTGCCCCGCCCACTGGGAGGCGACCGCGGAGAAGTGAAGCATGACAATACCGAGATCCAATGCGGCATCCAAATTATCGGTGTAGGCATCCTCCTGCTGCACCAAATAGATGCTGTGATCCTGCACAAGGAAGCCATAGGGCTGACGGTTGAGATAGCTGGGGGAGAGCGAAGCGGCGTAGAAGGACTGCCAGAGCATATCGTCGTAGAAGTCCATCATCTCGTCAAGCCCAGACTTGTTGCTCCAGCTCCCCATGTGAACCAAATCATGCACGCCCTTTTTGGGCGCGTAGTACTGCTGCTCGGCCCGCACATCGATCTGAGACATACTTAGGATATTCAGCCGCAGCTTTTTTGCGGTCTTTTCCCCGTAGCCAAAGGCAACGATTGCCGCCACCTCTAACGGGGTGGCGAGAGAAAGTGCCTTTTTGATTTTGTCGCTGTCGGTGAAGGTCATCCAGCAGGTGTCAATGTCCAACTCAGTCAGCTTGAGGACGAGATCTTCCATCATGTAGCCGGCGTTGATAGCCGCATAGGAATGCGGGGCAGACATAAGGAGCAGGTAGTGCGGTGCTCCGATGAGAAATTGCTTATAGCCCGCTGAGCTCTCCAGCGCCGACTGTGCATCCTTGTCCAAGACGATCAACTCCGTTGCAATCTCCGGGACAAGACGGGGGCAGGTCTTTTCATAGTAGGATCGGAGCTGGCCGATAGCCTCGCTCGGAACTTCCTTTTCGCGGAATGCGTGAACGGATCTGCGATTTTGAATCATAGCGCTGTAATTCATAGTAGTGTATCTCCTATTCTGATGTTTTTGGTTTTCTTATAAATCGTCTATCAGTGCGGCGCTCTTGGCGTAGGCGGAATTATAATCGCATAAGACCAATCAAGTAGATGCTTTCAGATCGCGGTAGAAATCTGTATCCGTCTCAAATTCTTCAACAGAACTACCGAGATCATGTTTTTTCAAAAATTGCTCATCAGCATGGCTTGCTCTGATATCTTTGGACTTGCTAATCTCATCCCTTAGTGTAATAATCGCAGTAAATAATCAGCGATACAATTGCAAAAGCAACAAGCGCATCTATATCGTGTTAATTATATACAAAAATGTGCCAATCCGATGCACAAAGTTTCGGTCAATATTTTGTATTTTTTGTCGATTGACCAACTATTGTTATAGCTGGTATGCTGTTAACAAATAGACAATCAACTTCATTTGTTATGTCTATTTTAGAAGAAAACGTGTTTTTGGAAGGAGAGTTCAAGATGATTAGCTTTTTCATTTGCCTGGC
>OLFU01001214.1_pt1 | contig 26441 bp, 19 predicted proteins | sample 1605161 | NCBI WGS metagenome assembly OLFU01 (sample SAMEA3888914, study PRJEB22519) | human gut metagenome | biome: human gut; feature: human-associated habitat; material: faeces | place: Denmark | collected 2011
TATTTCAGAACACAAAAATACCGGAAACCCCTGACTTACTGGATTTCCGGTATTTTTTCTGTTAAGCTGCTGACGGGACTCGGACCCGTGACCTCCTCACTACCAATGAGGTGCGCTACCACCTGTGCCACATCAGCTTGTCGATTGTCTCAACGAATGATAGTATACTATATGACAACCGTAGTTGTCAATAAAAAACAGATAGAAAATGCAATCAAAAAAATAATGTTCAAAAATTGACTATACATTAGGAGTCTGAGTCAGCAGATTGACAATCGCAGGATTGTAGCTGACATTCTGGAAAGAATAAAGACTCCGTGCTGAAGTTTCGTCCTCATGTCCGGAAGAATAGCCGGTTGTTGCATCCTTATTTGCAGTCATCTGCTCTAAAAACAGTTCTAAGAAACGCATATAGTCCTCATAGGAAAAAATCTGCTCTAAGAGACTCTGCACGCGTTCATCATAATCATTATTGTCAAGAGCTGATAAAAAATCAGCAGAAGAAATCTGATTATTCGTCTCATCAATGGTAAGATTTTCATTCATATAAGCCGTAACCTTAGCCACATAGTTCTGTGTTTCTTTAAAAGGCGGAACCCCACCGTATTTTGCAACATTTCCCATGCCGGCATTGTAGGCAGCTAAAGCTAATGTCGTGTCGCCATCGTATTTGTCTAAAAGCTGGCTGATGTATTTTGCACCGCCCATAATGTTTTGCTCCGGGTCATAGGCATTGGTTACACCTAAGGACGCAGCCGTGGCAGGCATGAGCTGCATCACACCCTGTGCGCCGCTCGAAGAAGTGGCATTCGGATCGAAGTTGGATTCCTGCTTTGCCATCGCTTTTAACAGGGCAACCGGTACGTTATAAGTCTCAGAAGCCTTGTTAAAAATGTCATCCATCGTCGTGGTGGATGCATTCAGATAAGAAGCAAAATCCTCGTTTGTATTTTCAACATTTTCAGTCTGGTTTGTTACATTTACATCAGATACGGAAGAAATTCCTAAAATTTCAGCAATGTTCATTGGTAAATCTCCTTCTATAATGATGAATATTTATCATTATTCTACCATATCTGCAAAAAAATGTCTTGCCTTTATTGACATTTTTTTAAAGAAACAGTATAGTGTCCCTATGAAGAACTACTAAAAGAGGGATAAGAATATGGCAAATGTAGGTTTAACAGAGTATTTAATGGAATTTGGGCTGACAAGACAGGAAGCAACCATCTATCTGAATCTGATGGAGCGTGGAATGCAGACAGGCTATGAAGTATCCAAGCAGACAGGCATTTCGCGTTCTAACGTATATCGTGCGTTAGCAGGTCTGGTAGAAAAAGGAGCTGCTTATACATCGGAAGAAAATGCCACCAAGTACATGGGAATCGATGTAGAGGAATTTTGCAGTAACAAAATCCGCAGAATGGAGCAGTACAAAGAGATTTTAGCAGTGAATATGCCAAAGGAACATGAAGAGACAGAAGGGTATCTTACCGTCAGTGGAGATGAGCAGATTCAGCATAAAATAAAAAATATGCTGCTTTCAGCGAATAAGCGGGTGTATCTGTCAATGTCTGCAAAAAATCTCAAGAAATTTCTACCGGAGATTTCACAGCTTTTAGAGCAGAAGGTCAAGGTTGTGGTTCTTTCTAATAAAGCACCGGAGCTTTTAGGTATTAAATTTTATCTGACAGAAAATAAGGAGCAGCAGGTCGGAGTCATTACGGATTCCCGCAATGTGCTGACCGGAGAACTCGGAAACGGGGAACACAGCACCTGCCTTTATTCAGGGCAGAGCAACCTCGTTCGTGTTTTCAAAGATTCTTTAAAAAATGAAATAAAATTAATAGAACTGACAGGAGGAGTTAAGTAATGAGCAAGAAGCCATTTGTAACAAAGGAAAAATTAGAGGAGATCATCAAAGAATATCCGACACCGTTTCACCTCTATGATGAAAAAGGCATTCGTGAAAATGCAAAAGCCGTACAGGAGGCATTTGCATGGAATCCGGGATTTCGTGAGTATTTTGCGGTAAAGGCAACACCAAATCCGTTTTTGATCAATATATTAAAAGAATATGGCTGTGGCTGTGACTGCTCCTCCATGACAGAACTGATGATGGCAGATGCGTTAGGTTTTCAGGGAGAAGAGATCATGTTTTCTTCGAATGATACACCGGCAGAAGAGTTTGCCTTTGCGGCAAAGATCGGGGCAACCATCAACTTAGATGATTTTACACATATTGACTATTTAGAAAAGACGATCGGCTATATACCGGAAACCATCAGCTGCCGTTACAATCCGGGCGGTGTGTTTAAGATCAGCAACAGCATTATGGACAATCCGGGTGATGCAAAATACGGATTTACCCATGATCAGATTTTAGAGGGATATAAGATCTTAAAAGAAAAAGGAGCAAAACGTTTTGGAATCCATGCGTTTTTAGCAAGTAACACCGTAACCAATGACTATTATCCGACACTGGCAAAAACCCTGTTTGAGACAGTAGTAGAGATCAAAGAAAAGACAGGCGTTAAGATGGACTTTATCAATCTCTCCGGTGGTGTGGGAATCCCATACAGACCGGGTGAGGAAGGCAATGACATTCGTGCGATCGGAGAAGGCGTATGCCGTGTCTATGAAGAGGTATTAGTCCCGGCAGGAATGGGAGATGTGGCAATTTATACCGAGATGGGACGTTTTATGATGGGACCGTATGGCTGTCTGGTAACCACGGCAATCCATGAAAAACATACCCATAAAGAATACATCGGAGTGGATGCCTGTGCGGTCAACCTGATGCGTCCGGCAATGTATGGCGCATATCATCATATTACCGTCATGGGAAAAGAGGATGCACCGTGCGACCATACCTACGATGTGACCGGTTCTCTTTGTGAAAATAATGACAAATTTGCGATCGACAGACAGCTTCCAAAGATTGATATGGGAGACCTTTTAGTACTCCATGACACCGGAGCACATGGATTTGCCATGGGATATAACTACAATGGTAAATTAAAATCCGCAGAGATCCTGTTAAAAGAAAATGGGGATTTTGAACTGATCCGCCGTGCAGAGACGCCAAAGGATTATTTTGCAACCTTTGATTGCTTTGATATTTTAAAGGACATGAAAGATCCTTATCAGAAATAATAAGAGAAGCAGATAGAAAAGGGAAACAAAAGAAAGATAAACGAAAAATAGGAATAAACCAAGAATAAGAACAAGGCAGACCGCAAATATCTGTGCCAAATGGTAAATGTGGTCTGTTTTTCTATAGAAAAGATACCAGATACCAAAAAGTAGTAGATATCAAAAAGTAGTGTTGCATTTTAGAAACACTTATGATATGATATCAATTGTTCGGGTTTTCAAAGAACATATGCCGGTGTGTCGGAATTGGCAGACGAGGCAGACTCAAAATCTGTTTGTGGCAACGCAGTGTGGGTTCAAGTCCCACCACCGGCATTATTGATAAGAGGACAAGATGAAAAAGCAGGAAATCATTACGGTTTCCTGCTTTTTTCTATATAGGTTTCTATATAGGATTAGGGTGTCAAAAGGCGGTTTTCAGTTTTTTGATTGGCAACTTGCACAAAGCCGGGTCTATTTTGTTCCGTTGTACGAAAATAAGAAAATCTAAGTCTGCCTGAGTCAGGTTGTGATGGAGTGACGTGTACGTCTTAAACGCCCCGTCCATGGGGCATTAAGACTTTTGCTGCCGTCCATGGCAGCAAAACACTATACATGAACAGCCAGACTAAGATTTACTAATTTTCTCCCAAAGTCACAAAAGCAGTCCCGGTTTTGTGCAAGTTGCCAGCTGCTAAGCTGTGAATTTTTGCATAGCAGAGCAACAAGATATTATCATAAAAAAAAAAGGAGGATGTTCCATATTGGAGCATCCTCAAGGGGGAAAGAGATAAATCTATAATAAATTTTGCTTGTTGTTAGGCGAAGCGCAGCAATCATACATAGGTTCCTATACATAACTGCCGTCCTCTGTAATTGATGATTTTAGTATAAAGGGAATCTGTGAAAGAATCGTGACGAAATTGCGAAGAAAGTATAAAGAATTTCTATATAGAAAATGAAGTGCATTTGTGCTAAAATAAATCATAGGTTTTTGTGCAGAATGACAGAAAGGAATGTTATGCAGCAACAGGCATACTTTGTATATGAAAAAAAAGAACAGGGGATATGTATTCTTCGGTGTTATGCGAAAGAGAGCAGAGTGGTAGTGCCGGAGGAGATCGAAGGGCTTCCGGTTACGGAAATCGCACCATATGCGTTTGCAGCCGATATGGAAAAAGAGCCAAAAAATCCAGGAGAACTGCCATGTATCTGTGGAGAACTGCTAGAAGAGCTGGTGTTACCCGGAACGGTAGAGCGTATCGGGAGATATGTGTTTTATAACTGCAGATATTTTCGGGAATTTACATTTGGAGCAAATATCCGTTATATGGGAGCGGGGGCATTTACCGGATGCAAACGTCTGTCAAAACTGCATGTACGGGATATGGGACAGGAAAAGTCCTGTTTAAGAGAAGTTTTAGTCGATCTGAACCAGACTGTGACAGTAGAGTGGCTGGGAAAAGATGGGTTTCAGGTATTGTATCCGGCATTTTTTGAAGAGGCAGTCGAGAATACTCCGGCACGGATCATAGAGACGCATACGCATGGTGTAGGGATACAGTACCGGAATGCATTTCGTAATACACAGATCGACTGGGAGGAATATGACAGGCTGTTTGAGATCGGCAGGCATAACATGGAGCCGGAAGAAGCGATATATGCATCTGCCTACCGTCTGAAAAGTCCGCTTGGATTAAAAGAAGAGGCAGCGCAGTCCTATGAGAATTTTTTAAGAGAGCATATGGAAAGGGCAGCGGAGTTATTTCAAAGAGAAGGCGAGACGGAACTGCTTCGTTGGCTGGCAGAAGAATTTGTGCATGAAAAGAGTGAACTCGAACTATTGATGAAAGCAGTGTCCGGCGATGCGGCAGCAGTCAGTATGCTTATGGATATATCAAAACGCAGATTTTCTATAGGAAAGAAAAAGGGATTTTCCCTGTAAGGCAGAATAGATCGTAGAGTATGTTTGAAGAGGAATTATTAGAAAAAACAGCAGTCTGTACAGAGATATTACAGGATGCGAAAAATGAATTATATCTGAATATGAGATTTTTAGATGTGGCATTGAACAGTCTTTCCCTGCAGCCGACGTTTGAGGTGTCGGATTATGCAGTGGATGGAGCAGTCTTTTATTATGAAATCCCACATCTGATCGAACAGTATAAAATAGGAAATGTCATGGTGAACCGTGCGTATCTGCACAGTATGTTCCACTGCCTGTTTGCCCATGTCTTTAAGGAAAAACGGGAAGAGAAAATGCTTTGGGATTTAGCATGTGACATTGCAGTGGAATCCGTCATTGACAGCCTGCCGGTGCGGTGTTTGAGAATGCCCTCAAGACCTTACCGCAGGGCAGTTTATAATGGATTACAGGAAAAAATCCGTGTTCTTACCGCAGAGGGGATTTATAAATTGTTAGCAGAAAACGATATGGACCCCCGCATGATCGCGCGGCTGGTATTGGAATTTCGTGTGGATGACCACCGATACTGGAAAAGCGACAGCGAAAAAAAGCGAAACGGAATGCCAAATGAAAACCGTTGGCAGGACATTCGGGAAAAGATGGAGACCGAATTATCGACATTTTCAAAAGAGGCGGCAGAAGATTCCAAAGGATTGTGTGAACAGCTTGCCGTAGAGAACAGGGAGCGGTACGATTACCGCAGTTTTTTGAAAAAATTCTGTGTCTTAAAAGAAGAGATGCAGGTGGACATCGACAGTTTTGATTACATATTTTATCATTACGGGATGGAAATGTATGGCAATATGCCGCTGATCGAGCCGCAGGAGACAAAAGAGGTCAACCGGATCGAAAATTTTGTCATAGCGATCGATACGTCCATGTCCTGTAAAAGAGAACTGGTACAGAAGTTTTTAGAAGAGACCTATTCCGTCCTCAGTCAGTCCGAATCATTTTACCGGAAATTCCGCGTACATATCATCCAGTGTGATGAACGTGTACAATCAGATGTAGTGGTTACGAATGCCAAAGAACTGCAGGACTATATGGATCATTTTACGATCCGTGGTCTGGGTGGAACGGACTTCCGTCCGGTGTTTAATTATGTCAACCGTCTTTTGGCAGAAAAGAAGTTTACAAAGTTAAAAGGACTGCTTTATTTTACAGACGGATATGGACGCTATCCATTGAAAAAACCGCCTTATGATACCGCATTTGTATTTTTAAAAGAGGATTATCTGGATGTGGATGTCCCGCCGTGGGCGATCAAACTGGTCTTAGGAGAAGAAGATTTAGAAGAACAACAGTAGGAGTAAAATAGAATGAATATCAAACGAGCAAAACAGGAGATCAAAGATACGATAGAAGCGTATTTTTTGAAAAATGAGTGGGGCGAATATGAAATACCGGCGATCCGGCAAAGACCGATCCTGCTCTTAGGTTCTCCGGGAATCGGAAAGACACAGATCATGGAGCAGATCGCAAAGGAATGTCAGATAGGGCTGGTGGCTTATACGATCACACACCATACCAGACAGAGTGCCATCGGACTTCCGTTTATTTCAAAACATACCTTTGATGGAAAAGAGCAGGCAGTCACGGAATATACCATGAGCGAGATCGTGGCATCCATTTATGAAAAAATTGAAAGAACCGGCTTAAAGGAGGGAATCCTTTTTATCGATGAGATCAACTGTGTTTCCGAGACCTTGGCTCCGGCGATGCTGCAGTTTTTACAGTGTAAGACCTTTGGAAACCATAAGATACCGGACGGCTGGCTGATCGTTGCGGCAGGAAACCCACCGGAGTATAACAAATCCGTGCGTGAGTTCGATGTGGTTACGATGGACAGGATCCGTAAGATCGAAGTGGAAGCGGATTTTCAGGTCTGGAAAGAGTATGCATATGCCAACGGACTGCATCCGGCGGTTATTTCCTATCTGAACACGAAAAAACAGAATTTTTATCAGATGGAGACTACTGTAGACGGACGCTGTTTTGCAACGCCAAGAGGCTGGGAAGATCTGTCCACGATGATCGGGATTTATGAAAAGATCGACAAGACCATCGACCGGGAAGTGGTGGCACAGTACATCCAGCATCCGAAGATCGCAAAAGATTTTGCAAACTACTTAGAACTGTTTTATAAATACCGTACCGATTATCAGATCGAAGAGATATTTAAAGGCAATCCGGATGAAATTTTAATGAAAAAGGTAAGTCACGCTTCCTTTGATGAACGATTAGCAGTGTTAGGACTTCTGATTTCTAAAGTCAACGAGCGTATCCGGTTTGCAGTCGAAAAAGAAGAGGAAATGGAGCTGCTGCAGGGAACGCTGATCCGCTATAAAGAGTCGGGACAGGCAGAAGTATCAAAGGATGCATTAGAATTGTTAGAAGAAGTGACGGCAGGCCTGCTTTTTGAGGAAAAACAGAAAAAAGAGGCAGAGCTTTTAAGCCGCAGACAGGAGCAGAACTATCGAAGGGCAGGAACTTTATTAGAGACGTATCTGCAAAGATTGAGATTAGAAGGCAGCATGGATTTTGAAACTGCATTTGCAAAAATAAAAGAGTGGTTTGAAGAAGAAAATCAGAAATATCTGCAAATGGGTCAGACTGCGGAACAGTATTTAGAATATGCCTTTGACTTTTTAGAAGGTACCGGACTGACCGGACAGGAAATGGTGATCTTTATTACAGAACTGAACTCAAATGCCCGGAGTGTGGCATTTTTACAGGAATGTGAGTCAGAACGGTATTTCCGTTACAATAAGGAATTGCTTTTTTCTGAAAAACGTGAGAAAATTTTAGAAAAGCTAAATTAGTATAAATCGTAAAAATATAGAAATGAGGACAATTATGGGAAAAGTGTTACAGGCAATCACAGGCAGCACAAAGCGGATCGTGGGTATTATGGCGCATGATTTTCAAAGAGTCTTTACCAATCCGGTTGCAGCTATTATTGCAGTTGGTGTTATGGTGCTTCCGTCGCTGTATGCCTGGTTTAATATACAGGCAAGCTGGGACCCGTATGGAAGTACGGACAATATATCCGTAGCGGTTTCTAATGTAGATGAGGGAACTGTGGTACAGGGCATGGAACTCAATGTCGGTAAGAGCATCGTTGAAAGTCTGGCGGAAAACGAACAGATTGGCTGGAAGTTTGTTAATAAGGAAAAGGCATTAGCCGGAGTCCGCAGTGGAAAATACTATGCAGCCGTGGTCATTCCGGAGGATTTCAGTAAAAATATGACCAGTGTGCTGACACCGGATATTGAGCGTCCAAAGATCGAGTATTATGTCAATGAGAAGAAGAATGCCATTGCACCAAAGATTACCGATAAGGGTGTCGGAGTTATCCAGCAGATGGTCAATAAAACATTTATTTCAGAAAGTGTGACAGTCATCGGAGATGTGGTCTTAGGTATGTCCGAAAAGGATAAGGCACTGAACCGGAAATTAGTACAGGACATTTCTTTAGACAAAGAAAAAGAGCAGGTAGATACAGCCATTGAGTCTTTACAGGATTTAGAAGAGGGCATGGATAACCTGACTGACACCGTAGAGGCATTTCAGGCTACCATGGATGCTTTAGAAGAGTTGTCTAAGACCATAAATACTTCTTTTGGAATCCTGAAAGATTCCGTAAAAGAGGTACAGGATCAGTCCTCTAATACAATACAGATGGATGCGTTAAAAAATTTAGCATCTGATACACCGGATAGTATCGGAAATACGATAGGTGCGATCACTACCAGCTTAAACAGCATCTATCAGTCATTAGATTCGATCGAAAGACTGGTACAGGGAAATAACCCGGCAGAGGCAATCCCGACGTTAAATGCAACTAAGACACAGTTGCAGGAGCTGGTAAATACAAATAACGAACTGATCGATATCTTAAAGAACAATACCATTTTCTATCAGACACCGGTTGGAAGTGACTGTGTGGCAAGATTAGAACATGCAAACAGTTCTTTAAATGGAGGCATAGAGACCTTAGATAAGATCATTGAGAACCTGCAGACATCGACTTCCCGGGATGATGCACTAAAAGCGATCAGTCAGCTTAAGGAGACGGTAACTACCTGCAAAGAGCAGATCGCAGATATAGGAACACAGATCGAGACAACGATGAATGAGCAGGTGTCCGCAGCAGCAGATGAAGCAGTCGGCAATGTAGATGCAGTGCGAAAAGCAGCGGAATCCTTTGGCGGGGCAGTTCCATCGGCACAGGCGACCATGGACAGTGTCAGCAAGGCGATGAGTTCCCTTGGAACTTCACTGACATCTATGACAAAGGTACTGCAGGGCTCTAAGGATGCCATTGGAAAAGGCATTACCGAATTAGAGGGTATGAAAGAGATCTTAGAGGAGATTGAAAAGCAAAAGAATATGAATATCTCCCAGGCGATCCAGAACTTTGTACTAGAGAAGTTCGGGGTAGATTTAAATGATTATAAGAACAGTCCGGAGACCATTGGTGAGTTCCTCTCAGCACCGGTAGAGTTAGAGACACATAAGATTTTCCCGGTAGCAAACTATGGTTCTGCACTGGCACCATTCTATTCTATTTTAGCAATGTGGGTAGGCGGACTGATCCTGGTATCGATCTTCAAATGTCGTGCATCCACGAACAAATATTTAGATATCAGTCAATATCGGCCGTTTGAACTTTATATAGGAAGATATCTGATATTTATGAATTTTGGTATTATCCAGAGTGTTATTATCTGTTTAGGAGACCTGTATCTGTTAAAGATACAGTGTCTGTATCCGGGAAGATTTATTTTTGTAGGAGTTGTGGCAGGCATAGTTTTTTCTAATATTATATATACTCTGACAATTACTTTTGACGACGTAGGAAAGGCAATCGCAGTTATTATGCTGGTACTTCAGGTAGCAGGAGCAGGTGGAACTTTCCCGATAGAGGTTACACCGGGATTTTTCAATATGATCAATCCATTCTTACCGTTTACACATGGCATGAATGCGATGCGAGATGCAGTTGCGGGACTGTACGGACATAATTATGCGATCAGCCTGTTAAAACTATTTGTATACTTCCCGATCTTCTATATCTTCGGTACTGTATTCCGTACACCGCTCATCAAGCTGAATGAATTCTTTGCTGAGCATGTGGAAAATACGGGTATTATGTAATATTAATTTATAAAGGAGGCAACGTATATGCAGGATACAAGAATTGCACCCTACGAACAACAGAAACCAAGAAAAATCAAACCTTATGAACATAAGGCACACTATTATGAGACCGACAAGATGGGGATTGTTCATCATTCCAATCACATCCGTTGGATGGAAGAGGCAAGGATGGATCTCTTAGAGCAGCTCGGTTACAGCTTTCAGCAGTTAGAGGAAGCCGAGGTCATCAGTCCGGTCGTAGCGATGGAATGTAAGTACACCAGTATGGTACATTTCCATGATACCGTGGTCATAGAAACAAAAATTTCCGATTATGACGGGGCAAAAATGACCATACAGTACCGCATGACAGATAAAAAGAGCGGGGAACTGCGAGCATTGGCAAAGAGTGAGCACTGCTTCTTAAATGCAGCGGGAATACCGATTTCTTTAAAACGTTCCTATCCGGAACTGGACACAAAATTTTTTGAAATGGTGGATGACGAAGAATGATACAGGAAAGATTAAAAGAACTCCGTGCACAGATGCAGGAGCGTGGAATAGATATTTATATTGTGCCGACCAGCGACTTTCATCAGTCCGAGTATGTCGGTGAATATTTCAAAGCCAGAAAATATATGACCGGATTTACCGGATCTGCCGGAACAGCAGTCATCACAAAAGAAGAGGCAGGACTGTGGACAGACGGACGTTATTTTATCCAGGCAGAAAAACAGTTAGAAGGCAGTACCGTCAAGCTCTTTAAGATGGGCGAGGAAGGGGTGCCAAAAGTAGAAGAGTATGTCAAAGACCATTTGACAGAAGGCTCCTGCATCGGATTTGACGGAAGGGTCATGGATGCAAAGAGTGGAGAAAAATATGCAAAAATGGCAGAGGAGAAAAAGGCAGCTCTCTATGTCAAAGAGGACTTAGTCGGAAATATCTGGAAGGACAGACCGCAACTTCCGGCAAACAAAGTCTGGATCTTAGAGGATGCCTATGCAGGAAGAAGCATGGCAGATAAGATTGCCGATGTCCGCACACAGATGCAAAAAGAAGGAGCCGACATCCATATTTTATCAAGCCTGTATGATATTGCATGGCTGTTAAATCTGCGTGGCGGAGATATTGACCATGTGCCGGTATTTTTATCCTTTGTCAGCATTGAAAAAGAGCAGATACTCCTTTTTGTCAATCCACAGATCTTAGACAAAGAGGTACAGGACTATTTAGAGAAGAACCATGTGACGATTCGCCCATATGAAGACATCTATACTTATGCACAGAATCTTCAGAAGGTCAAAGTGCTGATCAGTGCGGAAGAGACGAATTACCGGATCGCAGAGTGTATCAGAGAGCATGCAGAAGTATTAGAGGGCGAAAATCCGAGTCTGATGCTAAAAGCGGTTAAAAATGAGACAGAATTGAAAAATACCAGAGAAGCTCATTTAAAAGATGCCGTAGCCGTCACAAAATTCATGTACTGGTTAAAGACAAACATCGGTAAGGTGGAGATCAGTGAGATCTCTGCATCGGACTATTTAGAGGAACGCAGAAAAGAGCAGGAGCACTACTTAGATCTGAGCTTTGATACGATCAGTGCCTATGGACCACACGGAGCGATGATGCACTATTCTGCTACAAAGGAAAGTAATGCAGTGTTAAAGCCTGAGGGATTCTTATTAGTAGATTCCGGCGGACACTATTTAGAGGGAACGACAGATATTACAAGAACTTTTGCGCTCGGAGCACTGACCGACGAAGAAAAGCAGCATTTTACGGCAGTCTGCCGTTCTAATATGAACCTTGCAAATGCAAAATTTCTGTATGGATGCTGTGGGATCAATCTTGATATCTTAGCACGCGGACCGCTCTGGGATTTAGGCATTGATTACCGATGCGGAACCGGACATGGAGTCGGACATATCTTAAATGTGCATGAAGGACCAAATGGTTTCCGTTGGAAAATCGTGCCTGAAAGAAATGACAGCGGCAAGTTAGAAGAAGGCATGATTACCACCGATGAACCAGGGGTATATATCGAAGGAAAATACGGTATTCGTACCGAAAATGAATTAATCTGTGTAAAAGATGAGAAGAATGAGTATGGACAGTTTATGCGGTTTGAGAATATTACCTATGTTCCGATTGATTTAGATGCCATTCTCCCGGAGGAGATGAGTGCAAAAGAACGCAGAGAACTGAACGAATATCATCAGATGGTCTATGAAAAAGTGTCGCCATATCTACGCGAAGAAGAAAGAGAATGGCTAAAGACCTATACAAGACCAATATAAAAAAATGAAAAAGGGCAGGGAATGCTGCCCTTAGAAAGAGAGCATCATGGACGGAAAGTTAGTATTAGTAGACGGACACAGCATATTGAACCGGGCATTTTTTGGAATCCCGGATCTGACCAATTCCGAAGGACTTCATACCAATGCGGTCTATGGATTTTTAAATATTTTATTTAAGATTTTAGATGAGGAACAGCCGGATTATTTAACGGTTGCTTTTGACGTGCATGCACCGACTTTCCGTCATAAGATGTATGATGCCTATAAAGGTACAAGAAAGCCGATGGCAGATGAACTCAGACAGCAGGTGCCTTTGATGAAGGAGATGCTGACTGCCATGGGAGTTACGATTGTAGAAAAAGAAGGCTATGAAGCCGACGATTTGCTCGGTACGATTGCAAAACAGAGCGAAGAGCAGGGCTTAGAGGTTTCCATAGTATCGGGAGACCGTGATTTGCTCCAGTTAGCAAGTGACCATATCAAAATCCGTATTCCGAAGACTAAACGTACCGGAACGGAGATTGAGGATTATTTAGCAAAAGATGTGGTGGAAAAATATCAGGTTACACCGTTGCAGTTCATAGATGTCAAAGCACTCATGGGAGATTCTGCGGATAATATACCGGGAGTGCCGGGAATTGGTGAAAAAACGGCAACTGCCCTGATTACAGCGTATGGCAGTATTGAAAATGCCCATGACCATTTAGAGGAGATCAAACCGAACCGGGCAAAACAGAATCTGTCAGAGCATTATGACATGGCACAGATGAGCAAAGAATTAGCAACGATTGAGATCCATGCACCAATTGAGTATTCCTTAGAAGACGCAAAGTTAGGCAATCTGTTTACCGAGGAAGCCTATTTGATGTGTAAACGTTTAGAATTTAAAAATATGTTGTCAAGGTTTGATATTGATGCACCAAAGAATCTTGCAGAAGAGCATTTTACCTTTGTAACGGACAAGAAGCAGATTTCAGATATTTTTAAAAAGGCAAAAAAAGCAGGACATATCGGATGCTGTTTATTACCGGGAGAAGGCATCATCACAGAGCAGTTAAGCCTTTTTGAACAGCCAAAAGAACAGCAGGTCATTGAAGGAATGTCCATTGCCTTTTCCGAAGAAGATATCTATTATCTGTCTGCGGGAACAGAAGTAAGTGCCGAAGAACTATTAGAGGAAATACGGGAATTATCCGGTGGACAGACAAAAGTATCCGTAATGGACTTAAAAGAGACCTTAAAGACACTGCCGTTACCGGGAAATGACCGCTATTTTGATGCTTCCGTAGCAGCCTATCTGTTAAATCCATTGAAAAACGACTATCCTTATGAGGATTTGGCAAAAGATTATGCTGGTCTGATGATTCCATCGAGAACAGACCTCTTAGGAAAAGAAAGTCCGGTCAAGGCAAAGCAGGCAAAGCCGGAAGCATTCTTAAAATATATCTGTTATATGGCATATATTCCGTGGAAGACCAGAGACAGACTGTTAGAAGAACTGAACAATACAGGAATGCAGACGCTCTACGATACGATAGAACTGCCACTGGTATATACACTTTCCGATATGGAAAAAGAGGGTGTTCATGTCGATGCAGAAGAGTTGAAACGATATGGCGAAGAATTAGCTGCCCAGATCGCAGTCTTAGAAAAAGAAATCTATGAGGGAGCGGGAGAGACCTTTAACATCAACTCCCCAAAACAGTTAGGTCATATTCTGTTTGAAAAATTAGAGATGCCATATGGAAAAAAGACAAAGACCGGTTACTCCACGGCAGCGGATGTCTTAGAAAAATTAGCAGTGGAATATCCATTAGTGTCTAAAATTTTAGAATATCGCCAGCTTGCAAAATTAAAGTCCACCTATGCAGACGGACTTGCGAATTTTATAGAAGAGGACGGAAGGATTCATACGAATTTCCAGCAGACCGTCACAGCAACCGGAAGATTGAGCAGTACAGATCCGAACTTACAGAACATTCCGATCCGAATGGAATTAGGACGGATGATCCGTAAGGTATTTTTACCAAAAGACGGATATGTCTTTGTCGATGCCGATTATTCCCAGATCGAGCTTCGTATCTTAGCCCATATGTCAGGAGATGAAATGCTGATACAGGCATATCGGGAGGCACAGGATATCCACCGCATGACCGCATCGCAGGTATTCCATACCCCATTTGAGGAAGTAACGGATTTACAGAGAAGAAATGCAAAGGCAGTCAACTTTGGGATCGTTTATGGAATCAGCTCCTTTGGCTTAAGTCAGGATTTAAGCATCAGTAAAAAAGAAGCACAGGAATATATCGAAAGATATTTTGAAAGCTATCCGAAGATCAAAGAATTTTTAGACGGATGTGTGGAAAAGGCAAAAAAAGACGGATATTCCGTCACGATGTTTGGCAGAAGGCGGCCGTTGCCGGAAATCTCATCCTCGAACTTTATGCAGCGTTCCTTTGGAGAGAGGATTGCCATGAATGCTCCGATCCAGGGAACCGCAGCCGATATCATTAAAATTGCCATGAACCGTGTGCATAGAAGATTGATCGACGAAGGATTAAAATCCAGACTGTTGTTACAGGTGCATGATGAGTTACTGATCGAGGCGGCACCGGATGAAGTGGACGAAGTAAAGAAGATTTTAGATGAAGAAATGAAGGGTGCAGCAGATCTGTCAGTAGAACTTGAGATCGACACCCACACAGGAAAGAACTGGTACGAGGCAAAATAGGATGAAATTTATTGGAATTACAGGCGGTGTCGGAGCTGGGAAATCCGCAATATTAGGATATATCGCAGAACATTATAATGCAAAAGTAATGCTTGCAGATGAGATTGCCCATGATTTGATGATGCCGGGAACAAAATGTTATGATACAATAAAGGAAGTATTTGGAGCAGAGGATATTTTTTTACAGGATGGAAGTTTTGACCGTCTGAAGATGGCACAGGTCATTTTTTCGGATGAAACAAAGAGAGAGCAGATGAACGGGATCGTACATCCTGCAGTCCGGGAATATATCTTAGAAGTCTATGAAGCGGAAAAGACAAAAGGGGCACTGGATTTTCTGATCTTAGAGGCAGCCCTTTTAATTGAAGAGCATTATGATGAAATCTGTGATGAGTTATGGTATATTTATACCAGTGAAGAAAATCGTAGGGAGCGGCTTCGCGAAAACCGCGGATATTCCGATGAAAAAATAGATGGGATATTTGCAAGCCAGCTCACTGAGGAGGAATACCGCCGACATTGTGTGAAAGTCATTGATAACAATGGAAGCGTAGAAGATACAAATTTACAACTTGTAAAGATTTTTAATGAGGAGAAATAAGATGGAACCATTGGTATTTGGATTGGATATCGGAACGAGAAATGTTGTTGGAACCGTCGGATACAAAGAGGGTACAGAATTTATCGTAGTTGCACAGTACATGAAAGAACATGAGACGCGTGCGATGTTAGACGGTCAGATTCACGATATTGGAAGAGTTGCAAAAACAATTGAAACCGTAAAGCAGCAGTTAGAAGAACAGATTGGCACACCGCTTACGGAAGTCTGTATTGCTGCCGCAGGTCGTGTGTTAAAAACAGTGACCACAACGGTAGAGTATGAGTATGACGAAGAGACCGTTGTGACAAGGGAAGATATACATACGCTGGATCTGTTGGGAATTGAAAAAGCATCCGGCATTTTAAAGGAAGAGAATGATACAAAGTTCAAGTTCTACTGTGTCGGTTATTCCGTTGTAAAATATTACTTGAATGATGATATTTTTTCTAATTTAGAGGGGCATAAAGCAGACCGGATTTCCGAGGATATTATCGTAACATTTTTACCGGAAGACGTTGTGGACGGACTTTATTCTGCATGCAATTTAGCAGGATTGGAAGTTGCCAATATGACCTTAGAGCCTATCGCGGCAATTAATGTAGCGATTCCTGAGGCATTCCGTATGCTGAATATTGCGTTAGTCGATGTGGGTGCGGGAACGTCCGATATTTCCATTACCAGAGACGGAAGCATTATTGCTTATGGAATGATCCCGTTTGCAGGTGATGAGATTACGGAAATGTTAGTACAGCATTATCTGGTGGATTTCAAGACCGCAGAACATATTAAGTTAGGCTCCGGTTCTGAAAAAGAGATAGAATTTAAGGATATCATGAGTATTTCTCATACGATCCCGGCAAAGGAGGTATGGGATATCACAGAGGAATTAGTAGACCGGATCACAACCTCTGTCGCAGAGAAGATCAAGGCATTAAACGGTGATAAATCGGTCAGTGCGACCTTTGTAGTCGGCGGTGGCGGAAAAATCCACGGTTTTACGGAAATGTTAGCGGATAAATTAGGACTTCCGCATGAGCGTGTGGCACTTCGTGGAGAAGAGGTATTGCAGGAAGTACATTTTGAGCAGACGGATATTCAGAAAGATCCGTTGTTAGTAACACCGATCGGTATCTGCCTGAATTATTATGATCAGAAAAATAACTTTATTATGATTCATTTTAATGGGGAACGCATGAAACTCTATGACAACAGCAAGCTGACGGTTGTGGATGCGGCAATGCAGGCAGGATTCCCAAATGACCAGCTTTTCCCAAGAAGAGGAAAAGAAGTGAATTTCATGGTCAATGGAAGACCAAGGATTCTAAGAGGACAGAGCGGAGAATCTGCCGTTGTACGGATGAATGGAAAGGTTGTCAATATCAATACTCCGTTAGAGGCAAACTGTGAGATCGTCATTGAACCGTCTACGATCGGAGAAGATGCAGCAGGTACGGTAGAACAGTTAGAAGAATATACAGAGTCTACGATCGTATTTGAGGTCAATAAAAAGACTGTAATCTGCCCACGGTTTGTAGAGGTCAACGGTGTCTTAGAGCCGCCATCTTACCGGATACAGGAGGGTGACAGGATCGAGCTGCGCAATTATTATACGATAGGACAGCTTGTGGAGTTCATGGATGTGGAACTGGATTTAGATCAGGAGATTTTAGTAAATAACCGGGATGCAGATATGGCAACGTTAGTCTATGAGAATTTTTCCGTAGAGTGGACGGTGGTAGAGACCAGAACACATATTGAGGATCTTGCACAGGACGAGGCTGCACCGGAGGAACCGGCAGTTTCTGAAAGCGGAAAAGAAATAGAAGCAGCATCCGAGGGAGCACAGACAGAAAGTGAACCGGCAGCCACACCGGAAGAGCCGGTAAAGGAAGAGAAAGAAGAACCGGCAGGCATTCAGGTCATCGTAAATAAAGAGCCGATCTTTATGAGCGGAAAAGCAGAATACATTTATGTAGATGTATTTGACTATATAGAGTTTAATCTGAATGATTCGAGAGGACGGAATATCGTCACACATCTGAACGGACAGAACACAGAGTATACGGCACCACTAAAAGATGGCGATGTCGTAGATATTTATTGGGAAGAGAATAACTGATGGAAATATGTAGTATAGCAAGCGGCAGCAGTGGCAACTGTATCTGTGCGGGAACGCAGAATTGTCATTTGATGATCGATGCCGGAATTAGTGGAAAGAGAATTGAAGCGGGGCTGAACTCCGTGGGATTGAAAACAGCAGAGATGGAAGGAATCCTGATCACGCATGAACATTCTGACCACATCAGTGGTTTAGGAGTCATTGCAAGAAGATATGGACTTCCGATCTATGGGACGAAGGGAACGTTAGAGGCGATTGCCAATACGCCTTCTGTTGGGAAGATAGACCCGTCTTTGTACCGTGTCTTAGAGCCGGATATGGATATTACGATCGGAGAGATCGTCGTGCATCCGGTACGCATTTCGCACGATGCGGCAGATCCGGTTGCCTATATTTTAAAAAATGAAAATCATAAGATCGCCATTATCACGGATTTAGGCATCTACGATGATTATTTGATTGAAAAATTACAGGGGCTGGACATTTTACTGTTAGAGGCAAATCACGATGTGCGCATGTTAGAAGCCGGGAGCTATCCTTATCCGTTAAAACGAAGGATATTAGGCGAGCGGGGGCATCTTTCGAATGAAGTGTCCGGGCAGCTTTTAGGAGAACTGCTCCATGATGATATGAAAGCCGTAATTTTAGGGCATTTAAGTAAAGAAAATAATTATGCAGAGCTGGCATATGAGACCGTGCGTCAGGAAGTCACATTAGGAGAAAATCCATATAAGGGAAATGATTTCCCGATATATGTGGCAAAACGCAATGAACCAATGCCGATGCTTTGTGTATAAAAACAGACTGTATCAGCAGTCAGGAAGAATAAAACAGAGAGGAAATCAAAAATGGAAACATCAGCAAATAAGACAATTATCACAGTAGTAGGAAAAGACACCGTAGGTATTATTGCAAAAGTCTGCACCTATCTTGCAAACAACCGTGTAAACGTTATGGATATCTCACAGACCATCGTGCAGGGATTTTTTAACATGATGATGATCGTAGATCTGAGTGGAACAGAAAAACCATTTGCCGACATCTCAAAAGAGTTAGCACAGATTGGCGAAGAGATTGGCGTTGATATCAAATGCCAGAGAGAAGAAATTTTTGAAAAAATGCACAGAATCTAAGGAGAGATACCATGATTAATATATGGGAAGTAAATGAAACAAATAAGATGATCGAGCATGAGAATTTAGACGTGCGTACCATTACGTTAGGTATCAGTCTGCTCGATTGTATTGATACGGATTTAGCAAAGGTCAATGAAAATATCTACCGCAAGATCACAACGGTTGCAAAAGACCTTGTGAAAGTAGGAAAAGAGATTGAAAACAAATACTGTATTCCGATCGTAAATAAAAGAATCTCGATCACACCGATTTCTTTGATCGGTGCTTCTGCGTGTAAGACACCGGAAGACTATGTGACGATCGCAAAAACACTCGATGATGCAGCCCGCGAGGTAGGAGTAAACTTCATCGGCGGTTATTCTGCATTGGTTTCTAAAGGAATGACAAAAAGTGATGAGCTGTTGATCCGTTCTATCCCACAGGCACTTGCCGAGACAGAATATATCTGCAGTTCCGTCAATGTCGGTTCCACAAAGACCGGGATCAACATGGATGCCGTCAGACTGATGGGAGATGTCATTTTACAGGCAGCAGAATATACGAAGGAGAATGATTCCTTAGGATGTGCCAAATTAGTAGTGCTTTGCAATGCACCTGATGATAACCCGTTTATGGCAGGAGCATTCCATGGAGTGACCGAGGCAGACGCGATCATCAATGTCGGTGTATCAGGACCTGGAGTTGTTAAGACGGCATTAGAAAAAGTGCGTGGCGAGAATTTTGAAGTGCTTTGTGAGACGATCAAAAAGACAGCATTCAAAGTTACCAGAGTCGGCCAGCTTGTAGCACAGGAGGCTTCCAGAAAATTAGGAATCCCGTTTGGAATTATCGATCTGTCCTTAGCACCGACACCGGCAATCGGAGATTCCGTTGCAGAGATCTTAGAGGAGATCGGTTTAGAGTATGCAGGAGCACCGGGAACGACAGCGGCACTTGCACTTTTGAATGACCAGGTAAAAAAGGGTGGTGTCATGGCATCCTCTTACGTTGGAGGCTTAAGCGGTGCGTTTATTCCGGTCAGCGAGGATCAGGGAATGATCGACGCGGTAACGGCAGGAGCGTTATCCTTAGAAAAATTAGAGGCAATGACCTGCGTATGTTCCGTAGGACTTGATATGATCGCAATTCCGGGAGATACCAGGGCAACGACAATTTCAGGAATTATTGCAGATGAAATGGCAATCGGTATGATCAACCAGAAGACAACGGCAGTCCGTATTATTCCTGTTATCGGAAAAGGGGTTGGCGAAACCGTGGAATTTGGCGGATTGTTAGGTTATGCACCGATCATGCCGGTCAATAAATATTCCTGTGATGCATTTGTAAACCGTGGCGGAAGAATTTCGGCTCCGATCCACAGCTTTAAGAACTAACATGATCAAAGCAGTTATTTTTGATATGGATGGTGTGTTGATCGACACCGAAAAATATTATATACAGCTTGGGATGGACATCACAAAAGAGATGGGCTATGAGATTCCAAGAGAAGTCTTTTTATCCATGCGAAGCCTGAACCGGAAATTTTCCAAGCCGATGCTGTTAGAAAAGTACGGAGAGGACTTTGACTTTGAATATTTTCATGCAGAGCGTAGAAAGCGGCTTCGTGCAATTTTAGAAAGCCGTGGCATAGAGAAAAAGCCGGGCGTGGATGAAGTGTTAAGTATTTTAAAAAGAGAAGGTTTGCAGACGGCAGTTGCAACGGCAACGGATATGGAACGTGCAAGTTCTTATCTGTCACAGATTGGCGTTTTAGAAAAATTTGACCGGATTTTAAGTGTGTCGAATGTCAAAAACGGCAAACCGATGCCGGATGTCTATTTAGAGGCGTGCAGGCAGTTAGAAAAAGAACCGTCCGAGTGTATTGCGGTCGAGGATTCTCCAGTCGGGGTACGGTCTGCTTATGCGGCAGGGCTGAGGGTGGTTATGGTGCCGGATTTAACGCAGCCGGAGGAAGAGATTCAGCCATTTTTGTCGGGTGTGGCACAGAGACTTCCGGAGGTGGCAGAGTACGCAAAGATTTTATAAAATTTATTTATAAGAGTGACTAATAGAATTAAGTAAATAATTTAATACTACTAATAAGGCTCCTTTCATTGAAAAGGGGTCTTATTTCATGTTAATATAGAAAAAGTTAGAGCATCTAAATGCCACGCTTTGTGGGCAATCATAAGTAGGAGGATTATATTCATGGAAATGAGATCAATCGAAAAAGAATTACAGAACAATTCTTATCCTGGACGTGGGATTATTATCGGTAAGTCACCAAATGGAAAATATGCAGTGACGGCTTATTTTATTATGGGAAGAAGCGAGAACAGCCGTAACCGTGTCTTTGTGACAGAAGGAGAAGGCATCCGTACAGAAGCATTTGACCCATCGAAGCTGAGTGATCCAAGCCTGATCATCTATGCACCGGTGCGTGTATTAGGAAATAAGACCATTGTCACAAACGGAGATCAGACTGATACGATCTATGAATTAATGGATAAACAGCAGACATTTGAGCAGGCACTCAGAACCAGAGAGTTTGAGCCGGATGCACCGAACTATACACCTCGTATTTCCGGTATTATGCATGTGGACAAGGGTTCTTACAACTATGCAATGTCTATTTTAAAAAGCAACAACGGTGACCCTTCTTCCTGCAATCGTTATACCTTTGCATATGAAAATCCAAAGAGCGGCGAAGGACATTTTATACATACCTATATGGGGGATGGCAATCCGCTGCCAAGTTTTGAGGGAGAACCGGAACTGATCGCCGTTTCAGATGATATCGAAGAGTATACCAATCTGCTCTGGAACAGCTTAAATGAGGACAACAAAGTATCTTTATTTGTAAGATATATTGATATTGAAAATGGAACTTACGAGACAAAGATTGTAAATAAGAATCAGAGATAGAGGAGAAACCATGAGAGAATTAGAATTAAAATACGGATGCAATCCAAATCAGAAACCTTCAAGGATCTACATGGAAGAGGGAGAACTTCCAATTAAGGTTTTAAACGGAAAACCGGGATATATCAACTTTTTAGATGCATTTAACGGCTGGCAGTTAGTCAAGGAATTAAAAAAAGCAACCGGACTTCCGGCAGCAACTTCTTTTAAACATGTATCACCGGCAGGCGCAGCAGTCGGACTCCCGATGAGTGATGTGGAAAAGAAAATTTACTGGGTAGACGATATGGATATGGAGTTTACTCCACTTGCAAATGCCTATGCAAGAGCCAGAGGAGCAGACCGTATGTCTTCTTTTGGAGATTTTATCTCATTATCGGATGTGTGTGACGTTGCTACTGCAAAGCTGATCAAGCGTGAGGTTTCCGATGGCGTGATCGCTCCCGGATATGAACCGGAAGCACTGGAGATCTTAAAATCCAAGAAGAATGGCAACTACAATGTGATCCAGATCGATCCTGACTATGTACCGGAAGAATTAGAGCGTAAGCAGGTATTTGGTGTTGTATTTGAGCAGGGCCATAATAATTTAAAGATCGACAAAGAAATGCTTAAAAATATTGTTACAGAAAATAAGGATCTGACCGAAGAAGCAGCTATGGATCTGGTAATTTCCCTGATCACTTTAAAATACACCCAGTCCAACTCCGTATGCTTTGTAAAGGGCGGACAGGCTATTGGTATCGGTGCAGGACAGCAGTCCAGAGTACATTGTACCAGACTGGCAGGCAGCAAGGCAGATAACTGGTATTTACGTCAGAACCCAAAGGTATTAAACCTGCCATTTATTGACGGCATCCGCAGAGCAGACCGTGACAATGCCATTGACTTATACATTGGTGAAGATTATATGGATGTTCTGGCTGACGGAAGATGGGAGAAGATCTTTAAGGAAAAACCGGAAGTATTTACAAGAGAAGAAAAGAGAGCATGGTTAGACGGTCTTACAGACGTAGCTTTAGGTTCTGATGCCTTCTTCCCATTTGGAGATAACATTGACAGAGCACATAAAAGCGGTGTAAAATATGTGGCACAGCCAGGCGGCTCTGTAAGAGATGATCAGGTTATTGATACCTGCAACCAGTACGGCATGGTAATGGCATTTACCGGTATCCGTCTGTTCCATCACTAGAAACTGCTTTGATCAGGATGATCAGAAACTGACCACAGGCAGAAATACCCCTGGCTGAGATCAAGGGGGGACGAATACTTATGATGAAAGATCTTACCAGAGAGCATCCGGATAAAATTTTATGGCGCTTTCTGCTGCCTATGTTAGTCAGCGTAATGTTTCAGCAGATCTATAATATTGCGGACAGCTGTATTGCCGGCCGCTTTGCAGGAGAGGACGCCCTGGCTGCAGTCGGGGCGTCTTATCCCATTACAGTTATATTTATGGCGTTTGCCGTAGGGACCAACCTGGGAGCCTCTGTTGTGGTTTCCAGGCTTTTTGGCGCTAAGGATATGGCAAGGATGAAATCCGCGGTAAGTACGGCTTTTGTTGCCTGCGCTTTTATGAGCTTTTTCCTCACACTCATCGGCTATTTCTTCTGCGGCAGTATGATGAGGGCTGTCCACACACCGGAAAATATCTTTGCAGACGGACAGTTATACTTAAAGATTTATGTTTACGGCATCACATTTTTACTTCTGTATAATGTATGTACCGGTATTTTCACAGCATTGGGAGACTCAAAAACACCCCTGTATTTCCTGATCGGTTCATCTGTGGGAAATATCATCCTGGATTATTATTTTGTAGCCTGTGTAGGACTGGGGGTAGCAGGTGTTGCCTGGGCTACTTTTATTGCCCAGGGTATTTCTGCTATTTTAGCACTTACATTTCTGGCAATGCGCCTGAAAAAGATAAACTGTGAGGGAACTTTTCAGTGGCTGGACCTTGTACTGTTAGCCCAGATCGCTGCCATTGCCATTCCAAGCATTATGCAGCAAAGCGTTTTATCCATTGGAAATATGTTTGTCCAGGAGATCGTAAACCGCTATGGTTCCGCGGTGATCGCAGGTTATTCCGGTGCTATCAAGTTAAATACTTTTGCTATCAATTCATTTATGGCTCTTGGAAGCTGTCTTTCCAGCTATACGGCCCAGAACCTGGGAGCAGGAAAGAAAGAACGGCTGCCTTTGGGATTTCGTACCGGTATCCGTTTATCAGTAATTGCTTCCCTTCCTTTTATAGTCCTTTATTTCTTTGCCAGCAGACAGATGATGGGGCTGTTTTTAAATGACTCCAGTATCGATGCCATCAATGCAGGACAGAAATTTTTACATATTGTAAGTCCTATGTATTTTATGATATCTATTAAGTTAATGACAGACGGCATTATCCGCGGGGCAGGGGCCATGCATTATTTTGTAATGGCTACAGTACCGGATCTGATCCTGCGTATCCTGGTAGCATTGCTTTTGACACAGTATTTTGGAAGTACAGGCATCTGGATGGCATGGCCTTTTGGATGGATCGCAGCAACGGTCCTGACGATCATTTTCTACAGACGCATTATCACAGGCAAGTATGTGATACGCCTGTAGCAGCTTTGCCATATAGTACCCGGTTGTAACAGGATTGGACAGATCCGTTCAGATTGATTCTTGAAAGTGGTTACAAACTGTGTTAAAATTTTTAATAGTATGCAAAAAAGTATGCGAGAAATGATATCCCAGATAAGTGGCGATACAGGAAGAGAAGGATAGACGCCGGTGGCAGAAGAGACAAGAAATTCAGAGAATACAACTGCAGAGAGTACAACCACAAAAGAAGAAACCGTAAAAAAAGAAAATATCATCTGGAAACTATGTAAATATATGATAAAAGGCTCAGGCTATCTGTGTCTTTTTCTTGTTCCCTGTTTATCTTATTATCTATTTGAGTATGTAACGGGAAATCTGGAAAATATTTCCATTTTTATGGCGGCTTTGAATATATGCTGGGCTTATGTATTGTACCTTGTACTTACCGGTATTACAGGAACCACAAGGATATCTGTGCCGGTCGTGTCCATTGCCCTGCTGATCCTTTCTTTTGCGGAAACCTTTGTAGTAGATTTTCGTGACCGGCCGATCATGATCTGGGATGTGCTGGCAGTTCGCACTGCCATGACTGTGTCGGGAAATTATGAATTTGATGTTACAAAGCAGATGATACAGGCAGCCAAAGCTGTGATCGGAGCCAATATGATCCTCTGGTTCTTCCCGGTCCACGTAAAAGGCCTCAAAAAACGGCTGGTCTTTGGCGGCACCTGTATAGGAACAGCAGCAGCTTTTGTATTTGGCTTCTTTCACAGTGTAGTTCCTGCCCATCAGATGGGGATCAATATGTGGGCGGTCAACGACACCTATGACTCCTGCGGTTATATTTTATCTACGGCTATGTCCCTTCAGTATGTGGTGAAAAAACCTCCTGTAGAATACAGCCATGGAAAACTGGAAGCCATTTATAAAGAATTAACGGAGAAAGAAGAGCAGGAAAAGGAAACAAAGGCCGAAGGCACACAGAAAACGGGAACCGGGGAAGAGACGGTGCAGCCTGTAAATCTGATCTGTATTATGAATGAAAGCCTTTCTGACCTGCGGGTGGTTGGAGATTTTTCCACAAACCAGGAATATTTTCCTTTTATCAACAGCCTGACAGAAAATACAGTAAAGGGCAGTCTTTGTATGCCTGTGTTTGGTTCTATGACCAGCAATTCTGAATTCGAGTTTTTAACGGGGGATTCCGTTGCCATGCTTCCGTCTAACTCCATTGCCTACCAGTTTAATGTAAAACCAGATGCATGGACTATGGTAAGTACAGTGAAGGATCAGGGATACCGTACAGTAGCCATGCATCCATATCCGGGAGAAAACTGGAACAGAAATACCTGCTATACCAATATGGGATTTGATGAGTTTTTAGATGGTGATTATTATGAGGGCAGCGAACAGCTGCGTTACTATACCAGTGACCAGGCAGATTTTGAAAAGCTGATCCAGGTAGTAGAAGAGAAAAAAGACCCACAGGAAAAACTGTTTTTATTTAATGTTACTATGCAAAATCACGGCGGTTATGAGGAAACATTTGATGAGTTTGACCAGACAGTATGGCTGACGGGAGATATGGAAGGGAAGTATCCAAAAGCAGATCAGTATCTGTCTCTAGTAAAGCGTTCCGATGATGCATTTGCCTATTTACTGGATTATTTCAGTCACAGCGATGAACCGACTATGATTGTTATGTTCGGTGATCACCAGCCAAGTGTGGAAGATGAGTTCTTTGATGAAGTATACGGCACGCCAAGTTATGAAGTGCCTACGAAAGATCGTTTAATGTGGTATGAGACCCCATTTATCATCTGG
>OLFU01001216.1_pt1 | contig 26391 bp, 34 predicted proteins | sample 1605161 | NCBI WGS metagenome assembly OLFU01 (sample SAMEA3888914, study PRJEB22519) | human gut metagenome | biome: human gut; feature: human-associated habitat; material: faeces | place: Denmark | collected 2011
CACTGCTTTCTCTGTATTCCATCGTATTCCAGGATGTTACACTGTTTGACAATACAATTCTGGAAAATATCCGAATCGGAAACAAAGATGCCACAGATGAACAGGTCATTGCTGCTGCGAAACTTGCCAATGTAGATGAATTTGCGGAAAAACTGCCGGATGGATGGCATACCAATATCGGGGAAAACGGCTGTGAACTGTCCGGAGGAGAGCGTCAGCGGATTTCCATTGCAAGGGCTTTTCTGAAAGATTCTCCGATCATCCTTCTGGATGAAGCCACTGCTTCTCTTGATGTGGAGAATGAAACACTGATCCAGACTGCCCTTTCCCGCCTGATCGCGGATAAGACGGTACTGGTGATTGCCCATCGGATGCGTACAGTGGCCGGCGCAGATAAGATCGTAGTCCTTTCTGATGGCACCGTGGCAGAAGAAGGATCACCAAAGGATCTGGCAGAAAAGAATGGCGTATATGCCCATATGGTAAAACTGCAGACAGAAAGCCAGAATTGGAAACTTGGGTAAAGAAGGAAAATGAGGACTGGTTATGCAAAAATTAGGCGTTTTGGAGGATACCTTGTTTATCCCTATGCTGGGCAGAATCTATGCCAGTGAGCATTGCCCGCAAATTTTATATGATAAAAAAGCATTGGAATTGAAGAACAAGCCGCCGTTAGACTTGATTGAACAGAATATGCAGAATCAGTATACCCTCTTGGCCTCTGCTTCCCGGTCTGTTAATATGGATCGGATTATTCGGGCTTTTCTGGAACGCAGACCGGACGGTGCGATTGTCCAGCTGGGCTGTGGTCTGGAGACAACCTATCACCGATGTGATAACGGAAAGACACACTGGTATGCCGTGGATCTGCCTCATGTGATCGAATACCGGCGGGGACTTCTTCCCGAACCAGAGAGGGAATTCTATATTTCCGGGGATGCCTTTGCAAAGGATTGGATCAAAAAAGTTCGCAATGATGTACTTGATGCTCCTATTCTCGTTACTGCAGGCGGATTATTTCATTATTTTGAGGAACATAAGGTCATTGCCCTTCTGCGTATGATTGGGCAATTTGGAAATATGGAAGTTGTTTTTGATACGGTGAACAAAAGAGGCATGACCATGATGAAGAAAAAATATATGAAACAGGTCGGCCATGCCGATGCACAGATGTTCTTTTATGTGGATTCAGCGGAAGAACTGGCAGCAAAGATCGGAGGTAATGTGAAGGTGATTGCGGAGGAACCATACTATCGTTACATCCCTAAAAATGGCTTAAAGCTATCCACAAAGGTCAGTATGGCGGTTTCTGATCGGTTCTGCATGGTGAAGATGATACAGTTGAAATTATAGATACTTTTGCGCGAAAAAGAAAAGAGGTGAAATCTTGTTATGACATATAATAATTGTTACCTCAATCAACTCTACAGTGATTTGCTTTTCAATGAATTAGAGCGAGGATGTATTACTCAAATAAAAATTAAGCACGGGGTGATTTTTTCTAATTGGTAATGAAACTACCAAAAAAACTATTATATATTTAGTTTATATCAACTGATAGGGAGGTGGAAATGAGCATGAGTGAACTCCACAAACCAGAATGGTATGGGGAATATGCTGTAATTAAAAATAAGTATAATGATTATGTTCAAGTGGAGTATAAATGCAATGGAACAGGAAGCCTATATGACTATGACCTTTTCCCTGGTATTGACTTGATTTTTATGGATTTTAATTGTTCAGATATTTTCCATGAGCCTATTCCTAATAAGAATATCATTGAAATCCGGCATTACCAAAAAGGACGTGTTGAGTTTGAGTTAAGAAATAACAAAGTGTTCCACATGAAAGAAGGAGAATTTTGCATTAATGCTCTTGCAAATATTCCTGCGGCGTATTCCTTCCCCTTTGGATATAGCGTAGGACTAAGCTGTGTGATTGATAAGGATTCTGTCGATGCGGAAACGCAACAGATTTTTTCGTACTACAACATTGATGTTCTAAATCTGGGACGAGAACTGGAATTAGAAAAAAAGTGGTTTTTATGTCGAACGCCTCAGCGTCTGTTACATATCTTCGATGAATTGTACGCGGCAAAAGGTATTGAAGGGAGAAATTACTTCCGTATCAAATTATTGGAACTATTTTACCATATCAAGCAGCTGCGGATTGAAGATCAGTATGAGGCAACGTATTATGCCAAAGAACAAATTGAAATCATCAAACGCATCCGCCAACAGCTCATAGAAAACCTCGACAAAAAAATATCCATAGAAGAACTTTTGCGAAAGGAGCCAATGAGCAAGGTCACATTTCAAGCTATTTTCAAACAGATTTATGGCGATACGCCCTATGCACATATCAAAAAGTATAAAATGAATCTTGCGGCTGTTTATTTGCAGGAAACAGATCAATCAATCACGCAAATAGCCGGTGAACTTGGATATTCAAATATTAGTAAATTTGCGCGAGCCTTTCAAGAAGTGTTTGGAATGCTTCCAAAGGATTACCGTAAAGCAAAAAAGTGATTTAACTTTTGGGCTGTTTTCTTGATTTACTTTTCCCTTTGGAGTAGTTAGAGACTGCAAACCGGTGTAGAATGACAGTGTAGTTAGTTATTGCTAACTACACTGTCGTTTTATTTTAAGGAGGTTTCAAAGATGGAACAAACGGTGAAGAAAAAGTTTGGCATTCGCGATATTATGACGATTGCCGCAATGATGGTCATCAATTTTGCTATTGCAATGATAATTGGTATGGTTACATTGCCTTTTCCGGTAGTATATTTGTACGGCTCTGCCGGAATTGATGCATTTATCGGCGCAATCTTTTATCTGGTTGCAGCAAACCGCGTCAACAAACACGGACTGATGTTTGCATGGGCTGCGGTTTATGGGGTGATTCAAGGAGTTATGGGTTATATGTTCTTGATTCCCTATTTCTTGATTGTAGCTCTCGTTGCCGAACTGTGCATGGTTGGCAAGAATACATACCAAAGTGCGGTTCGTAACCGAATTGGCTGGATGGTTAACTCAATCGGTAATTTTGTAGGTTGTGCCGTACCGTTGTGGTGGTCCTGGGACAGTTATCAGGAAATGGCTGCAAACAGTGGTTTTGATGCCAACACCTTAAATATGCAGCTCTCTATGGTAACGTCTCCTGCGCTGATGCTTTTGGGCGTTGTTATTACTGCGGTTCTTGCAATCCTCGGCACGTTGTTTGGCCAGCGTCTGCTCAGAAAGCATTTCCAAAAGGCAGGCATTGTAGGATGATGGCCGTATCAAAAAGCAGACGGATTGATCGAATTGACGGGCGCACAGTTCTTTTCCTGACGCTGTGCGCTTGTCTTGTTACTTTCCTTACAACAAGTTTTTTAGGACATGGAATTTTTACCCTTTGGATTTGTTTGATCCTGTGCTGGTTTGGTTTGTTTCGTCAGGCGATTGGGTGCTTTTCAATTTATATGGTTGCACTTGTATGGCTACTGATTGAAATGAAATATAAAATCAGTGTCCCATCTCCACTGTTGCTCAGCATGGTTTACAAACTTTTGCTTCCGGCTATGCCTGCCTATCTTCTGGCTAAAATCCCCTCTGGGAAATTAACGGCCAGCTTGAGAAGAATGCCGATTTCTACCCATATCATGCTTGTATTGATCGTCATGCTCCGCTTTGCGCCGACTGTGCTGCATGAATTTGGAGAAGTCAGGGAAGCCATGAAAATTCGTGGCTTCTTAAAATCGGTCGGTAATGTTTTGAGGCATCCAATGGACACGTTGGAATACGCCATTGTTCCGATGGTGTTCCGCTCCTTAAAGATCGCGGACGAGTTAGCAGCTTCTGCCATAGTCAGGGGAATTGAAAGCCCCTACAAGAAAGAAAGCTACTATGTCAGCCGGATCGCTGTGCTGGATTGCGTTTTGATTATTGTCAGCGTGGGAGCTGCCGTGTGCTGCTGTCTTTTATAGGAGGAATGGAATGGGAAAAGAAATTATGATCCGTGACCTGACCTTTTCCTATGGCGGGAACGGAAATCAACTGGAACATATATCATTAGACATTGCCGCTGGGGAGGTCATTGTTATGACCGGCCCATCGGGAAGTGGGAAAAGCTCTTTGACAAGAGTAATTAACGGCCTGATCCCCTACTTTTACGAGGGAGAATTAAGCGGTGAGGTTTTTGTGGATGGAAAACTGCTGAAAGAGATTCCTTCCTGGGAACGCGGCAAAATCGCAGGAAATGTATTTCAAGACCCGAGGAGCCAGTTTTTTGCCAATGAGGTCGCAGGCGAGATTGCTTTTGGCTGTGAGAACTACGGTTATTCCCATGAAGAAATTCAGAACCATGTTCACCGGGCAGCGGCGAACATCAAGATTCAGGATATTTTGGATCACAGCCTGCACAGCCTGTCCTATGGAATGCGTCAGAAGGTTGCGATTGCATCCGCAGAGGCGATTGATCCTGAAATCTATGTCATGGATGAACCGTCTGCCAATCTGGATATTGCATCTACCTACCGCTTTGCAGATATTATTCACGATTTGAAGAAGAAGGGAAAAACCATCATTATAGCGGAACACCGGCTTTATTATCTGATGGATCTGGCAGACCGTTTCCTGTGTGTCCAGAAAGGGAAAATTGTGCGGGAATTTACTGCACAGCAGATGAAAGCTCTGACTAATAAGGAAATCCAGGCGCTGGGGCTTCGAACTCCTAACCTGCATCAGATTGAGCAAACGGAAATCCCGTCTGCGGCAACCAGTGAGGTTGTTCTGGAAGTGAAAAAACTGAACCACTCTTTTGGTGAAACGATTGTATCTAAGGATATTGACTTTCAATGCCATAAGGGAGAAGCGATAGCCCTGATCGGCCCAAACGGGACGGGCAAAAGCACCATAGGGCGAATCTTGGCAGGGCTTTTGAAAGAGAAATCCGGCGAAGTCGTTTTATTCGGAAAGCATTGTAGACCGAAAGGCCGCTTGGGAAAGGTCTGGTATATTCCCCAGGATTTAGACAGTCAGCTATTCGGTGAGGATTTGCTTGACGAACTGACTACCGGCGCAGAAGTCAACCCGGAGCGGAAACAAGCGGCGGAAGAAATCCTGGAGGCCCTGGAACTGACGCCATTCATCAAACAGCATCCCTCTACGCTGTCAGGAGGGCAAAAGCAGCGGCTGGCTCTTGGCGTGGCTCTAATGCACGAAGCGCCGATTATCGTACTGGATGAACCGACAAGTGGGCTGGACGGTACGAATATGCGGAATGTCAGCCGGATGATCCGCAAGCTGGCGAAAATGGGGCGCACCATTATCGTCATTACCCATGACGCGGAGTGTGCGCTTGCCTGCTGTGAGCGGGCAATACGCCTGGAGAACGGCTGCATTACCGATGATTTTCAAATCAGAGGCGCAGAGCTTCTCTTAGACAAAATTGGATATGACAAAAAGGAGGGTTAGAAATGGCACAGCAAAACAAGAAGCAGCCGATAGCGAAAACCGGACTGGCACGCTGCCTGGAATTGGCTTCCGGCCATAAAGGGTTGGTGTTCCTGGCAGGATTTTTGGCGGCGCTGGCTGCGATCTGTTCTTTTGTTCCGTACTTATCAATCTACTACATCATTCGGGAAATCCTGTTTGTTTACCCGGATATGTCGCTCTTGAATGTTTCCGCAATCTCGACCTGGGGATGGCTGGCCCTGGCTGGAATTTTGGGGAACATCGTATTTTACTTTTTTGCCCTGTTGTGTTCCCACGTTGCGGCGTTTGGAACGCTTTATGAATTGAAGGTGGCCTTTGCCGACCACATCATGCAGATTCCCCTTGGGTATCATCTGACCCTGGGCAGCGGCAAAATGAGAAAGATCATGGATGAAAACATTGAAAGTGTTGAGAAATTCATCGCTCACCAGCTCCCGGACTTTGTGGCCTCTTTGGTCGCGCCGCTTGTTCTGGTTATCATTCTTCTTGGAATTGACTGGCGGTATGGCGTGGTTTGTCTGGTCGGTATTGTTCTGGCCTTTATCGTGCAGTTTGCGGGCTTCAACGGAGAAGCAAAGGAAAAAATGCACCGTTTTCAGACCGCCCAGGAGAACATGAACAGCGCTTCTGTGGAATATGTACGTGGTATGTCGGAGATCAAAGCATTTAATCAGACCGCCGATTCCTTTAAGCGGTTGGGCAAATCCATTACAGACTATACCTCTTTTGTGTTGGAGTACGCATTGGGCTGGCAGAACTGTATGCCTGCTTTTACCACGATCATCAACAATATTTATCTGCTTTTGATTCCGGTGGGCATTCTGATCGGGATGCACACTACGGATTTCAGGGAGTATTCGCTGACATTTATTTTCTACCTGATTATTGTCCATGCGATTTCCGGTGTCCTGAATAAAATCATGTATATCTCTGAGTCCTTTACGCAGATTGACGGCAGCGTGGAGCGTATGGATGAAATCCTGCGTATCCCGGCCCTGCCCGAAAAGAGTACGGCGCAAGCAATCGAAAACTATGGGATTGCTTTCCGGGATGTCAGCTTTTCCTACGAAGCCGATTCCCAGGTCAAGGCCCTGTCTCATGTTTCTTTCTTTGCGGATCAGGGCAAGGTGACAGCCATTGTCGGCCCCTCCGGTGGCGGTAAAAGTACCATCGCCAGCCTAATCTCCCGGTTTTATGATGTGACGGACGGAAGTATTCAGATCGGCGGCGTTGACATTCGGGATATTCTTCTGGATGCGCTGATGGATAAGGTCAGCTTCGTATTTCAGGATACGTTCCTGTTCAAACAGAGCATCCTGGATAACATCCGTATGGGAAATCCAGATGCCACGGAAGAACAGGTGATTGCGGCGGCAAAGGCTGCAAGATGCCATGATTTTATTGAGCAGCTTCCAAACGGTTATCAGACTGTGATCGGCAGTACCGGCGTCCATCTCTCCGGTGGTGAGCGTCAGCGGATTGCCATTGCAAGGGCTATCGTAAAAGACGCGCCCATCATCGTTCTGGACGAGGCTACTGCGTTCAGTGACCCGGAGAACGAGTACCTGATTCAAAAAGCCTTTGAAAAGCTGATCCAAAATAAAACAGTTGTAATGATCGCCCATCGCCTGTCCACGATTCGTAATGCTGACCAGATACTTGTCATGGAAAAGGGCTGCCTGATTGAATCCGGCACCCATGACGAGCTGCTGAAGAAGGACGGAAAATACGCGCAGATGTGGAGCAGCTATACGGAGTCGATCAACTGGAAAATTGGCACAGGAAAGGCGGTGTGATCTATGAGTAAGCTGAAAGAAAAGTTAATGCTGTCGGAGAAAGGCTATTCCGACCTGAAAAAAGCAATTACGGCCTGCACAATAACCAATATCGCGTTATTGCTCCCATCAATGGTAGCCTGCCTGATCTTTTGGGAGCTGTTAAAGCCGTTTACGGGAGAAGCAATTTCGTGGGCCGCGTTGTGGAAGCTGCTGGGCCTGGGGCTGGTGGCGGCTATTCTGGTATTCCTGGCCGCGAAAAACGATTATAGGAAAACCTATATTGCTTCCTATAAGGAGGCCAGCACGACCAGACTTCGGATCGCGGAGCATCTTCGCAAGCTCCCCATGAGCTTCTTTAACACAAAAGATTTGTCCGATATTACCACCAACATGATGGCGGATTGCAGCAGCATGGAATCCATGCTCAGCAGTACCATCCCGCCGCTGATTGCAAATATCATCTCTGTTACCCTGACCTGCGTTTGTCTGGCATTTTTTGACTGGAGAATGGCCCTTGCGATTTTCTGCACAATGCCGGTTACATTCCTTATCATCTGGTGCGGGCGCAAGCTACAACTTCGTCTGTTTGACAAACAGGTGGATGTGAAACTGGAGGCGTCTAGCCAGATTCAGGAATACCTGGAAGGTATCAAAATCATCAAATCCTGTGATCTTGGCGGTTCCCGCTTCGATGCGTTGGATAAAGCACTCCAGGCTATGAGAAAAATCGCCATCAAGGTAGAACTGGCCTCCGGTATTCTGGTTCAGGGAGCCAGCCTGATCCTGCAAGCAGGGCTTGGCATTACTATTTTCATTGGAACGGTGCTGATAACAAACGGTAAAATTGAACTGCTTTCTTTACTGGTTCTACTGATGTTCTCTACGCAAATTTACGGTCCGATCCTTGCCATTCTCTCGCAGTTGACCTCTCTGTTTCACTTGGGGACTGTTACCAACCGTATGCGTACCCTGCTGACCACGCCCGCCATGGAGGGCGAGGACAAGGATGTATCCAAATATGACATTGAACTGAAAAATGTCACTTTCGGATATAACCAGGACGATGTTATCAAGGATGTGTCTTTCTCTATTCCCGCTGGCAGCGTAACGGCTCTGGTAGGGCCTTCCGGCAGCGGCAAAAGCACGATTTCCAAACTGATCGCCCGTTTTTGGGATGTAAGAAAAGGCCAGATCACCATTGGCGGCATAGATGTCAGCACCATTGAACCGGAACACCTGATGCGCTGTATGTCCTTTGTATTCCAGGATGTGACCCTGTTCAATGATACTGTTTTTAACAATATCCGTGTAGGCAACATGAACGCTACCGAGGAGCAGGTCATGGCGGCGGCAAAGGCGGCATACTGTGACGAATTTATCCAGCGATTGCCAGACGGTTATCAGACTGTCCTTGGAGAGAACGGCAGCACTCTTTCCGGTGGTGAGCGTCAGCGGATTTCCATTGCCCGCGCGCTTTTGAAGGACGCACCTATTATTCTGCTTGATGAGGCAACAGCGTCCCTTGACCCAGAGAACGAGGTTTTGATTCAGCGTGCTATTGCAAAACTGGTGGAGGGCAAGACGGTTATTATGATTGCACACCGGCTTCGTACCGTTGCGGATGCCGACCAAATTCTCGTTCTTGATAACGGTAGACTGTTGGAACACGGTACACATGATGAATTGATGAAAAAGAACGGATTGTACCATAAACTGTTCCATATCCAACAGGAGAGTCTTGGTTGGGCTGTGTAAATTGTTTTAGAAAGGAGATGTTCCATGAAACTTCATGCGTCTGGGGAGGACTATCTGGAAACCATCCTTGTTCTCCAAAAGAAATTAGGTATGGTGCGCTCCGTAGATGTAGCCCGGCACATGAAGGTGTCAAAGCCCAGCGTGTGCCATGCGGTGGCTAACTTGCGAGACGGTGGCTTTCTCACGATGGATGAAGATTACTTTCTCTACTTAACCGATGTAGGCCGCAAGGTTGCTGAAAAAATTTATGAACGTCATTGCTTCTTTACGGAACAGCTTATTGCAGCTGGTGTTGATCCTGAAATTGCAGAAGTCGATGCCTGCCGGATGGAACATGTTATCAGTAGCGAAAGTTTTGCTCGACTAAAAGAAACAGCAATACAAGAAGGAAATTTTAGAAACAAAGGCGGTGATGACATGGGAAGTTAGTTGTGTTTGATATATCGGAATCTGGTAAAGAAATTGGAGAAAAATTGTTTATCCTTTTAAGTACAAAGCAACAGCAGGAATTGAAACAATTTATTATGGATATTGAGTGTGGAAAAATAAGACTAGCAGATATTTTATCTTGTCCTTTTGGTTCCCATGTTATTTGCTGCATGAATAAAAATGCTGGCAAAGCAAAGTTTGAAATCGAAAAAGATGATCTGTTTTTCTCTTTGGAACAGCGTCTTGTTATGATCCAAAATAAAGTGATTGCTCTTACTGCTAAGGAATTTGACATTCTGGCTCTACTGATCCGTCATCCCAAACGGGTATTTACCTATGAAATGATAACGGAACTGGTATGGGAAGAAGAATATGCTTCCTTTTCCCGAAAGGCAGTGAATAACCATGTAAGCAATCTCAGGCAAAAGCTCAAGGTTTCGCCGGATGTACCAGACTATATTAAAAGTGTATATGGAGTTGGGTATAAATTTGATTTAGATTAACCGAATATACATTATATACAAAAACAAATGAATAAAATTGTATTTATGATAGATTTTGCCGGAACAAGGACAGTTCTGGAAGATTTCAAGAAAAGAACGAGCATAAAAGTTTGTATAATTCCTTCAAATAGATAGAAGGAGGCGGATAATTGGCAAGCCTGTCTATCCCTCCTTGATTTGGAGGGAGGGCATGGTTATGCTACCGAGGTCAACATGCCGGCCTCGATGCTGCCGGCCAAATCTATCATTATGCCCCGTAGTCTGGTTTTGGATTGCGGGGTTTTTCCATTCGACAAAATATTATATTTTCCAACATTTCCCTTTCAATCAATTATTAGGGTTGTATGAGTGCGCGCCTGTCATCGGACAGACGCGCACTTTTGCGTTTATAGAAAAATTTTTTGTCTTTCTGTTCTCTGTGGGGTGTCGCTCCCCGCCCTCTGATTTCGGTTTTAGCTTTTCACACGCAAACAAATCGAAATTGGAGGAAATTTATATGAAACAAATCAATTTAAAGGAATATTACCCATTTTACACAACAGACACAATCGTAGAAGTGCCGGATGAAGTCGCTGATATTTTAAGAGCTTATAAATTACGCGATGAAGCATATCGGATTTATACATATCGACACAAAGCATATTTTTCTTTGGATTTTGGAGATGGAATTGAATATGAAGCCCTTGTAGATCAAAAATCACCAGCAGATATTTATGAACAGCATAGGGTGACTGAAATGATCTATAAGGGACTTGCTACTCTATCAGAAAAACAACGTCAGAGGATCTATGCACGTTATTTTCTCGGCAAGAGCCAAACGGAAATTGCCAGAGTGGAAAACTGCAGTAAAATCTCAGTTCATCAGAGCATTAACAGAGGTTTAAAACAGCTTCAAGAATATTTTTTAAAAAATAATTTATAAGCCCACTAACTTTTCCCTTAAAAATGTACTGTATTATGAAGGGACCTTTTGGCAGGACAAGCCATTGTGGTTGGATCGGACAGAACCGTTCCGATATATTTCCAATATGGAGCGCTTTGATTGCCTTCTCTCCCTCATGGTTCTTTGACAAGTGAATATACGTTGCTATGGGTACATCATTCTGCGTACCGAGCGGCATATAGGGCGGCGCCATGACAGACAGCCAAAGGAGGTGATGAACCCGGTTGTCCGAGCGATCCACGCAACCTATTAACCCGGCTGTGGCAGGTTCGGGCGCGACGACGGCGCAGATGACAATGGTACTTCTTCACGGCCTCCTAAAGACTTGGGGGGAGTTCCTGCGGCGTGCGCTTGCTCTGGCAAAGCGGCGACGACTGCGGGGCTATGATGCGGTCAAGCTGTCCGCAGCCCATAGCAACCCCTGTTCTGTGTCAACAGAACCTGCCGGGGATGCGTGGCAAATACGGCATATAAAATCGAAATCAGATACTATGAAGCCGGGCTTAGATTACAAGTCCAGGTCCGGCTTTATCCATGTGATTTTGATAGAGAATCAATTTACGGAAAGGAGCTGGAAAAATGGAACAAAAGACTTCTTATGCTGATAAACTGGTGGATATTCGCAGTGTATCCGTCAACAAGGAACTTCCGCGTGAAGAACGAATTGCCGAGTTCGTCAGACAGATCAAGAACCCCTGTCATTTCAGGTGTGGAAAGTTTATTGTGCGTGCTACTTATTGTACGGACGGAGCTGCATTAGAAGAATGTCTGCATGGTATCTTACGATAAAAATTTACATTTTAGGGGCTGTTTTTTCCCGCATGGAGCGTTATAATAAGAATCGGAAAAGGAATTGAATAACAATAAGGCATATTGCACTCCTTGAATTGCGGGGATTTTTCCGTAATGAAAGGAGTGTTTCTGTATGCAGATTTATAAAGCTGCGAAGTATATCCGATTATCTTATACGGATGATAAGTCAAACGAAAGTGACAGTGTTGGAAACCAAAGAAAGCTGATTGAGGAATTTGCCAGCCACCACCCGGAGATCGAACTTGTTTCGGAACGAGTGGACGACGGTTATAGCGGTGTGATTTTTGATCGCCCGGCTTTCAAAGAAATGATGGATGACATTATGGAGGGAAAGATCAACTGTGTGATTGTAAAGGATCTTTCCAGACTTGGACGTGAGTATATTGAAACCGGCCGTTATATGAGACGTGTTTTTCCGGCTTATGGTGTACGTTTTATTGCTATCAACGATAATATCGACACAATCAATGAGTCCGCCGGGGATGACCTTACGGTCTCCGTAAAAAACATTATGAACGAGGCTTACGCACGCGATATTTCTTTGAAAACCCGCAGTTCTCTTGAAACAAAACGTAAAAATGGAGATTTTGTCGGTGCTTTTACCGTGTACGGCTATCGTAAATCCGAAGAAAATCATAATCTCCTTGTGGTAGATGAATATGCCGCTCAGGTGGTACGAAGTATTTTCAGGATGCGCCTGGAAGGTTTCAGTCCTTATGCGATTGCAAATGAGCTGAACCGTTTAGGAACACTTTCTCCTCTTGCCTATAAGAAAATGAATGGTCTGCCTTGTGCAAGAAACGGATATACCGATCGAAAAGATTGTCGGTGGTCCTCTACTACGATTGTCCGTATTTTGCAGGACGAAACTTATACCGGCACTCTGGTTCAGGGAAAACAAGGCTCACAGCACTTTAAACTGAAAGAAATTGAAAACCGTCCTCAGTCCGAATGGATTCGTGTGGAACACGCTCACGAAGCGATTATTGAGCCCCACGATTTTGACCTGGTGCAGAAGATCCGGCAACTGGATACCCGTACTTCTCCCGGTAAAAATAAAGTCTATTTATTTTCCGGCATATTGATCTGTGGCTGCTGTGGCGCCCGTATGATACGAAAGACAAACCGCTATAAAGACAAAGAGTACCACTACTACTATTGCCCTACCGGGAAGAAGAGTGGCTGTACAAACCCTGTTATGGTAAAGGAAAGCGACCTGATGGAATGTGTCAGGGATAGTGTAAAAGGATTTGTTAATAATGTTGTTTCTTTGGAAGAAATTTTATCCGGTATCAATCAGAGCCGTATCAATAAAGAACTGATCCGGGAATACAGCAGACAGATCGCGCAGAACAATCAGCAGTTGGAGCAGATACGGACATTCAAAACCAGTCTTTATGAAAATATGGTAAGCGGATTGATCGAGAAGCATGAGTTTTTAAATTTGAAGAACACCTACAATGTTCGTATCACTCAGCTTGAACAGGCAATAGCCGCTTTAGAAGAAAAACGGACAGATGTTATGGAAAACCGCAGTGAACGTAACCGCTGGATTGAGAACTTCAAGAGATTTTCTGAAATCGAAGAACTAGACCGAAAGGTAATGATCCAGCTTGTTCACAGTATCAAGGTAGTTGGGAAAAATGAATTTCAAATTGAATTTAACTATCAGAATGAATATGAGAAAGCAATTTCTCTGATTGCTCCGGCACAGGAAAGGATGGTGGTCTAAGATGGCAAGAAAGAGCAGAAAACATATCGCAGAACCTATTTTTACATCGGTTTCTCCGTTTATCAATACCGCTTTATATATCCGCTTATCTGTGGAAGATAACAAAAAGCGTGGTAATTCTATCGAAACACAGAAAATGGTTCTGAAGGACTACCTTTCCAACAAACCGGAATTTCGCATTTATGATACTTACATAGATAATGGTACAACCGGAACCAATTTTAACCGTGAGGGATTTCAGCGTATGCTCTCTGACATTGAAGCCGGAAAAATCGACTGTGTAATCGTAAAGGATCTGTCTCGTCTTGGGCGTAACTCCATTGACAGCGGATACTACATAGAACAGTATTTTCCTTCTCATAATGTCAGGTTTATCGCTGTAACAGATCAGTTTGATTCCGAAAATCCTGATAACCTGCACGGTGGAATTATCCTTCCTCTGAAAAATATGATAAACGAAGCCTATTCACTCGATATTGGTCGTAAGATTAAAGCACAGGCAAGACAGGATATGAAAGAGGGAAAATTTGTTGGCGCTCGTGCACCTTTTGGATATAAAAAGGATCCTGATGACTGCCATAAGCTGATTGTGGATCCGGTGGCAGCTCCGGTTGTCCAGCAGATCTTTCAATGGGCATATGAAAAAGTTGGTCTGAACCGCATTGTACTGATGCTGAATGAAGGCGGCTATCCTGCACCAAGCAATTATAAGTATTCTACCGGGGAAATCACGCATGAAAATTTAATAGGAGAAGGTTTCTGGCAGACACGTACCGTAATGAAGATCCTTAAAGAAGAAAAATATACCGGCGATATGGTTCAGGGCCATACAAAAACTGTTGCACATAAACAAAGACCTGCAGGAAAAGAAAACCTTATTTCTGTCGCCGCTACCCACGAAGCCATAGTTTCCAGGGAAGTTTTTGATGAGGTCCAGAAGTACCGAATAGAAGTTGCCGAAAAATACAAACAACAAGAAAAGATTCCATATTCTCCAAATATTTTTAAAGGATTGATCTTCTGTTCTCATTGTGGCAGAAGTCTGCACCGCCAAAGAGCACGCCGAAAAAAGGGAGATGTTTACCGTTTTCAATGCCTTACTCCCAGCAGGGTTCATAAGGAAAAATGTGTCGGTGTTTCCATAAAAGAAAATGAATTGATAGATACTGTGATCGACATTCTGAAAAAGGAACTCTCCGCTGCTTTAGGAGATTATGCCCTTTTAGTTGAGGATGGAACCCAATGGCGTAAAAGGGAAAAAGAATTGCAGGATCGCCGCAATACCGCCAGCCGTATGATCCAGCAGAACCAGGATCGTATTCAGGTATTGTACGAAGATATGGTAAGCGGCCTGGTAGATAAAGACGATTTCTTTCTTTGGAAAAAGAACTATGAAGATAAAATGAGCTCTGCCAAAGCAGAACTTGCAGAATGTGAAAAAGTAGCCATAGAGATAAAAAAACAATTTGAACAGTATAAGACGCTTGAAAAAGACGAAAAAGAACTGAAAGCTGGATGTACATTAACTGCAGAGCTTGTATCACGTTTAATTGAGCGTATTGAAGTGGATCACGATAAACATGTCTCTATCAGATTCCGCTTCCGTACAGAGTTTCAGGAATACAGCAAGGCGGTGGCACAATGAAAAAATATGTGATTGCTCTATATATCCGTCTGTCTTTGGAAGATTTCAAAACAGACAGTTTAAGTATTTCCAGCCAGCGCATGATCCTTCAAGAACACGCTGCCGGCTTAGAAGAATACGGAAATGCAGAACTGATGGAGTTTGTAGATAACGGGTATAGTGGGGCAAATTTTGAACGCCCTGCTGTTCAGGAACTTCTTGATCTGGTACGTGCAAACCGAATTGACTGTATCATGGTAAAGGATTTTTCAAGATTTGGGCGCAACAGTCTAGAGACAGGTTACTTTATAGAACGGGTATTCCCGATCTTTCATACCCGTTTTATTTCTGTGAGTGATGATTTTGATACGAAAAAGCTCAAAGGCGATACCGGTGGTATGGAGGTTGCCTTCAAATACCTTATCAGTGAATATTACAGCCGGGATATGTCTGTTAAGACCAAAACCGCAAAGTATATGAAGATGCGCCGCGGTGAATATCAAAGTAAGATCTGCCCGTATGGATATTGTAAAGGTGACAATAACCGAATGGTCCCTGATCCAGAGACCTCCTGCGTTATTCAGATGATTTTTGAATATGCTGCGTCCGGTATGAACAGTGCGCAGATTGCCAGAGAACTTCATAGTCAGGCAATTCCTACACCGGGCGAATACAAGGCTCTCAAAGGCCAAAAGTATCACGATGTATCAAGGACAAATGGTGTATGGTCTAATTCAACCATTTTGAGACTGTTAGCAGACGAACGTTATATCGGCACTTATGTGATAGGAAAAAAGACTGTAACAGAAATCGGCGGAAACCGTATGCGGACAAAAGATGAAAGCGAATGGATCAAGATTCCAAATCATCACACCCCATTGGTTAGCAAAGAACTTTTCGAGAAAGCTAATGCTTCCATTAAGCGGTTTAAAATTCCAAAACGAAAACAGCATAGTTATCCCCTTCGAGGAAAGGTATTTTGCGGCTCCTGCAAACATGCTATGCACCGTTCCAATGAGACTATTTATCGCTGCAGGTTTTCCTATATGGATTCTTCACAGCCTTGCTATGGTATGACGATCCGGGAAAGCGAATTGGAATCCATAGTATATGAATTTCTTTGTAAACAGTTTGAAGTATCTTTGGGGATTGATGGGCCGAATGAATTAAAACCTGTTGATAAGGTTGCAGTGAGACGAGCTGAATTTGATAATCAGATCTTTGAGCTGCAGGAAGAAAAGCGTAAACTGTATGAGGCGCTTGTAATAAAGCAAATTGATGTTAACCTCTATAAAGAACAGAAAGCACTTATTGAACAGCGATTGCTTGAAGTACAGAATACAAAGGCTGTTGTAATGACACGACTGGAGGCTGAACAACAGGAAAAAGAACGTCAGCACCAGCAAAAAGATGTATTACAGTCTTTGGTTGAAAACAAAGGACTGACTTCTGAACTTGTTGATATGCTGATTGAAAAAATCTTTATTTACCCTAACAAGAGGGTTGAGATCGTGCTAAAAATAAAAAATGACCTGGCATAACAGCTCAGGGTATATTGATAAAGCCAGTTAGGAATTGCGGTTCTTAACTGGCTTTTAGAAGTTGAAAAAAATCTTCATATTTTTTTGTCGTGGACTTGACATAAGGGTGCCGTAAATCATGGAAACGGAAATGTTCAAGACCAAGAGCCTTAACGGCCCATCTGAAGCGGTGGGAGATATGTGTGGGCGTTGCTTGGATGACATTTCCCTTAGAGCTTACTTTTTTCAATTCGGCGATAAGACCGTCTGATAAAGAAAGCACTCTGTTTCCGGCGTATGACTTAGGATTTTTCACTTTCCATTCACTTTCGTCTGTGAGGACGGTTGCCTTATTGATTTTCACTTCTTTTCGCTTCCAGTCGAAATCACTCCATTTGAGGGCGCAGATTTCGCCTCTGCGGAGTCCAAGACAAGCAGCCAATAAAATAGCCGTATGCAACTCTTTTCCCTCTGTGTAGGCTAACAGAGCCGTTATATCGTCCTGTGTTGGCAAGTAGTAATCATAACGCTCCTTTTCCGGCAGGGTAACCTTGAATCGAAAATCCTCTCTGTACAGACCGATGGAGGCGGAAACAAACCCCGCAATATTTTTCATAGTCTTAGCGGAAAGGTCAGATTTCTTTTTTTCCTGGTTCAAGGCAATTTGAATGTCCAGATTTTTGATTTTATACAGGCTCATTTTCTGCAGCTCCTGCAGGTAAACACGCTTCATGGATTTGTACCCACGAATCGTAGCAGGGGAAAGGATACCATCCTTGCTGTCGATGTAGCCCTGCATTGCATCCCCCAACGTCAAATCACAGTCGGTTTTCCTTTTGTTTTCCCTTTTGAATAGTGCCGCCTGATATTCCGCTTCGGCTTTGGTTGCGGCCGTAAAGCATTCTCGGATGCGTTTCGGTTTCCCATCTACATATTCTGTGTGGCTGTAAACCTTTACCTGCCAGTTGCCGGATGGCAGACGTTTAGCGTTTGGCATAAAAAGACCTCCTTTTTTCATTTTAGGTATGTTAAAAAAGACGGTCATGTGATATAATAAATTTGCGTTTGGTGGTATATCAAAAGACCGCCTGAAATCCTCTTTCTCTGCGCCAACAGGGAAGGGGGATTTTTTATTTTTTTACAAGTATCTTTTTACGGATGCAATGAGCTGCTCCTTGTACAGATACAGGTCATTTAAGCTTTCGATATAATATCTGGTGAAGTTTTTGTTTTCATCAGGAATGTATAGTTGACTTCTTTTTGTGTCGAAATTCAAACGGCAGATAGGCTTTCTATTGTTATCCTTATAAAGGATGCCGAAATAGCTTTCTGTGTCCCTATGAACCACGTCATTTACGTCTACGGTCCCTGCTAAGATACCGCGAATAATATAAAAGGATTCGATTTCTTCCTGCGTGGTTACTATTTTGGACTTTGGTTCTTCCGGCTCAGGCGCTGCAGCTTCTGCATTATTCTCCGAATCGGATTCTTTTAGATTTAATGCAGAGGATATTTTCTGATTAACCAAATCATTGATAAACCCTGTGAGTGATTTTTTAACGATGGGGCGAAATTTATCAATTACCTTCTGTGTTTTTGCACCCTCGTATGTATTTGTGAGGATAAACCGAATGAAATCATCGGAGGGATTATCCAATTCATTTGCCAAGACACCCTTCATTAAGCTGGTATATTTTAATTCGGATGCAGTGCTAAAAATATTATCGCTGTCAAAATTGGCTTTGATGAACTTTTTCAGTTCGGCAAGCTGATAGTCCTTAATATCGAAAAGGTTGATTTCCAGAAATGGGGATAAATCCATTTTATTGGATTCTTCCAAATCGGTATAGAATCTATAAACAATCCCATTTGTAAGGATACCAAACTTGGCAGATGAGGCACCGAAATAGCGGAATAGCTGAGAACCGTGTTTGTCTAGTGTTTCTCCGCACCATTTACATTCCACAAGGATAATCGGCTCGTCATTTTCTAAAATGGCATAATCAACCTTTTCTCCTTTTTTGATGCCGACATCAGCAGTAAATTCAGGGCAGAATTCACTGGGATTGAAAACGTCATACCCAAGGAGCTGAAAGAATGGGATAATCATAGACATTTTAGTAGCCTCTTCGGTTTGGATACTTGAATGAATTTGCTCCACTCTTGCGGCAAATTGTTTGATTTGGTCATTGAATTCTGTTGGCATAGTTACCCCTCCTTAATTTGACAAAATTCACGTATTGTGATATTTTTGATGCGGAAGGCTACTGAACAGTGACTTTCTTTTCCCCTTACAGTATTAGCGGTACGGTAGGGGGAGTTTTTAACTATTTAAAGAATTTTTTCGGAAATCAGTTTTCCCAGTGTTACAATATCACTTCCGCTTGTGAATTCAAATTTTACTTTACCTAAGCCGGAAAAATATAATTCAAGTTCACTGTCTAAATCAAGCACACCGGAGGTTTCAACGGAAAATGCTTGAATTTTAGAATAAGGAAGTGTTGTAAAATCTTTCTTTTTGCCTGTGAGACCTTGGACATTTACAGAGATGATGCGTTTGTTTGTAAAAATAACATAATCTCTGATTGCCTGATACTCACCGATAAATTCCTCATCACTTATAAATAAAGGACGAACAACATCTTCGTGAACAAAGTTTTTTGTTTTGCTGAGTTTTATAACTGCACCGTTTTTGAAATCAACCATAAGTAATCCTCCTTAATTTGACAAAATTCATGAATTGTGATATCTTCTGTTTGGAGGGTTGTTAGGCAACGACTTTCTTTTCCCTTTGTGATATGGCAGTATCGCAGGGGGAATTTTTTATTTATTTTCCAGTTTTTTCTGTTCTCTTTCAATCTGTTTGATGCTCTTTTCGGGAGTAGGCAGTTCTTCAGGCATAGTGCCGCCTAATTCTTTTATCGTTTGACGTACTTTTTGACCAACGTGATAGTGTGTCATGTTAGCGTTATTTTCACCTTGAACATTTTCCCGTCTCAGTTTTTCTTCTGTCTGTGTGATACGAAAGTAGTTGGCTGCAAGTTCGGTACTGCCCATGTGGTCTAAGATGTTTTCGCCTTTTTTCAAACCCTTGCGTTCCTTAATATCCGCGGCAGTTTCACCGTTGTATAATCCTTTGTACCCATAGTTCTGAAATTTTCCGAAGTTCTGAACACCTGCATCCTGCGCGGCTGTTGCCAATTTTTTATTAAAACCTTTCACGTCATTTCGCAGATGCAGTCTGCGAGCATCTTCTGTCATAACACGGAAGTTTTCTTCGAGTTCCTGTTTTCTGGTTTGGATGGCAAAATATGTTTGTCCAAGAGCAATCATTTTCTTTTTGGAATCACCGTTTTGAACGATGAGATAGCAAGCATATCGTGTAAGCATAATATCTAAGATGCTTTTTTTTGAAATACCAGCTTCCACGATTTTGCCAACGTCGGCAAAATGGTCGGAAACCTCATAATCACTGTTCTCGCAAGCTATTTTAGCTCTTTCGATAACATCGTAGAATCTTCGCCATTGCTTGTATCCTAAAACTGTCTGCAATTCTCTGGCATACCAAAATTCATCGCCATATTCGTTTATATGTTTGATGCTTTCAAAAATACTCTCGTTGTAGTTTTCAATATTATTTTCCATGAAATCCTCCTTTTGTTTATTTTCTCTTTTGGAGTATTCGCAGTACTGTAGGGGGATTTTTTTATTTACAAAGTCTCTGCTTCTTGGAGACTTTTTTCTGTGTCAAAATCTTTCCGTTCCAAATGTCTGATTTCGTGTTTGATAGCCTCCTCCTGCTCTGCGGCGGACAGGCTTGCATTGATGTAAATATTGAAAAATCCATCTGAATCTTCGATAGTCATTCCCTTTGTGACGGATGGCATATCAACGTATCTGATGTAATAATCCACCATCAATCATCCCCTTTTAACGCTTCGATGATTTTAACAGCTTTTAGAATATCTTCTTTTGTAGCTTTTCTGGACACGCTGAACAGGGTTCGCATTTCAGGTCTTTCTTTCAATTCTTCCAAAAGCTCCAGAGCATCATCATCCAGAACGATAGGGTTGTTTTCCTTATCGGTGGCGTTGGGTTCTTCTTCTTCTGTTCCAGTTAAATATCCAAGCGATACACCAAAATGGTCCGCTATTTTTTGAAGTTTATCGGTTTTTGGCGTATACACACCCTTTTTCCAAGATGTAAACGTAGCTGTGGATATTCCTGTTGACCGAGATACTTGGCTTGGATTTGTGTTGTGTTTTTTACACAATTTTTCAAAGTTTTCATAGTACATAAAATCAACTCCAAAAAAATTAAGAAAACTTAGTATTTTTTGTTGAAACACTTAGAAAACCATGCTAATATGAGTTTGTGCTAAGGAATCTTAGCAAAATCGACATGGCTTAGTTTTCTATATAATATAACTTAGGCAATTAGATTATATAAGAAAACTTAGATAATGTCAATAAAATATACTGAATGGAGGTGGGTATAAGTGTACGAAAAATTCGCGGATTTATTAGATAAAACCAACAAAACGGCGTACCAAGTATCTAAAGATACAGGTATTGCGACATCTACTCTTTCCGAGTGGAAGAATGGAACCTACAAGCCAAAGGTAGACAAGCTGAAAGTCCTTGCAGACTATTTCGATGTCAGCATTGAGTATTTCTTGGAAGAATGAAAATCAGCGAACGAGGATAATGGTGCAAGCTAATGGAGGTGAGGTCGGTGGATTTAAGTATCGACACAAAAGCGAGAAAAGTTATGTTAGACGGAAAACCGTTAGACACTGTAACGGAAATCAGTTTCTTATGGAATACCAATGGCGTGTCAAGCGTCACCCTTACGGCAGATGTGGACATCCGTATGGAAAGCGAGATTTTCGAGGAGGCATATAAAGAAATTTACTGCTCAAAATGCGGAACGTATATCGGGAAAATCAATCTGAACGGGAGAATGTACGGATTGCGGTGTCCTCATTGCGGGGGCAACGTTGATACAACTGCCCCCCGGGAATAATCATTTCGGTATTAGAGAAACAAGTGCTGAGAGGATGTCTGGTGTTTTAGATAAAGCGGTGACAAATTTCTTGAAATTCGTTTCATCTTTCAATATTTTCAAATATTGGTGACCGACAGGAGATATATCGGAAATGAGGGGGATGCCGGAATTTATATATGTTTTCCCCCGAACCAATAGATTACTGTTAAACATCTGTTGGATGTGATACATAAGAACATTATTCGGATAACAATCCAGCGGAGGTTTCCCCAGTAATTCTTCCGGAACAATCGGGCGTACAACTCCGAATTGATCCGGCTCCATAGATTTCTCTAAAACAATCAAAATATTCTTTATGCAGTATGGATTTAGTTCCATGAAAATAACTCCTTTCCTGTGTACTCGGCTGTGGTAACAGCCTGTATTTCAAGGATAGGAGTAACGGAGAGAAATGTCAAGGAAAGTAAACTGTTCGGCATCAAAGAAGAAGTGTGGATTTCAACATGCTCAAAATTGAGCGTGTTCAGGTGGAAGGGCGCAAGCTAAAGGAGGTGAGGCAAGTGGAGCAGAAAAAACTTGACGAGATGGGAAAGATAGAGCTTTGCCAATACATGAACGAAAAGCCCCGCACCGCGAAGGAATACAGAGCAATCCACAGGGCTTTGAAAAAGTACGATGACGGCTTGGAATTTCGCCTTAGGTATCCGAATCTTCCGTTGATTACGGCAACGGTGGCATTGGTGATAGATGTACTGCTTCTGGCGGCATCATTTATAGCCCATATAATCGGGTGAAAAATGCGTTGAAAAACGGAGAAAGTACAATCGCTGCAATAGCAGTAATCAGTGCTAAAACAGAGATAGTGTGAGTAATGCGGAACCGGAAATTGTCTTTGGCAAGATAGTCTAAGAAGGCTTTGCCGCCGGGATGAATGGAAATCGAAATTTTTTCCGGTTTGTGTTTTATCCCGTTGTAATTCACACCACAAGAAGTCAGTTCCCATTCTGCGTAACCAAGAGAAACCAGGTAATCAAATTCTGCAATATCTCTTTGTGAAATGTCGGAAAAAGGAATGGAAGCGGTTGTGTTTAGCTGCTTTAAAAGCTCAAGTTGATGTTTTGAAATGGATTGCATGAAATCAACTCCTTTTCTTTTCAGCATAAGGAATACGGAGAAGAATGTCAAGCGAAGGGAGGTATGCTTATGGCTAAGCAAGCACCAAGAAAACCCAGTCCCGCCCGGCGCAGAGATGCGCTGATGAGCGGAGAGGTTGAAAAGTGGATTCGGGTTATTGGGATTCCGAAAGCGGAGTTATGCCAGCAGATAGGGATTGGTTTATCAACGCTGAACGAACACATCAATGACCCCGGCGAATTCAGAATCAAGCACCTGCGGGCGATTGCCGATTTAGCAGGGGTTGATATTTCGCAGCTTGTTACATAAGGAGGTGAGAGTATGAAAAACTGGAAGCGGACGGCATTCTACATTCGCCGGGAGCTGCTGCGTTGGGCGGTGGTATTCTTCGGGACGCTACTGGCGCAGTGCGGCTTAGTATGGATTCTGGAGAATCCCGACAGCAGGATGATGCTTTATCTGATTTCCGGCATGATGATTGCCCTTGCAATCGGAAATGTGTTTTATGGCAGGGAGGAAAAAAGAAAATGAAGAAAGATGATGTTCAAATCACAGTAGGCGTTATAAGCAATGAATTTAATTTTCATGCGGAAGGTGACAACGAGCTTGCATTTCAAGTAATGATGTTGGGGCTTGCTACACTTCTGGAAAATGTAAAAAACGATGATGCGCCCGATACTGAAATAGAAAATCTGGTATTGGAGGAGTATCACAGGGCTGTTACGTTTTTGCGAAAACTTTCTGACGATGCAGAAGCAGCTGCAGAGCGCACAGGAGAGGGAGAACGTGCGGCGCAAAAATAAAAACGTCCCCACGGGTGTTGGCGCACCGTTAAGGGGACTGGATAATTATTCAATTACAGAATAACAGAAACAGGAGGGAAATGCAATGGAAAACTGGACAGGCACGATGCAGATTAACCGTGTGGACGGGAAGCCTTTGCTGAAAAGCGGAGAATGGCAGTATGACCCTTGGTGGAACTGCTGGTACTTAAACGGGGAGAGCTTCCCTGCGGAGATTTGCAGGAAGGTGTTGTGATGGCATTTACATACACAGAAGACCCCAGAAAAGAGGAAGAATACGAACCCGAAGAACCGATGTGCCCTGTATGCGGCAGTGAGAAATGCGACTATTTCTATAAATATAAGAAATACAGCGAAATCATCGGTTGTGACGATTGTATCAGAAGGGAAGATGTTTATGGATATGATGGATAACATGAGATATTACAACGCAGGCAGAGAGGTGCCGGATGCGGCGAAAAAAACCATCAAGGGCGGCAAGCTGAGCGGCTTTACGGATATCAACCCGATGTGGCGTATCCAGAAACTGACGGAGCTGTTTGGTGTATGCGGTGTCGGCTGGTACACGGAAATCAAGCGCATCTGGGCAGAGGAAGGCAAGGATGGCAGGGTAGCTGCTTTCTGCGAGATTCACCTGTATGTGAAGGTGGACGGGGAATGGAGCAGACCCATTGAGGGCATCGGCGGCTCTATGCTGGTGAACGTATTCAAGGGTTCGCCGGAGACCTCGGACGAGTGCTACAAGATGGCGTATACGGATGCCATCAGCGTGGCGGCGAAAGCATTAGGTATCGGTGCGGATGTTTACTGGGCGGCAGGCAGAACGAAATACAGTCAGGATGAAAAGAATGAGCCTGTATACTGCACCAGATGCAAACAGAAGCTGAAGGATGAAATCAAGACCTCCAAGAGAACCTTTACGGCGCAGGAATATTTTGATAAATTCGGTGGTCTTTGCCCCGATTGTGCTACAGCAGACTACGCGGCGAGAAGGAACAAGGGTGAGGGCGAATGATGGAAACCTACGGTACATACAACGGCATCAAGTTTCTGATGGATGGGAGCATGGAGCTTTCCTTTCTGGTGCCGCACCACGAAAAGAGCCGCCTGCTGGCGAGCATTGATGAAATCACGCAGGCAGGCTTGCCGACACTGGAAATTACGGCAAAGAAGAAGCGGAAAAAGCGTTCTCTGGATGCCAACGATTACCTCTGGGTGCTTTGCACGAAGATTGCGGAACGGCTGCAGGACAGCAAGCTCAGCATCAGCAAGGAGGAGGTCTACCGCAAGCATATCCGCCTTGTGGGGAAATATGAGCCGCTGGCATTGCGCGCCGATGCAGTGGAGCGGTTCTGCGAAACATGGCAGAAAAACGGCACAGGCTGGCTGACAGAGGTAGTGGACAGCACACTGGACGGATGCAAGAAGGTGTTCGCCTATTATGGCAGCAGCACCTATGATACAAAGGAAATGAGCCGCCTGATTGACAGCGTGATACAGGATTGCGCGGCATTGCAGATTGAGACTATCCCACCATCGGAATTAGATATGCTGTTAAAGGAGTGGGGAAAAAGCTCCGCAAAGCAAAAATAAGGGGGAATGAAATTGACAAACAGCAGACAGAAGGGAGCGAGGGGTGAGCGTGAGCTTGCCCGTATCCTGCGGGAATACGGCTATGACTGCCGCCGGGGGCAGCAATACTGCGGTGCAAACGGCGATGCGGATGTAGTTGGATTAGAGGGGATACATATTGAATGTAAACGGGTAGAACGGCTGAATCTTGAGGATGCGGTGGCACAGTCCGTCAGAGACAGCAGGACAGGAGAATTGCCGGCGGTCTTTCACCGGAAGAACAACTTCGGTTGGCTGGTGACGATGCCGTTGGCGGATTTCATGCGGCTGTACCGGGACTATGAGCCGCCTGTGCCGTTTGCAGATAAGGCAGGTGACGAAGATGGAGAGAGATAGCTTTGTATTTTACCGCAGCTTTTATGAGGCAATACGGCGGCAGCCAAAGAAGGTGCAGGCGGATATTTACAACACGATTGCGGATTATGCGCTGAACGGTACGGAGCCGACACAGGCATCGGATGCGGTGCTGAGCATCTTTCTTTTAATCAAGCCGCAGATTGACGCAAATAACCATCGGTATACCGCAGGGAAAAAGGGCGGCAGACCAAGCAAAACCGATAGCAATAAAAAAGAGGAAAAAACGAAAACCGTTGATTCTGAAAAAGAAGGAAAAACGGAAACCTATGGTTTTGAAAAAGAGGAGAAAACAGAAACCTATGGTTTTGAAAACAGGTCAGAAAAGGACGCTTTTGAAAAACCTAATGAAAATGAAAATGTAAATGTAAATGAAAATGTAAATGAAAATGAAAATGGTAATGAAAATGAAAATGGTAATGAAAATGAAAAACCGAAAACCATAACGGCATCCACAGTGGTGGCTGCCTACCACAGGCTCTGTCCTTCCTTCCCTGCGGTAAAAGTGATTTCGGACAAGCGGAAGAAGGCAATCCATGCAAGGTTGAACAGCGGCTACACGCTTACGGATTTCGAGCAGGCATTTACAAAGGCGGAGCGCAGCAGGTTTTTACGAGGCGGAAATAAGAATAACTGGCAGGCGGATTTTGACTGGCTGATGAAGGACGGCAATTTGCCGAAGGTATTGGAGGGGAAGTATGATGACGATTCTGGAACGGATTATGGCAGAGGCGAAGAAGGCAGATACGACGGCACCGTCCTGTGAGGAGCGGATGGCGTTATACAACAGCAGAAGGGGCGACCTGACGGGGTATGACTGCCCGATTTGCCGCAACAAGGGGTTTGTGTTTTTGATGAAGGATGGGTATGAATACACCATGGAGTGC
>OLFU01001224.1_pt1 | contig 26251 bp, 20 predicted proteins | sample 1605161 | NCBI WGS metagenome assembly OLFU01 (sample SAMEA3888914, study PRJEB22519) | human gut metagenome | biome: human gut; feature: human-associated habitat; material: faeces | place: Denmark | collected 2011
CCAACGACCCCGAGATTACAAATCACGTGCTCTGGCCAACTGAGCTAAAGAGGCGATACTTCTAAAAGCAGCCGTTTCGTCACCACGGCGAAACGGCTGCAAATTTAGATATTATTTCTTACATACCAAATTTATCTACCGTTTTTTTTATTTGGCTCTGATTTTTTCTTTGAATTTAACCAGTTGCTTCTCCAAAGCCTCAACACAATCGTCTATCGCCCCTTCGAAAGTATCGTTTATTTTATCAGCGAAACATTCCCCGTTCTTCACGGACAACATTATACTGGCCTGCTTGTTCTTCACCGTCTCAGGCTTAACCACCTTCAATGTAACCTCTGCCAATATAATACCATCGAAGTATTGCTCCAATTTAGAAACTTTCTTCTGAATAAACGCCTCCAACTGTGCAGTTGCGTCGAAATGAATTGCTTGAATTCTAACGTCCATAATAACCTCCTTCTTTTTTTGCTCTTGGATGAGCATGATACACTTTTTTTAATTCCTCAAAGGTTGTATGCGTGTAAACACTGGTAGACGCTAAACTGCTATGACCTAATAAATCTTTCACAGCGTTCAGCTCGGCTCCGTTGTTTAACATACTCGTTGCAAATGAATGTCGTAACACGTGTGGACTTCGTTTCGCCAGCATGGGTATCTCCGACAATTGCTTTTTTACTATATTATAAACAATCCCCGTCGACAACTGATTCCCGTTCTTTCGAACAAAAAACCATTCACCGGCTGCCTCAACCTCACGATCACGGACTTCCGTGTATGCAAGCATTAAGTTTTTTAAACCCTCCGCAAAAGGAATCAACCGCTGCTTGTTCCGCTTTCCGGTTACCTTGACCTGCATCGCCTCATAATCCACATCCACGTTTCGTATGCCGATTAACTCTGAGCGGCGCATCCCGGTATCGTATAGCATCTCAATGACCAACCGATTCCTCACACCTTCAAAATCCTCATCAAATCCGTCCCCGTCCAACAACGCCTCCAACTCGCTATCCTTAATAAAATAAGGCAAGGGTTTCTTCGTTTTCGGACCGCTCACCAATCTCAACGGATTCGCGGAGACAACCCCCCGTTTCATGAGAAACTTAAAAAAAGATTTCAAAGAACTTAATTTCCGGTTTACCGATACGGGAGAGAGCTTCTCGTCCATCAAACTGACGATCCAGCTTCTCACGAAATCCGAGTCGATTTCCCCGGGGTTGAATACACCTTCTCGATGCTCTCTTACATACCTCTGGAATTGGTCCAAATCTTTCGAATAGGCACCAATCGTATAATTGGAATAGTTCCGCTCATACCGGAGATAGTTTAGAAAGTCATCGATCAGCATATTCTCGTTGCATCAACATTCATGCAACGAAAATAGGAATAAGAATTCAATAAAACAAGCCCGGAAGCTATAATTATTCTTCTACTTGTTGCAAATGCTGTACGTAGATAGCACGCATAGTCTGCTTTCTCTTCGTAACAGACGGTTTCTCGAAAGCCTGACGGCCTCTCAATTCCTTGACTACACCTGTTTTCTCGAACTTTCTCTTGAATTTCTTAAGCGCCTTCTCGATGTTTTCGCCTTCTTTTAATGGAACTACGATCATAATTTAAATTGTTATATTGTTTAATTATTTATATCCTCAAATTGAGCGGCAAAATTACTGATTGTTTCGGGATTAGCAAAACTTTCAGCGATTATTTTTATAAAAGATGCCTTTCTCCGTAATTATAGCCGTAATTAGCTCATGGGGAGTAATGTCGAAGGCGGGGTTATAGACTTTCACGTCTTTCGGGGCCATACGCCTTGAATACCACATCTCGGTGACCTCATCGGGGTTACGTTCCTCTATTACAATGGAATCGCCGTCCGGGCACGAGCCATCGATGGTGGATGTCGGGCCTAATACATAGAAGGGGATCTTGTAATGCCGGGCCAAGATAGCCACTCCGGACGTGCCGATCTTATTCGCCACGTCGCCATTGGCGGCTACACGGTCGCAACCTACGACCACGGCATGCACCCAGCCTTTCCGCATGACGACGGAGGCCATATTATCGCAAATCAGCGTCACGTCCACACCGGCCCTGCTTAGCTCATAGGCCGTGAGCCGGGCGCCTTGCAACAAAGGACGGGTCTCGTCGGCGAAGACCTTGAAACCATAACCTCTCTCCTGCCCCAGATAAATCGGCGCCAAAGCGGTGCCATACTCCGAGACCGCCAGATGTCCGGCGTTACAATGCGTAAGGATTCCCATCCCGGGACGGAGTAGCTCCAGACAGTTCTCGCCGATCTGCCGGCAAGCGGCGGCGTCTTCCTCCCGGATCGCGATCGCTTCCTTATATAATAGCTCTTTCCATTCCGGGACAGACAAGGTTGGATGAGCGACCAATACCCGCTCCATCCGGTTCAGCGCCGCCACCAGATTCACCGCTGTCGGACGGGAACCGGCCAGATACTCCTTGATCTTCCGAAACTCATTCACGAAAACGGATTTCTCCGCCGTATCGATCCGACGGGCGCAGACATAGATACCATAAGCGGCCGCTACCCCGATAGCAGGTGCTCCACGTACCTTTAATTTATAGATAGCGTCCCATATCTCCTCGGCAGTGGTAAGGGTCAGATACGCTTCCTTACCCGGCAGCAGAGTTTGGTCCAAAATGATCACACCGTCCGCTTGCTCGTTGAAACGCACGGTCTTTAAATCAGATAGAGTTTGTATCATTCGATATGAATATATTAATAGTTCACGGGACCCAGCGTAGCTTCTATCGCCACCCCTGCGGCGGTAACCGCTATCGCTCCTACGACAAGGCCTGCCGTAGCCCCATGAGTCTCTTTCACGTAAAAGAAATCGCCGGATTGCTGCTGTCCCTCATCGAAATACTGGGGAGCCACGTCGCCGACCTTGATCAATTTCGCCAGATAGAAGTTCCGCTCAAAAGAGGAATGCTTCAAGGGCTTCCCATTAGTCCCTCCGGCGAACAACGTCAGGTAGCTACGGAATCTCAGCGGAGAATCTTCTTCTGTAAAATCCTTCACTCGGATATTTACGGTTGTGTTTGCTTTCGTTGTCATTTGTTCCTTTACATACTCTTCTTTCGGGATCTCGTTAAACGGGAAGTTGGCTAATTGCAAAGGCGTATTGACTAATTTGGAATGCGGCGGGATAAACTCAACGCCCTTTGGCAAACTCACATCACCGGAGAAGGAACCTTCCGAGTAGCTCCACCCGCTGCTGCTCCTATCGCTCCAATGAAAGGAGCTACCGGATGCCACGCTAGAGCTCTCGCCTCTCACCGAGGCCACTTTCGGGTCGTAGGTGGTAGCCACGTCATCGATAATCAGCGCCGACCGCCCCCAATCCACATACAAGGGTTCATTCAATTTATTATAAATGGTAATAGTAACCGGGGCGTTCTCTCCCCAGAAACGATAAGAGATACGTACCGTATCGTTTTCCTGCACAAAATCACCTCTCTCATTCTTCTCCCCGACGGGGTCATTCGAGTTCAACATCGAATAATAATAAGAAGAACATGCGCTCAAGCCGAGAAGCAGAGCCGCAAAGACAAAAAGATAAAGCAGATTCCTCATGGCACTTCTTATTTGTTTCTACAAAGCTAGCAAATTATTCCTTGATATCTATTGGGTGCCTTATCTTTAACTTGATTTAAAGGGATCGGTTCACAAGGTTGTGAGCCCATACACGTTTATCATAACCTTTAGCTCTTTTATCTGAAATCCTAACCCTTTTCTCCTTTATATGTTGTACCTTTGAAGCTGAAGTATTCATCATCTACCATCCGTTGGACAATCATCCAACAGATGGTAGATGATCGTCCAACAGTTGGTGCATGATCATGCAACGGCTGTTGGAAGATGAATCCTTCTTGAAGAAACCGCTAAGCTCGCCTATAGAAACGGGTAAGCGATCCAGAAGAATCAGACAAAAGATCTATAACCATTTAAACACAGCACAGATGTCAGCAAATTACAAGCTAGTCAGAAATCCCAACCCGAATCCAGAGGAATCCGGGAAGTCATTACCCCTACATCCTCGTTTGGTCTCTTGCGGGACGATACATACGGATGAGTTCATCAATAGAGCGAAGTCCCGGTCTTCTTTCTCGCCCGCGGATATGAAAGGGATCTTGCAGCTCTTCCAAGACATGATGGTGGACTTTCTCATGTTCGGTTATAACGTGGAGCTAGAGGGGATCGGTACTTTCAGCGTCTCACTGAAAAGCCGGCCCGTCATGGAAAAGAATGAGGTCCGGGCGGAATCCATCCATTTTAAGGACGTGAAGTTCAGATCGTCCAAGGAACTAAGAGACCGGCTGAAGACCATGCCGGTGTTTCGTGACGAGTACACGGTTAGCGATCCCGCATATCCCTCCGCCAAGGAATGCGAGCAAGAGGTATTCCGTTATCTGGAGACGAACCCTTTTATCCACCAGAAGAAGTATATGTCGCTCTGCGGATGCTCCAGAAGTAAGGCTTCCCTCGACTTGCGGCGGCTGGTAGAGGAAGGGAAACTGCGGTGGGAAAAACTAGGTACTTCCCATCTATATTATAAGGTAGAAGAGCCGGTTTCCGGCGAGACAAATCCAAAATAATTCATTAACTTTGCGAGTATTAATGTTGACTAAAATAAAATGCGATGAAAACAAACATTCCTGAACGTATCGCCGCCCTACGGGAGGCTATGAGACAACAGAAGGTTGACGCTTACATCATACCCAGTTCCGACCCGCACCTAAGCGAGTATCCGGCCGATCGCTGGAAATCGAGAGAATGGATATCCGGCTTCACCGGCTCGGCGGGAACGATCGTGGTCACCGCAGACAAGGCGGGCTTATGGACCGATTCCCGGTATTTCCTGCAAGCGGCCAGCCAACTGGAAGGTTCCGGTATCGAACTCTATAAGTTGGCGCTTCCGGAGACACCGTCTATCACGGAATTCCTCTTGCATGAGTTACACGCCGGACAGGCCGTAGGGCTGGACGGGCAAACCTATAGCGCCGCCGAAGCGAGTGCCTTGGCAAATAAACTAAGCCGTAAAGAAATCAAGCTGGATACCTCGGCCGACCTGATCGAGGGTATCTGGAAGGACCGTCCCGCCGTTCCCGGAAACCCGATATTCGAGATGCCGGAAGCATTAAGCGGAGCCTCCGTGCACGAGAAACTAGAACTAATCAATAACCAGTTGCGGAGCGAGGGCGCCGATTGCTTGATCCTCGCCGCCTTGGACGAGATCGCGTGGACATTCAATATCCGGGGTACGGACGTGACCTATAACCCGGTCGTAGTCAGCTACGCCTTCGTATCGGAGGACGAGAGCGTGCTTTTCATCAAGCCGGAGAAGCTGACCGCCGAGATCACCGAGCATTTGAAGAAAGAAGGGGTTACGCTGGCCGAATACTCCATGATCCAGAGGTATCTGTCCCGCCTACCGGAAAACAGCCGGGTATTCGTGGATATGAACAAGACGAACGTCTCCTTATACGATGCGATCCAGGGAAGCTGTACGATCGTGGAAGGGATCTCCCCCGCCAATCACTTGAAGAGCATCAAGAACGAGACCGAGATCAAGGGATTCCAAAACGCCGTGGTAAAAGATGGCGTCGCCTTGACAAAATTCTATATCTGGCTGGAGAAAAAAATGGCGGAAGGAGCCCAAGTTACAGAGATCAGCGCCGCCGAGAAGCTGACAGCCTTACGTGCGGAACAACCGCAATACATCATGGATAGCTTCGGCACGATCTGCGGTTACGCCGAGCATGGAGCGATCGTTCATTATTCCGCTACGCCGGAGACGGACGCGACCTTGAAACCGGAGGGATTGCTTTTGATCGATTCCGGTGCGCAATATCTGGACGGTACGACGGATATCACCCGCACGATCGCCCTTGGAGAGCCGACGGAGCAGATGAAAAAGGATTTCACCCGTGTATTGAAAGGTACGATCAGCTTGGCGAAAAGCAAGTTTCCCGCTGGAACACGAGGCTCTCAGATCGATATCCTTGCCCGTAAGGCGCTATGGGATTCCGGCATTAATTACTTGCACGGAACCGGTCACGGTATCGGCCATTGCCTAAACGTACACGAAGGCCCCCAAAGCATCCGCATGGAGGAGAACCCGGTGACCTTGAAGCCCGGAATGGTGATCAGCGACGAGCCGGCCATGTATCGTACCGGCGAATACGGTATCCGTACGGAGAACATGATCTTGGTACGTGAGGACAGCGAAACGGAATTCGGGAAATTCCTAGGATTCGATACGCTGACGCTTTGTTTCATCGACACGAGCTTGATTATCATCCCCATGCTCTCTGTCCGTGAGCACGCTTGGCTGAACAAGTACCACCAAATGGTCTACGACAAGATCAGCCCGTTCTTGAACGAGGAGGAGAAAGCTTGGCTGAAAGAGAAAACAACAGAAATTTAAACAACTAAAAATGGCATTAATTAAATCCGTTCGTGGCTTTACCCCGAAGATCGGTAAAGACACTTTTTTAGCAGACAACGCCACGATTATAGGTGACGTAGAGATCGGTGAAGGTTGCAGTATCTGGTTTGGCACCGTGCTTCGCGGCGACGTGAACTCGATTCGCATCGGCAACGGCGTAAACGTACAGGATGGTTCCGTCCTTCACACCTTATATGAGAAATCGACGATCGAGATCGGCGATGATGTATCCATCGGCCATAACGTAACGATCCACGGGGCGAAGATTTGCAATGGCGCCTTGATCGGAATGGGCTCCGTGGTATTGGATCACGCCGTAGTAGGCGAGGGAGCGATCATCGCCGCAGGTTCCGTAGTATTAAGCAAGACGATCGTCGAGCCGGGCAGCATCTACGCCGGAGTTCCCGCTAAGTTCGTCAAGAAGGTAGATCCCGAGCAAGCGAAGGAGATCAACCAAAAGATAGCCAAGAACTATCATATGTATTCTTCTTGGTATAAAGAATAATAGCATGTATTTGATTATTTGAATTATAAACCATATATTTGTATCTGTAAAGTAACAACCAAAGGGTTACATGAAAAATGATTCAAATAATAGGGTTCCAGCCAATAAACACTATTTGTCCCGAAGAGTGGGATGGATAGTGTTTATTTTTATGCTGGGAATAGGCGGATATCTGGCGTTACCCTCCAATTATTATCTACGTAGGGCCCTTATCCATTTGTTACCCAAGATCGATCAATATCCGATTTTCGAGAACCGGGTCGTAAAAGCAGGTTCGCCCCGCCCTTGGGAACTATCGGAAGCTTACAATACGAAAAGTATTCCAGAGCGTTATCTTCCCCGGTTTGAGGAGCTGGGTACGGTTGCCTATGTAATCATCCAAGACAATCGATTGCTATTCGAGCAATATTGGGAAGATTACTCGCCGGAATCGCATAGCAACTCCTTCTCGATGGCGAAAAGCATCGTCTCGTTAGCGATCGGCTGCGCTATCGACGATGGATTTATCCGCGATGTCGATCAACCGGTAAGCGACTTTTTCCCGGAATTCAAGGGATACGACGGAAAGGCCCTAACGCTTCGCCATTTGCTGACCATGAGCGCCGGCGTGGATTTCGACGAGGCTTACAGCTCTCCTTTCTCTCCTACCACCCAGTTGTATTATGGCGATGACCTACAGGAAATTGCCTTCGGGATGAAAGAGATCGACGAGCCCGGCGTAAACTTTATCTACCAAAGCGGCGTGACACAACTGCTGGGCTTTATCGTGGAGAAGGCTACCGGCGAGAAACTCAGCGATTATGTATCCCGCAAACTATGGACTCCGATGCACGCCGAGGAAAGCGCCCTTTGGAGCCTCGACCGGAAGGACGGCATGGAAAAAGCCTATTGCTGTTTCAACAGTAACGCCCGTGATTTCGCCCGCTTCGGACAATTATTACTCAACAACGGCCAATGGGATGACCGGCAATTGATCTCTCCCGCTTATTTGGCGGAAGCGACAAGCCCCGATACCCGTCTTGTCTATAAGGATCTCGGCAAACCCAACCATTGTTACGGATTCCAATACTGGATTCTCGATTACAAAGGGATGAAGATCCCTTATATGAGAGGAATCTTGGGGCAATACGTCTTCACGCTCCCGGAAAAGAACGCCGTGATCGTAAGACTCGGGCACAAACGCAGCGATACTTATACCGCCGACCAACATTATCCGGACGATATAAATACATGGTTGGACGCGGCGATGGACTTACTTCAATAAGAATCTATTTATCAAACGATCTAAAAATAAACGCACATGAGAAAAACGATTTTAACGACAGCGCCATTGGCGGCACTCCTATTGCTTTCTTGCGCACAGAAACCCAGTACGCAAAAGCCAGACATCACGTATATGCCGCAACCACCGTTCAATCCGCCGACGTATGTTTGCTACAAGGCCCCCGCTCCTATCAAGATCGACGGAAAGCTTTCTCCCGGGGAATGGGACGCAATACCTTGGACCAGCGACTTCGTAGATATCGAAGGCGACAAACGCCCGGCCCCTCACTTCCAGACCCGGGCCAAGATGACTTACGATGATAACGGAATGTACTTCGCCGTCCTTATGGAGGAGCCGCACGTATGGGCGACCATCACGGAACACGACGCCGTGATCTTCCACGACAACGACTTCGAGATCTTCCTGAATCCTACGAACGACACCCATAATTATCTGGAGTACGAGGTGAACGCCTTGGGTACGGAATGGGACTTGTTCTTAACCCGCCCCTATCGGGATAATCCGCAAGTATTGAATAACTGGGAGTTTGCCGGAATGAAATCCGCTGTTTATGTGGACGGTACGCTGAATAACCCGAAAGACACGGATAAATCATGGAGCGTAGAGGTATTCATTCCTTGGACTTCCGTATTCCAAATGGACAGAGGAAAAGAAAAGCCGGAAATCGGCGAGCAGATCCGTGTGAACTTCTCTCGTGTGGAATGGACAACGGACGTGAAAGACGGTAAATACGTGAAAGTCCCTATCCAAGGAGAGGATAAGATTCGCGAGTACAACTGGGTATGGGCGCCTACCGGGGTAATCAATATCCATATGCCCGAATACTGGGGTTATGTTCAAATATCGGATAAGATTGCGGGAGAAGGTGAGACTCCTTTCGTAAAACATCCTTCGGAGGAGACGAAATGGATCTTGCGTAATTTATATTACCGTCAGAATGAGTTCGCCGCGACCTTCGGACATTATGCCGATAACATCAACGACTTGAAGGCAAACGAGCTATGCCCGCAAGAGATCGCCAATCAACTGGAAATACATACGACACCTTCCATGTATGAGATATCACTACCCGCACCAGACGGTACGGTATGGAATATCCGGCAAGACGGTCTGGTATGGCCTAAAAAGAAATAACACAATTTATTAATCAACTAAAATATCATGAAGCAAAAGAATTTATGGATAGCGGCCTTGGCTTTAGGCATCACGCTATCGGCTCACGGACAACAAAGTGGTGGAGGCATCTCACCCACGATGTTGCAGCAAATCAAACAGTCTTATCAAGGAACGCCGACCGATAAGGCGATCCGTAATGCGATCACCAATAACGACATCAACAAGCTTGCCGTTAATGGGGAGAGCAAGAACAATTTGGATACTTACTTCTCCAATAAGGTAGAGAGCAAAGGGATCTCCAACCAACGTTCCTCGGGCCGTTGCTGGCTTTTCACGGGATTGAACGTATTCCGTGCGCAGGCCATCGCCAAATATGACATGGGAGACTTTCAATTCTCCCAGAATTATTCTTTCTTCTGGGATCAATTGGAGAAAGCGAACCTTTTCTTACAGGGCATCATCGATACTCGTCTGAAACCAATGGACGACAAGATGGTGGAATGGTTATTCAAGAACCCGATCGGAGACGGAGGGCAGTTCACGGGTGTCTCCGATATCTTGACCAAATATGGCGTGGTTCCCGCCGAAGTCATGGTAGAGACCAACAGCAGCAACAGTACCGGACGCATGAGCAACCTGATCGGATTAAAGCTGAAAGAATACGGCTTGCAACTTCGTGACCTGTCTACGACCAAAGGCACGACCGTAGCGGATCTGGAGAAAAAGAAAACAGAGATGCTAGGTACGATTTACCGTATGCTCGTATTGAACTTGGGAGAGCCGCCTACGAAATTCACGTGGACTCGCAAAGACGCTAAAGGGAATCCGGTAGAGACGAAGGAATATACGCCTCAGTCCTTCTTCCAAGAATATATCGGGGACGATTTGAAAAACAACTATGTCATGTTGATGAACGATCCGAGCCGCGATTATTATAAGTTGTATGAGATCGATTACGACCGCCACGCTTACGATGGAAAGAACTGGACTTACGTAAACCTTCCGATCGAGGATATCAAACAAATGGCTATCGCTTCCATCAAGGACAGTACCATGATGTATTTCTCTTGCGACGTGGGCAAGTTCTTCGATCGTGACAGAGGTATTCTGGATGTAAACTTCTACGATTACGGTTCACTGATGGGTACGACTTTCGGCATGGATAAGAAACAACGTATCCAGACATTCGCCAGCGGTTCCTCACACGCCATGACCTTGATGGCCGTTGATCTCGACGCGAATGGAAAGCCGAAGAAATGGATGGTTGAGAATAGTTGGGGTCCCGGAGCGAACGCCGGCCACCTCATCATGACAGACCAATGGTTTAATGAGTATATGTTCCGTCTGGTAGTCAACAAGAAGTACATCACGGATCAAGTAAAAGAGATCTTGAAACAAACACCGACTCGCCTTCCCGCTTGGGACCCGATGTTCGCTGAAGAGGATTAAAATAAAACACGGATGAGATAGACAACGCGAATCGTTCAATTACCAATCCATACATCTATCTCATCCGTATTCCATTGCTATATCAAAAGAGTCTGGGCATACAATCACTCGAATAGCAAACCCGGCTTTATCTATTAACGGATATGGATTTGCCGCAAGATTTGATCCGTCGCTCCTACACTGTTTTTCACAAAATCACCGGCAGCTTGCCCGGAGGTTTCCAAGGCTGTCGGGTCGGTCAATAACTCGTCCATCTTCGTTCGGAAAGAGGAATCGTCTGTGATGGAGAAACCACCACCTACGGCGATCAGATCCTTCGCCTCCTTAAACTTATGGTATCTCGGGCCGAATAAGACCGGCATCCCATAAACGGCGGCTTCCAACGTGTTGTGGATACCCGCTCCGAAACCACCACCGATATAAGCGATCTGTCCGTAGCGATAAATGGAAGATAAGAGTCCGAAACTGTCGATGATCAAGCAATCCTTATCGGCCAGATCATCCTCATGCGCCTCCGATAGACGGACGGACGGACGTTTTAGCATCGCCTCGATAGAAAGGAGATGTTCCCGGTGAATCTCATGCGGGGCGATAATCAACTTCATCTCCGGATGCTCATGGAAATAAGGGATAAAGATCGCCTCGTCTTGAGGCCATGAACTGCCGGCCACCATCACGATCGGCCTCTTACCCTCCTTGCTTTCCAAGAAACGTTCGATAAACGGAAGCTCACGAGCTTGCTTACAGACATCCAACACCCGATCAAAACGGGTATCGCCAGTCACCGTCACATTCGTGATACCGAACTCGTTCAAGAGTTTCATCGAACGCTCGTCCTGAACAAAAAGATGATTAAAATAAGATAGCATCTTCCGGTACGGCTTTCCGAACCATTGGAAAAATAGCTGGTCGGGGCGGAATATAGCGGAAATGATATAAACCGGTATTCCCCGCTTCCGCAACTCACGCAAATAGTTTCCCCAAAACTCGTACTTGATAAATATGGCGATCGCCGGGTTCGCCAAATTCAGGAACTTCTTCACCCGGAAAGGCGTATCAAAAGGAAGGTAGCAGATCACATCCGCTCCCTTGTAATTCTTCCGTACCTCATAACCGGAGGGAGAAAAGAAAGTCAGCAACACCTTATACTCCGGATGTTCCGCCTTGATATTCTCGATCATAGGGCGCCCTTGCTCGAATTCACCCAACGAGGAGGCATGGAACCAGATGTATTTAGCGTTCCGGTCGATTTTCTCACGAAGTATGGAATTTGTTTTCCATTGCCCGAATCGCATCAGTCTCGCCTTTTTATGGAAAGGCGAGATCAAAGCGACTACAAAAGCGTAGAGATGTATTGCTAAACTGTACATGATTATTTTAATATCTCGATAGCCCGTTGGATACGGCGGATAGACTCCTCTTTACCTAAAGCCTCGGTAATATCAAAGATGCCGGGGCCCTTGCCCTCGCCAACCAAGGCCAGACGGGCGGCGTTCATGATATTCCCCAAATGATATCCCTTGCTCTCGATCCAAGCCTTGCACTCGTTCTCGGTACCTTCTACGTCGAACGGCTCACGGGCACGCAATTGCTCGATAAACTCACCCAATTGAACAGCCGAATCTTCCTTCCAGCGTTTCTTGCGAGTCTTCTCATCGTACTCCGTCGGGGCGATAAAGAAGAAAGAGCAAAGATCCCATAACTCACTCACGAAATTGACACGGCCTTTCATCATGCCGACCACTTTCTCTACATAAGCATGGGTAGTCTGGATACCATGGCTTTCCACGATCGGCAAGAATAGGTCAGCGATCTCCGCGTTACTCTTCTCCAGCAAATAGTGGTGGTTAAACCATCTGCCTTTCTCATAATCGAACTTAGCGCCGCTCTTGCTGCAACGAGACAGGTCGAACAAACGGATCAAATCATCCATGCTCATCACCTCCTGATCGTTACCCGGGTTCCAGCCCAGCAAAGCGAGGAAGTTTACGACAGCCTCGGGGAAGTAGCCACTCTCACGATAGCCCGATGAAACATCACCCGTCTTCGGATCGTGCCATTCCAAGGGGAATACAGGGAAGCCCAGACGATCGCCGTCACGCTTGCTCAACTTACCGTTACCTTCCGGTTTCAACAGCAACGACAGATGGGCGAAACTAGGCATCGTATCTTCCCAACCGAAGAAACGATATAATAATACGTGAAGCGGCGCGCTCGGCAACCACTCCTCACCACGGATCACATGGGTAACCTCCATCAAATGGTCGTCAACGATATTCGCCAAGTGGTAAGTAGGCAATTGGTCGGCCGATTTATATAATACCTTATCATCCAAGATAGAGGAGTTGATAACGACCTCGCCACGGATCAAGTCGTTCACGTGGATATCCTCATTCGGCTCGATCTTGGCACGAACTACGTACTGATGACCTGACTCAATCAGGCTCTGAACCTCTTCCGGAGAAAGCGTCAACGAGTTGCGCATTTGCGAACGGGTAGAGGCGTCGTATTGGAAATTGGCGATCTCCTTCCGTTTCTCCTCCAACTCGGCAGGCGTATCGAACGCTATATAAGCATGGCCATCGTTCAGCAATTGATCGACATACTTCTTGTAGATCTCACGACGCTCGCTCTGGCGATACGGACCGTAGTTGCCGCCGAAGCTCACGCCCTCGTCGAACTTGATACCCAGCCAAGTCAAGGCCTCGATGATATAGTCTTCCGCCCCGGGAACGAAGCGTTGGGAATCCGTATCCTCGATACGGAGAATCATATCACCGCCATTCTGTTTAGCGAATAAATAGTTGTATAAAGCCGTGCGGACACCTCCGATATGCAGCGCCCCCGTAGGACTAGGTGCGAAGCGTACTCTTACTTTTCTTTGAGTCATAATACTTACATTCTATAATAATGCGGCAAAAGTACGCCTTTTTTTCCGCTTAGTGAAGTTTTTTACGTATATTTCGGACGCAAAAAGGAATCTATATGAAACAGAAGAATTACAATATACCGACCGTGGTCTACTTCGTGGTGACCGCGTTACTTATCGCCTACTTCTTCCCTCGGGAGGGAAAATTCCGTTATCAGTTCTATGAGGGCAAGCCTTGGAGATATGGATTACTCACCGCCCCGAGCGATTTCCCGATCTACAAGACCGACGACGAGGTAAAAGCGGAGAAAGACAGCGTACTCCGTAAGTTCGAGCCTTATTACCGCATGAACCCCGACATCCAGAAGCAAGAGGTCGAGAAACTGCGTGCCAACTACAATAACGGCAATAACTTGCGAAGCAAAGTATCCCCCGCTTACATGCAGTATATAGAGAGCAGCCTGATCAACTTATACAAGAACGGTATCATCTCGTCGCAGGATCTGGACGAGCTACGGAAAGAGGAATACTCCCGTGTCAACCTCTTGGAGAACGCCGTCGCGCAGCCCCGCTACGTGAGCGATTTCTTCACCGTGCGCACCGCCTACGAGTTCATTATCAACAACTGCCCGCCGCGGCTGGACAAATCGATCCTGCAATCGTGTGACATCAATAACTACCTCACCGAGAACATATCCTATGCCGCCGACATGTCCGACAAGATCAAGGAGGATATGCTACAGAGCGTATCTATCGCTAACGGTATGGTACAAGCCGGAGAGCGTATCGTAGACCGGGGCGAGATCATCGACAACCATACCTACAACGTGCTCCGTTCCCTAAAGGCCATACACGAGGCCAAGACGGGGGGCACGCAGACGCAAGGCATCATACTGGCCGGGCAATTCGTGCTCGTCTTCGGGCTGATGTTCTGTTTCTGGCTCTACCTATGGTCTTTCCGCTTGAAGATATTCCATAACCGGAAGAACGTACTATTCTTGATCCTCTGCATATTCGTGAGCTGCATCTTTACGGAACTATGTGTTACCTACGCATTATTCAACGTATATATATTGCCGTTCGCCATCGTACCGATCGTGGTACGTACCTTCTTCGATTCCCGGACGGCGCTTTTCACGCACCTTATTATCGTGCTGATCTGCTCGTTGATGGTACCTTTCCCGCATGAGTTCCTGTTGTTGCAGATCGTGGCGGGTATGGTAGTGACGTTCAGCTTGAAGGAGTTGAGCGAACGTTCGCAACTGATCCGTTGCGCCGTCTTCATCTTCCTCTCCTACGCCGCCTGCTACCTCAGTCTCACGTTGTATCAAGAGGCGAACTTAAACAAGATCAACTGGATGATGATGCTTTATTTCGGTATCAACTTCATCCTGCTGATGTTCACCTACGTATTGGTATATATGTTGGAGAAGACGTTCGGATACGTGTCCAGCATCACGCTAGTGGAACTGTCCAACATCAACAACCCGATCTTGAAGAAGCTTAGCGAGACTTGCCCGGGCACGTTCCAGCACTCCTTGCAGGTATCCATCCTCGCTTCCGAGGCGGCCGCCAAGATCGGCGCCAACGCCCAACTGGTACGTACCGGCGCCCTTTATCACGACATCGGGAAGATGAGCAACCCCGTCTTCTTCACCGAGAACCAATCGAGCGTGAACCCGCATAACCAGTTATCGTTCGACCAAAGCGCGCAGATCATCATCAGCCACGTCACCGAGGGCGTGAAGATCGCCGAGAAGGCCCTGTTACCCAAGGCGGTTATCAGCTTCATCCGTACGCACCACGGGCGTGGCAAGGCGAAGTATTTTTACAACTCTTTCAAGAACCAATACCCGGACAAGCCGATTAACGACGAGCTATTCACCTACCCCGGCCCGAATCCCTTCTCGAAGGAGACCGCCGTACTGATGATGGCCGATTCCGTGGAAGCCGCCTCCCGCAGCTTGAAGGAACATACCGAAGAGAGTATCAGCGCCTTGGTGAACAAGATCATCGACGGGCAGATCGCCGACGGCTTGCTAAAGAGCGCTCCGCTGACCTTCAAGGACGTGGAGACCATAAAGAGCGTATTCGTAGACAAACTGAAAACCATGTTCCATACCCGAATCAGCTATCCGGACTTGAAAAAACAATAGCGAACCAGCATGAACGACCACCTACTCTACTTAGCCTCGACAGGGATCGTAGCCTTTACCTGCCTTCTGGTCAGCGGACTGCTGTTGTCGCTGAAGACCTTGCGGGAAAGCACGATCCCCAAATACCGGACGGCCTGCAAGTATCTCGCCTTGGCCTCGGCATTGGTAGGCATAGGGCATATCTTCATCTTGTCTTCCGGCACGGACGAGCGAACCATCATGGAGTTGTTCTACTTCCCCATCCTGCTGATCAGTGCCTCGCAAGCGTTGCTGTTCACGTTCCTGCTCACCCTCTTATTCAGGGGAAAGAACGTGACCCGGAGGAATATCCTCCTCCACGCCATGCCTACGATCGCGCTTACCGTAGCCTACACGATCGCTTGTCTCTTCCGGGAGGATGTCCATACGTATCGTTTCGACGTATGGTGGGATAATCTTGGCAACCCGCCCCTGCTGATACGTACGCTCACGTGCCTCGTATACCTTGTCCAGCTAGGGGGCTATACACATTTTTTCTTCCGGGAGCGGGCGATCTATCTAGGTAACCTGAAACAGATACCCCAATCACCCGAGCGACTGGAATTGCGCTGGGTAACCCGTGCCTTCCTATGGGCGCTGGGTATCGGCATCGCCGCCGTGAGCCTCTGTTTCTTCCCGAATAATTACTATAACACGGCGGTCAACTTCGTGTTCGCCCTCTTCTACGCCTCGGTATCGATCCACTACGCCAACTACCATTACACGTACGACCAACTATACCTGCGGCTCAACCTCGCCCCGCAAGCCGACGCCGATACCGATCCCAACCGGATGGACCTAGAGGATCTTATCGGCGGGTTGCTGGAAATCGAGGAGGACGAGTTGTTCCAGCAAGCGCAAAACTATATGGCCAGCTCCTCACCCTTCCTCAACCCGAATTTCAGCCGGCAAGACCTAGTACGTGCCCTCGGTACCAACGAGAAGTATCTCTCCACCTCCATCAAGGACAAGCTGAACATCACGCTCAAGGAATACATCGACCGCTACCGGGTGAACCACGCCCGTACCGAGCTGTTGATGCCGGGCGACAGCCGGAGCATGGAAGAGATCGCTGTCGGCGCGGGCTTCACCAGCTCCCGCACCTTCTCACGTATCTTCCAGAAAATACTAGGGGTCACCCCCGCCCAATACCGGCGGCAGGCGCAACAATGAGCATTTTCACTTACCACCCTCGCCGTCGACTGTCAATAACGACACGAACTCATCGATACCGATAAGTTCCACTTTCGGGAAATCAATCGCATGAAGCACATCAAAATGATGATCTTGACTGACTATAAAGGAAGCGTTCGCAGCGATGGCGCAATCCACGAACTTATTATCATCCGGATCCGCCTGTATCAAGTTAAAACGAAAGTGCACGTCAAGCCTTACCGTATTTTTCCGGGAGATTATCGCCTTGATAACATTGCCGGCGATATCCCCACCCATCTTTTGCGATAGGATCTCCTCGTATTCTGATAGGATCTCATTGGTATAGCACAAGATGTACTTCTCCGAGAAGAACTCTTTCCACACCGTATAATAGGCCCCCCGCCTAGACAAGGAGATCAAGAGGCAATTCGTATCCAACACTACCCGCCTCATCGCTGTCCGTTATAAGGGATACGCATATGCTCATTCTTCCATTGATCTATCACTTGGTCGTTTAGCTTGCCGCTATCCCACAGCTTATCGATCGCTATCTCTGCCTTCCGGGCGAAATACGCCGAGAGCATATCCTTGATCTCGTTCAAGGTATCATCGCTCTCCACATACGACATCAAGTCCAATATCTCCAATTGAGCCGCGTTAAATACCGTTCTTTCCATTTTCATCCTTTTTTGTTGTTGATACCCCACAAAGGTATCATTTTTCCCAAATCTGTCCTCTTTTTTCCCGGATTTGTCCTCTCATTCTTACCCCGAACCCCGTTCTTTGCCGGCAGTAATCACTTAATAAAGGAATACCATGGCAGAACAAATCATTCTCAACACAGACTTGTACGATAACCTGCTCACCGAGCGCAAGGGCGACTACACCGCCAAGCCGCGCATCACCGGGACATTGTATAACACGGACATCGCCGCACGCATCGTGGCCGCGCGTACCGAGTACCAACACGGCACGATCCTCAACATCCTCGACATGGCCGACAGCCACAAGGTGCAGGCCATCGCCGAGGGAAAGAGCGTGGTGGACGGCGTAGGCCAATACCTCGTCAACGTGCAGGGGGCCTTCGAGGGCGAGAAGGCGCAGTTCGAACCCGGGAAGCACGCCCTCGGCATCACCTACACCATGGGCAAGCTCTTGCGCGAGACCCTCAAGCTGGTGAAGGTGGTGGTGAACGGCGTGGCGGCCGTAGGTCCGGTGATCAATACCGTGACCGACTCCACCTCCAAGGCCATCAACGGGCAGCTCAGCTCCGGCGGAGCCCTCGTGCTGGGTGGCGTGAACCTGAAGATACAGGGTGATGATCCCTCCATCGGTGTCTACCTCACCCCCGCCACCGAAGGGGCCGCGCCTATGAAGGCACCCGTGGTGATCGCCAACTCGCCCTCGCAGGTGATCGTGCAGATGCCGACGCTGGCCGACGGGCAGTACACCGTGAGCCTCACCACGCAATACAGCGCCGGGAGCCGCAATATAAAGGAGCCGCGCACCTACACCTTCCCCATCCTGCTCACCGTCGGAGAGGGAGGTGGCGACAGCGAAAGCCCCGACGAGATCTGATGACAGCCTCCTGTCAAGGTTGCTGACAGCCTCCTGTCAAACGGCTTGACAGCCTCCTGTCAAGACTGCTGACAGCCCCCTGTCAAACGACCTGACAGCCTCCTGTCAAGGCAGCTGATAGCTTTACCACCGTACGGTGATAGCCCTACGGTGGTATCCCTTCCCCTAGCGAAAGGGAAACAAACCGATTTATAAACCCTATTATACACATAGAACATGAGAACATCATTACATGACATCCACCTACCGGCAAGGCGAATATTCGCCTTGCTGATCAGTGTCGCGACACTGATCGCCACCCTCCCGACAGCGGCCCGCGCGCAAGCGGAACCTCCCGGGGCGCTCGACCTAGCCACCCTGCCGGGCGATACCCAAAAATTCGACTGGTACATCAACCTCGCGTACCTGAACGGCACGTGGGTGTACAAAGTAGGAACAGACCAAACAGCCCCGACCACCACCGGCACCCCCTTCAACGGTACCATCACCGGCACGATGCCCGAGGTAGGCCGGCAGTTCGTCATACACCCCTCCGCCGATCCCGACAGCGACAACCCACCGGCGCTGACGCTGAAAGACGCCGTCATAACCTCAAATTCCAACCAGCTCTTCTGTATCACGGCCGGCGCGGAACTGACCCTCCGGATCGAGGGGGAGAACCGGATCGAGATCACGAGCGGCCTCATCTATAACTTAGGCACGCTCACCCTGACCGTAGCCGACGCGCTGGAGATAAGCCAAGGTATCGCCAACGGATCTCCCATGGGGGGGATAACGAGTACGCTCACGGTCGATGCCCAAGCGCCGCTCAGCATCGGCAGCATCAGAAACAACGAGTCCGCCCGGATGCATCTGGACGGAGAGATACATGTCATCAGTAAAATGGAGTATGCCTCAGCCCTTATAAACAACAATACCTCGCCGGACGCGATCACGTTCGGGGAAAACGCACGGATCCGCCTGCAAGCGAACGGGCTCTGCACCGATGTACGCGGCTATCCTTTTATCGAACTGGATTTCGATACCGCCCCGACCGATGCCCGGACGCTGTCCGTCACCCCGGCAGGCGATACCCAGCCGGCGGCCACCTTCGCGACCGACGGGACCTGCACGAATTACGCCTTCCTCGCCGCGGCCGATACGCGGTATACCGCCTCCCTCGACGGCGAGCGGCTATATGCCGGCAGGCGTCACAGCGGGTTTTCCTATGAAGACGGAGACTACCCCTTCTTCCAGACAGACGGGGCATACTGCCGATACCAAGGCGCCACCACCACCCGCCCCACCCCGCAGCCGCTCAACCTTTCCAAGGACTACGGCTCCGGCAGCACCCGCACCGGCATCGACCTCTTCTTCGACCCCGCGAACGGATGGCACTGCGACGGGAAGATGTTCGACGGGACGGTGACGACGGCAAGCAGTTACTCATCCACCATCACCATCCCCGCCACCATCCATGCCGAGGGCGAGGCTACGCTTACGCTAAACATGGTAAATTTCCAGCCCCCGACGGGCACGGCCCTCACGGTAGCGAGCGGGACGGTGACGCTCCAAAACAACACCCCCTACGCCCTCCTGTCCGGAACCCACGCGCTCCGGGTAGAGACGGGAGCCACCTGCCTCATCCCGCCGCCCGCCGACCTAGATTACACCTTGGCGCTGACAGCCACCGAGCAGGCCATCCACCCCGAAGGCGGCGGAACCGCGAAGGGCCTTGTCCAATTCACATGGCCGGAATCTCCGTCTAACAACATCTACCTCGAACCGGCGGAACCGTCGGAGAATCCGTATGGTCCGACCTTCAGTCTTACAGGCAAGAAGAGCATAGCCACGAACTACCCGCTCTCCTTCCACCTACTGAATAATAAGACAGGCCTGAAACAGGAGGGCTACCGCTCCGACGACCCGGAGCAAACCTACCTCAGCACCTTCCCCGCCGCCCATCCCGACGGGCTGACAAGCTACACGGGATTGCGCGAAGTCCCGCCCACTTGGATCGTGATCGACAAGGAGACGGCCTTCGACGCGAGCATGCAGGACCAATGGCTGCGCATCACCGAGAAAGGTGTCCTTACGGTAGGGAAGATAGGAGAAAATGGAGTATTTCCACAGGTGAATGATCTCGAGCTGCTGGACGGCGGGCAGATCCGGTTCGCCGATGACGGCGTGATAGGACTCGTAGCGGCCAGCTTTACCCACCTCTTCTCCAACCGCAACCAATGGCGGGCTACCACGCTAGCGTCCGATGCAGCCGACAAATTGATCGGCGACGCGGGAACCCCCTGCTACGTGCGTACCGGATATCCCGACGCCACCGATCAGACTTGGCAGCCGACGGATCCCGACAAGCTGTATATGCTCGCCGCGGGTGACCCCGTGCTGATCGCCGGCGAAGGCCCGGAGACAGACACGCTGCGCCTCAATTATAACGGGGCCTACCTCTTCAAGGACAGCCCCGACTCCCCCATCGAGCCTACCAGCCCCGCCGAGCCGCTCAACACGGGCGTGTTCCTCTTCAAGGGCAATCAGGCCTCGTACAATGTGGAGATGCGAAACATATACGTCCTCAGCGACGACGGCAGCCGCTTCGAGCTGCGCGAGACCGTCACCCTGCGGCCCTTCGAGAGCTATGTCGTGGCCAACGCCGCCACCCAAGCCCTGCTGAAGAGCCTCCGCTTGGACGGTATCGTCACGGGTACGGAGCTGGCCGAGATCCCGGCAGACAACAGCTTCCGCGCTTGGGCCGCCGATGGACGTTTGCACCTTAGCGCCGACCATGCCGAGAAAGTCGCCGTATACCACGTCAGCGGGACCTTGAAGTGCTACCTGCCGCTCTTGCGCGGCGAGACGACGATCGCCCTTCCTTCCGGCATCTATCTCGTCCACCAAGGCGGTACAACGATCAAGGTCGTCCTGTAGAGCATACATTATATTATATACACTAAAACAGATACAAATATGAGAACATTCAGATATATCCTATCCTTGCTAGCCGCTACGCTCGCCCTGCTGGCGCAGCCGGCGATGGCGCAAGCCCCGGAGACGAGCACGAAGGCGCAACCTTCCGACCCGGTCTTCCCATACCTCCTCACCATCCAGCAACCCGCCGAGGGAGCGACGCTGGACGTAATGATCATGAACGCCGCCGGCACGTACACCGCCGTATCCTCCGGCCAGACCGTCTACAACGGGACCAAGGTAGACCTCTTCTTCGCCCCGCAGGAAGGCTACCGACTGACGGTAGGCTCCATCACCTACAACGGCAACGCTACGACCGCGGAGACCCTGGCACCGAACGACAAGGGCTACACCGCACAGCGTAGCTTCACGATGCCCGCCCAGCCGGTGACGGTTACCGCCGAGGCCGAGCTTATCCGCTACACGATCGCCTACGATCCGGCCGGCGGCACCCTCCCGCAGGGCAGCCCCACCCAATATACCATAGTATCGGACGATCTCACCCTCCCTACGCCGACACACGCCAATACCTACCTCTCCTTCGAGGGCTGGAAAGATGCCGACGGGAATACGGTAGCGACCGTGGCGAAAGGCTCCACCGGCGATCTCTCCCTCACCGCCCAATGGAAAGAGAGCGAGCTGGCAGAGGCGGTAGGACAGCCGACCGAGACCCAGATCATCACCACCATCATGACCGCCGATGAGATACTGGCCGATCTTGCCGCCACATGGCCCAAGCTCACCTTCACCACCGACAGAGGCGACGTGATAGATAGCCCGATCTCGTGGAAACTGAAAGACGGCGCTACCCTCGACCTCACGCCCGGCAAGAAGAACCCCTTCGAATGGACAGCCACACCGCTGCCTGATGGCGTGAAAGGCAATGGGTACGTGATGAACGGCACCACGCAGGTCTACCTCGAAGCCTCCCCTATCATACCGGAAGACAACGGCGAGATCACGATAACGGACGAGAACAAGTTCCAGCAAGACGGTGGTACCGACAACTACTTCAACGGAGAGATCAACGGAGAGGAGGGCAAGACCATAAACAAACTCACCCTCACCCCTCCCGCCGATACCGATATGACAATAAAGCTCAACGAGGTAACCTCCGCGACCACCCTCATCAACGGGACCGGGACCGGGAAGACCAACCTCACCTTGAGCGGCACGAACAGTCTGGGTGCGGTCACGATCGAGCCCGGCAACGAATTGACGCTCACCCCCGGCGAGAATGCCGGCGACCTTGTCAACACCGCGGTCACCAACAAGGGCCATTTCACGGATCTTACCGCACGAGTGCCCACCGTGACACTCCCCGGCAACATCACCCTCGAACGGGTAGACCCGGCGGCAAGCACCCCGATACCATCCACTGACGGCTACGCGGAGCTTAAGGCCGGCATAACCGCCCCCGAAGGCACCCAAATGAATTTGACGTATCAATGGGAGACTTTCAACGCACAGGCCGGCACATGGTCTACCGCCCCGGACGACTCGCAGCTGCGTAACGCCTCGAATACCTACAGGACGAGAACCGTAGGCCAGTATCGTTGCCTAGTTACCGCCACCGTAACCGGAGACGGCGGCACGACCACGACCACAACGCTCGCCACGCCCCCGGCTGCCGTAACGTCTTACGTTCCTCCCATAACGCCACAGCCCGCTACCTATACCGTAACCCTCCCCTCCTTGGTAGGAGCCTCCACCACCCCGGCAGCCGGAGCGCATACGGTAACCGAAGGCGACGGCTTCTCCTTCACCCTCACCTTGGACGCAGACTATGACCAGTCCGTCCCCGTAGTGACCGTGAACGGAAACGCCCTCACCCCCGACGCAAGCGGCAAGTACACGATCGCCGATATTTCCGCCAACCTGACCGTAGCGATCACCGGTATCGTGAGAAATACCACGACTGGTATCGAGCAAGTGGAAAACGCTACCTTGATCCGTGCCGAGAGCGGAGCCTTGCTGATCCGTACGCCAGTCTCCGTGACAGCGCAGGTGATCGCCCTCACCGGAAACGTAGTCCGCACGGTACGGCTTCCCGCCGGAGACAGTCGTGTAGATGGCTTGGCTAGCGGTATCTATATCGTCCGCCTATCCAATGAGATAACGAAGAAAGTGATAATCCGATAGGCAAGGTTTCACGAGTGAGAGCGGCTGTCATCGCCGCTCTCACAAAAAGAGGTTGTTAGAATGCCCATTGTTAGGTTCTTATAATCGCAGTTATAAGCATCTTACAATGGGCATTCTAGCAACCTTACGATAGATAAGTCCAAGACCAGCTCGAAGCCTTCGGCGCCGCTATAATAAGGATCCGGGACGGGAATAGAATAAAGACAGTCACAAGAATAAACTACCGAAGCATTGTCTAACTGATTCTATTTCGTATATTTGCCATTGAAAACCAGAGACAAAAGAAGGATAAAGATATGACAGCATTAGAACTCAACGCAGAATTATTCCGCCAACTCAGTATCATCGCCGAAGATGAGACCTTGATGCGTAAAGCCGTAGAAGCCATCCGCCGTCTTGCGCAGCAAAAGGAAGCACAGACTGAATATATTAGTAAGGAAGAGGTGCTTGCCGGAATCCGGCAAGGCTTAATCGACGTAAAAGAGTCTCGTAAAAACGGCACATATCAAAAAACATTACAGGAGGTCATAGATGAATTATAGAATCATACCGCAAAAGCACTTTCTGAAAGAGCTGAAGCGATTGGCAAAGAAATATCATTCGCTAAAACAAGACCTTCAAGCGTTACAAAATGAGCTAAGCAGCAACCCTTCCGCAGGAATTGATTTAGGCTGTGGCATCCGTAAGATCCGTATGGCTATAGGCAGTAAAAACAAAGGAAAAAGTCATGGCGCACGAGTCATCACCTATACCTATACCGTTAATGATACCGAAGGGATTATCAACCTCATTTATATTTATGATAAGGAAGAGCGTGAAAGTATTACCGATAACGAAATCAAATGGTTAGTAAAAGAAGTTGAACGATAGCCGTAACAACCTCTTTACTGATCCGGCTTCGCCCCGAACTTAAGACAAATGGTCTTTACAATATTCCAACAACCCGGCGCAAGCATCTTCCAATAGATCCAAGACCAACTCGAAACCTTCGGCACCGCTATAATAAGGATCCGGGACGTGATCGTACAACTTATTCCGGGAGAACTCAGTCATCTGATGTATCTTAGCGACGGATTCCAGATCGGGAGCCATCCGTTTCAAGTCCGTTATATTTTGGTCGTCCATGCCGATTATCAAATCGAAGTCATGGAAGTCCCACTGACGTACCGGACGGGAGATCGAATCCAACGAATATCCCCTACGGGCCGCATGCGCCCGCATCCGTGAATCCGCCCGGTCTCCCTCATGATACCCGGTGATCCCGGCGGAATCGATCTCGATCCGATCTCCCAATCCCGCATCCTTCACCAACTTCTTCATTACCGCCTCCGCTGACGGAGAGCGACATATATTCCCCAAGCACACAAACAACAACCGTACCTTCTCCTCCTTCATCACTAAGCTCCTTTCCATCAATTTTCAATTCTCAATTCTCCATTTTCAATTCTCAAGCCGGGTCTACATCATAATGAACCAGCAACTGCTTAAACGGCACATATCCCTGCATCTCCGTATGAATCCCCTCCAATATCTCACGAAGCGGAGCGATCCCGGCGGATATCTCGATCTTCAAGACGATCTTCTTGATATGAAGCGTCTGTACCCGGGTGATAGGCGGCGTAACCGGCCCCAACACCCGCTCACCTAAACGAGCACGAAGTTTCTCGGCGTATAAAGCAGACATTTCCTGCAAAGCCTCCTCATTCCGACTCCGAAGGATCAAGACGATCAAACGGTAGTAAGGCGGGTAACGGAACATACTACGCTCGCTCAATTGCAAGCTCACCATTTCCTTATAAGCAAAATGCTGCACCATACGGATCAAGGGATGCTCCGGCTGGGTAGTCTGCAAGATCACCGTACCCCGCTTATCCCGTCGTCCGGCACGTCCGCTAACCTGTACCATCAATTGATAAGCCCGCTCGTGCGCCCGGAAGTCTGGGAAATTCATCAGGCTATCGGCGCTCAAGATTCCGACCACGCTGACATTCCCGAAATCCAATCCCTTCGACAACATCTGGGTACCAATCAAGATTTGTGTCTTCCCCTTCTCGAAATCCGAGATGATCCGCTCGTAAGCCGTGCGGGTACGGGCCGTATCGAAATCCAGCCGCTCCACCTTCGCCGCTGGGAATTGCCCAGCGATCTCCTCCTCTACCTTCTCCGTACCGAAGCCTTGCATCTTGAACTCCGTCCCCTTACACTCTGGACATACCTGCGGCAAGCGGTAGGTATAACCGCAATAATGGCAAACCAGCTGATTATGCGCCTTGTGGTAGGTAAGGCTAACGTCGCAATTCACGCAATGAGGCACCCACCCGCACCCCCGACACTCGATCATCGGGGCGAATCCCCGGCGGTTCTGGAACAAGATCGCTTGCTCACCCCGGGATAAAGCCTCCCGCACCTTCTCCACCAACAGGGGGGAGAAAAGGGTATCTTTCATAATCTTCTTGCGCTTTAGCTCCTTCACGTCCACCGTAATAATCTCCGGCATCAAGCAATCACCGTAGCGGGTGGATAGCTCGACCAGACCGTATT
>OLFU01001233.1_pt1 | contig 26158 bp, 19 predicted proteins | sample 1605161 | NCBI WGS metagenome assembly OLFU01 (sample SAMEA3888914, study PRJEB22519) | human gut metagenome | biome: human gut; feature: human-associated habitat; material: faeces | place: Denmark | collected 2011
AAGGTATCGGAACGAGTTTTATTTTCCGATTTCCGAAAATATAAGGGGCTATCGCGATATATCCTTTTGGTATATTTTCCTTATTCTATCACAGTGTCGTATTATTCTTCCATCAGTTTTCAAACCAAGTACTAAAATGTAAAAAAACTTGCAAATCCACCTTCTTTCCGTTAATATATTGACAACAAACAGGGAAAGGAAAGAAGGTATGTTTCAAACAATTATTGGTACAATCAGTTCTTTTATGTACAGCAAGCTGCTGGTCATTCTACTGATTGGTGCGGGAGTCTATTTTACAATCCGCACAAGATTTCCACAGGTAAGATTATTTAAGAATGCTTGTGGATCCGTGATGGAAAAGCCGGAGGATAAAGGGGCAATTTCCTCTTTTCAGGCACTTATGGTTTCAACAGCATCCCGTGTGGGAACGGGAAATATTGTCGGGGTTTCATCGGCGATTTGTATAGGTGGATTTGGTTCTGTATTCTGGATGTGGGTGATTGCGATCATCGGAAGTGCATCTGCACTGATCGAAAGTACATTGGCACAGATTTATAAGAAAAAAGGAAAAGACGGAAGCTGTTATGGAGGACCGGCTTACTATATTGAAGCGGCACTTCATTGTCGCCCGCTGGCAATTGTTTTCTGCGTTGCAATGATTTTAACCTACGCATTTGGATTTAATATGCTGGCATCTTATAATCTGCAGTCTACATTTTCAGTATTTTCTTTTTATGATGCAAAGATGAGTCCCTGGATCATCGGTGGGATTTTGGCAGTGCTGACAGGATGGTGTCTGCTTGGCGGCGGATCACGTATCGTAAAAGTAACTTCAATGGTTGTGCCGGTAATGGGGATTGCGTATATCGGAATTTCACTTCTGGTAGTAATTATCAATATTCAGAACGTGCCGGCAATGTTCGTGCGCATTTTTGAAGAAGCATTTGATTTCAAAGCAATTTTCGGAGCATTTTCCGGTTCAGCCATGATGCAGGGAATCCGCCGGGGACTCTATTCCAATGAGGCAGGTATCGGTTCCGCTCCGAATGCATCAGCTTCAGCAAATGTCAGCCATCCGGTAAAACAGGGGCTGGTACAGATGTTATCCGTATTTATTGATACTTTGTTGCTTTGTACAGCAACAGCAATGATGTGTATGTCATCCGGGATCGATCCGGCAAAAGAATTGCAGGGAGCACCATGGGTACAGGCATCTCTTCAGGAATCACTTGGTTCTTTCGGGCCGATCTTCATTACAGTTGCAATGGTATTTTTTGCATTTACAACTCTGCTCGGAAACTGTTTCTATTGTGACAATCTTTTAATCTACATTCACAAAAAACAGCCGGAAAAAGCTTTTATGAAAGGCTTCAGACTGGTATCGGCACTTGCAATCTTTCTGGGCGCTGGAATGGAGATGTCTCTTTTGTGGGATCTTTCCGATGTACTGATGGGGGTTATGGCGCTCATTAACATTCCGGTTATCCTGATTTTATCAGGGATTGCATTTAAAGCGATCCAAGATTATGAAGTGCAGTTGAAGCAAGGAAGCAACCCGGTTTTTAAAAGTGCAGACATCGGTCTTAGACAAAAAACAGATTTCTGGAGATAAAACAGGATAATGGGGGAGACTGTCCGAACCATCGGATAATCTCCCCAAATTCCTACATCCTCTTTTTTATAACTAAGACTTTCTGTGTTTTAATGGATAGCTTTTTACTTTTTGTTACTGTGGTATTTTTTATAGAAATAAATATAGGATATTCCACCTGGAATACTGATCCAGATAAGCATTGTTACAACAGACACAATCTCAAAATCAGAAATTGTTAATGCACAGGCTATATACAGCAATACCATCGGAAATGAAATAAATCCTAAAATTCTATGTGCAATCTTCCAGGTATCTTCATCACGCACAGTCCATGGCAAACGAAGGCCGGTATGTCTGTTATATGGCAACTTCGGCGATACAATACCTATAAAAACCATTATGCAAGACAATAATACCATAGCAAATAGTTTCTCTCCATTTTCCGAAAAAGTAATGACATCAACTGCACTCAGAAAAGCAAAAACAATACCAATGATTAAAATGCTAATATTGCAAAGTGTGGTAACACGGAAAATACCAAGCCTTAAATCGTCAGTTGTTAGACTTGTAAACAAGGCCAAATTACGATACAGTACGATACCTGCAATCAGCATACATATTCCTGCCATTAGAATTGATACGACTTCATTTTTCACACTCATTGTAATCATCATAGATAAAAATGAAACAAACAGAATCAGACCTCTTTTCTGGTTTGCCTGATACAACAACTTTTCTTTTTGCTTTTTTCTTGCCAGCTGTTCATTTAGTTCCGCCAATTCTTCCGCCAAATTTCCATTACTATGGATACTCTCCTCAATTCCAAGCAATTGACTAACCGATACATCAAGCAAATTTGCCATTTCAATCAAAACATCTGCATCCGGAATAGATAATCCCTTTTCCCATTTTGAAACTGTCTGCCGAACAACATTTAACTTTACTGCCATTTCTTCCTGACTCATTCCCCTTGTTTTTCGGAAATGCTTTATATTCTCATTAATCATAATTTCATATCCCTTCTATTCGATATGTACATGTACATTATAAATTATACGAATATGCTGTTTCCGATACAAGCAATGGAAATTAACATTGGCTATTTTTTCTTTACACTTAAAAGTTAATTTGTGAATACCCGATAATTCTCTTCCTTATCGTAATCCTTGTGGATTCCATCATCCTCATACATCGTATAACTGCTGTTTTTATATCCGATAAGCTGCAGATGTTCGGTATCAATATCTTTCACACACTCTGCCACTTCTGCAACCGGGATGCATTTACCACTTCGAATGAAGAGCGGTACTTCATTTAGTGCCACATCTACATAATGAATACCCTTTGCGAGAACCTCTTCAGAAATGCTTCCGTCCGGCAGGAACTTGATAAATTTCATTTCTTCCGGCAGATAAACATAACGGCCTCTTGCGTTCTGCTCGTAGACCGGAGCGATCATGATCTCGTTTCCAAGCATCAGCTGATCCTCTATCCTGATTGCTCTCTTGTCATCCGGATAAACAAACCCAAGTGGTTTGAAATACATGTCATCATTCAGCACAGCTTTCATGTACTCACTGTACAGATACGGCACAAGACGATATCTTGTATTAATGACAGCGCGGAAATCCTCGATTTTTTCAAATTGATAACATTCCTGCTCTCTTGTTCCCGTTGCTGAATGATTACGCATCAGTGGTGTGAATACACCAAGTGCAAGAAAACGAAGCAACAGTTCTCTTGTCGTATCACTGCCAAATCCTCCAAGGTCAGCACCTGTATACAGGAAACCGCACATATTCAGAGACGGCAGCATCTTCAGGTTAAGAAGGATATGCGACCACCAGGATTTATTATCGCCTGTCCAGATTCCGCCATAACGGTGCATTCCGATATAAGAAGATCTGGAAAACATCAGAAAACGTTTTTCCGGGTCAATGCGTTCAAAAGCTTCTCCTGCTGCTCTTGTCATATTGTAGCCAAAAAGATTATGTACTTTGTCATGACGGATCTTTTTGCCATCGACATTGTGATAAAATCTTTTGTAATCTTCCGGATTATTTGCAATACTGAGCATCTTGTCCTGCATTTCCCAGGGATGGGTCTTGCCTTCGGTATCCTTTGCAAACTCTCCGGCAAGTTCTCTTGCCTCTGCAAGGCCTTCGGAAGAATAAAAGATCGCAGGCTCATTCATATCATTCCAGAAACCTTCTATTCCCTGTTCAATCAGAAAACGATATTTGTCCCCGAACCATTTTCTGGCTTCCGGATTCAGCATATCCGGAAAATGGGTATCTCCCGGCCATACAGCTGCAACAAAATCACTTCCGTCTTCTCTCTTGCAGAAATAGTTGTTTTTGACACCTTCCTCGTAAATCTCATATCCCGGCTCAACCTTGACACCGGCATCAATGATCGGAATCAGGCGAATATCCTGGTCGTCCATTTCCTGCACAAATTCTGGAAAATCCGAGAAATTTTCTTCATTCACTGTGAAATCTTTGAATGACTGCATGTAATCAATATCCATGTAAATCATGTCGATTGGGATATGATTCTCCCGATATCCTTTTGCAACAGTACGGAAATCTTCTTTCGTCGTATACCCCCAGCGGCTCTGTCCGAAACCAAAAGCAAACTTCGGCGGGATATAGCTGCGTCCGATTACGTGGCGGAACTGTTTTACGATATCATAAGCATTCTCACCTTCAAGCACATAGATATCCAGATCGGCATTTTCGCAGGATACCCTGAGTGTATCCTCTCTGTCATATCCGATATCAAAGGTCAGTTTCGACGGATAGTCAAAAAACAATCCAAATGTAGTCTTTCCACTCACGATGATAAAGTTGTGTGCTCCGTACAAAGAACGCTTGTCCTCTGTATGTACCGGATCATCTGTGCAATTACTAATATAACAATACCCTCTCTTGTTGATTCCACGATTGGCTTCACCCAGACCATAGACAATGTCATCTTCATCCATGATATAAGTAAAAACAAATCCTTCCTCCTGACTGACTTCTCCATATGGGAGAACGCCCTCAGTTGTTTCAATTTTTTCAGTCAGTGCCTCCGTATTAAACGGAGTTCCATATCTATATTTTCTAATCATTTCTCTGTCACCTGATGTTTATAATATAATACGAATGCTTCATATGGGTTCAGAATAATTTTTCCGTCGAATTCTTTTCTTCCAAGGTTTGTGATCAGACACTCTGCGCCTTTGAATTCTTCCGGCACTTCTACTTCTGCATTCTTGTCACTGAAGTTGCAGACAGTCAGAAGTTTTTCCTGATCCTGTTTTCTTGTGTAAGCAAAAATTTGATCATCTTCACGATAAAGCGGTTCAAATTCGCCATAAACAATAATGTCTTTCTCTTTACGCAATCGGATCAGTTTCTGATAGTAGTGGAAAACAGAATCCGGATCTTCAAGCTGCTGTGCTGCATTGATCTTCTTGTAGTTCGGATTCACTTTGATCCACGGCTCGCCCTCTGTGAATCCAGCCTGTTTACTGTCGTCCCACTGCATCGGAGTTCTCGCATTGTCACGGCTTCTCAGCATCAGACATTTCATCATGTGTTCCGGAGTCATAAGACCTGATTCCGTAAACTCTTCAAAGTAATTAATACTTTCAATATCACGGTAATCTTCCAGTTTGTCAAAATAAACATTTGTCATACCAAGCTCTTCCCCCTGGTATACATATGGCGTTCCCTGCATCATGTGAATACAGGTAGCCAGCATTTTTGCGGATGTTTCTCTATATACCGGATTGTCATTTCCAAAACGGCTGACGCTTCTCGGTTGATCATGATTACCTAAAAACAAACTGTTCCATGCTTTACCCTGGAGTTTCTCCTGCCATTTGATCATGATGTTTTTAAACTCTTTAAAATCATATTTTTGAGTTGTCCACTTTCCATAATCTCCGCATCCACTCTCCACATGCTCAAATTGGAATACCATATTCAGTTCATTTCTGTCTTCACCCGCATATTTCTGTGCTTCTTCAATTGTAACTCCAGCTGTTTCACCAACTGTCATGATATCATATTTTGAAAGGACTTCATGATTCATTTCCTGAAGAAATTCATGAACTCTTGGACCATGTACGCTATATGGTCCAAAATCGCCATAAAGTCCGTTATTCATTTCTCCATCCGGAAATCTCTGATCTTTGGAAATCATACTGATAACATCCATACGGAAACCATCAATTCCTTTTTCACACCAGAATTTCATCATATCGTAAACTTCCTGGCGTACTTTTTCATTTTCCCAATTGAGATCCGGCTGTTTTTTTGAAAACAGATGCAGGTAATACATCTGTGTCTGCGGATCATATTCCCATGCAGAACCGCCGAATGCTCCGCCCCAGTTATTAGGTTCTTTTCCGTTTACCGGGTCTTTCCAGATATAATAATCACGATATGGATTATCTTTTGACTTGCGGCTTTCAATAAACCAGTTATGTTCATCCGATGTATGATTGACTACAAGATCCATCAGAATCCTGATGGATCTTTTGTGTGCTTCACACAACAATTCCTCATAATCCTCCATAGTTCCATATTCTTCATAAATTCTACGGTAATCAGAAATATCATAACCATTATCGTCCTGAGGTGATTCCAGCATCGGAGAAATCCATAACACATTTACCCCAAGTTCTTTAAGGTAATCGAGTTTCTGTATGATTCCTCTGATATCTCCCACGCCATCACCGTTACTGTCTTTAAAACTCTTAGGATATATCTGATATACTACACTTTCTTTCCACCATTTTTTCTCCATGCCAAGTCTCCTCATTTCTAATTATTTGACCGCTCCTGCAACCACACCATTCATTATACTCACCTCATCCTTGCAGTATCAAGAGGTTTCTCGTGAAACTACAAAAGGTAACAAAGTTTATTTCCTGCTTTTATACAGTTTATACAAAGAAAAACAGGTCATTGCACCTGCTCGCCTATATATGCAAAAAAAAAGGATCCTGTCATTCTTTGACAGAATCCCTCTTTACCAGATAGACTGGGTTTTTTATATTTAATTCGTTCAGCGTCTCTCCCCGAATCAATTTCATCAGACGTTCCAACGCCACATGTGCTTTTTGTGGAATATCCTGATGAACTGTTGTCAGTTTCGGTCGAATCATGCTCGCGTAAACACTGTCATCATATCCCGTAACAGAAATCTGCTCCGGAACCATGATTCCTTCGTCAAAAAAGAAATTTATTGCTTCTATCGCATTATAATCTGAAGAAAAGGCCAGCGCTTTTACTTCAAGAAAGCGTGGAAGAAGTTCTCTATATTTCCTGAGACGAAGATTTCTTTTACCCGGAATAACTATATATCTGGAACGACTGCAGAATCCCCCTTGTTTTTCCATCGCCTGTTTAAATCCCATCCACCGATAGTAATCGCTGTCCTGCTCTGTTTCTGCAACAAACAATGCTTTCTTATATCCACAGGAATACAGGTATTCTCCGATCTGATACCCGCCTGAATAATCATCTATACCAACATTCTGGAATGTATAAGTCCCCTTCGGATAAGCATCGATCAAAATCATTTTTTTGTTTAATCTGTGCGAAAGCTTATGATACTGCTCTTCATTGTATCCCAGGATAATCAATCCCTCTACATTCCATTTTGAGGCAATATCCACTACATTCTGAATACTTTCACCGCCAATAAGCATAACATAATATCCATTTTCTTCCATTTCCATCTGAATCGTTCCGATCAGTTCTCCCACGAATGGATCCTGAAGTGACTGCATACCATGAGCGTAAGTAAATCCGAGTACTACGCCTATAATTCTGGAACCATGACCGGAAAGCATCATGGAACCCATATTCGGAACATAGTTCTGTTCTTTAAGAATAGCCGTGATTTTATCGATCGTTTTCTGGGAAACTCTTTTCGTATTGCCATTTATAACATTGGATACCGTGGTGCGGCTGACGCCTGCCATATCTGCAATATCCTGAAGCCGAATCATAAAACCTTCCTCCTGTGTTCTTATTTCCTTACAATACTGTTTCCTGCTTATTTGTACTCAGATACTTTCGTTTCTGCAAAAGTCATTTTCGCTTATATCAAATTTATAATATCATAGGCAGTTAGGTTTGTCACATAAAGGTTTGCAATTTCAAACTGCAAGACCGCTGTAATTGCGACTGATAAAATTAACCATTGTCTCCATGAATATATTAGAGATATAATATAAATACTGGTATTTGATTTTTCTGAATACTAAGTATCTAAAAATGGGGAATGATAAATGAACAAACAAGAGAAACAGATTTTCACATCAGACAATTTGAAAGAAACAGCCATCATGACGATAGCAGTGGGGATTATCGCCGCGGCCGTATATTTCTTTTTGATTCCGAGTATGACCTCGATCAGCAGTATATCCGCGCTGGCAATTGTTATGTCGCATTATATACCGTTGCATGTATCAACGATCACAATGATATTGAACGTTGTCCTACTGCTGATAGGCTTTGTGACATGCGGAAAGGAGTTCGGAGCAAAGACGGTTTACACCAGCATCCTGCTGCCGTTGTATCTTGCAGTATTTGAGCACATATTTCCGGATTTTACCTCGCTGACAAACAGCAGTGAACTGGATGTAATATGCTATATCCTGGTCGTAAGTATCGGGCTCAGTATTTTATTTAACATGAACGCATCTTCTGGCGGACTGGATATCGTAGCGAAGATCATGAATAAATATCTGCACATAGAATTAGGAAAAGCAATGTCCATCTCTGGCATGTGTGTGGCACTTTCTTCCGCTCTGATTTATGACAAGAAAGCTGTCGTTTTAAGTGTGCTTGGAACTTATTTTAATGGTATTGTGCTGGATCATTTTATCTTTGGCCAGAATCTGAAACGGCGTGTATGTATTATTACAAAATACGAAGAAGAAGTCCGTCAGTTTATCTTGCATGAGCTGCATAGCGGAGCAACATTCTACGAGGCGACAGGCGCATATAATATGCAGAAACACAGAGAGATCATTACGATCGTGGACAAAAGTGAATATCAGAAACTGATGAATTATATTATCAAGAAGGATCCAGAAGCATTCGTGACAGTGTATACAGTGTCTGATATGAGATACCGTCCAAAGGTAAGATCCTTTTAGGCGGGAAGAAGCTCTACAGAACACTTTACGCAGCTGCTTGAATATCTGAACAGAAAAGAGTCGCAGCCTGTTCCATCAGGGAATAACTGTGACTCTTTTTATTTTGTCTTCCATTTTTGTGGCATTACTTCACAATATCCAGCTGCCCGACAATTCCGATATATCCATCTGTTTTTATTGATGACCATAATGTGTGCAGTTTCAGATCACACATCTGCCTTTCACCTCTTACTTTTAACATTACTTTCATTGAAACTTCTTTGTTTTTACTTGATACTGAATCCAGCGAATCTTTTACGCGCTGAATATCCTCTTCGCTTATATCATATGCTCCATATAAATCAAATTCCAGATTATCTCTCTGATATTCTTTCTGCGATTCTCCGTCTGTTAAAACCAGCTTTCCTGAAATCGCATTATACTCTATTGAAATCTTACCGCTATTTTCCTTAAAGAACTTTATCTTTTCCTGCATAATCTCAATAACACGCTGGGAATAATCCTTGCGTGGCAATGCATTTTGCCTCAGTATTTCTTCTGAGATCTTCTGCGCTTCATAATACTCTCTGTTGTCATCCTTTTCTTTCTTAAATGTTCTGGACAACTGAGGACTGATCTCTTTCAGGCATTCCAGAAGAAGCGGATTAAACTGTCCGCACTGACCTTCCTGGATCATCTGGATTGCCGTATCATGATCATATGCATTCTTATAGCACCGTACACTTGTAAGCGCATCATACACATCAGCAATTGACACGATCTGCGCAGAGATTGGTATTTCTTCCCCTTTTAGTCCATCCGGATATCCTCTTCCGTCCCATCGTTCATGGTGCCACCGGCAGATTTCCCATGCAGTGCGTACCAGTGGCTTGTCCTGTGGAAAATCCATATTCCGGATCATAGACGCTCCAATCTCACTGTGGCTTTTCATGATCTTGAATTCTTCATCTGTCAGTCTGCCTGGTTTATTGAGGATTTCTTCCGGAATGCTGACCTTTCCAATGTCATGAAGGGAAGATGCTGTTATAATCAGAGCAATATCCGCTTCTGTCAGATGATACGCATCTGTTTTCCTGATCAATTCTCTCAACAGCATCTCCGTTGCGATACGGATGTGTAATATATGTTCGCTGCTTTCACTGTTATGAGAACCTAATACATTGCTCAGGATTCCAATCATAATCGTGTTGTTTTCTTCTTTCTCATAGACCTGATCTACAACCACATTGATCAGTCGTTTCTGGTTTGCATAAAGTCCCAATGTATTCTGGACTCTTTTCTTTACGATAACTGCATCAAACGGTCGGCTGATATAGTCTGTGATCCCCAGATCATACGCTTTTCGCATAATTTCGACTGATTCTTCTGATGAAATCATGACAACCGGGACTTCATCAATCCACTGGAACTCCCTCATATGTTCCAACACCTGGAATCCATTCATCTGCGGCATATTGATATCCAGAAGCATCAGGTCGATCTCTGGATGCACTTCCAGAATCTGGATTGCCTGAGTTCCATTTTCAGCTTCCAGATAATCATAACTGCTGCCAAGAATCTCCTTTAATATATCTCTGTTAAGTTCTGAATCATCTACAATAAGTAGTTTTTGTTTCTCACTCATCCTTTATCCTCACGATTTTTATTTTTCCTGCTAATTCAGCAATAATCTTCACTAATAGTTTCATATCGATCGGTTTTGAGACATGCTCATTCATTCCCGCTTCTTTTGACTTTATCCGGTCCTCAACAAAGGCGTTCGCAGTCATTGCGATGATCGGAATTTTCTTTGCATCACTTCTGTCCATTGAACGGATTATCTTTGTTGCCTCATATCCGTTCATAACCGGCATCATGACATCCATGAGGATTGCGTCGAATTCACTGGAAGCACTTTTCTCAAAAGCTTCCACTGCCTCCTGACCGTTCCATGCCTTTACCACAGAAGCTCCTTCGCTTTGAATGACGAATTCTGCAATCTCCATGTTCAGTTCATTGTCTTCTACGAGCAGAATGTTTAATCCTCTGATGGAAGCCGTTACTTCCTCCTGCTTCTCTTCGTCTCTTGCTACATCTTCATTTATTTTAAATGGAATTGTGATCACAAAAGTAGTACCTACGCCCTGCTCACTTATAAAGGTGATTGTTCCACCCATTTTTTCCACAAGACTCTTTGTGATCGGCATTCCCAGACCGGTACCGCCAAACTTGGATGCTCCGCCTTTCTGCTCCTGCGCAAATGGCTCAAACAGATGTTTTTGGAATTCCTCACTCATACCAATTCCCGTATCCTGGCACTTAAACTCCAAAGTTACAATTTTGTCCTGTTCAGAAGAAATCTCCCTGCTGCTCAAATAAATCTTTCCATAATCTTTATTGTACTTTACGGCATTACTCAGGATATTCATCAGAAGACGCTTTAGATGGATTGGGCTGCCTATAAGATCTTTATGAATGATCTCTGGTGTTTTGTGTTCCACCTTGATTTCTCTTTCATCAGCCATCTTTCCGACTACATCTATCACTTCATTTATTATTTGATAGATATTAAACGGTTTCTCTTCCAGATAAATTTCTCCTGACTCCAGTTTGCTCATATCAAGAACTTCATTAACCAGTTCCTGGAGAATATTGGAAGCCTCACGGATTTTCCCTCTGCATTCAGTCTGTCTCGACAGATCATCACGATAATAATCGCCCACATCAAGCATTCCGCAAATTCCATTGATCGGTGTCCGGATATCATGGCTCATCCTTTGCAGGAATTCTGTCTTCGCCCGGTTCGCCGCATCAGCCTTTTCCGCTGCTTCCAGAAGGCTCTTTTGATACTTCTGTTCTTTTTCCCTTTCTATTTTGAGAATATTTTTCTGTAATTTTCTGTAAATCATCCAGATTAGTGCTACAACAATCAGATAAATGAACAGGCACATGATCACATTTTGCAGAAGTGTCTGAAATATGATCGAATCCGGAACGTAAGCATAGATGTAATGGTCTCTCTGCTTCAGCATAACACCGTGACACCGGACTCCATTGATCGTTAAGTCCATCATGTGCCTACTGTCTGCATGATTTTTTAGCTTTTGGATTACTTCATAATCGGTTGTGCTTTGTCCAATCAGCCCGGTATTGTTTGAAGCAATGATCACGCCTTCATCTGCTACGATAATTGTCCCATCCCGGTCCTTCCGATAGCCATTCAACAAACTCTGTATCGTAAGCGTATAATTCGTTGCATACTCTGCAGAAGTATAATAATAAGTCACTACAACTCCCGGTGCATCCTTTCTTGTGCAGGCAGCCATATCAATATAAGCCCCGTCATTATGATTGATTCTCTTGGCATACACTTTTTCATCGTAAATTGCTGTATCCAGTACGATTTCTTTCTCTGCACATTCTTTTATTTCCGGCAATAAACTTTCGTTCGTACTGTATTCACATACTATAGTTCCATCTGTATCCAGAACCACGATTCCCGTCAGCCATAACTGCTCTGCACTTTCTTTCAACAACTGATTATCCAATGTTTTTTCATTTTCTATTTCTGCGGCTATATTTTTGCTAACCTGCCGGGTTCCCTCAATGGCACGAAGCAGACTTTTGGATTCTGATGATTCATTATAATGTGTATATGTGGAACATTGTACTTTTACATAATTTACCGTGTCTAAAAGATCAGCCTCTTTCTTTTCTTTGTCTGCATTGCTGAAAAAACATACAGACAGCACGACAAGACATATCCCAACAGCTATACTGATGATCCAGAATTTTTTTTCTGTTGGGACAGATTTTTTATTCTTCTTCAAGCTGGTCCACCTCCAGATATTTTTCTGGGTCATCAAGATATTTTCCTATGATTTTTTCAGAAGTTCCGTCCTCTCTCATTTCATCCAGAGTCTGCTCCAGTTTCTCCGGCAGATCCCGAGTTTCATTTTTTGAGAAAGCGACTCCGATTCCAACTGTCATAAGTGGTTCATCCAGAATTCGGAATTTCGCATCATAATCTTTCATATACTGTATAACCGATTCCTCATGTGCACCTATTGCATCTGCATATCCCTCCTTTCCAAGGAATGTATAGATCAGTTCCCTGTGTTCCAGGCTGATCAGATTACCAAGCTTTGGAATCCTGCTGTCTGTTCTTTTCAGAAAAATTCCTTCCGGTTTTGTTGTAGATTGTACGGCAAGTGTCTTTCCTTCCAGATCACTCAGGGTATAGATATCACTGTTCTCATTGACTGCAACCACCTGGTTACTGACCATATACGGACCGGCCCATTTATAATCATCCAATCGTCCTTTCATGGAGAAGCAGCCCATAATACAATCAATATCACCGTTCTCTACCAGCTCTTGCTTCTTCTCCCAGTCAATATTGACAATTTCCACGTCATAACCCATTCGTCCGAACGCTTCCGTTGCCAGTTCAACATCGATTCCTGTTGGTACACCATCTTCATTCAGATAATTATATGGGGGATAACTGTCGCTTCCAAGCTTTATAACCTAGCGTTCCGCTGTGTCAGATACTTGATCTGTTTTTCCACATCCAGAAAGCCCTGTTATCAGACATGTCAGCATAAGACATGCACTTATCACTTTCTTTATTGTCATATACTTTTTTCCTTTTGAAATCAAAAATGTGGTAACTGTTCAGAACCAACCTCCAAAATGCTACGCATTTTACACCTGTTTTATGAAATTTTGCTTGGCTCTGAACAGTTGCAAAATATGATTCTATTATATCTTGATATTATTCTATACACAAGAAAAACCTGTTACTGTTCACACGATGTGCGACCAACAACGCATATTGCGCAACCATATTGACATTCCTTTCACAGGGTGTCATAATACTTGCGGAGATAGTATTTGGAATACTACAAAACTATACTCTGACTGAATCACAACAATTTCATATTGAACAGTTACCCCGCCGGAAATGGCGGAAAGCGAGCTTATATTTATTTAAGACATAAAATAAGACTCAGGGAATACGAAGAATAGCAAAAGCATTTGCAGGGACCAGTATGCCTTGACGAATGCTTTTTTTGTAAGGAGACCAATAAGAAATGACAGTTGAGATGTTAAAAGGAAAGATTCATCGTGCTACAGTAGTACAGGCCGAACTTGACTATGTTGGAAGTATTACTGTTGATGAAGACCTGCTGGAAGCGGCAGGAATTATGGAATATGAGAAAGTTCAGATCGTGGACGTAAATAACGGAAGCCGATTTGAAACTTATACGATCTGCGGCAAGCGCGGAAGCGGAATGATCTGCTTAAATGGTGCTGCGGCAAGATGCGTAAGTACTGGTGACAAGATTATTATCATGTGTTATGCACATTATGATTCTGAAGAAGCCAAAGAACATAAACCACAAGTTGTTTTTGTAGATGAGGAGAATAAGATCAGCCGTGTTACAAACTATGAGAAACACGGATTACTGAAAGATATGGCATAACTGCAAAAGTGATTGTAACCTATAAATGAAAATGAAATTTGTTGAATTCAGAACAAGAGGCTATCTCCTAATTTAGTTTTAAAAGGAGAACACCATGCAGGTAACAAAAACAGTAAAGGAAACAAGAGATTTAATTAAAAACTGGAAAAGAGAAGGAAAAACAATCGGTCTTGTACCGACAATGGGATTCCTGCACGAAGGACACGCAAGTCTGATCAAGAGATGTCGCGAAGAAAATGACATCGTTGTTGTATCTGATTTTGTAAACCCGACACAGTTTGGACCGACAGAAGATCTGGAAGCATATCCGAGAGATTTCAAACGTGACAGCGAACTCTGCGAGAGCCTTGGAGCTGATGTCATCTTTCATCCGGAACCGGAGGATATGTACCATGATCCACATGCCTTTGTAAGTATTGATACTTTATCAGATACACTGTGCGGTAAGACAAGACCAATCCATTTTAAAGGTGTATGCACCGTTGTTTCTAAGTTATTTAACATTGTAACACCGGACAGGGCATATTTCGGTCAGAAAGATGCACAACAGCTGGCAATCATCCGCAAAATGGTACAGGATCTGAATTTTGATATCCAGATCGTAGGATGCCCTATCATCCGTGAGGAAGACGGACTTGCGAAATCATCCAGAAATACATATTTAAGTGAAGAAGAAAGAAAAGCCGCACTTTGTCTTTCAAGAGCTGTAAAAGCCGGTCAGAATATGATCTGCAAGGGAAGCAAAGCTGAAGAAGTATTAACAAAGATGCGCGAGATTATCGAAGCTGAACCTCTGGCAAAGATTGATTATGTATCTATGGTAGATGCACTGGATATGCAACCGGTAGAAATCGTAGAAAAAGACGTTCTGGTCGCCATGGCAGTTTACATCGGAAAAACCAGACTGATCGACAACTTTAGCTACGAGGTATAACATATGGAAAATGTGATGAAAAAAGTAGGAAAAGCCAGTTCTTTTCTTACAAAATATATTGGAATTATTATCATCTGCTTCTCTATGATCGCATTTTTCTGGCGCGATGGATTCGCGTGGACAACCAATTATACATCCATCTTTTTAGGTGTTGCCATGTTTGGCATGGGACTTACAATCAAGATGGACGATTTTAAGAGAGTTTTTTCAAGACCAAAAGAAATCGTGATCGGATTTGTTGCACAATATACGATCATGCCTGTTGTGGCATGGGGATTATGCCAGCTGATGCATCTTCCGACAGATCTTGCACTCGGCGTTATTCTGGTCGGATGTTGTCCTGGGGGAACAGCAAGTAATGTGATCACATATATTGCCGGAGGTGATGTGGCACTCTCTGTTGGAATGACGATCACTTCCACGCTTGCGGCCCCACTGATGACACCGTTATTAGTGTATCTGCTTGCCGGTGCCTGGGTAGAAGTATCTTTCCTTGCAATGGTAATTTCTGTTGTAAAGGTTGTACTGATTCCGGTCCTTCTTGGTATTTTGATCAACTGGATCTTTGGAAAGCAGATTCAGAAAATATCAGAAGTACTTCCACTGATTTCTGTTGTATCCATCGTAATGATCATCAGTGGAATCGTATCTGTCAATGCAGAAAAAATCTTAAGCTGTGGTCTGATCGTACTTGGAGTTGTGGCACTTCACAATCTCTGCGGAATGGGCATCGGGCTTGGCGCAGCAAAACTTTTACATATCGAATATGATAAAGCTACTGCGATTGCAATTGAAGTCGGAATGCAGAACAGCGGCCTTGCGATTTCTCTTGCAACAGCTAATTTTGCAGCTAATCCACTGGCAACGCTTCCGGGAGCGATCTTCAGTGTATGGCATAATATATCAGGCTCTTTATTCGCCGGGATCCGCCGTGGCGGAACTGGTACGAAAGAAGCTTGCCTGGAAGTAACTGAATAGATAAAAGAAAAGCAAACGAGGATAGGAAACTACTTTCTCCATCCCCGTTTGCTTTTCTTTACTTTCCTAATACTACTGCTATTTTAATCTCTTTCTCTGTTTCACTAAGATCAAATGTTCCTCCATCCGCTACTGTAACATGTACTTCATACAAGGTATCTTCCGACAACTTCTCTGGTGTCTTTCCATCTTCTGTCTGAATCTTCCACAGATCTTCCGGAACCTCTGTCAGCTTACCGTCTTTTCCATAAGCATACAGCTTAAAGTCATCCGTTTTGCCTGCAAGCCCCTTCATTCGTATCGCCACAGTCGTACTTGGATGTACATTTTCTACTGTTATCTTATTCAGCCATCCTGCGACATTGCCCTTACCTCCGTCTTCCGTAAATTCTTCCTGCGTTAATATATTTCGCATTGCCTTGTCCAAATCTACTTTTCGGTAAGGCATTTCCGGAAGATATACGAACCGATCCTGCAGTCTGAGAAGTTCAAGATATCCGGTTGGACAGTACAATGCATTTCCACTGTTTCCCGCATACATACCGATTGCCATATTGTTATATCCCGGTTTGTCTGACACGTCCATTGAAAATGCAGTCTCACCGGTCTCAAAATCGATCATGATAAACTGCCACATGCCACTGTCCAGGTCCTGAACATAACCGTAAATGTATCCTGTTGCGGTTGAAAGCTTCATCATCGATGTATCCCGGATATCATCTCTGCACCAGATACTCTTCATTTCATATCCGTCATCTGTCTTGATCGTATCAACACGCTCAACTCCCGGCATGACCATTTTATTTCCTTTCTGCAGCCAGTTTACATCATAGATATTTTCATATGTCTGTACAGATGAATCGTTATCTGCGTCCGCAAGCTTCGCACTTCCTGCTCCAAACCAGTTACATACGATTGTGCTGACTGTACCTTCACTGTTATCATATACGATTGCTGAATTTTCTACGGATACCTGCATTTCTTCCGGCAGTTCATCAATAACAGGCGTGCTTGCAACCTTTTCACCGGTCTTCATATCTAATGCCAGCAGATTCACCGGATTCTGATTATCTGTAAACATGACCAGATTGCTAGTTAGTGACGGCGAACATCCACTTCCCCACGCCAGACCTCCTCCGGTCGTTTCATCACCTTCTTTGCTGTCTTTTGCCCCTGCACTTTCATACGGAGTACACCATTCTACCTGTACACCGTTATCTGCTTTCAGTAGATAGCAGTTCTGATTTGTTAAGATGACTGCACCCTCTTTCGAAGAAGCTATTCCATTTTCTGCCCCTTCTCCAGGAGTTAATTCATATACAAAAGTAGACGCTGTCAGATCAATCTCTTCTCCATTCAGAATTGCGTTGATCGCGTCTCTGGAAATGTATCCCATCGCACCTTGCTGCTGACGTTCCGGATAGATTCTGAATCCGCCGGTTGCAAACCAGAGATTCCCCTCATAGTCAAATACTACGGATAATAAATTCTGATCCAATGTCTTTCCGGTAATTGCCTCTGCCGCTGCTTTAATATCAATATCCAGCACTTTTTCAAATTCCGGCAGCACATTTCCTTCCTCGTCTGTTGCTTTCAACATAAGTACATGATTGTTGCTTGTCGGACACACCAGACGATTATTTTCATCAACAAAGGAATAGGAACTTTGTATCACATATCCTCCACCGTCATGCTGTTTTGGTGAGAAATATCCTATCGTCTGTGTTTCTTCTGCATTGATATCACGAATTGCAAGTCCTCCCAGCAACGGAACAACTGAATGTCCATAATTGTCAAAAAATACCGCCGGAGATGCATTCGGATTCACCTTTTCATAAGAAACATTAATTTCTGGGTAAATACCAACAGGCAATACCTCATCTGTTGAATCTGAATTATAACAATCATGGTGGATATTCGCATCATTTTTTGCCATATAAGGATTCTCATCGATTGCCTTTTGGGTAAGCGGTTTTATTGTTACTCCTGAGCTCACGCTTTCTGTTTTTGTCTGTTCCTGTTTCACCTCATCTGTCTTTGGTTCATTCGCTGAACAGCCTGATGTCATTGCAACTGCTGATATAATAAATGCTAAAAGAATTGCTCGCTTTTTCATATTATTCGTCCTCCTTTTTCTCGTAATCTGTAACTGTTCAGAGCCAAGCAGAATTTCATAAAACAGGTGTAAAATGCTTGCATTTTTAAGACTGTTTTTGAAATTTTATTTGGCGGATACGCCACACCGACGAAATGCGTAGCATTTTGAAGGTTGGCTCTGAACAGTTATGTTTTTATTATAAAAAAACATCTCTTATTTTCAATTCTTTTGGCACGAATCATGCTAAAATGGCACGAATTGTAAAAGACACCATCTCCTGACTGAATTACTTTCAGCCAGAGATGGTGCCTTTGTTATCCACATTCTTCTGTTAAATGAAATCTTTTTTCCACATTTATTCCATGTTTTTCACATTCCGGATGTGGATTTCCCATTACTTTTCACACTGCGTGTGTCCAGCAACAATTTCTCTTCATTTTTAAAAATTAATATATCCCTGCAGCCAGATCGTACCTTTGAACCGTCTTCCAATCTCCGGCTCTCCCATCACGGAATCTGCCGGAACGCAGACATCAAATGTCAGTTCATTTACATTCAGACGCATCTGATACAGTCTCACACCTGTCATTCTGTTGATCCGCTCTCTCACTGCCAGGATTTCTCCCATGATCGAATACATATCACATTCTGCTCCAAACGGCATGAAATATGTGTCCACAATGGAAAATACATCCTCATTCGCCAATCTCTTTGACACCTTGGAATAGAGATCCATATCGTCAAATGTCAGCGTCTCGATTGCTGCCTGGTCGCCCTTGCGGGCTGCGTTCATCAATTCTCTTCTTGTATCTGACGCACGCTTTTCATTTAAAATCTGCTGCTCATTTTTATTAACCGGAAGCAGGATCATTCCACCTTGTGCCAATCCTGAAAATGTCACTGAGGTCTGCACATCTTTTGCAAGACCAGCCTGTTTCTCCCGCATATATTCCACACCATTCTGCAGTGTGAAGATCAGACTGATTCCAATTTTAGAATCTTCACAAAGACCAACATACTGTTCTTTCTCAATCTTTCTCTGCACATCGATTTCTGCATACGTTGTAACTCCGCTTCCTTCAAAATACGGGAAATAATATGCAGCTTCAAAATGTTCCTCATCATCAAGTTCTCCGCAGAGTGTGATCCCTACATCCTGACCGAACTCTTTCTGGAATTCGCAGAAATCTTCGCCCGGTCTGTAGGATACAATTGTCTGATGTGTGAAATTCTCTTCTACTTCTTTTAAGAGCTTTTTCAGATCTTTTCTTGTTTGAATATTTTCAAATCCAATTGCTTTTAAATACTGATGCATATTTTATTTGCTTTATATTTCTTTATTTGTTCTTTGGTGTAATTTCTTTGTTTCCACCCATGTATGGCTGAAGAACTTCCGGGATTCTTACAGAACCATCTGCCTGAAGATTGTTCTCAAGGAACGCGATCAGCATTCTCGGTGGAGCAACAACTGTGTTGTTTAATGTATGAGCGAAGTAGCTTCCGTTCTCTCCTTTGATACGGATACCAAGTCTTCTTGCCTGGGCATCTCCTAAGTTAGAGCAGCTTCCTACCTCGAAGTATTTCTGCTGTCTTGGTGACCATGCTTCTACGTCAACAGATTTTACTTTCAGATCTGCAAGATCTCCGGAGCAGCACTCAAGTGTACGTACCGGAATATCCATAGAACGGAAAAGGTCTACTGTATTCTTCCACAGTTTGTCATACCATTCTTTGCTTTCTTCCGGTTCGCAGACAACGATCATTTCCTGTTTCTCGAACTGGTGGATTCTGTAAACTCCACGCTCCTCAATTCCGTGAGCACCTTTTTCTTTTCTGAAGCAAGGTGAATAACTTGTCAGAGTCTGTGGAACCTGATCTTTCTCCAATGTCTGTCCAATGAATTTACCAATCATGGAATGTTCACTTGTTCCGATCAGATAAAGGTCTTCTCCTTCAATCTTGTACATCATGGCATCCATCTCAGCAAAGCTCATAACACCTGTTACAACGTTGCTTCTGATCATGAAAGGTGGTACACAGTATGTGAATCCTCTGTTGATCATGAAATCTCTTGCATAAGAGATAACTGCTGAGTGAAGTCTTGCGATATCTCCCATCAGATAATAAAATCCATTACCTGCTACTCTTCTTGCAGCATCGAGATCGATTCCATTGAAAGATTCCATAATGTCTGTATGATATGGAACTTCGAAATCCGGAACAACCGGCTCGCCAAATCTTTCTACCTCTACGTTCTCACTGTCATCTTTACCGATCGGTACGGAAGGATCAATGATGTTCGGGATGATCATCATATTCTTTTTCAGTTTCTCTTCTACTTCTTTCTCTTCCTCTGAAAGTTCATTGATACGTCCATTGCTCTCTGCAACTTTCTTCTTCAGTGCTTCTGCTTCTTCAATCTTCTTCTGAGCCATCATTGCTCCGATTTCCTTAGAAGCTTTGTTTTTCTCTGCGCGAAGTGCTTCTACTTCCTGTTTGATTTCTCTGTTTCTCTTATCCAGTTCAATTACTTCATCAACAAGTGGAAGCTTCTCATCCTGAAATTTATTTTTGATGTTCTGTTTTACTACATCCGGATTATTTCTTACAAATTTGATGTCTAACATGTTTATTTACCCTTTCCTGTCTAATTTCTTTTTTACTATTTATTTTTCTTGAAAAATAGCTTTCTCAAGACTTTCTCTTTCTTCCTCTGCCAGCTGAATTGTACTCTCACCTTTTACAATATCTTTCACATATGCATAACAGCCCTGCCGGCTATGCATTATATTTAAGATCCATCCAGTATTGTTTTCATCTAACATTGTAATTGCAAAACTTAATTCGCCTCCCATTTCATGGAATGCATCATATTTTACGATTCCGACTTTCTGGTAATGCGTTTTCATTTTATTATAAAGTTCTGCAATCTCCTCACGGTTTTCTTCTACCTGATCTACGACTTCGTCGATCTTGTCAAACCGTTCAAAAATGGATTCCTCCAGTGATTTTCCATTCTTTCCCTTCATAAAGGTATTGAATACTTTTTCCAGGTGTTTATACTTATCATACACTAACACAAGTACGACAAGCAAGGCTACCTGCAAAATAAGTAAAATAAGAAATGCGTAGAATGGATCAATTCCCAAATTGCCAAATACTCCAGTCACTTCTACCATCTCCTTTTTAATTATGCTGGATTGTCATGAGCAACTCATAGATTCTTTCCAGATCATCCGGTGAGTAATACTCAATCTCAATCTTTCCTTTTCCATTTGCTTTCGCATGAACACTTACTTTTGTACCGATCAGACTCTTCATCTGCTCTTCAAGATTTGTGTATACAAACTGATTTTCTACTTCCGGCTTTTTTTCTTCCTTTTTCGGATTCTTCAGAGCCTTCACCAGTTTCTCTGTCTCGCGAACACTAAGCTTCTCATCAAAGATTTTGTTGGCAAGCATGTACTGCTGCTCTTCATCCTCGATTGCCAGAAGAGCTCTTGCATGGCCTGTACTGATCATATCGTCAATGATCATCTGCTGAACTCTGTCATTCAGTTTTAATAATCTCATTGAGTTCGTAACCGCAGTTCTGCTCTTTGACACTCGTTCAGCAACTTCATCCTGTTTCAAGTTAAATTCTTTCAACAGTCTCTTATAAGCCATTGCTTCTTCAATCGGATTCAGATTTTCTCTCTGAATATTCTCAATCAAAGAAATCTCAACAATTTCCTGCTCTGTAAATTCTTTTACGATAATTGGCACTTCTTTCAATCCTGCCAGCTTTGCCGCGCGCCATCTTCTCTCACCGGCAATAATTTCATAATAGTCCTTCTTCTTCTGAACAAGAATCGGCTGCAATACACCAAACTGCTTAATTGAATCTGCAAGTTCCATCAATGCATCTTCATCAAAATCTTTCCGTGGCTGTTCCCGATTTGGTTCAACTTTATTTATCTTCACCATGATCGGTCCTGCCTCTAAAATTTCTTCTTTCGGAGCTGCCTTTTTCTCGTCCGCTTTTACAGAAGGTTTTGCGCTTTTAACGTTTTTGTTTGGGATTAGACTATCCAATCCTTTTCCAAGTCCGCACTTCTTCACAGGCATACTTATTCTCCTTTATTAATCACTTCTTCTGCTAAAAGCATGTAACTCTCTGTTCCTTTGGATTTTGGATCATACAGATTGATTGGAAGTCCATAACTTGGTGCTTCAGCCAGTCGGACATTTCTCGGAATAATTGTCTTATAAATATTTTGGTTCAGGTTATCTTTTACATTTTCCACTACCTGTAATGATAAATTTGTTCTTGCATCGTACATTGTAAATACGACACCTTCCATTTCAAGTTTCGGATTCAGTCTATCCTGAACAAGTTCAATCGTATGCATCAATTGACTTAATCCTTCCAGTGCATAATACTCACACTGAATTGGAACAATCACCGAGTCAGAAGTAGTCATTGCATTAATTGTAAGCATGCTCAATGCCGGAGGGCAGTCAATAATTATAAAGTCATAATTGTCTTTTATCTTTTCAACTTCATCTCGTAAAATATATTCCTTATTGTCAACGCCAATCAGTTCAATCTCAGCGGCTGATAAATCAATACTTGACGGAAGCACATCTACACTCAGGTTTTCTATTGGTTCCTTGCAAATACACTCCTCAATTTTACACTTACCAATAATAAGTTCATAAATTGTCTTTTCAACCTCATTCTTATCAACGCCCAATCCACTGGACATATTTCCCTGAGGATCCATATCTATAGCAAGCACTTTTTTTCCCGAACTAGCTAAAGAGGCCGATAAGTTGATTGCTGTTGTAGTCTTACCAACTCCACCTTTCTGATTCGCAATTGCTATCACTCTACCCATTATTTTTACTCCTTTCTCTCGGACATTCATTATTATATCACCTTTCTTTTCATTAATCTATAACTAATCAAATGTTTCACGTGAAACATCTTCCTTTTCATTTTCTCATTTCCTAAAATGTTTCACGTGAAACATTGTGTTTTCTCTTCTATTTCTAGTACTTCGTTTCACAAATAACTGTATTACACATGCAGGGTGCGGATTCGATTGTGCAGGTCTAAAAATGTTTCACGTGAAACATTTTTAGAGATAAGCCACTATCTTCTATAATTAAACATTAAGATTTTTTCGCTTTATTTGAATTTAAGAATGTAGTATAATAAAGTAAGAGTTTCTTTTAATTCAGACTCTTACTTTTATATAAAACAAACCACTATTATAATAAGGAAGGTGAATAATTTGAGTATTAAGAAAAAACTAACTTTTTTTACTACTTTAGCAGGAGTTTCTCTCGGTGCAATGCATATTGCCAACCGTGTATTAGAATATATCTCAACTGCTGATAAATTAATCAATTCTGATGAATATGAATACTATAACTGGAGATTTGGCAAAATCGCATATAAGAAAACTGGTGAAGGATCACCTTTACTTTTAGTGCATAATCTCAATGTATGTTCTTCTTCCTATGAATGGAGAAACAATATAGAGGAACTTGCCAAGTCCCATACCGTATATACAATTGATCTTTTAGGCTGCGGTTGTTCTGATCGTCCAGGATTAACATATACCAATTATCTGTATGTAGAATTAATCACGAACTTTATCAAACATATTATCGGAGAAAAAACTGATGTAATTGTTTCTGGTGAATCCTGTCCATTTGTACTAATGGCCTGTGCAAACGATGAAACAATTATAAATAAAGTTATTATGATAAATCCGCCGAATCTGGTAGACCTGGCAAAGATTCCTACAAAACGTAGTAAATTCATAAAGAATATCCTGTATTCTCCTATTCTGGGTACATTTATCTATAATATGTATGTAAATAAGAAGACAATTGCTCATGCCCTCTGCTCTTCTTATTATACTCAGAATGAAATTAGTGAAAAAGATATTCTCACCTACTTTGAAGCAGCACACAAAGAACATACAAATTCCAAATATCTTTTCGCCTGTCAAAAGACGAGATATACGAATGCAAATGTTCTTCACTGTCTGAATAAATTAAATAACAGCATCTCCATTATTGTAGGAAATAGTAATCCTGAAAATTCTTTGGCAGCCAGTGAATATCAGAACTATCTTCCTTCGATTGAAATTGCAGGAATGGCCAAAACCAAACAACTTCCTCATATTGAAAAATGTGACGAATTCATTGAAAATGTAGAAATTTTCTTGTCAGACGCTGAAGAATGTGAATAGAATATCGCATAAATTAGAAATTTTACTCGTATCATATTTTTTCTAAAAATTAGAGTTATCCACATTTTCCACATGAGATATCCACACAGAGTGAATATCTCATGTGGAAAATGTGGATAACTTCTTCTTTTTTTGAGTATATCTTCTTTTTAAACTTATTTTCTGACTATTTCGGCATTTTTCAACAATACACTCAAAAAGGAAGACCTATTCACCAGAATGCCAGTAAACAGGTCCTCCTATATTTGCTTATTTTAATGGTTCTTTTGCCGGTAATCCTGCTTTTCTAGGATATTTTCCCGGTGTCTGCTTTGTTTTTTTTATTTCAACAAGTGCACGCCCCATGTCTGTTCCAGGTAATTGGAACTTATCCACATTCTTTACTTTTCCACCTAACAATGAAATCGCATGTTTTGCCTGATGGATTTCTTCTTCAGAATCTCCACTTTTATAAGAAACAAAACTGCCATTTACAGCTACAAATGGAAGGCAATACTCACTCAATGTTGACAGATTCGCAACAGCTCTTGAAACGCAGAGATCAAACTGCTCTCTGTACTCCTTTTTCTTTGCAAAATCTTCTGCTCTTCCATGAATTGTACTGATATTTTCCAATCCTAATTCTTCAATTACTGCCTCTAAGAACTTAATTCGTTTATTCAGTGAATCAAGAAGTACAACCTTCAGATGCGGAAAAGCAATCTTCAGAGGAATCCCCGGGAAACCAGCTCCTGTTCCGATATCAATCACGCTCTGCACCTTCTGCATCTCCTGTGTTCTTGCGATTGTCAGACTATCTGTAAAGTGCTTCAGATTCACCTCATCATACTCCGTGATCCCTGTCAGATTCATCACTTTATTCCACTCAACTAGCATTTCATAATACTTGTCGAACTGCTGCTTCTGCCGCTCATTTAATGTGATTCCGATTTTTTCTAATTCTAGATCAAATTTACTCTGTGTGTTCTCTCCCACTATATTCTCCAATCATTATTTCCCACGGAACAGTTTCAACAATCCGACAATACCGTTCCGTAGAATATTATTATAGCATTTTCAAATTCTCATGTATTACTTTAACTAACACTTTTATTTACTGCTTAAATATACAAGAAGCACGGACACATCTGCCGGTGAAACTCCTGAGATTCTGGATGCCTGGCCGATTGACGACGGACGGATCTGATTCAGTTTCTGCTTTGCCTCAAGACGAAGGCTCTGAATCTCATCATAATTAATATTTTCTGGAATTCTCTTGTTCTCAAGCTTCTTAAACTGCTCTACCTGACGCATCTGACGCTTGATATAACCGTCATATTTGATATTAATATCAACCTGTTCTTTCACATCATATGGCAGTTCTTCTCTGTGCTTATCGATCGGTGCGATCTTCTCATAAGACAACTCCGGTCTGCGTATCAGCTCTGCAAGTGTTGTTCCTGATGTCAGCGGTGTGCTTTCATATGATTCAAGCAATGCCTGTACAGCTTCTGTAGTACCTACATTTGTGTGCTCCACACGCTCGATCTCTTTCTCGATCATCTCTTCCTTTTTCAACAGTTTCTGATATCTCTCCTCATCGATCAGTCCCACTTCGTAACCAATCTTTGTAAGACGCATATCTGCATTATCCTGGCGGAGAAGCAGTCTGTACTCCGCGCGTGAAGTCATCA
>OLFU01001265.1_pt1 | contig 25533 bp, 20 predicted proteins | sample 1605161 | NCBI WGS metagenome assembly OLFU01 (sample SAMEA3888914, study PRJEB22519) | human gut metagenome | biome: human gut; feature: human-associated habitat; material: faeces | place: Denmark | collected 2011
TTGCTGCCATGGCCCTAAATCTTAAGCGGATGGCAAAATGCCATCTTTCGCTATCTCCCAATTTATTATTCTGCTGGGGCCACGATGGGTTTCAGCAGTTTTTTTGCTTTTGTCAACAGGTCCCTTATTTTACCTTATCGGTGCTTTTTATGGTTCAATTACGGCTTCGATTGGGGGAAGATTTCCTGAAAGCGGGCTTGGCTGTAAGCAAAAATATCCGCTTCAAAGCGGCGATAATCCGCTAAAAGCTGCTCTGCCTCAGGCGTCAGGGACGCACCGCCGCCGTGACGGCCGCCGATGGTGGAGTCCAGCAGCCGGAAGCCAAAGCCCTCCTCCGCCTCATGTATGATGCGCCATGCCTTGGAATAGGCCATCTCCATGGAGGCGGCAGCGGCCCGCAGGGACCGGTGCTCCCGGACCCGCTCCAGCAGCTCCGCCACGCCGGGACCGAAAAAGCGCTGTCCATTTTGCAGAAAGCGGGGTGTCAGCTTCAATTCCATGGTATACCTCCCGTCGGCTTGATAAAATCATTGTATCATATTCCGCCGGAATTGCAAACGGGAAAAGAACGTGGTATGATTGGACTGTCAAAAATCAGGCCATAGAGCCGGTAAGGAGAACACTATGCTGCTGAAAAACGAGAACGCCAGTATTCGACTGGATTTTGTAAGCTACGAATTTCCGGAAACTGAATACGGAATGGATGAATACGATAAGAACTGGCTGCAACTGCGCTGCACCTGGGTGGATGAGGACGGCTATACCCATAAGGACTCCAACGCCTGCCTGCTGGCTCAGGAGCTGGCGGGGATGAACGCCGGATTGAAGGTGCTGGCCGCCGGGATCAAGGACCGCTATGACAGCGACTTCATTTCGTCGGATCTCAGCCTGTTTGCCTGGGCAGAGGGCGAGCTGTTCCGGGTGTATATCTCCTTTTATCTGCCCAACACAATGGATGGGGACGATACGGCGGAGCTGAACTGCACCCTTACCGGACCGGAGTTGAAAGCACTCATTGAGGATCTGGATCAGGCCTGTGCCCGGTTCCCGGAGCGGAAATAATCGCGCTGAACCGCAATTCCTGACAGCGAACGGTAAAATATCCATACAGGATCAACAGAACGAAGGAGGACGCCGCTATGAAAAAGCTGACAGTCATTTTCCTGTGCCTGCTCCTTGCGTCCGTTACCCTCGGCTGCGGGAAAAAGAACGGGATCAGGGCGACCTACGCTGGAAATATAAACACCTATTGCGAAATGAAGGACGGTACCTGGTCCTGCAATGACCGGTCCTATGAATACCGTCTTGAACGCAGGGGACGGCTGCCAACCGCGGAATGTGATTCCGTGTTTGTGTACCTCAGCAACCTGCCGGACATCTCCTTTGAGCAGGCCGCGAAGGCATCGGGGCTTAGCAGCGACACAGCGGATTATTTTGCCGCCGAGGACGCCGTTTTAGTGGAGCTGCGGACGGAATAAGTCTGTGCTCTTTGGAGTCCAAACAGAAAAAGCTGCGGAAACCGACCGGGTAATGTTCATAGGGACACAAGTTGACACCATATCTTGCAAGGGGCGGACAGCGTTTGCTGTCCGCTTCTTGCGTTTTTTCTCTGCTTTTTTATTATGCGGGAAGCTCGAATACCTCACTCAAGGGCGGCGCAATGCGCGGCTGTGCCTCGCCCTGCTCCATCGCGCTGTCCACCGTGCCGATGTCGCGGTACACGATGCGGATGCTCTGGTGGGAGCTGCGGGAGTATTTCTCCGTCCGCTCGCCTACCTCGATCCGCTGGATGAACAGCCGCAGCAGCTCCGGCGTCAGCTCGTCGATGGCGGTGTACTGCTTCGCCTTCTCAACGAACGTGTTCACGTTGGTGGAGGCGGCTTTCAGCTTTTCCAGCCGGGCCTCCTTTTCGGGGATCTGTTCCTCCAACGCTTTCTGCTCGCCGGTGTAATCGCCCGCCAGCATCCGGTACTGCTCATCGGTCACCCGCCCCAGCACGTTGTCCTCATAGAGCCGCTTGAACAGCTTGGACAGTTCCTCTCTGCGCCGCCGCATGGTACCGGCGGGGTACTCACCTGTGGTGATGTAGTGGTAATATTCGTTAGGGGATAGCTTCGCCAGATCCCACTGGCAGCGGTCGTTGTTGTAGTAATCCATCCAGCGGTCAATGGAGGCTTTGGCGGCCTCAAAAGACGTCCACCCCGGGATCTCACTGGCCAGCTCGTCCTTCATGTGCCCGAAGAAGCTCTCTTGGGGCGCGTTGTCCCAGCAGTTCCCTCTGCGGGACATGGACCGCCGCAGTGCGCTGTTCTCCACCAGCTGGATGAACTTCAGACTGGTGTAGTGGGTCCCCTGGTCGCTGTGGATCACGGTCTCCTTGCTCAGCGAGATCCCATGGTGCTTTACCAGCAGTTGGACCGTTTCCAAAACAAAATCCACTTCCAGCGATTCGCTCATCGCATAGGCCAGGACCTGCTTTGTGCAGGCGTCCAGGATCGTGGAGAGGTAGCAGAATCTGCCGCAGAGCGGGATGTATGTGATGTCCGTCAGGAGGATGGCTCTCGGCCCATGAGACTCGAATTCCCGGTTGACCCAATTCTTCGCGGCGCTGCCCATTCGGATGGATCGCTGCAATCTGCGGTAGGGATTCGGCTTTCGGATGGGGCAGGTGAGCTTGTATTTCCGCATCAGGCGGCGGATCTTCTTCACATTCATTCGGATACCCATGTGCAAAAGCCGCATATGAATGCCGCGAACGCCCTTTGCGTAACACAGGTGCGGCGCTTCTGACCCTATGGGTCAAATGCGTGTCCGCCGAACGGGGCCATGGGTCAAAATCTCGTGTCCATTTTCTTGGGTACAGTTTATTCTGCTCGTGGGTCACGGCGTGGGTCAATGTCAATTATACTTGCTGTTCACCACAAACATCCCTTATACTTTCATAACATCCGTTCAAATAGTCAATTGCAATTGCCGAAAATGCTTCAGCGCCTTTTTGCATCACATGCTCATCCACATCGAAATGTGGGTTATGAAGCGGATATTCTGTTTCTGGCATGCCATCAGAGCTGCCAACGATCATAAATACAGACGGAACTTCTTTGCTTATAAAGCAAAAGTCTTCTCCCCCAATTTTCATAGTTTCGTCAGTATAGAAGCCTTTTTCAAAAATATTACGAACACTGTTCCTCACTTTGGGGACCATTTCCTCGTTATTGTAAACGGGACAGCACCTACCGCGATAATTCAGTTCCCCTTTGACCTGATAAATATCAGAAACCGCTTCAACAATTCTTTTTAGCTCCGTCCGTATCTTTTCCCTATTGTGCGCATGCAAAGTCCGTACAGTACCCATCGCCTTCGCTTCATCCGGAATCACCGCCTCAGCAGTACCGGCTTGAAGTGAACACACTTGAATTACAGCAGGCTCCAATGGAGAAATTCGCTTTTGAATATTTTGAATCATTTGATAAGTTGCTACTAAGGGTAAAATCGGATCATTCGCCTTGCTGGGGCAGGATCCATGCCCGCCTTTGCCTCGAAATGTGATGGAGAAAAAATCCGGGTATGCTGTAATGGGACCCGGTTCAATTGCCGCATATCCAACCGGCTTTGCGGGAGAGACATGCATTCCGATTGCAAAGTCAACCTTCGGATCTTGTAAAACACCGTCATGGACCATTGCCTCAGCTCCGCCATCGGAAGCTTCCTCTGCAGGCTGAAAGCAAAACTTTACCGTACCGAAAAACTCATCCTGCAGATGAGACAAAATATATGCTGCGCCAAGAAGTGTAGCTGTATGTGCGTCATGCCCACAGGTATGCGCAATTCCATCATTTTGTGAGCGATACGGGCAATCGAGCAAGTCCACCATGGGCAGGGCATCCATATCAGCCCGGATCAAAATTGTATTTCCACTTCCTTTTTTACCATGAATCAAACCTACCAGGCCAGTCTTGGCATATCCCCGCCGCACTTCGACTCCCATGGATCGCAGTTCATTTTCAATAAGCGCCCCGGTTTCAAATTCCTGCCCCCCCAGCTCCGGATGCGTATGAATCTGCCGCCTAAGTTCGATTTGTCGCAAAGCGTACTGCTCGGAGAGTTCTCTTATTTTCTTCATATTATTCATACTCATTTCCTCTTCTATGCCGCTTTCTTTTCCTCTTCTGTCCGCATCAAGCCAAGTTGAATTGTGATAATTGCTGCAATTCCGAGCAATAAGGGGTAAATGGAATAAATGAAATTAAACCGTATTTTTTTCCGTTGATTACCTTTTCTGTCGAGTTCATTTATACTACCTCCTAAAAATGTGAATTGGTATGGGCTTAGTAGTTATATACGGCAGCTTCCAGCTGGGTCAGCGCCTTTTGGATCACACTGCGGGGACAGGCTGCGTTCAGACGCAGGAAGCCGCTGCCGCCGAGACCGAACTCATTGCCTTCGCCGAAGGCCACGCCGGCCTTTTCCACACAGAACTTTTTCAGCGCCGCGTCGTCCATGCCCAGAGCGCTGGCGTCGATCCAGCAGAGATAGGTGGCCTCCGGGGTATTGGGCTTCAGCTCGGGGAGGTGCTCGGCGCAGAATTCGCGAATGAAGCGCATATTGCCGCTCAGATAGACCAGCAGCTGATCCAGCCACTCCTCACCCTGCTCGTAGGCGGCCATGGTAGCCACCAGAGAGAAGCAGTTGTTCCGAGCGATGTCCATCCGCTTCAGCTCCGCCACGTAGGCGTCCTTGTGCTCCACGGTGTCATAGACGATGGTGGAGGACTGGAGGCCCGCCAGATTGAAGGTCTTGCTGGGGGCGATGCAGGTGGTGGTGATGGCGGCGATCTCAGAGGACACGGAAGCCATGGGAATGTGCTTGTGGCCATCCAGCATCAGGTCGGAGTGAATCTCATCGGAGATGATCCGCACACCGTGCTTTACGCAAATGTCACCCACCGCCTTCAGCTCCTCATGGGTCCAGACCCGGCCCACAGGGTTGTGGGGGTTGCAGAGGATGAAATACTTCACGCCGTCGGCGGCCTTCTCCGCGAAGTCCTCCAGATCCATGGTGTAGCGGCCGTTTTCATCCCGCTTCAGGGGGCTGACCACCAGCTGACGGCCGGTGTTGTTCACCACGTCGGCAAAGGGATGGTACACGGGTTGCTGAATGAGGATCTTGTCGCCGGGCTGGGTGAACATGGTCAGCATCATCCGCATACCGGGAACCACGCCGGGAGCGAAGGCCATGTGCTCTGTGTCAGGCAGCCAGCCGTTGCGTTTCTGCTGCCATGCGGCGATGGCCTCGAAATACTTGGGCGTCCGCCAGGTGTAGCCGAAGATCCCCTGATCGGCGCGGACCTTGATGGCATCCACGATGCAGGGGGCGGTCTTGAAATCCATATCTGCGATCCACAGGGGGATCACATCATTGGTGCCGTAGTGCAGGATGGCTTCCTCCACCTTGGCGGCGTAGTTTTGTGAGCGGTCGACCACTGCGTCAAAATCGTACTGCATAATGCTCTCCTTCTTTCCGGCTGTGCGCCGGGATCTCTGATGATAAAGAGCTTAGCAATCAGCGTGCCAACTGCGAAAAAGGGCACAACTGCAAAAAAACAGGCGGTTCATCCCCGTAATTTCAGAGAAAATTGATGGATCTGTCAAAGAACTATCGGAGAGAACCAGCATAATTGGCGAAATAATAGGGTGAAGTTGTGAAACTTCACCCTATTATAAAAAGTACCTATTTCGAAAAGGCTTCCGCAAGCCGACGGCCTCGCAGCGTCAGGCGGCTGCCGCCCCGTCCTCTGGATACGGAGATCAGGCCCAGTCGGTTCAGAGCCTGCAAAGCGTCCCGGGCCGCCTGATCCGTCAGCAAAAGCCCTTCCTGCTCTGCCAGACGGCACAGCTGTCCCCGACCGATGCCGCCTTCTGCGGCGGACAGCGCCCGCAGCAGGAAGCGGTACAGCTCCTCCTGTCCCGCCGCAGTCTGGGCCGCGAAGTCCGAAAAGTCATCGGGGAGGGAGGGGGCTGCCGGAGACAGGGAACGGGTTGCCCGCAGATAGGGCGGCAGATCCTCCGAGGTGATCTCCGGCTTGTCTACCACCGCCAGATATTCGATCAGGTTGGACAGCTCCCGCACATTTCCCTCCCAGCAGTACCTCCGCAGGACCTCCCGGGCGTCCGGGGCCAGGATATATGCGTAGCCGAAGCGTTTCTTGATCTCGGCGGCGATCAGGAACAGGTCCTCGCCCCGCTCCCGCAGGGGCGGGATCTCCAGCGGCAGGGTGTTCAGGCGGTAAAACAGATCCTTGCGGAAGCGGCCCTGCCGCACCAGCTCGTGGATATCCTCGTTGGAGGAGGCAACGATCCGCACATCCACCGGGATCACCCGGTCGCCGCCTACCCGGATCAGCTCCTTTTCCTGCAAGACCCGCAGCAGCTTGGCCTGTAGCATGGGGCTCATAGCCTCCACCTCATCTAAAAACAGGGTGCCCAGATGGGCATATTCAAATAATCCTGCCTTGCCGCCCTTTTTGGCGCCGGTGAAGGCCCCCTCCTCGTAGCCGAACAGCTCACTTTCCAGCAGGGTCTCCGTCAGCGCGGCGCAGTTGATCGCCACAAAGGGCATTTCTCTCCGGCGGGAGGCGTTGTGGATGGCGTGTCCGAACAGCTCCTTGCCGGTGCCGCTCTCTCCGGTCAGCAGAATGGCGGAATCGGTCTGGGCCATTTTCTCCGCCAGCGCCTTCACCTGACGGATGGCCTCGCTCTCACCGATGATGTCATCCATGGTGTACTTGGCGCGGTAGCCCCAGTCCTGAAGCTGGGCCCGGAACTTGTGCTGCCGCTTTTCTTCCTCTGTAAAGCGCTGGAGCAGCAGAAAACTGCCGATCCGGGTGCCCTGCCAGTCCACCGGCACCACAGATACGTTGACAAACACATCCTGGATCTTCATCAGCCGCACCTGCTTATAAGAGGAACCCGCGTCGCCGAGATCCGGCAGCAGGGTGCCGATCTCTCCGCCGATGTCTACGCCGCCGGTGATGCCGGACGCCGTGGCGTTGGCCGCAAAGACCCGGCCCTGTACATCCACGCCGATGATGCCCATTTTCAGAGCACCCATCAGCATGTCCAGATAGGTTTCCGTCTGCAAGCTGGCGTTCCACAGGGCGGCCAGACTCCGACCGGGGTCCGCCAGATTCTGTATGTACGTTCGGAAATGCTCGCTGGCTGGCAGCCAGGAAAAGCCCAGATGGAGGCCGATCTCCAGAATGGTCTCCGCGGAAAATACCCGGGAACCCAGATTCAGCACGGAGGTGAACTCCGGCGGTACGCACTGGGGTTCTCCCGGCGTGATGGCCATTTCGATCCGCGGCGGCACCGCCATGCCGGGGCAGTAAGGGAACAGCTGGATCTGGGTGATGCCCAGCCGGTGCAGCTCCGCAATGGACTCAATGGCCATCTGCATACTGAAGTTCACCAGAATGGCTCGGGTCCCTGCCGGCAGCTGCTGCAGCGCCTCGATGTCCCGCTTCAGATAGGTGATCTTGGCGGGCACCGTGGGCTTGTCCGCCGGAAGATACGCCGAGACCTCCTTGTAAGCATCGGAGGAGGTGCAAGAGATGAGATAGAGATCCGCATCCTTGGGCATGGAGGGGTAATCGTGATTTCGCACGCTGAAGCTCCGAATCTGGATCTCCTGCCCGAACAGCTGCAAAAGGGTACGCTCGTAGGGTGTGGAGTTGGACAGTTCCTCCGTGATCAGGACGATGCGCTTCATCGAATCTACCTCCTGCCGAATTTTTTCAATCATACCATAAACGGTGTCGTTCCGCAACGCAATGGGCCATAATATCCCGCTACCTTTTCAAAGCGCATCCTGACCGAGGAACCAGAATTCGTGCAAAAGCGGAAAGATATAGAAAAATAACTCTGTGCTGTGTCTACTTTTGATTTTGTCTCTCTACTCTATCCAAGACCGCTATCCCTTGCAAACACGGACCATGCAGGGCATCGAATCATCATGTCCACTTTTGAAAAAGAATTTTGGCAAAAATTATTGTCAGTGTCCACTTTTGAAAAAACAACTTCCGCAAAAATATTCCTCATGTCTACTTTTGAAAAAGCTAATCAAAAATAAATATTTTTCGTGTCTACTTTTCTTGACTGCTACAAAGCTACAACAGCATTGTAGAATTATGTCGCAAACCGCCGACTTAATTTAAAGAAAAATGTCACGATCCGATTGATAACTGTGGAGAATTATGTTACAATAACGGCAAACGAACCGGAATGAGGTGCTGAGAATGCTGCGCAGAAAGGCTTATCAAAAGCTTCTGGATTGGAAAAATGACCGCAATCACAAGGCTCTCTGTATTTTTGGCGCAAGGCAGATCGGCAAGACGACGCTGATTCGGAAATTCGGAAAAGAGAATTACAAATGCTTTGTGGAGATCAACTTCGTCTCTGACGCAAATGCATCTGACATCTTTTCGGGCGATCTGGATATCGACACGATCCTCACAAATCTGACCGCCTATACCCGGCAACCCATGGAGCCGGGGCAGACGCTGGTGTTCTTCGATGAAATTCAGGAGTGCCCCAATGCCCGCACAGCGATCAAATTTCTGGTGGAGGACGGGCGGTTTGATTATATCGAATCCGGTTCTCTGCTGGGAACGAAGTACAAAACGGTAAAATCCCTCCCTGTGGGATTTGAGGAGATCTACCGGATGTACCCTATGGATTTTGAAGAATTTCTCTGGGCAAACGGCGTTCAGGATGCGACGGTGCAATACCTGAAAACCTGTATGTCCACCAAGATGAAGGTCTTGCAGACGGTGCATGAGACCATGCTGAAACTGTTTTACAGCTATATCGTGGTGGGCGGTATGCCGGATGTGGTCCAGACTTATGTGGATACCCACGATATCGGCAAGGTCATCGAAGCGCAGACGGCGCTGCTGGGGCTGTACCGGCAGGACATTTCCCAATATGCTGAGGGGAACGAGCGAGTGAAGATCCAGGCGATTTTTGACGCGATCCCTTCTCAGCTGAACGACAAGAACCGGCGGTTTCTGGTGAATTCGTTGGCGCCGACCGCGCGGCTCGCCCGGTACGAAGACAGCTTCCAGTGGCTCAGTGACGCAGGCGTGGCGCTGCCGTGCTACAATGTTACCGAGCCGCAGACACCGCTGAAGCTGAACGAAAAGCACAGCCTGTTCAAGCTGTTTATGAACGATGTTGGTTTGCTGTGTGCAGCCTGCATGGAAAATGTACAGTTTGCCTTGCTCAAGGGCGATCTGGACGTAAACCTTGGTAGTATTCTGGAGAACATTGTTGCCCAGCAGCTGAAAGCCAACGGCTATGATCTCTTTTACTTTGATGCAAAGAAATATGGAGAAGTCGATTTTGTCGTTTCGGGCGGAGTCCACACCAGACTGGTCGAGGTGAAATCCGGCAACGACTATAAAAAGCACAATGCGCTCGATAAGATACGCCGCGTGAAGGAATGGACGTTCCGAGACAGCATCGTTCTGTGCAAAGGGAATCTGGAAGAGGAGGACGATGTGCTCTACCTTCCGTGGTACATGATGATTTTTGTGTGCCCCGATACGCCTCCGCAGGGATTGATCTATGATGTGGATCTGTCGGCGCTGGACGGAATATAAGCGGCGCACCTCCGGTTGGATCCATGTATTCTATCAAGCAAAAACCCTTGTGAGGATGCGGACAAGCGCTTTTGCCAAGTGGGGCTACGGGAGGTTCCGCTGGCAGCAGTCAAGCTCTATGTAAAATACGATCACAGAGCTGGTGCAATCATCTGAGAATTGGAATATCCAAACCGCCATATGCCTGTCAAGTGGTCTGGGGTATACGAATCTACGGGGGATTTACAGCAAACAGCTTGCGAAGCGAAAAAACGCAGGTTTCATTTTTAAATAAAAAGTTCTTTTGCTAAATCGGAAAAAAATATTGACTCTGAGATGGTCTTGTGGTATTATAATTACTGTAAAGTCTCTCTTTTCCGTGACGCAAGTCCGGTCGTCTCTCATCACGCTGTGGCGTAGTGCGCCTGCGTGTCGTATCTTAATCTAATCTATTTTCCCACTGTCCTATTCATAGGTACAGTGGGTTTTTATATTGCCAGATAGAAATATCCAAGGCGCCAGGAGGAAATGATCGGCCTCCCGGCGCCTTTTTATAATATAGATGCATTTTTAACCACTTTCCTTGTTTTTGGCGTGTGTCCACAGCGGTCTCCGGGGACCGAGGATGACAGGCCGCCCCTTCCCCCCGCACCGTGCCGCCTAAAGCGACCCGCCCGCGCTCCCGGAAACGAGCGCCTCACCGTCTGGCAAACGGTCCGTATTGTCTGGAGTAACATCCCCCTGTCGTGCGTTGTGACGGACAGCTCAGCGCTCAGCACCCCGGCAGCCAACCGGAGTGCGCGGATACTCGATATCCGTTTTCCAACGTGACGCGCAAGCGTCAAAACCCGTCCCTCCCCTTTGCGGCAGCTGTTGGAGGCCGGCCCTTGGCCGGCAGGCAGCTGTCCGCAGCAGGAGGCGACTCGGAACAGGTTATTTTCACCGCGTGCGGGAAAATAACCTGTGATAAGCCCCAAGTTGACCGTCTCCCCTGCTGGTAATGCGGGGGATCCGGTGGGTCGTTAGGCGCCCGCTGTGCAGGACACAGAAAATGCCTGGTTTAGATGTTAACACCGGAAGCATCCGGAGGGGGCAGCGAGAGCCCACAATCTCGCAGCAAAAAAACAAGGAAAGAAGGATCACTATTATGGGAAGCGTCAAATATGAGGTTTTACACAACTGTCCGGGATTCAGGGGTGATGTGCAAAATCCACCCAGCACCAACACGATCGAGCAGTACAAGACCCACGCCATCCGCTTTGGCCAATGGTGTAAGGCGGCGTATGGTTGCCGCCGTGTGGAGCAAATGGCCGCGCACATACAGGACTACGCGGACGAGCTCGTCCGCGCCGGGAAGTCCGCGGCCACCATCCACACCTACATCGCCGCCTGCTGCTATGCATGGCAGGTGCCGCTCTCTTCCATCCGCAAGCCACGGCGCCACTGCTACGCCGCAACCCGCAGCCGCGGGGAAAAGGCGGTGGACCGTCGCGCCGACGCGGGACGGGATGCATCGCCGCGCCTGCACGATTTGGCGGAAATGGTCGGCATCCGGCGAAGGGAGTACCTTGGACTACGGTGTGGGAACTTGAAGCTGGACGAGTCTGGTTATCCTTGTGTTGAGGTCATCAAGGGGAAGGGGGGCAAGTATCAGCTCCAGCGCATTCTGCCGGACGATGTAGCGGCTGTGCAGTCCTACTTCGCCGATGGTGCAGACAGAGATTTTGTTTTCAGCAAGGCAGAAATGGAGAACAAAATCGACCTGCACGCTATCCGGGCCGAGGTAGCCAAGCGGACCTACGCCTACTATATGCGCCGATTGGAGACGGAGCCGGGATACCGGGACAAACTGACCTCCGAGATCCGGGCGCGTTGGGAAAAGTACCGCGGCGCTCCGCCGAAAAACGCGAAAAGGAAACATGACTGGCTCTGGCGGGACTCGCTGGTACAGGGAACCTACTGGATCCGGGGCGCCAACCGGCGTAAGGCGCAGGAAAACGGACTGGCGGTCGGGTATGACCGTCTGGCGGTCATGGCGGTGTCCGTATTCCACCTGTCGCACTGGAGATGCGACGTGACGATAGACCACTACCTGCTGGCAGTGTGATCATCCAGAAAAGCAGGAATGTCCACCGCGGACATTCCTGCCTGTTAAATGCCAAATTAAAAACTTTTCCCAACACACCCGCGATGGGCCCAATGCGGGTTGCACGGCCTGTAAACAAGTGGTATAATGACAATAGAAAACAGAATAGCACGGCAGCGGCAGGGAGCGCCAACTCCCCACCGCCTGCAACAGGCGACCTATCCGCCCGATGCAACAGAATTTTCTGCACCGCAGGGATATTATACCCATTTCGCCCCCCTATGGCAAGAGAATTTTCCGCACTGCACGGGACTACTATAGCCTGTGCAGTGCTTTTTTGTTTCCACATATCTTTTATTATAAGGAGACAAAATCATGGAAAAGCGAAATCAGGATCTTTCTCATCTCACCGTGCACCGTATGGAACTTTGGTGGGCAGCCCTGCCGACTGTACCCGGCCATGTCCAGCACGGCACCCGCCCAGTTGTCATCGTCAGCAATGATCTGGGCAACGCCTCCAGCCCTGTCGTGTCGGTAGTACCCTGTACCACTCAGCGCCACAAGCCCGCGCTGCCCACCCACGTATACCTCCGGGGTTACGGCCTTTCCAGCGGCAGTATCGCCATGTGCGAGCAGGTGATGCCGCTGGACAAGTCCTGTCTGCTCCAGCGCATCGGCACAGTACATGGCTGGTATGATCGGCTGGCTATGCAGCACGCTCTGGCCATACAGCTGGGTATCGACCTCTGCATTAACTTGGCAGTGTAAGGAGGGTGTATGGGATGGTGAAGCGTAACGAAAAATCCTTGCCGTACATTCTGGCCGCCATAGAGCAGTTGGAAAAAAACGGTGATACCTTCTTTAATGACAAACAGCTTTTTGATGCGTACCGTCAAGAAAACACGCAACTCACCTCTGAACAATATCAGTGGGACAAAAGCACCTTGATCCGGAAGAAACTGCTGCATCTGGAGGGCGGCAGAATTTACCTGGAGCGTACATGGAACTATGAGGTCGCTGTGACAAATTATCTTGCCGACATCCTCTCCAACAATGTGACGAAGGGCGTCGCCCTCCCTGATCCCCTTACATGCGGAGATGTGACACTCAGTTCGCAACAGCGGGGAGCGATTGCAACGGCCCTTAGCAGCCGGCTCTCGATGATCCTCGGCAGTGCCGGAAGCGGCAAGACCACGTTGATCCAGGCAATGGTCAAAAAGGCCCCGTTTCCCGCCTATACGGTGGTAACGGCGGCTCCCACCGGAAAGGCAGCACGCAACTTGACAGAGCGCACCGGTATTCAGGCCAGAACGATCCATTCCGCACTGGGCAAGATCCCGGACGAGAATTTTCTGGACCCCGTCTGCTGGGAATATGTTCATTTGGTCGTAATTGACGAGGCCTCTATGGTGAGCCTTGAAATGCTGGCCGGGATACTGAACCGGGTATCGACGGATTGCCGCGTTGTCCTGCTGGGCGACCCCAATCAGCTGCTTGCGGTGGGAGCCGGGAATATTCTTTCAGACCTGCGGGAGTTGGGCGTCCCCATTACCTATCTGGAACAGCAGTACCGTCAGAGCGAGAGTGCGGAGGCTCTGCGCTATAATGTGGTAGAATTCCCGAATCTCCACGATATCAGTGAGTTTCGCTGGGACGACAGCTTTCGTTTGATTCCTGCCAGTGATGCGGAAATCGCCAAAATAGTCTGTCGCGAAGCGGCGAAACGGTATCTGGCTGGTGAGCGTGTGCAGGTGCTGTCCATGACGAATCATAAGACTGCTTTCTCAGCCGCCGATTTGAATCGCGGTATTCAGGATCTGGTCAATCCGCTGGCAAAAGGCGCCCTTACCTGGGGAAATTTTCGCAACGGGGATCGTATTATTGTTCTCAAAAACAACTCCGAGCAGGACCTCAGCAACGGAGATGTTGGACTCTTGCAGCTTTGGGAAAACACGGCGATTTTGCCGCTGGGCCATCGGGCCGGAATATGGAACACGGAGTATCCGCCAAAGGATCTGGCACTGGCCTATGCTTTGACCGTCCACAAATCCCAAGGCTCCCAGTATGACACGGTGATCCTGCCGGTCAGCACAGCCACCTCTAAAATGCTCTACCGCAACCTGCTGTACACGGCAATCTCTCGGGCAAAAAAGCAGGTCATTCTGGTGGGCAGTAAGGAAGCGCTCCATGTGGCCATGCAGGTCACACCACGTCCCCGGCGATCCATGCTGGTCCCCAGAACCCGGATGCTGCTTTTTCGGCGCTCGGCATAAAGGGGTAAGCTCATGCGAAGCATCAACATGACCTATCCGACCATTGACCTTGCAGCTACCGGCGCACACATCCGCCAGCTGCGGTTGGAGCAGGGATATTCCGTACAGGACTTACAGACCTATTTGGGGCTTGAACATCCGCAGGCGATCTACCACTGGCAGCATGGGCGTAATCTGCCCAGCGTGGATAACCTGTATGCCCTGAGCAAGCTTTGGGGCGTCCCCATGGACAAGATCATTGTGGAACAGGTGGCATAGCATAACGGGTATCCAGCTTTCGCTGGATACCTGTTATTTCGTTGCCAACCCTGTCTGACAGATGCCATAATCGTATTTTTTAGAATTACCGTCATATGAGCACCCTTGTAAGTCCGAGGACTGTTCTTCATGTCTTTACAATTGTCTTATTTATCATAGTGATCATTAGATAGCCGAGTGCAATTGCAGAAAATAAAATGCTAAGGCCCCTGCAAAATCGCGGAGTTGCAATGATATGACGATGCCGACACATGAAAGAACTTTCATGTGTCGGCATCCTTTTTAGAACATCATGGTGTCTTAGATGATTGCATCCGGTCCGCTCCTAAAAAGCTCCGGTCTCATCCTCCGCGGGCGATTCCAGCAACTGCTGGCAGCGGCGATAGCCGGCGGCTGTCAGGTGTGTACCGCCCCTTCCCCGGCTAATAGAAGCCCAGCCGTGCTCCTGGAAGATCTGAAGAGCCTGACGCACTTCATGCTCTGAAATGGCGAAGCCTCGCTCTACGCAGGCCCGGACCAGGCCCTGCCGTCCCACGCCCTGGTGCTGGCGGTAAAGTTCTCCTAAGATCTGAAGCAGTCTCCGTTCCTGATAGGTCAGCCCGCCACTCTCACTGGAGACCAAAGCGGCAGCAGGACGGCCCTGGATGGTTTCTGGCAAGTCCTCTACATCCACCATATGACGTCCCATATGCATCAGGTATTCCATGCAGTTTCGCAGTTCCCGGACGTTCCCTGGCCAGTTGTGCTGGATGAGTGCCACCTTTACCCGGTCACTGAGGACCAGATCCGCACCCAGTTGACGGAGGAAAGTCTCTGCCAGCTGTAGGATGTCCTCCCGCCGTTCCCGCAGGGGGGGCAGCCGCAAGGGAATCACGCTGAGCCGGTAATAGAGGTCCTGACGGAACCGTCCCTGTCGGACCTTGCGCAGCAGGTCCTCGTTGGTAGCGGAGAGGATCCGCACGTCCACAGGGATTACGTCTACGGAGCCGATCCGCACTACCTCCCGCTCCTGAAGGACACGCAGAAGTTTCACCTGAAGTGCGGAACTCATGGTCTCTATTTCATCCAGGAACAGGGTACCTTGGTGGGCGCACTCGAAGAGACCCGGCTTGCCACCCTTTTTAGCTCCCGTAAAGGCCCCTTCCACATAGCCAAAGAGTTCGCTTTCCAGCAGTGTTTCCGTCAGGGCAGCGCAGTTGACGGCGATAAAAGGACCGTCCCGACGGAGCGATGCGCTGTGAATAGCCTGGGCAAATAGCTCCTTGCCGGTGCCGCTCTCCCCTTGGAGCATGACGGAGGCGTCATTGCCCGCCATGCGGCCGGCAATCTCCTTGGCCTTGGTGATGGCGGGGCTGCTGCCTGCGATGTCATCGAAAGTGTACCGGGCCCGATGATTCTTGGTTGCCTTTTGAAGCCGAAGGGTAGTCTGGCGGCTTTCCTCATTCGCGAAGTGCCGCAGCACGGCAAAGGCGCCTACCGGCCTGTCCCCGATGCGCAGAGATGTGATGGTGACACCGGTTTCTACGCCCCGGACATTCAGCAGCCGGGGCTGACCGGATGCCCCGGTGTCAAAGGGCAGTTCCGGGAACACCTCTGCTGCGGGGCACCCCAAGGCATCCATCCGCCGGACTCCCAGCAGCCGTTGAGCGGTCTTGTTAATCAGGTTCACCTGACCGTTCTCGTTTGTGCAGACGATGCCCTCATCCAAGGTGTTCAGGATCATCTCCAGCTTATTCTCCATGGTGAGGTTATCGGAAGAAATTCTTTGCAGAGAGTAATCCACATCCGCCAAGGACAAGGTATAACGGGCAAATTTTTTGCTTTCCAGAAAGAAAGCGTTCCCCAGCTTCAGGGCAATCTCACAGACAGTATTGGCAGTGGGGAACCTGGGACCCAGGTCCACCGCCTGAATACCCGGAGGCACCAGATCTACCTCGCCGGGGGCAAAAGCCAGCTCCGCCTCTGGCACGGTTTCCATTTCTGGGGCATAGGGCAGCAGTTGGATGCCCTTGAGCCCAATGTGATAGAGCTGGGAGATGCTCTCCATGGCCATGTGTCGGTTCTGATTCACCAGTAGGGCAGTGGTCCCTGGCGGATAGGCGCATACCCTTTCCGCCGCGCGGCGGGAGAAGGTCAGATCCATATAGACCGTCCGTTCCTCCGGCGGGAAGTATGGCTCCGCCCAGCTGTAATGGATTAGGTCGTAGCTGGTGACGGCCCGCACATATAGGTCACACTCCTTCAGTTCCCGCAAGGTGCCGTTATCGAGACTGTAAGTGAAAATTTCCGCAATATCATCAAAAAGCTCCTCTAAAATACCGCGATAAAAATCCGCAATGAGACAGCTTTGTGTGATGATACCGATGGTCTTCTTCATACAATCTCCTTCTTCGACAGTGTATTTTTCAGTTCAGACTGATGCCGGCCCGCGCCAAAGGCATCTCATCTTTCCAAGCCATCTGGCCATTGACGAACACCAGATCCATCCCAGTAGACAGCTGTTTGGCATCATCAAACGTAGCATGGTCCCCGATCTTGTCCAGATCAAATACCAGCAGGTCCGCGAAAGCACCAGATTTCACTACGCCACGATCCCGGTAGTGCATCCGCTGAGCGGGCATTTGGGTCATCTTATGAATGGCTTCCTGCAGAGTCAGGACATGGGTCTCCCGAACATAGTAAGCCAGAATATGGCTGAAAGAACCATAGATCCGAGGGTGGGGCGTGTCCGTAATATTATACAGAGAGTCGGATATTACCATGGAGTAGGGGAGTTTGGCGATCCGGATAATATCCTCCGGGCTGATATTCAGTCCTACCATGCTGACACTGCCATTCTCCGATGCCAGTAGCTCCGCAATGAAGGGATACTCATCCTCGTAACCTGCCAGTTCTGTGCACTCGTGAATCGTCTTACCTAGGAACCGTTTGTTTTCTGGCCGCTGTACGCCGCTGATCATAGCATGACTCCAGCGAAACTCCGGGGCAATCAGCTCATCCTGGGGACCGGGATTCTGGTAGCAATACCGCAGACGGTCGATGGTCTCCGGCTTTGTAAGCCGGGCTAAGATCTTGGAAAAGTCCTCAGTCAAAAACGATGCGGGCAAAATGCCTGCCAAGGTGGTGGCAGTACCGTGATAGGGATAGAAGTCCACTGTTATGTCCATGCCTTCGCTTTGGGCAACCTCAATTTTTTCGATGGCCCGCTCCAGAGTTCCGTGCCAGTTATCCGGTCCAAGGGCTTTGAAGTGGCTGATACCCAAGGCCATCTCATTGGCTCTGGCGATCTGAATACTCTCCTCCACAGCCTCTGCTAGGCGGGATGCCTCGTCCCGCATATGAGGCATATAAATGAGATTCCGGCCCTTACAGGGCCGCAGTAGCTCAATCAGCTCCTGGGTCTTCGTGTAGACCTCCGGCAGATAGACAAGGCCCGTGGAGAAACCCTTCAGTCCGCAATCGATAGCCTGCTGGACATAAGCCCGTCCCTGGGCCAGTTCCTCTTCCGTGAAAGGGTCAGGAGCATAGCCCTTGATCGCCAGGCGGATCGCCGCCAGCCCCTGAAGCGTGGACACATTCACTGGCAAGCTGGTGTGTCGCAGAGCCTGAAGGTAGTCCTCCATGGTGGGATACCTTGCACCATCCACAGAGGGGCCGTGGGTAGACACTGTGTAGGGATAAAGGCCGTTGGAATTATCTGTGTAGGGTGCGAAAGAGAAGCCGCACACGCCCATGCCGATAGAGGTCAAGCCCTGGGCTAATTCCACTGCGCCGAAATCCGCCGAATCCTGACGAAATACCGCCAAATCGGCGTGACGATGGACATCGATGAAGCCAGGGCAGACCACTCGCCCGGCGGCATTTATAATCTGGGCATCTTCGCATTCAATGCGGGGCGCCACAGCCTCAATGCGATCTCCGGACACTAACACATCGCCGAAAAAGGGAACGTTCTCTAATGTGCCATCGTGGATCCACCCGTTCTTAATCAGAGTTTTCATGCCTTACATCTCCATTACATGAACGCAGTCCTTTTCTTCATTTGCCCAGAACTTTTCCTGCATACTGTCCAGATGCTCCTTGGTCCACAGGCCCGGCGCACCACCGGTATGGACCATGATGGCACCCTCACCATCTGGGATGATACCTTTTCGCACTAGGTCCACAAAGCCGTGGAACACCTTGCCGGTGTAGCAGGGATCCAGGAAGATGGCCTCGGTGCGGGCCATCAGCTCGATGTAGTCCTGGGTGATATGGTCCGGCTCGTTATAGCCAACGCCGCCGTAGAAGTTCTCGCCCTCTCCGTACTCGATGTGCAGATCCTCCTCCTTACAGGTGATGCCCAACTCGAAAGTCCGACTCAGCTCGTTAATGAAGTCCACTGTCTCCGCCACAGGCCGGTAATCCGGCTCAATAGGGATACCGATGACTTCGAAGGGGGCGTTATAATACTTGGCTCCGGCCCACAGGCCAGCAAAGGTGCCGGTGGAGCCATAACCTACCACCAGATACTTGGCATCGATGCCCTGTGCCTCCATCTGCCGCATAATCTCCGGCACTGCCTGGACATAGCCGGCGGAGCCGACTACGGTCTGGCCGCCTACAGGCACGGAGAGGACCTTCTCGCCACGGGCCGCATACTCTGCAATCACCTTTTCAGCACACGCGTCCACGAACTTCTTCTTTGCCGCATTCCGCTCCGCCTCCGGCAAGGCGTCTGCTGCAGAGGTATCCACGAAGTAGATGTCCGCTCCCATAAGCCGGTCCAGCAGTACATTGCCGGACATATACTCCGGCTTGCTGCCCTTTAAGATAAGGATGGGCTTCAGGCCATAGCGGATGGCGGCAGCCACCGTCAGGCGGCCGTGATTAGTCTGGTTACCGCCAAAGGTCATCAGGGCGGTGTAGCCGTTATCCAGAGCATACTTAACGATGTAGTCCAGCTTTCGGGCTTTGTTGCCGCCCAAGGCCAGACCTGTCATGTCGTCCCGTTTGATATACAGCTTGCCCTTGCCCAGCTTCTTCGTCAGAGCGGGCATATACTCCAGGGGCGTGTTCACATAACCTACAGGGACGTGCTTCAATTCATTGATCTTCATACATATTGCCCTTTCATTATCGCAATGCGGTGAAATAAAAGAGCGCAGGGCCGTACAAGTCATGTTTATTATGGAATCAAGAAACGCTCCTGTCAAGGGCAGCGATATCTTGTTTTTTAGCCGGAATTGTATATTTTCTGGTTTGTATCCTATTTTTTCCAATTTAGTCCATTTTTAAAAGTGCTTTCAACTTTTTCTCATGTTGTTTCCTTTTGCTTGAAAGCAGCGGGAAAATTTCACGCAGCCGCTGAAATATCCGCGTTACAGGCTCGGAATGTGATTTTTTGCATACCTTCAAAATTTTACGTTTTATACAATTGCTGCTGAAATGATTTATATAAAGCAGAAAATTTGAAAAAAAGTTCTTGTATTGGCACGGTATTTGCTGTATTTTTTGCAGAGGCACAGAGCGTACAAGTCAGCGCGAGGTCCTTGACCCGGCACTTCCTCCAACAGGCAAGTGCCGAACTGTATCAGCAAGTGTATTTCGTGAAAACGGAGGAGAAAAGAATGTCAAATGAAGTGAAACAACCTAAAAAGTATGGATTTAAGGCCTTTATCCCGATGTTTGTGTTTCTGGGGCTCTATCTGGGCGGCGGTATCTATTTTACCCTCGCCGGAACCGTTGAGCAGCCCTGGAATCAATTCCCCCGCCACGCTGCGATCTTAATTGGTATTGTGGTCGCGTTCCTGATGAACCGCTATATGCCTCTGCCTGAGAAAATATCTAAATTCTGCAAGGCTGCCGGTGATGAGGGCTGCATGCTCATGTGTATGATCTTCCTGGTAGCCGGCGCTTTCTCTGGCGTATGCAAGAGTATGGGCGGTGTTACCAGCGTTGTGAACCTGGGCCTGAGCGTTCTCCCCGTTCATTTCGTTCTCCCTGGCATCTTTATCATTACCGCTTTGGTCGCCACTGCCATTGGCACATCCTCCGGTGCTTTGGTTGCCATCGCGCCTATTGCGTTGGCCATCGCGGAGGAGACCGGAGCCAGTATTCCTCTGTACTTTGCCGCTGTATACGGCGGTGCTCTCTTCGGCGATAACCTCTCCATCATCTCCGATACTACCATTGCCGCCACAGCTGCCGTTGGTGCTGAGATGAAAGATAAGTTCCGCATGAATTTCCTGATCGCACTGCCCGCCGCACTGCTCAGCATAGTGGTTTACTTTTTCCTGGGCAAGGGGGCCGCTCCTATCAGCGGCGATATGAGCTATAATCTGCTTCATCTCATTCCCTACATCTATGTTCTGATTACTGCCCTGTGCGGCATGGATGTGTTTGTGGTCCTCTTCAGCGGCACGTTCATTGCCGGCATTGTGGGCATCGTTACCGGCAGCATGACCATTGCCGGCTTCGTTCAGGCCATCGGCACCGGTATGGCCGGTATGATGTCTACCGCTATCGTTGCTATTCTCCTCCGGGGTCTCATTGGCATCATCAGTGAATACGGCGGTGTGGATTGGCTCATCACTGCCATGCGCAAGCGGGTCCACTCCCGTAAAGGCGCTGAATATTGCATCTCCGCTATGTCCGGTCTGTTGGACTTTGCTCTGATTAACAATACGATTGCCATCATGATTGCCGGCCCTCTGGCCAAGGACATTGCTGACGAGCACCATATTGCTCCCAAGCGGGTGGCCTCTCTGCTGGACATCTTCGCTTGCGCTGTTCACGGCATGGCCCCTCACGGCGGCGGTATGCTGACCCTCAGCGGTTTCTATGCCGCCTTGAACCCCCTGCTGGTAGTAAAGTATAATGTGTACTGCATATTTTTGATGATCGCAGCCATCGTTACCATCCAGTTCGGCCTTATGCGTACCAAGGAGGAGAAGGAATATATTCAGCAGCAGAAGCAGGCTGCTGTGAAGTGAGCTCGCATCCTCCGCAGACAAAGGGCCCCGACTGTGGGACTTCCTGCCTGATTTTTCCTATCTAAAAATACAGCTGTCTCTGGTGTTTTCAGATGAAAATTTTTTGGGGGAACGATGCCTTTCACTCTGTGCGTGCAGGTATTTTAAGGGAGCCATGACCTGCATGCCCGCAGCAACCCCATGCTATGAAAGCAGGTGCATGCCATAAGGCGTGCACCTGCTTTGCTTATCAAAGAACCCCCTGTTCTCAATAAGCGCGGACATGGGAGGCTTGGGATCGCGAAAAATAGGATAATATGAATCGAAAAACGGGTACTATCTATTGTTCCCGGCCTTCGTTTTATACCACAGCTTTAATGTTTGCACGCGTCCTCCGTGGTATGCTGAACTCACATAAGGAGGCTGAAACCATGGGTATTGAGAGTCAATATTTAGGAGAGATCAACATCCCGGAGGAACACCGGGCGGAATACGCACAGCAGGCTCTAAAGCTCCTGCGGGCAGGCGGTATGGTGACAGTGGAACCGGTACAGCTATACGGACACAAGCTGTATCTGCTTTCTCCGCCGGAACTGGACGAGGACGGAGAGGCCGTCGGCCACTACAATTATCTGGACGAAAACAGCGGTGAACGGTGGTGTCTCAACGCGAAAGACGGCTGGTTCGGCTGCGGCAAGATCATTGGAAGCTGCTACTATTCAGTGATCGCCGCCGTGCACATTTTAACAACGCTCTGGAGCACCTCCTATGCCGCAACGCTCATCAACGGCTGTCTGGTGCGGGAAAAGACCTATATCAGATGGATCAACTATGTGCTGGGCACACAGTATACGAACCAGCGGGCAACACAGCTGTGGGAGATCGGCAAGCTGCTCCAACTGGACGATGGTTACTGGGCACGTTGCAACCCGGACCTCGGCTATCTGCTGGAGGACTATCCACCAGAGTGCGCGGACCGGGATCAAACGCTGTCGTATCTGGCTGCCTACCATTTTGACGAGCTGTGCAGCATCCTCCCGCCCCTCACAGATGAAGATTGGGAGGAGCTTAAACAAAGCAAAATGCTCACCATTCAAGCGATCTATGCTCAATTGCAGTCCGCTTTACGGGAGTATCATCAAAACGGCGGGACATTGGAAGGAGTTAAGAAATTCCTGATCATGCCCACAGAAGAAAAGCGGCAGACGATCCATCAGCAAACAGACACGGATCAGCAGTATCTTCTATTCGCATTTTTTACGATGCCGCCTGCCGTTTCCGTTGCCTGTATTGCCAAGGAGTTTGGCGCTGCGTTCTGGGAGCTTTGGAACGAGATCGGCGGGCAGATCCCGGAAAGCCCCCATCTTTATACGCTGGAGCCATGCCCGCCCGTCGAACCATTTCCCACACACAGATTTCTGGACGTAAATCCGGATGACATGGCCTATTACTGGATGCCGGACAGCGGCCTTCCGTTCTCTGACGAGTTTAAGGAGCAGGCAGCGGAATGGCGCTCCGAACTGGATGCGATCACGGAACGCATTGCGCCGCAGGACTTTTTGAAGACCTTGGCGGACAATATTTCCATCAGCGGGAGCATTTTCTTCCGGGAGGCCTTTTACGAGTTCATCTCCCGCCAGTCGGAGCCGAAGATACAATCGGCAGTGCTCCTGAGGGAACGCTTAGCCCAGCGGGAGGACAAAAATCTCAAGAGATTCCATGCGATCCTTGCCAATCCGCTCCTGCGGAAAGATGTATTTGGGTTCTAAAAATACTTCTTATCTGGTGTGTTCGTCTCTCCACAGGCAGGTTCGTCAATCGTCTCAACGAAACGCCGTGTCAAAATGACCGGCGTTTTTTCTCCGCTGCATCGGGAGCCGCCCGAGATACCCGCAATGCGTTCCTTCACGCATCTCGCGTAAATCCGCCCGCGTCCTCCGCCTCAAAGGGGCGAAGGGCGTGGTAAAGCTTCTGTCGCTCTCCGGCGCTGCGGTACGCGGCAAGGGGGCGAAACGGCGGACGTTTTCCTGCCTTTCTCTGCCCACGGTAGCGCATCACCAACACGGCAGGCGCGACAGGCAGCAGGAGAGGATGCTCCTTGCAGGCAGGCCAATGGGTATGGCAGGTCTCCACGCCGGTGCGGAAGAAACTGACCAGTCGATTTTCCGCCCGTCCATCGGTAAAGAGCCGCTGTCCGTAGCGTTCTTCCTTGCAGCCGAAGTTTCCGGTACGCAGGATATCCTCCAGCAGGGCGCGGCATAGTCCTTCGTCGGCAGTCATGCACCACGGAGCGTCCTCCGGCGGCAGGGCAAGGTCCTCCACGCAGATGCGGGTGATGACCCGCGCAAAGTGAAGCAGTCCGAATCGGGACAGCTTTGGCAGCAAGTCCTCCCACCGCAATTTTGCGGAGCCATGTTTTAGGGTGTTCAATTTGATCTAACGGTCCTTTTTCGCATACGATCCGAAAAGTTTCCTGCACGACCTCTTCTGCTGTGTGGCTATCTACAAACAGACAAGCGTAACGAAAAAGGTACGTCGAATATTGCCGATACCAGAACTCCACAAAATCATTGTCCTGTTTACTATTCATGGCAATACCCACCTCCTTAGTTTGTGCGATTAGGGTTGAGCAAAACGCGAGTTTTGCAAAGTCGAGCCACAATATATAGGTTTCAGGCAAGTCGGATGGCACTATTTATTGTATAGTCTCATGAGCAAATCGGAGTTTTGCTCATCCCTATGTGCGATTTATTCTTTATCCAGTTCTTTGTCTGGTTCGTAGTAATCATTGCAGGTCGAAATAAGACGGCCGATAAATGCGACATACTCTGAATCTTTGTCGGTCAACTGAACAGAGATGGCCTTGACTTCCGCTTGTGTGGAGACCTGGTACAAAAAGTAATCTACGGTCACTCCTAGTTTATCAGCCATGCTGCGTAAAGTAAAGGCACTCGGAGCTTTTGCAGCAAGATTTTTGCAACTGAAGTAACTACAACAAAATGACAGCTTCTGTTTTGTCGAACTGAACACAAAAAATGAACATCGAAAATCAGACTGTTGACTGGTCGCACTGTGCGAAAAGTTGACGGTCTTTTTTTATCCCCAAAATCAAAAAAGGAGGTCAAGCACAATGGCAAAACCTAAACCCCTTGACCAACTCCGAGCTGATATTGGCGTCCGGCTGAAATAGTCCCCAGTGGTTTTTCTGGCGAACACTAACACCGAAAAGGAACGAGCTGAGACGCAACTTGCACAGGAACAGCACAAGCTGGAACGTCTGGAAAACCGAAAAAAGTTTCTGGAACAGGTCATACAGGCCACAATTTCGTCAGAAATGAAAAAGATCACGCAGCCCAGCGGGGCCGCGACGCCTTCGGGACAGCGACACGCATAAGCGCATCGCTGTTCCGAAGGCTTTCTGTGTTCTTCGAGAGCACCCCCGACCAAGGCCCAAAAGCGGCAAAGTTTGCCGTTCTACCCCCTGGCCACGCAGGGTTTCCGAAACGTGAGGAACGCTCCGAGGGTAGTGATACCACCCCCCACCCAAAACACCACCTGTTTCGCCGTGTGTGCCCTTGTGTGCGATTTTTCTCCGAAAGCCGAGTGTGTACCCACTTTCACTCGTGAAAGCGAACACGGGCCATTTGTGCGAGAGGTTGAAAAACACGATGAAAGATGGTCTGAGATAGAGTTGTTGCTGATAGTGAGGGTTCACAGGGAACCGGGAAATGTATGTATATAAAAGCATGGCAGAATCAAGGGTTACAAATGCTCACCACATAATCAATAGTGCACTCACTGGATCACGCAGCCCAGCGGGGCCGCGACGCCTTCGGAACAGCGACGCGCATAAGCGCATCGCTGTCCCGAAGGCTCTCTGCGTTCTTCAGGAGCGTCTCCGACCAAGACCTAAAAGCGGCAAAGTTTGCCGTTCTACCCCCTGGCCACGCAGGGTTTCCGAACCGTGTGAAACGCTCCGAGGGTAGTGATACCACCCCCACCTCGCACGTTCAGAAAGTACTGCGCACAGAGTGAAAAAACAGCAACATCACCAAGTTGCAAACAGATCACGCAGCCCAGCGGGGCCGCGACGCCTCGGAACAGCGACGCGCATAAGCGCATCGCTGTTCCGAAGGCTTTCTGCGTTCTTCAGGAGCGTCTCCGACCAAGGCCCAAAAGCGGCAAAACTTGCCGTTCTGATACCCGGCCCGGGGATGTTGGTGAACGTGCGGAACGCTCCGAGAGTAGTGATACCACCCCATCCGAAACGCCCCCTGTTTCGGCGTGTAAGCCGCTGTGTGCGATCCTTCTCCGAAAGCCGAGTGT
>OLFU01001279.1_pt1 | contig 25411 bp, 21 predicted proteins | sample 1605161 | NCBI WGS metagenome assembly OLFU01 (sample SAMEA3888914, study PRJEB22519) | human gut metagenome | biome: human gut; feature: human-associated habitat; material: faeces | place: Denmark | collected 2011
TCCGTGCTCACAATACCATCTGACAAATCCCACCATGTTCCGGTCAGCATACGATATCTCATACCGGTGATTGTATCTTTCTGTGCTTTATTTTCACATGAAAGCCCTGCTTCGTCAAGTTCCGATTCGTATTCGAAGCTTCAATGGTAAAAACCCCAGACAACATACATTGCCTGGGGTCCTGTTTCACTTATTTGCTTCACTTTTTTATAACATCAGATTGTTTTTGCAAAAGTCTCTGCTTCTTCGCTGCCTTTTGCTTCCTGTTCTGCAATCCAGTCTGCATTGTATTTGTGATCTTTTACAAATGCGATGATCACAATCACATTAATCAGAGCCAGACATGCATCAATGGCATATGCGTAACGGATGTTTCCACCTGTCATATTCATAACTGCGCCGTTGATGGCAAAGGTCAGTGCTGTAATGATACCCTGGATTGGGAACAGTACCGAATTTACTTTATCAAATCCTTTTCTTCCGAATACAGATGCCGGAAGAGAAGTGGTGAAGTTTGCACTTCCGCCGATACCGATACCGATCATAACGATAGAGATCCAGAAGCCTGCCATCGTATCTGTGAAGTTGAATAATAATGCACATGCATACCAGCATCCAAATACGATCATTGCTTTCTTTGTTCCAAGTTTCTGATCCAGAACACCAATCAGAAAAGATCCGACAACACCTACGATGGCACATGCAGACATAATACTTGCAGCTACGGTAATAGAGAATCCAAATCCGTTTGTCGTACGGTTGATCATCTGTGACATGGTTCCTACGGAGCAGATCTGGAATACACCGGTTACCAGTGCAACAATCCATACCTGATCACATTTTAACAATTTTCCAATTGTCCAGCCGCCATTTTTATCACTGTCTGCCCCATCAGAAGTATCATAAAATTCATCATATACTTCTTTGGATACATGGTCCGGATAATAGCCACGCTCAAACGGAGTATCACGGACAAATAAAATTCCGACAATACCAAGAATGATACATCCGATAGAAATCGGATAACATGCACGGGTTACTCCGAATCTTCCAACCAGGAACAGGATCAGCGGTACATAGATTGCTGTTGCAAGGTTGTGTCCCATAGTTGTATATCCCATAACGATTCCTTTTTTCTTAGGAAACCAGTTTGCAACCAGCACACCGCCGCACAGATAACCTGCTGACATGATGGTTCCGCAGGTAACTGCCATCATAATGGTATAAACAACAGGGTTTGGGGCATTCAGTACACCGATATATGTGATGCCGGCGATGATGCAGTTAATACCGGACATATATCTGGAACCGATTTTGCGGTTTAAGATACCGATTACGATAAACAGTGCCACACCTATGATTCCGGCTATGGAATTACAAGTGGAGATCGTTCCTGCCATTTTTGCACTTCCCAGCATATGTTCTGCAATTTTTCCTGCAATATTGTTACTTCCGTCGTTGATCATTCCTACATAAAACCAGAACATCAGCATCATGTAAATAATATGGAACCAACCATGTACGCCAAACGCAACCACTGAATTTTGCTTGTCTTTTTTCTTCATGTTTCAATTTTCCTCCCAATAATAAATACTTTTTCTGCACGAAAAACCCTAACTCCTTCGTGCTCTTCAAACCTCCTTTATTGTATCGGAAACGCCGTTTAAAAATATAAAGAAAATTTCGTTTTTTATTGACTATATTTGGGAAATATAGATTTTCTTTGTCTTATTACATTTTTCTGTTAAAATACTATGGTGTAAGCGTCAATCATATTGAAAAAATATGACTTTCCATCTATAACTTGAGGTAACTTTATGAAAAAAAAATCACTAAACATACATAAACGAGATAATCAGAGTTTCCGACACCGGCTGCTGCTGTCCATTTTCCGGATCGCCGCTCCGGTCACTGCCATCGTCTGTACCGTTTCCATTGTTATGCTGACTCTGAACTACCGCCAGACCGTCATCAATTCCCAGGCAGCCGCTACGGAAAAAGTCCGCAGCGACATAGCACATATTGTCGACAATACACAGATCTTATCCCAGGATATGATCTTCAACAGCGAAATCCAGCAGATTCTTGCCAGCAGTACCGCCGGCGAGCAGTTTCCACAAAATACGGACGTTGCCTACCACATTAACGGTTTTATCGCCAACCGGGATTATATCAACTGTGTGATCCTGACCGGTAACAACCAGACGTTATACTCCACAGAAAAAGCATTTACCAATATTTCCGACTATGATACAATTTTTCATTCCACATGGCTCGCGCAGTTACAAAACAGCCATAAGCCATATCTGTGGTATGTGGATCCGGATTACACACCTTTATCTGCCTATACTTCCGGCTCGGATTCTGCAGATTTGGCAGTATCGGAATCAGCTTCCTCACATACCACTCCGGGCAGTCAACAACATATTATGATGGCACGTCCCGTATACAGTATGTCGGACTACACGACCCTGCTTGGTTACCTTATGCTGTATCTGGATGATACTTTTTTACAAGACCTAATGGGAGAATTTGACTTCGGTCACACGACAAATATCTGGCTGGTAAACAAGAATGGAACCGCCATCCTGCAAAATAATTCTTCTGCTGATTATTCTTATTTATTAGAAGATTTTTCTCCGCAGGAAAAAGGCTCGATTCTGTCCTCTCATGGCAAACGTTTTGTCCTGAACATCCGGCCGGTTACAGAAAACGGATGGTATCTATATACCGCCACTCCATTCCGGGAAGTTTCGGAACCGCTGACAATTTTTGTCCTGCAGGCGATCTTACTGGGCGCAGCCATGGTAGCAATCCTGTTTTTCCTGTCCCGGCGGACAGCCTCCTCCCTGTCAGATCCTATCATCCATCTGGCACATACTATGGATCACTACCGCAGCGATATGAAACCAATGGTCTTTCCCGGACGGACTCCGGTTTTGGATAAAGATGCTGAGGATGCTTCTGGTTTGACATCTGACACCACAAATACGGTGGCTGTGAATGCTCCGGATCGTTCTTCCGTATCCTTTTCAAATATACAACCAGCGGATCCGGAAGATTTCTCCTTTGAAGGACAGCCGGACGAAATCATTCAGATCTATCGTTCCTACCAGCAAATGGTCAACCGAATGGATACTCTGATCCGGGAAAATTTTGTAAAAAATCTGGAGAAAAAGGATGCGGAACTTGCCCTGCTGCAAAGCCAGATCAATCCACATTTTCTATACAATACGCTCGACTCTATCAACTGGCTGGCCATCGCCAATGACGAAGATGAAATCAGTGAAATGGTCACCGCTCTGTCAGATATGTTCCGGCTCAGCCTGACCAAAAGCCACAGTTCCTACATCCGAGTGGCGCAGGAAATGGAATATGTACGGAGTTACCTGGTATTACAGCAGTTCCGCTACGAAGACTGTCTGAGCGTATCGATCACGATTCCGGATACAGTCGCAGAACTCTACATTCCCCGTTTTCCCCTGCAGCCGCTGGTGGAAAATGCCATCAAACACGGTATGATCTCCCCGGATGATCCATTCGCCATTGATCTTGAGATTTTTATCCGGGAACATACACTGCATATCCGGATTGGAAATGACGGCACCCGCATCTCTCTGGAACAGATGAAAAAGTTGCTGGATTTTGATGCTTCCAGACAGGAACTGCTGGATTTTGACCAGAAAAGCTACGGTGTGCAAAATATACAGCGCCGCATACAAATCCTCTGTGGAATTTCCTATGGTCTTTCCTACGAGATACGAAACAACCGTACCTGGTGTGATCTGACGCTTCCGGTTCTTGAACATGATCCATCAGAAAAGACAGAGGATTTGCAATAAAAGAAGCACTCACACGGAGCATTGCTCATTTTCTGAGTTTCCCCTCCTGTGGGTGCTTTTTATGTATATAATCTTTTCAGTTTATTTCTTACTTCCTGCCTTTTTGCGGAATTCCGAAAGGGTTTCTCCTGTATTCCGCTTGAAGATCTGTGAAAAATAAGTGTAGTCGTTGTAACCGACTTCCACGGAAATCTCATACATCTTCATATCTGTATGTAGCAGCAGTTCTTTTGCTTTCTCAATACGCAGATTTGTCATATACTGAAGAATCGTCACTTTCTGCTCTTTCTTGAACACATCGCACAGATAACTTTTATTCACATTGATATGCTCCGCAACGTCCGTCAGGGAAATGTTCTCATTGTAATGTCTGCGGATGTAGTACAGGGCATCCCGCACGATCTTTGTGGGCGACTGCTCGCCTTCCTTCGCCAGTACACCGGGGCGCTGCGCCACATTGGCCGGCTGTACGGAAGAAACGGCATGTTTCACTTCCTCTTCTCCCACAAGTCCTCTGGCATATCCATCCAGCACCTGATAATAGGCTGCCTGTCCGATTTTTGCCTCCAGACGTTCATACATCCGGTGCAGCATATCACCAAAATCCGTCTTTTTGATAGGTTTTAACAGATAGTCACTGACTCCAATCTGCATGGCAGTCTGCGCATAGGAAAAATCACGATACCCGGACAAAATCACAATCTCGCTCTCCGGCAGGATTTCCTTGGCCCTTCTTGCAAATTCCAGACCATCCATCTGAGGCATCCGCACATCGGTAATGATTAGATGCGGACGCAGATCCGGCAATGCATCCAACGCTTTCAGAGAGTCCACAAAGGCTCCCTTGATCACAAATCCAAAATCTTCCTTCTGACAAAGCTTCTGGATTCCCTGTAATACGATTTTTTCATCATCCAGTATCACCATTGAATACATACCGTCACATCCTCGTACAATATCTTATAACCGGTTCTCCCCGCCTATAATCCGGCAAAAAATAACTCGTAGAAATCCTGTAAGTTTCCTATCGATCAGCCATTCAGATCTTTCAGGCTCTGGAACAGCTCAATATCTGACTGCTGTACACGCATATTTGTCGTCATCGGCTCCTCTCCCGGTCTCGTGACAGTAATCTCAATCACAGTGCCTTCCTGTACCCCACCGGTTAAGACATTTCTGAAAAATGCCGCAAATTTCGGATGGTTGCTCACAAACTGATTTTTTGCTTTCATTACTTTCATAGCTGCTGCCGGGTTTATCATACTCTGTTTCCTTCTTTCTTCATTTATTTCAAATCCTATCATTTTCCACTGGAAAAGTCAATTTTCTCAACGTAATATTCCGCCCCGTCCACTTCCATCACCACCATGGTGACAGCACCGCCAAACCGGGGATATCCGCAACTTCCGGGATTCAGCCAGAGCAGGTGTCCCGCTTGTTCCGCAAAATATTTATGAGTATGACCAAATACCGCCACATTCGTTCCTTCCGTCTGTCCGATCAGATGCCGCCATTCATGCGCCATTACAAAAGAAACGCCCTCGATCTGAAATGTCAAAACTTTTGCGATTCCCTTAGCCCAGTCTCCATCATTGTTTCCACGCACCACATACAGATTGCCCAGAAAACGAATCTGATCCAGCAGAGATTCCTTCGTCACATCCCCAGCATGCAGGATACAGTCACAGCCTTTCAGGATTTCCAGTACCTCCGGCCGCAGAAGATTATGCGTATCTGATATAATTCCAATCCTTTTTGCCATACGATTACGCTCCCAGTTCTTCTCTCATCCTTTATTCCATAATACCAAAAGTCCATAACCATTTTTCTGCCACTTCATCACGCTTCCACAGCAACTGATGGCATGCTTTTGTTGAACTTCCGGTAAAACAGGTATCCTGCCAATGTCGTGATGGAATCCGTCACCGGAAATGTCAGCCAGAACCAGTTCAGTCCGAATCTCGAAAACAGATAAGCCAGTGGAATAAATAAAAATACGGTCCGGATAATCGTCAGGATTGAGCTTGTCGCCGCATGCCCCAGTGCCTGGAAAAATACCGGGAATGTCAGTGAACTTACCAATGGCACAAAGCTGATTCCGATAAACCGGAAAGCCACGACTCCGATCCGGATAACTTCCGGGTCATGTGAAAACACATGAAGCATCTGTCCCGGAATTGTTTCAAATAAGACAACACCAATCATCATCAGGGCGACACCGAATCCAATGGCCACCTTCAGTGTCTTTTTGCAACGCTCATATTTTCCGGCGGCGAAATTGTAACTCACCACCGGTACGATACAAGTCTGCATCGCACCAAGCGGAATAAAGAAAAATGCCTGCCATTTATAATACAATCCCAATACCGTAACTGCCTGATCTGAGAAAGTTGCAAGGAGCAGATTCAGCCCAAATATGTAAAACGTATACGCCGACTGCATCAGGATGTTTGGAATACCGAGTTTATAAATCCGTTTGATCTGATGTGGAAATACCACTAACTTCGGTATTTTCCGACATCCCCCTTTCATAACGATCACAGCCGCTGCGATCTGCCCCACCACGGTAGCTGTAGCAGCTCCTGCGATTCCCATTTTCGGCAGACCGCATAATCCGAAGATCAGGAATGGATCCAATACGATATTCACCACTGCACCTACAATTTGTGCGATCATGGGCACCCTCATATTTCCCTCTGCCTGATGCACTTTTGTCCATACGCTCTCTAAAAACAGTCCGATGCTGAGCACGCAAACGATTCTTCCGTAGCTGACTACCATCGCAATGACTTCCTCTGAAGACGTATTCATCCTCGCATATGCCGGCATCAGGAAAAAGCAGACCCCTGCAAAAAGAACCCACATCACAAGTGCCAGCGGTGTACCGATTCCTGCCGTATCATCCGAGCGTTTCTTTTTGCCGATTCCCAGATTATACGCCATCTCGGTGTTGATGCCCACACCGGTTCCAACTGCCAATGCGATCATCAGCAGCTGGATCGGATAAATAATTGAGAGTGCCGTCAGACCACTCTCAGAGTAACGGCCGACAAAGAAACTGTCCACCACATTATATAACGCCTGTATCAGCTGAGCCAGCATCACAGGCGGTGCCATTTTCATTAATATCTTTGCTATTTTTTCTGTCCCAAAAAAATTGCTTTCCACATTATTTCCCCCACATTTCTATTAATGATTACCCCTTTAGCATAATAGTATATTTCTGAGAGAAAATCCAGCACAATTTTACGATGCCAGTTTCCAGATCCAATACACCAGTCCCAACAGCCAGCTGGTAAAAATACCATACAAAATGACCGGACCACCGATGGAAAAAATCTGACTGCCGATACCAAAGACCTGCCCCTCTTTTTTAAACTCTATCGCCGGTGCTGCCACGCCATTTGCAAATCCCGTGATAGGAACCAGTGCGCCCGCACCACCGAATTTTGCAATCGTAGGATAGATATTCAGCCCGGTAAGGATTACACTGATCAGCACCAGGATCACACTGGTCCATTTCCCGGCGTTCATCTGATCCAGTCCCCGGCTCATGGCAAAATTCATAATGCCCTGGCCGATGCAGCAAATGATGCCGCCCACGAGGAATGCTTTCAGCATATTCAGCGTCAGACTGTAAGACGGCGTCACCTGGCTGACATAAGCATGATAGGCATTTTTCCGTGCCTCTTTTTCTTCCTCGGTTCTGGCATTCTCCTGTCCGGAAATTTCCTGCATCAGTTCCTCCCGGGAAATATTCTTATATTCCGCCTTCGTCTTCTGCCGTTTTTCCTGTCCATTCTTTTGTCCCATCTTCTTTTCCATCCTTTCTGCTCAAACTTTTTCACTCAAGTCGAACGCACGTGTGACTTGGTGCACCTTCGCGGAGCGTTTATCTGGCAACACAGAAAAAATAAACCAGTCCGCCTGCAACCTTTCCAAATGCAAAGAAAGTAATCAGTATCTCAAGACCGGTTTTGATTCCCATTCTGCGAAACAGCACCGGAAATACGTTGAGCACTTCCGCCAGGGCAACGGACAGACAGCCTGAAAATACACCGGAGGCCAGTCCATACACCCCCAGGAACCATGTTCCAACCGGAAATGGAAGCTCCGGGAAAACAGCCAGCACACAGCCAAAGATTCCTCCGGCAATCAGTGCGTTTTCCAGTGCAGGCACATAGGCCGCCACACTGGTTTTCCCGCCATACGTGGCACCATGCCAAGACTTGCCACCAGCGCAAAGACTCCTGCTGCCACACCAATACCACACAACAATCCCAATGCGCCAAACAGAAGCTGATAAGCGACCATCTTACTGACCTCCTTTCCGATGCAAACAATCTTATATCACGTTCTTTTTCTGCCGTCTTTATTCAGGAATGCATTCACACTTTCTTACTTTTCCCTTTCCGGCTGCTGGTCTCGATATAAGTGGTATCCACATCCTGCTCGTATTTGCGCATTGCCACCTGGATCGGTGTCGGATCATCTGTGATCTTCTTCGTTCCGACATGATTGTAGAAAACCATGATACCGATGGCAAGGCCGATACAAAAGCAGATTTCCAGTACTCCCGCTCCGTTGGATACCTGTCCGGTGACTCTTGTATACAGAGCATTAAATACTTTATTGACAGAAACATCCTCGATAAATGTCATGATGGTAAATGCGGAACCGAAAAACAGAATCACGCAGACCAACGCTGTCTTTAAATATTGCACGGATTTTTTCTCCGGATCCGGCACATAACGAATCACAAAATCCGGTTCTCCAATGTTTTCAACCTCCAACATCGGATATTTTTCATGAATTTTCCGGATGACATCTAAGACCGAAAAAACCTGTACCAAGCTGCTTTTCTCATTCCCGGAAAAATAATATACCTGTTCCTGCAACACCTGACGGAGGATCCCCACATCGGTACATTCCACCGATGCGATATCCTGCAGCGTTACACTCCGCTTGTATACAATACAGTTCTGTTCTATTTTCAGATATAAAATCTGTCCTGCCGCACTCATACAGATTCCTTTTCTTCCGAAGTTTCTTCATCCTCTTTAAATACTGCCTGTGCAGATTCTTTCATCTCAGACATATCTGCTTTAATCTCACTGGCAGCATTACGCACTGCTTCACCCGCATGTTTCCAGCTGTCCTTCATCTCATCTGCGGAATACTCTGCCGCAAATTTCACTTCCCTTGCAATATCTTCTCCCTGCGCTTTCATGCATTCACAGGCTTGCTTAACTTTTTCTCTTTTAGATCGAAGTTTTTGCCCCAAATACCCGTTCTCCTGTATAGCTTCGCCTTTTAATCCGCATAAAAAATAAAAAACCGCTCCCGTGATCATTGCGATCACTACTATACAGCAACACTTTTTCATCAATTTACAACACATGCAAATTTCCTCCTTCTGTGCAGAAACGCTTACAATCTCATGTATCATACATATCTGTTCAGATATCACTGACCTGATGACAATTATCTGATACGTTCTGTCACTTTATTTTGCTGTTAGTATGGAGCGATTTTTTATAATTATTCTATTTTTTTATGGATTCTATTTTATTTTTTTAATCTGTCAGTTTTCTGACTATTATTGTGGCAGATACAGTTTTATACTTCCCCTTTCACTTCAGAATTTAAAATTGCACCTGTCCGTTTACAACGCGATAATTTGTGCCATAGTAATTTACAATGCCGGTGAAACCAAAATCTACCATACCGCCGGTTACCTTCCACCAACTTCCGCCGTACGGAACAAGGCTGTTGTAACCAAAGTTGACCGCACCACCTTCTACATACCACCAACCGTAGTTGCTATCGTATATAAGACCTGTGTAACCAAAGTTTACGGCTCCGCCTGTTACATACCACCAGCCATAAGTGCTGTCGTATACAAGGCCTGTGTAACCAAAGTTCACGGCTCCGCCTGTTACATACCACCAGCCGTAGTTGCTATCGTATACAAGTCCTGTGTAACCAAAGTCGATGGCACTTCCGTTTACATACCACCAGCCATAGTTACTGTCATATACAAGGCCTGTTGCTGCAAAACTGATCACACCGTTCTGCACATACCACCAGCCGGATTCGTTCTGTACAAGACCTGTGTAAGAGAAATCTACTTTACCGTCTTTTACATAGAACCAGCCGTATGCGTTTGCTGCAAGCCCTGTCATCTCTTCGTCTACATCACCATCTGTATAGTAATACCAGTTGCCGTCAGCTGCCGCCTCATTTGCAAGACCCGTGAATTTGTTTACTTTCTCCAGTTCTGCAATGGCTGCGTTCAGATGTGCAGTAGACTCATCAATACTCTCCTGACTGGTTTTTCCTGTCGGAACAGTTGCCAGATCTTCTTTTGCCTCTGCTAATTCAGCTTCCAGATTGCTCCAGGACGCTTCTGAATAATCCTCTTTATTCAGTGCTTCCGCTGCTTTGATCGCTGCCTCCAGTTTGCTTGTATCGCTGACCGGTGTTGTAATATGGATATCATCTGCTGTCACATTGACTTCTACTTTTGTATCTGTATAACCAAGTGCATGGATCGTAAGTACCCATTTTCCGGTTCCATCCGTTCCCTGCGGAAGCTGGCATCTCAGGGAATCTGTCAGCCCCAGCTGGATTCCCATAGATTTGTGCATCCAGTTATCTGCTGCAAATTTTGTTCCGTAAGTTGCAAGTGCTGTATCACCGCTTCCATAATAAGTCCACTCTACGGATTGCATTGCGGAACCAAGATCGCCATAGTTCTTTTTCAGATCCACACGCAGGAAATCGCCAAACTTACTGCTGTCCACTACTTCAACACCCATATTTGCAACATCTGCTGTTTTCAGTTCGGTATCTTTTAATCCGGATGCCGTACCTGTCTGTGCCGCACTGAAACTGAATGTACCATCAGCATTCAGAGAAACTTTCTTCAGACCATTTGTATTTTTGTTTACATCTGCAACCGCTGTATAACTCTTCAGATTATTCTCAGAATAACCACCGGACAGTGTCTTTCCGTTTTCTGTTACACTATATGCTGCCTTAAATGCTTCCAGATTTTTTGATTTTACTTTTACCGGAACATATTTGATTCCTTTGATCACATAATGGTCATATGTACTTGTTTTTCCATCGACTGTTAAAGTCGTGATTCCTGTTGCTCTGTCAGATGCTTTTACCAGTGTTTTTCCATTTGATAAAATGGCAGTATTTCCATCCGTCCAGGAAATCGGCTCATAAGTATTTCCATCCGTATCATAGATTACAACATCCTGCTGGAAACTTCCTCTGTGCAGACCATGGTTTGCTGTTGCACGGGTTACGGTATCAAATGCACCCTTGTCATACTCTCCGTTTGTATCCATCACATCGGAAGATGCTGCAGATCCCGCATTCTGTACATCTTCATTCGCATAATACTCAGCGTAAGGAACAGATGCGTAGACATAGGTATATTCAGGTGCTACATAGGTAAATGAGAAATCATTTGCATATCCGGTTGCCTTTACAGAAATTTCAAATTCGTCTCCTGCTTTTGCGTCTTTAAATGGAGCTGCCTCCTCATTCAACGTTCCGTCTTCATTCACAATTTTTACAGAACCTTTTCCGGAGGCATTGTATGCTTTTCCGTTAACAGTTACTGTTTTTATATTTTTAATGTAAGACGTTACTTCATCTGCGGAAGCTCCCTCTGCTGCCACCAGACTGTCACTTGCATTATCATATGCGACCACTGTTTTATCTGTTGTCAGTTCAAAGCTTGCAGATAGTTCCACATATTTAGCATTTTTATCTGCAACACGCAACGTATACTGTCCCGGTGCAGCTGAATCCTTATCAAATGTCAGGATTCCATTTTTAACCTCTGCATTTTTTAAACCTTCTACGGTATACTGAGCATCATAATCTTTTGGAAGGCCGGTAATAGTAACTGTTGTCTTTCCTGCATCTGCAGATGCATTTTCAACAGCTATCGTATTTGTAAATTTCACCGGAACATATTGATTCATCGGGATCTCATAAACACCCGCATCGGTATAATAAGTCACTTTGTTGATCGTCTGTCCCATCATAGATACATAATCTGCATAAGAAAGCTTACTTCCGTGAGCCTCCGTCACAAATCCAGTACTCCATGCAAGTTTTGTTTTTTTCCAGATATTTTCTACATGACGCAATCCATAACTGTCACCTTCTTTTGTACTGATTGTGACTCCATAGACGGTGTTGATCGTATCCGGAAGTCCATCCAGATTCAACTGATAATCACCATATTTGGAAGAAGTAGAAAAACTGCCTGTCACATCTGTCAGTGTTGTTGCTTCTGTTCCTTTTACCGTTCCAAAACTGAAAGAACCGTCTTCATTCACCGTCAGCTCTTTATAGTAGGATGGTGCCTCAGATAATACATAGTAGGAATAATTTCCACTTTCAAACAAAGCATCTTTTCCACTGTAAGTAGTCGTAGATTCTTTTCCTTTGATGCTGGTTGTAATATCTACTTTACTCTCATCTGTAATCTGTGTATATTTCCCGGTCAAAGCAGCAAGATCACTGACTTTTACCGGAAAAGTAATTCCACTGATATCCGTTCCATCACTGTTTACATGATAAGAACCTGCTGCAAGCGATGCTCTTGTCTTCATTTTTGTTGCAGAAGAAACAGCATCTACATCTGCATCTCCTTCTGCTGCATAAAAATCAGCATATGGAATGTTCATCAGTACATACGCTTCCTGCGCCGCTGATGCTTCCGGGGCACTCTGGATTGCTTCCAGTGCTGCCTCTTTGATGGCCTTTGAAGTACGGGTAGCTCCGGATACCGTAGACCATCCGTTGATGGCATCTTCTGTTGCATCCTTACCCTTCAGTAATGTCTGAATTCCATTTTTCTTACTGTAAGCTTTGCTGAAATAGCTGCTGTTGTCAGCTTCCACATAGCCATTTTTCGGTGTGGCTGTAATATCAGAGATTTTTCCATCCTTTACAGATACCGTGACATCCACATCATACTCATTCCACTCATCGTCTGTATCCTCGATGGTTCTGTAAACATGTCTGGTAGCTGTATAGGTTCCATCTGTTGCCACTTTATCAGCAGTTACTGCAAATGCTGCTGTCGGGCAGGTACTCATCACCATAGCTGCTGCCATGATAGAAGCCCATACTTTTGCTGAAATCTTTTTTCTTTTCATAAAATATAAAATCCTCCTTGCTGTTTTTTATTCTAAAAAAGACGAAAAAACCGGGTTAGTTCCACTAATTATTTTTATATGTTAACAACTTTGTATAGTAAAATATAAACATTATTAGTGTCTTCTAACGCCGGTCATTTTAACATCACCTCTTTTTATCGTCAACAAAGATGTTGGAATTTTATACTTATTGACTTTTTTTCATCAATATTATTGAGAATCCATCTCATTCAAGTCGAACGCACGTGAGACTTGGTGCGTGATTCTGGTCAGCGAAAGCTGACATATTCTTCTCAGAATCACTGCACATCCTCGCGGAGCGTTTATCTCAGCCGAACTATAACCTCCGACTGAGATATAATGCCCATATAATTACACAATGATTCTCTTTCTCAGACTAGAACACAACTTTTCCGTTTACGACATTCCATACACCGTATTCATTTGCCGCTGTGCCGGTATACTCAAAGTCCACTTTTCCGTTGGTCACTTTGAACCAGCCATTTTCGTTTGCTGCAAGTCCTGTATAGTCAAAGTCTACTTTTCCGTTCGTTACTTTGAACCAGCCATATTCATTTGCCACAAGTCCGCTGATCTCGGTTGCAATCTGACCATCTTTATAGTAATACCAGTTTCCATCCTCTGCCGGTGCAAGTCCATCCGGAATAATAACCGGAGTCTCTGCATCCTGTGCCACTGCTTTTGTAACAATGTCCTGATAATTATCACTGACAATTGTGATCGTATATTCGGTTCCAATGGTCGGTGCTTTCTCCAGTGTAAAATTCAGTGCTTCCAGCGTTCCTTCTGCAAATACGGCAGAACCTCTTCCCTGACGATAGCTGATGGTATAAGTCGGATTCTCCAGATCTGCCAGTGTTTTTCCATCTAATGTTACAGATACATCCGTTCCTTTAATGGCTGCTGTCGCAGATATGCTCTCATAAGTAGCTTTTACTTTTGAAATCAGCTCCTCGATCAGCTCTGCTGCCTCCGCTGAAGAAGCAGTTTTATTTGCGATCATTTCCTCAGCTTCACCGACATGCTCTTTCAGATCAGCATTGCTGTCATATCCGTTTGCTGCTTTTGCTTTATCCACCCATTTCTGAAGCTCTGTGATCTGCTCTTTAATGACCGGTGTGGACATGGTTCTTGTGATATCCGGATAGTTGGAACTGCTGATGGTCAGTGTATAAGTCGTTCCGGCTGTCGGTGCTGTCTTCAATGCAACCTTTCCATCTTTGATCTCTGCATTCTCTACCAGTCCGCCGGATACGGAAATTCTTACGTTTTCCAGATCAGATGGAACACCGCTGATACTCAGTTCTGTAGAATCATCTTCAATGCCATACTGCAGACTGCTGAGATCTCCCTCATAGTATTTTGTCAGTTCCAGGCCATTCTCTCCGCAAGGCACTTCGATAATACCGAGATCTGTGAGCAATGTTACACTCTTTAATGTCTTTCCGTTCATATCACTGAACTGATAGAATGCATCCCCTTTTCCGTGTGCCCGTTTCAATCCCTGACCTTCTTTGATGGACCATGCGATTTCAACGTTTGGTGTCTTTGTTCCAACCCAGGTATTCTCCAAGCAGGTCATACCATAGGATTTACCCTCCGTTGTATTCAGGATTGCACCGTACAGGGTATACGGAACGGTCTCATCCTCACCCACTTTCAGGTTATTGCTTGTTCCAACACCTTCCAGCGTGATCTGATAATCACCATATCCGCCATTGAGATCCAGATCTGTAACAGACAGATATTTATTCGTTACGGCTGCTTCCTGCAACTTGCTAAAACTATATGTACCATCCGTATTTACAGTCAGTGTGCTGTATGCTGCCGGTGTGCTGTCCAGATCTGTCATGTAATAATTGTCATTCTCTGTCAGATTTTTTGCTTTTAATGTTTCATAAGTGCCTTCCGGAACTGCCACTGCCATAGTCACACCCATAATGAATTTGCCATTGTTATAAGTGCCCTTTGCCAGTCCTGTTGTTCCTTTGAATTTATTGGTTGTAGCTGTGGAAACCGCATCCAGACCTTCTTCCACCTGCCATACTGCTTTATCGGTCAGGTCATATGCAGCGTACAGATCTGTATACGGCACATTCATGGTCACATATCTGACCTCTTCATCCTGATCCCCGTCTGCTTCCGGAGCTTCTGCAATCGCCTCTGTAATAGCTTTTTTGAAATAAGAGCTGTTTCCATCGTCATATCCATTTCCAGGTGTTACAGTCACAGACTCAAATTTTCCGTCCTTTACTTCAAAACCAACGCTGATGGAATAGCTCTGCCATTCTCCAACTTCATCATTTTCCGCTACCACAGGATCAGAAGCATCTACATAGGCCTCTTTCGTGTATGTTCCATCTTTCACGGCATTCGCTCCTGTTGCCGCAAATGCACTCACCGGCATAGTTCCGGCTGTCATAGCTACTACCATGGCTCCTGCAAGCATTTTTGTCAGAAATTCCCGTCTCTTTTTCATTGTGATTCTCCTTTCCCATAAGCCATTGCCTAACTTCCTTCATTCCTGTACCTGTCACATCCAGAAACCGTTTTTTCCGTCAGACAAAAAAAGAGACTTCACCTGTATATGCGTCCTGTGCCGCATGCGGGAGAAGTCTCTACCAAGTCCACAGACAGTTTTATCTCCGTCTGAAAACTCAGACTTGACAGCAACTGACCTGTGAATTTCAATGTTCAATTTTGATGGCATTTTTATTAGCGTTTCCTAACGATGGTTACTTTAACATTACAGCGCCCCATTTGTCAACCGCTTTTTTTCCATTTTCTTTTAACTGAAACTTTTTCTCAACTTTCATTCCACTTAAAGCCCGATAAATTTGAACAGCACCAGCAGCACCACTGCCCGCAGCACGGTAAACCAGATTTCATTTCCTTTCAGACTGCGAATACCGGTATGTATATTCCCTTTCGGACAGGTATCGATACACTTCTGACACTGGAAACATTCCCCGGAAAGTTCCGGTGCCGTATCCGGTGCCAGTTCAATATCAGACGGACATTTCATGGTACATGCACGACAGCCTCTGATACACTCGGAACGGTCTCTGCGCAGGGTAAACAGCGGCAGTACCGGAAGCATGGAAAATACCGCTCCCATCGGGCACAGCACATGACAGAAAAAGCGTTCCTGAAATGCCATACCGACCAGGATCAGCACCAAAAGCACCAGCCCTACGATATAGCCGCCCAGTTTGAAATTACCGGCATGCAGCATGGAAAATACATCCCATGGACTCATCCCCTGTAATTTAGAATAGAATCCTGTCATGCAGGAAAGAAGCAGGAACGCAAGGAGTACATATTTTACTTTCTGCAATCTGTGTACCCATTCCTCCGGATATCCATGTTTTTTCTTTTTTCCAAAACATTTCGCACGGATAAATGCGGTAAGCTCATACAGAGCATCTCCCAGCGAGCCAAACGCACAGGCATAACCGCAGAAATGACGCCCGAACAGAATGGTAATAATTAACAGTAACGCCGTAATATCCAGAAAAGAGTTCCAGGTTACGCTCTGCTGTCCTCCGATTGCAAGAAAGATGGATTTGATTCCTGCAAATGCTGTGGAAAAAAGGGAGGGCGCTGCTATAAAAAATATAAGCTGTATGGCGGCACGGATCAGCCGTACCTTTCGTTGTTTCTTTTTCATGCGTTTTCCGCCTTTGATAATGCGTCATTTACTGCTTCTAAGATACCGGTAGAACTGAAAGTTGCTCCGGAAATAGTGTCAACATCTGTGCTCTGCTCGCTGATGACACTGTTTATGACATTCTCGCCCTGTGACAGATAAGCACTGTCCTCACCCGGTGCACTGACTACACTGACTGCTGTAATAGTATCGTCTTCCAGTGTTACCTGGACTGTGATGGTTCCACCGTATCCGGTTCCTAAACCTTCAAAAGTACCGTTCTTATATACATTATCAGAATCATCGGCATCTTCAGAATCTGCCTGATCTGCATTTTCTTTATCCTCTGTAGAATCCTTTTCAGATTTATTATCAGCTTCCGAAGATACATCAGAAGAAGCATTACTTTCTGATGCTGTTTTCTGTTCCTCATAAGTTTCCTTTAATGCTGTAAGGATCTGGTCCTGCTGTTTCTCCAGACTCTCTGTTTTGGCAGTCAGATCTGCAATATCCTGGGCCTGTTCTTTATCCTTTACTGTTCCGTTATAGAAAAATACCGCCATGATAATCAGCAAAAGGGCGATCAGACGCAGATAAAAATTTCGATTATTCACGTTGTTTCCTCTCCTTCATTTTTTTATTTTGCCGGATATGATATCTGTTTTTGGATAAAGCAAAACTTAATCATAACTAACTTTAAAAGTGTATCATTTTCGTATACAAAAATCTATATATAACAGATTCTGCTAATGTTGTTTTTTTTCATTAAGATGACCCCGGAACAAAATCCGAGGTCATTTATTGTGTGAATTATTTACCTGTTATCGTTTATTTTACTTTTACTGTAAATACCTTCTTAACACCATTGCAGGTTACTGTGATTTTGGCAGTACCTTTTTTCTTTCCTTTTACAACGCCTTTGGAGCTTACTGTTGCAATCTTGCTGTTGCTTGACTTGTAAGTAACCTTTCCTGATGGGGTTGCCTTTGCGGAAATCTTTGTTGTTTTTCCAACTTTTACAGTTGCTGAAGATTTGGTAAGTTTCAGGGATGGATTTTTAACTGTTATCTTGCAGGTTACTTTGTATTCTCCGCAGGATGCTGTGATCACTGCTGTTCCTTTTGCCTTAGCAGTTACAACACCTTTGCTGTTTACAGCAGCCACTTTTGTGTTGCTGGACTTCCATGTGATTTTATCTGTAAGGTTTGTTGTAACTTTGAGAGTGGTTTTTGTGCTGCCTTTTGTATAAAGAGTCTTGGAAGAAGTATTTAATTCAAATGTGTTTTCTGCTTCTTTGTAAGTAAAAGTAAGATTATTCTTATATCCCACAGCAGTTATTTCGAAAACAGTTGTGTCTGTCACCTGAAGATCTGTGAGATCAAGAGTTCCATCTTCTTTTACAATGATTTTGCTTCCTTTTCCTGTTGCAGCATATTCTGTATCATCAACTTTTACTTTGCTGATGCTCTTAATGTATGCAGAGAACTCTTCTGCTGTAGTGCCTTTTGCTGCAACCAGTTTTGTCTCGTTACTGTCATAAGAAGTCGGCATTTTGTTTGTATTTACTGTAAATTCAGTTACAATGGCTGCATATTTTCCGCTGGCATCTGCAATTTCAACCTTATGTGTTCCCAATGCAAGAGCTCCAACTGCAAGTTTTCCGTCTGTGCAGGAAACCGCTGTTCCGTCTACAGTATACTGTGCCTTGAAGTCTGCCGGCAGAGCCTGGTCAAAGGTAACTGCTGCAGATGAGTCTGTATTCATAATATCTGCTACTGTTGCCTTAATTCCTGTAGTTGTCTGCACCTTTACATCAGGGACATCAAAAATGATCATACCCTTATCTGTGTAATAAGTAACGCTGTCAATTGTTTTTCCCATGATTGATTTATAATGCGCAGAAGAAACAGGGCATCCGTGAACTTCTGTTGTATATCCGGTTCCCCAGGAAAGCATACTTCCACGCCAGATATTCTCCAGATGACGCAGGCCATAGTTGGTTCCGTCTGTAGTATTTACGGTTACACCATAGATTTTATCTGTATTTGTATCAATTACTGCTGCAAAAGCCTCATTGTTAAGATCAAGCTCATAATCACCGTAATTTGTCTCTGTTTTTAATGTAGCATCAATAGTAACGTTCTTTGTCTGGGCACCTTTCATTGCTGAGAAAGAATAGCTGCCATCTGCATTTACAGTAAGTTCTTTGTAATAAGACGGTGTTTCACTTAAAATGTAATAAGAGTAAGAGGCATTTTCAATCAGGGAATCTTTTCCTGTATAGGTGTTGCTGCTTGTCTGTCCTCTGTTTGTCACTGTGATCGTTACAGAGTCGGAATCTGTGACCTGCTTCTGGTCTTTCAGAAGGGAAAGATCACTGACCTTTACAGGGAAAGTAACACCTGTTACATCGGTTCCATTGGGGTCTACGTGATAAGCGGAATTTCCGTTCATCATACCTGCTGTTCTTGATTTATTAAGAGTTGCAGATGTGAAAGCATCAACTTTTACATCATTATTTTTCAGTTCTGCCTTGTAGAAATCATCGTATGGAATATTCATAAGCACATAAGCTTCGCCCTGCTGTGCTTCTGCAGCAAAAGCATCCTGAACATCTTCGGTGGTAAATTCTTCCTGCGCATCCTCGGCGGCAAACTCTTCGGAAACAGAGAAATCTGTGCTGTCTGTAAGTACCTCACTGTCTGTGAAATCAGATGCCAGAACTGCATATGGCATGCTGGTCATAGCAACTGCGGCACTCATTACAACAGGTGCTATTTTTTTCATAAGTTTTTTGTTTGTCATGTTTTTCTCCTCTTCTAAAATTTTTTTTGCGAAATCACTCTTACCAGAGGGTTAATCAACTTATTAACCAAAGGGATTTTACTTTTACCAAAAGGGAGTGACTTCTGCCAAAGATATTCATATAGGATTGCTATAGGTATGCTGTCAGCAATAATTATATAAATTAGTCACTACTAACTTATGAAATAGTAACATGTCTGTCTGAAAAAATCCACACTTTTTTACCGGGGATATTCGTCATTTTTTCTCAATAAATACTTTCAGTAAAAATCAGTATTAGTTACATCTAACTTGTGGTTGCGGGAATATTTTTTCTATGTTAAAATGTCTGAAGAATTCTGATAATTCCATTTTGGATTTTTTGAGAGGAGAAAATAGATTTATGAAGCAAAAAACAGCCTGCCTTGGGCTTTTTTCAGCTGTGGCGATTATTTTGGGATATGTGGAATCACTGGTGCCGGTTTTTGCGGGGATTCCGGGGATTAAACTTGGACTTGCCAATCTGGGAGTACTTTTTATTTTGAAGAAATATTCATTTAGGGAGGCTGCCCTGGTTTCTGTTGTCCGCATTCTGGTGATCGGATTTATGTTCGGAAATCTGTTCAGTATCCTGTACAGTCTGGCAGGGGCCGCGCTTAGTATGACAGTTATGACACTTATGCTGAAAAACACCTCCTTCAGTCTGATCGGTGTCAGCGTTGCAGGAGGTGTTTCCCATAATATCGGTCAGTTGATCATTGCCATGCTGATCGTACAAAATGCAAGTGTGTTTGTATACGCACCGGCACTTCTGGTGGCAGGTGTTGCTGCCGGGGTAGTAATCGGCGGACTTACTAACGAGATTTTGAAAAGAGTTCATCTATAACTTGAAAAGCATCAGTTATCTGAATTTATAATCTTTCAGATAACTGATGCTTTTTTCAATCTTCTTCTATATGTTCCCGTCCCTGGTTGATGATCGTGCGGACATGATCATCTGCCAGAGAATAGAAAATAGATTTTCCCTCTCTGCGGCTCTTTACCAGTTTATTCTGTTTCAGAATACGAAGCTGATGAGAAATCGCAGACTGAGTCATATTCAATGCTTTAGCGAGATCGCAGACACATACCTCTGCCTCAAACAAAACAAACAAAATGCGTATTCTGGTAGAGTCTCCGAAAACCTTGAATAATTCGGCCAGATCATAAAGCTCTGTTTCTTCCGGCAGGGTTTCATCTACAATTTTAAGCAGATCTTCATGTATTTCATTACTCTCACATAATTCTTCTTTGCATACTTCCATTTTCTTACCTGTTACCTTTCCGGCTTATCACAAAAGGTTTCTGCTGATTTGCCTGTTTCTTATAAATTCTTTACAAATAATGTACGGATCGCGTTTAATACTGCGATGATCATAACACCTACATCCGCAAAAATGGCCATCCACATGTTTGCAATACCTAAAGCTCCAAGGATCAGACAGAGAATTTTAATGCCGATTGCAAAATAAATATTCTCATATACAATACGGATACATTTACGTGCAATTTTGATCGCTTTGGAAATCTTCAGAGGATCATCATCCATCAGAACGATATCTGCTGCTTCGATAGCTGCATCTGAACCAAGTGCTCCCATCGCAATACCAATATCGGCTCTGGATAATACAGGAGCATCATTGATACCGTCACCTACGAATGCAAGTTTATCCTTTTCAGATTTCTGATTAAGAAGTTCTTCTACCCTGGAAACTTTGTCAGCAGGTAAAAGTTCGCTGTATACTTCCTGAATTCCCAGTTCTTCGGCAACCTGATCTGCAACACGTTTTGAATCGCCTGTCAGCATAACAGTCTTGCTGATTCCGGCTTTCTTCAGTTCAGCGATTGCCTCTTTTGCATGAGGTTTGATGATATCGGATATCAGGATATGTCCTGCATATTTGCCGTCAATGGCCATATGCACAACAGTTCCTACATGATGGCAATCCTGATAAGCAATGCCAAGTCTGTTCATTAATTTGGTATTACCGGCATCTACAGATATGCCGTCAACTTTGGCAATCACACCATTACCACTGATTTCTTCAATATCAGTAACACGATTTCTGTCGATTGGTTTTCCGTATGCTTTCTGCAGACTCTTGCTGATGGGATGGGAGGAAGAACACTCGGCAAGTGCTGCATATTCTAACAATTTCTCATCAGGCATTTCATTGTGATGAATACCACTTACTTCGAAGACACCCTGAGTCATAGTACCTGTTTTGTCAAATACAACATATTTTGTCTGAGCCAGTGTTTCCAGATAGTTGGAACCCTTGACCAGAATGCCCTGATTGCTGGCTCCGCCGATTCCTGCAAAGAAACTTAACGGGATGCTGATGACCAGCGCACATGGACAGCTGATTACAAGGAAGGTAAGGGCTCTGTAGATCCAGTCTCCCCACATGGCAGGTTTTCCCATAATAAGAAGTACGATCGGCGGGATAAATGCAAGAGCAAGGGCTCCGTAACATACTGCAGGTGTATAGTATTTCGCAAATTTGGAAATAAAGTTTTCAGATTTTGACTTTCTGGAGCTGGAATTCTCTACCAGTTCAAGGATCTTGGATACTGTAGATTCACCGAATTCCTTAGTTGTACGGATCTTCAGCAGACCTGTCATATTGATACAACCACTGATCACTTCATCGCCTGCTTTTGCATCACGCGGAAGACTCTCACCTGTCAGTGCACTTGTATTTAATGTAGAAGTTCCCTCGGTGATCACTCCATCGATCGGTACTTTTTCACCCGGCTGAACAACAATAATGGTTCCGATCTCAACTTCATCAGGATCAACCTGTTCCAGTGTTCCGTCTTTCTCTATGTTCGCATAATCAGGACGGATATCCATCAGTTCACTGATGTTTCGTCTGCTCTTTCCCACTGCATAGCTCTGGAAAAGCTCTCCAATCTGGTAGAAAAGCATAACTGCAACACCCTCGGAATAATCGCCAAGGAGAATTGCACCTACTGTGGCTACAGCCATCAGAAAGTTCTCGTCAAACACCTGTTTATTTAAAATACCCTTAAATGCTTTCTTCAGGATATCATAGCCGATGACCAGATATGGGATCATAAAAAGAACAAATCTCAGGTATCCCTCTGCCGGCAGTAAGGAAAAGACCACGATCAGCACTGCTGCTATGATAATTCTGATCAGCATTTTCTTCTGCTTCTTGTTCATATCAATACCTCTCTCTTCTTATAAAAGCAGGACCGCTGCAAAAAACTTTCCGGCGAAAAGCTCAGTGCCGGGATACGTTTTATGCAACAGTCCATTCTCCGGATAACGCAGAATTAAAGATAAATCTCACAGTCGTCTTCTACCTTCTTGCAGTTCTTTAATACGTCTTTCATAACTGCTTTTGGATCCTGTCCGTCTTCGAATTCAACGATCATCTTCAGCATCATGAAATTAACTGTTGCATCTTTAACACCGGCTGTATTCTTGGCAGCTTCCTCCATTTTATTAGCACAGTTTGCACAGTCTACATCGATTTTATAAGTTTTCTTCATAATATTTTCCCTTTCCGCTCATCTCTTTTATATTAACATATGAGCACTTGTTCATTTGTTTGATTTTATTATAACATTATTTTCTCTTCTGTCAATAGTTTTGAGGAGATTTCTTTACGGAAATCAAAAGTTATGTTATAATCCATGTTATTATAGTTTAACGTGTTGCTTTAATGTTTTAAAAAACAGGATATTATTATCCGGCAGGTATCAAAATCATAAAAAGAAATATGATACTCTTTGACAGAACATAACTGCCTGTACTGTTTGCGTACAGCAGTTCACAGCAGCAATATCGGAAAGAAAAAAGGAGGGAGTATCAATATGGCGATACATGAATCAGGAGAAGATTATCTCGAAGCGATCCTTATGATCAAAAAAAGAAACGGTAATGTCCGCTCTATCGACATTGCGCATGAACTGTCTTTTTCAAAACCGAGTGTCAGTGTTGCAATGAAGAATTTGAAAGCCAGTAATTACATTACGATTGATGAAAATGGATTTATCAATCTGACGGAAACCGGGCAGGAAATTGCAGATAAGATTTATGAAAGACATACCTTTCTGACCGGATGGCTGACTTCTATCGGAGTTGACCCGAAGGTTGCAGCCGAGGATGCCTGTAAGATGGAGCATGCGATCAGCGCAGAGAGTTTTGCTGCCATTAAGAAGTCTATTGCAGGCACGCATGAAAATTATAGCAATCCTCGTAAATAATGCATTTAAGACAGTTCAGCAGCGTGCGAAAGACAAGGAAGATATCTGCAGGCGTGCTGACGCACGGCAAAGATATCTGACGCAGGATTTCACACTCTGATGGGCTGGATTAAGATGCATTATTTTAGAGGATTGCTATAAATAAAAACATAATAAAAACCATATCCCGGATTTTCAGAGACTAAGCATCTGTTGCTTTATCATGAAATCCCGGATATGGTTTTTATGGTTATCTTTATGCTTCCTCTTCTTTTGGAAGAAGATTTCTCATACTTCTTAAACTGATAGTCAGTGTTGACATGTTATGAAGCAGTGCAGATGTTGTAGGCATAATGATACCTGTAACTCCAAGTGCGATCAGACCGCCGTTTATACCGATAATAGTTCTGTAATTATTGTGGATACGCTTCATCAGCGCTGTACTCAGTCTCTTTAACGTAACAATCTCATGGAGATTATCTGCAGAAATTGTAACATCTGCGATTTCACGTGCAATAGCTGCGCCATCACTGATAGCAATTCCCACACTTGCAGAAGAAAGTGCCAGAGAATCATTGATCCCATCACCGATCATAATAACTTTATGCCCCAGTTCTTTTTCTTTCTCTACAAAAGATGCCTTATCTTCCGGCAGAACTTCGGAGTAATATTCATCTACGCCTACACGTTTCGCAATAGCTGCTGCTGTACGTTCACTGTCACCGGTCATCATTACGACTTTTGTAATGCCGGCTTCTTTTAATTCACGTACTGCATCTGCAGCCTCTTCACGAAGCGGATCCTCTACACAGATAACTGCTGCAAGTTTTCCTTCGATTGCAAGATACAGGTGAGAACATTCTAATGGCAGGTGTTCAAATCTGTCTTCCATTCCTTCCGGAATTACACACTTTTCATCTTCCATTACGAAATGCCAGCTTCCGATCACTGCCTTTTTGCCTTCAATAGTTGTAGAAATACCATGAGCTACGATATATTCTACTTTTGAATGCATTTCCTCATGAACAAGATGTTTCTCTTTGGCTGCATTGACAACTGCTCTTGCCATGGAATGAGGGAAATGTTCCTCCATACATGCTGCAATACGCAGAAGCTCATCTGAACTCAGCTCTTCACTGAAAGATACCACATCTGAAACTACAGGCTTTGCTTTTGTAAGTGTACCCGTCTTGTCAAATACAATAGTCGTGGCATCAGCCATTGCTTCCATATATTTACCACCCTTTACAGTAATACTGTGAGTACTTGCCTCACGTATAGCGGATAATACGGAAACAGGCATGGCAAGCTTCAGTGCGCAGGAGAAATCTACCATAAGTACCGCAAGGGTTTTCGTCATGTTTCTGGTAAGCAGATAAGTTATCCCTGTACCTGCAAGAGTGTATGGTACAAGTCTGTCTGCAAGATGTTCTGCATTACTTTCCACAGAGGATTTCAGCTTCTCAGAATCCTCGATCATGTTGACGATCTTCTCATAGCGGCTGGAACCTGCTGCTTCTTTAACCTTAACAGTGAGTTCGCCCTCTTCCAGAACAGTTCCTGCATAGGCAAAGCTGCCTTCTGCTTTACGTACAGGTGCAGATTCACCTGTCAGAGAAGTCTGATTGACCATTGCTTCTCCTGCTGTAACATTTCCGTCAAAC
>OLFU01001287.1_pt1 | contig 25230 bp, 20 predicted proteins | sample 1605161 | NCBI WGS metagenome assembly OLFU01 (sample SAMEA3888914, study PRJEB22519) | human gut metagenome | biome: human gut; feature: human-associated habitat; material: faeces | place: Denmark | collected 2011
AGTCCGTCTGAAAAAGTCAGGGGAACCATATAAAAATTCTCCGGTAATGGGAACACAGGATTTTCATTATATGGGCGGGTATGCAAAAAGAAAAGCAGCTGAACTTGGAGGACGGATTTATAAAGGAGAAATTCGTCCAAGACCGTACCGAAATAAAAAGGGAACAGCCTGCGATTATTGTCCGTTTGCCGATGTATGTGGATTTGATGTGAAATTGCCGGGATATGAATATCAGAGTTTTCAGAGTTTATCTGTAGAAGAAGTTTTGGAAAAAATAAGAGAGGAGGGAGAGTAAGATGAATTATACAAAAGAACAGGAACAGGCAATATTTCTGAGAGGGAAAAATATCATGGTATCTGCTGGAGCAGGAGCGGGAAAGACAAGAGTTCTTGTAAGTCGTATGGCAGAACTAATCATGGATAAAGAACATCCGATAGAAGCAGATCGTTTTCTTGTAATGACATTTACGAATGCAGCAGCGGCGGAAATGAAAGAACGTATCGGAACCGAATTAGAAGAACGCCTGGAAAAAGATCCGGATAATCTTTTCTCTCACGCTCATGAACAGCAGACAGAAATTCCGGATCCGTAAATAAAGGATTACACTGCGCCGCCATGTCCCCATAACAGGCTTCTATTGCACCAGATTCGCTGATACAGGTAATATTTCCATGCAGAATGCGTACCATCTGTTCACAAATATATTCAAGATTCATGTTTTTCTCCCTTACAATATCTGTCCTACAACACGCAGTAGAATCGTAATCAGATAATCCAGACTCTCAGTTACTGATTACTCCGAAATTGTATTCTGCTCCAGATATTTCTTCAGTGAAGAGACATACAGATTCCCCACCTTGCTGAGAATCGAATTCTTTCTGGTAATATAGCCGATCTCCATGTCGCTGTTCTGGTTCTGCTCATCTCCTTCAAAGGGAATTGCCAGATAGTCACTGCCATTCAGCTCCTCGCAGATGATTCCGGAACACAGGGTGTAGCCATTGAGTCCTACCATCAGATTCAGCATAGTCGCCCGGTCTGAAGCCTTAACTGTTCTGGAATATTCATTGGTAGACAGAATCTCCTCTGACAGATAAAAACTGCTCTTATCTCCCTGTTCGAAGGACAGACAAGGGTATTTTGCCAGCTGGCTGTAGCTGATAGATTTCTCATTTGCCAGTGGATGATTTTTCCACAAATATACATATGCCTGACAGTCAATCAAATGATGAAACTCCAGATTCGCAGAGTGGAGAAGCTTTAGCAGTGCCTTTCTGTTGAAATCACTGAGATAAAGTACTCCCACCTCGCTTTTCATGGCGCTGACGTCACTGATCACATCTGCAGTCTTTGTCTCCCTGATGGCAAATTCATATTCCGACACATCAAACTTCTGCACCATATCCACGAATGCTTTCACTGCAAAAGAATAATGCTGGGTGGAAACGCCGAATTTCTTCTTATAGGAACCACCCTCACTGTATTTCTCAACCACACTTTCATACTGTCCGTATATCTGACGGGCATACATCAGAAATTCTGTCCCGTCATTGGTCAGTGTCACACCACGGCCGCTGCGGTTGAATATAATGATTCCAAGCTCCTTCTCCAGTTCCTTCACTGCATTGGTCAGAGAAGGCTGGGAAATATACAACGCCTCCGCAGCTTTATTTAATGAACCAGTTTCGGAAATTGTGATGATATAATTCATCTGTGTTAGTGTCATATTGTCTCTCCCTTACATATCCTTAGATCTTTTAATCAACTTTTTTCAAAGTATTTTCTCTGGCTGTAATAATTTTACTATATCATCTGAAGTTTCTCAACATTGCAATTTCTGCAAACAAAAATCTCCTGTGCAGACATATCAAATCGATTTCCTATCTGCTTCAGAAGATTTTTTATAAAAAATAATTACAACAGTCTGAATACCTGCTCTGCAGTTGCAGCCATATTTGCTTTTGCAGTGTCCGGATCCATTGCTTCTTCCAGTGTGGAAATTCCGCGCACGATTGGAAAGAAGGCATCTATTCCTACTTCATTGCAGGCAACTGCCTCCTTCGTAACGCTTCCTGCAAATGCAATGGTTTTTGCGCCATATTTCCTGCCAAGCTTTGCAACACCGACCGGGGCTTTCCCCATGGCAGTCTGATAATCCAGACAACCTTCACCTGTTACAACCACATCTGCATCCTTCATTTCCTCTTCCACATGAACAGCATCCAGAATAAGCTGTATTCCGGGCGTCAGCTCGCCATCCAGATAATTCAGAAATGCAAATCCAAGTCCGCCTGCCGCACCTGCACCTGCCGCATTCTGGTTGTCTTTGTCGGTCACTTTGGCAGTAACCTCTGCATAGTTTTTCATGCCTGCATCCAGAATCGGAAGCATATCGGGGGTAACTCCTTTCTGCGGTCCATAGATATAGGTAGCTCCCTGAGAGCCGCAGAGAGGATTGGTCACATCACAGGCAATCCTGAAATTACACTGGGAAAGAAGTTGCTTTTTGTCTGAAATTTCTACAGATACAATCTTTGCAAGTGCCTGTCCGCCTTCTCCGGCATCCTCTCCCTTTTCATCCAGAAATCTGTAGCCAAGTGCTTTCAGCATACCCACTCCGCCGTCATTAGTGGCACTTCCGCCAATACCGATAATGAAGTTGCGGATACCCCTGCTAATCGCATGAAGGATCAGCTCTCCCACACCACAGGTGGTAGCGGTCATAGGATCCTTCTTATCTGAAAGTGTGATACCTGCTGCTGTTGCCATTTCCATAACTGCGGTATTACTTTCCCTGAGATATCCATAATATGCCTGAACCGGCTCATGATAAGGACCTGTAACTGTCACATCCACACGTTCTCCCTTCAGACCTTCGATCAGCGCATCCGTAGTTCCCTCTCCACCGTCAGCCAGAGGTTTTACGATCACTTCTGCGTCCTTTTTTGCTGCAAGAATACCTGCTTTGACAGCCATTCCTGCTTCCATGGAAGTCATACTTCCCTTAAATGAATCAACTGCAACTACAACCTTCATAGCCAAAACCTCCAACTATTTCTATTATTTAAGACGGGTGATACATATTATGTTCTTTCTCCAGTTCTTTATAAAGCTGCATACAGTTCCAGTTCTGATTATGCTCCGTCAGAACCGCCTTGTAATCCACAGGTGTACCTGCTTTCCGCAAAGTATAGAGCACCTGGTCAAACAGATTCCCAGTGATTCCTGCAAGAATCAGCATTTCCTTCTCCATCTGCTCCTGAGGGATTAGCGCTGATGGAATCTGTACCTGAGAAATCTCTTTCACTCCTGCCAGATATCCGATTGGCTGACTATAGTCCTGAGGTTCTATGGTTTTAATCCGAAGCTTAAAAGGCAGCAACGCCATCTTTAACTTGCGAAGCTTCTGCTGATCCTGAAAATTTATTAATAAAATAGTTGGTTTCATATAAACACTCCTTCTGATACAAGTAAATCCCCACCCACTACTTATTGCTCTTTACAATTGAAGCAGGGACTTCCTTGATTTGGTTAAATAATTACAACTATTATACCCTCTTCATCCGCACCTGACAATCATAATAGCCTGCATAGGACTTTTTATGTCACAGGAATATTACAAAATAATTTCCGGCAACGCAGAAAAACAGGCTTCGATATCTGTATCATCGATGCCTGTTTTTCTGTGTTACAATTTGGAGCGGCATGGCTTTATCAATTACAAACTATTTCGCAGGATGTTCCTTGAGCATTTCGGAAACACTCCCACTCAAATAAGAAAACAGCGGGAAATATTGTAATTCACACATTATTGTGGTAAAGTAGTGTCGTGCTATTTTTCCTGAACCCGGTACCTTATCACCGTTATAGGCCGCAGAAATTTTACCAGATTTGCGCATCACTCAATCCGTCTGCCAATATAGTCCTTCGGGTATCAGGAAATAAAAATAAAGAGGAGGGAACAAATGAAAAAATTCTATTCGTGGTATAAAAAACATATTACCGCAGCAATCTTTACCGGACTGATCCTGGGTATCATTACCGGTCTGTTTCTGGCAAACCGGTTCGAACCGGTTCTTACCGTCACAAGCCTTATCGGAAGCATTTACATGAATGCCCTGAACATGATGATCTTTCCACTGGTCTTCTGTTCCATTATCATGGGTATCTCCAGCATCGGTAATGCCCGCACAACCGGCAAGATCACAGCCGGCGCCATGATCTTTTTCCTGTGCACCACAGCACTTGCCAGCCTGGCAGGACTGATCATCCCGCGGCTGATCCATCTCGGTGAGGGTGTTAAATTCGAGATGGCAACTTCCGACATCCAGGCAACTGAGATGACCAGCATTCTGGACACCATCAAAAACCTGATCCCATCCAACCCGGTTGCAGCTTTCACAAACGGAAACATGCTTCAGGTACTTGTATTCGCAGTCATCGTAGGCTTCACACTTATCGCCATCGGCGAAAAGGGTACTGCACTTCTGAAAGTCATCGATTCCTGTAACGAAGTCTGTCTGAAAGTCATCAGCACAGTTATGTACTTCACACCTATCGGTGTATTCTGTACTATCGTTCCTGTTGTAGAAGCCAACGGTACAGAAACCATCATTTCACTGGCAACTCAGCTGATCATCCTGTATGTGGCATTCTTCGGCTTCGCCCTGGTCATTTACGGCGGCTCCGTAAAATTCCTCGGCAAAGAAAGCCCTGTAAAATTCTTCAAAGCAATGCTTCCCGCAGCTCTGAACGCATTCGGAACCTGCTCCAGTTCAGCAACCATTCCCATCAGCAAACAGCGTATGGAAGATGAAATGGGCGTATCCAACAAGATCACAAGTATTGCCATTCCTCTTGGCGCTACTGTAAACATGGATGCCGTATCCATCCTGATGTCATTCATGATCATGTTCTTCGCCAATGCATGCGGAATTAACGTAAGCATTTCCATGATGATCATAATCCTTCTGGCAAACGTACTCCTGTCAGTAGGAACCCCGGGAATCCCGGGCGGTGCCATCGCATCCTTCGCAGCCCTGGCAACCATGGCAGGTCTGCCTGCAGGAGTTATGGGCGTTTACATCAGCATCAATACACTCTGCGACATGGGCGCAACCTGCGTCAATGTTATCGGAGATATGGCGGGATGTGTGGTTCTTAAGGAGAAGATTAAATTAGAAGATTAAGCAACCCCTAAATCTGTTGTTTCCAATCGACTTAAGGCAAAAAAGCTGCTGTGCATTTCTATAACTGAAACGCACAGCAACTTTTTTATTTACAGCAATCTCTTCGTCACGTTACTATACACCGAATCACTGCTCCACGGTTTATCGGTTAAATTGCTGTCTGTCTCTATTTCTTTAATCCGGTTGTAACCTTGCAGTTAGTTACTTTCAGGCTTCCTTCAGAAGCAAAGAGTGACAGACTTTCTCCCGGACGTTTATATGCTCTTGCATTTAATGCAACACCGTCTACATAGATTGTAGCAATTGTATCATCTACGATCATTTTAATATTGTACTTTTTACCAGGTACCAGCTCCAGCGGTCTCTCCAGTCCGATATTCTGGTTTGCAGGCCATGGCCAGTTTGGTTTTTTCTCAAATACATATCTGTCTTCTGTTACATTAAATACGAACTGATAAGACTCAGCCTTATCCTCATCTTCATAGAATCTCACACCGAAAGTTCTGGTTCCTTCTGTAAATTCCACATCTGCTTCGAATTTGAAGATATCTCCTGTGTCTTTTGCAACTACTTTTTCTGTACTCTTAGTTGGAGTATCAATTACAAAATCTTCTGTTTTTTCTTCTTTATCAAATGCATTCCATACAGTTTCCGGAATTCTTACACCAAGAGTTCCATCTTCTCTCTGGTAAACCTCATGTGCCATAAATGTTCCTGCCCAGATGAAGTTATTGTCATCATCATCCTGATCCTTGGTAGCAACCCAGCCAAAGAGGATTCTCTGTCCGTTCAGTTCAAAAGTACGTCCTGCATAATAAGATCTGCCGTCAAATGCATCATCTTTCGGTGCGATCCATGGACCTTCCAGACTCTTGCTCATACGGTATACCATTTTACTTCTGTCACTGTATTCTGTCACAATATGATACCACCAGTCACCAATCTTAAATAAGTCTGGCATCTCATGCATAGTATAGAGATCCGGTGCCCAGAAATCTCCTTCAAACTTCCAGTTTTTCAGGTCTTTAGATGTGAATTTAACAGTTCTTCCTGTCTGTCTTGTCTTTGGTCCCTGTAATCTTGCACCAAGGATCAGCAGATACTGATCATTTTCCTCATCGCGGATCACCCATGGATCTCTCCAGTCATCCGGGTCATAGCCTTCCTGTGGAGTGAAGGTAAGTGCATCCTGAGTTTTGTGCCATGTTACAAGATCATCACTGTATGCATGCATCAGAACCTGAGATGGTTTTCCAAGTGCCGGATAATCACGGTTATAACCTGTATAGAAAATATGATACTGTCCTTCTGCCTCGAAAACACTTCCTGCAAAGATAAACTGATCCTGTTCTTCATCTGTTCCTCTCGGAATTGCCACGCCTTTATCTTCGTAATGTACAAAATCAGAAGTTGTTGCCAGATCCCAGCCAAATGGTTCTCCAAATGGTCCCGGTTTTCTGGTATCTCTCTGATGATATAAATAGAATTTATCTCCATGTCCAAATGGCATGCAATCGCCAAACCATGTTCCCGGGAACTGATAGTATAATTTCTGCATAGTCTTAATCTCCTTTTTTATACTTTATTTCACTTTACAGGCCTGCTTGTACTTTTCCGGCAAGCCTGTTATTTACTCATAAATCAAACTACTGTTATCAGGTAATTCTTGCATATTATCAACCTTTTACTGCACCTGCTGTCATACCTGCCAGCATCTTCTTGCTGCTGAAGAAGTAGAAAATAAATACCGGAAGTACTGTTACAGTGATGGCTGCAAATGTACCACCCCAGTCTGTCAGTCCCATGCTTCCTACGAAGTCATTTAAACCAAGTGTAATGGTTTTCATATCTGTAGATCTGGTAAATGTATAAGCATTAATATACTCATTCCAGCAGAATACTGCCTGCATGGTTGCTACTGTGATAATAGAGTTCAGTGACATCGGAACCACCATCTTAAAGAAACATCCTATCGGTGAACATCCATCAATGATCGCTGCTTCCAGCATTTCTTCAGGGAAGAATTTGCTGAATGAATAAAACAGCTGAATGGAATAAGACAGTGAAAAAGCAATCTGTGGCAAAATAATTGCCGGGTATGTATTGATCAGTCCCATCTTATTAAAAATAGTAAACAATGGAATCAGTGCAACCTGCATAGGAAGCATCAATCCAAGAAGGAAATAATTAAGGACAAATTTTCTGCCTTTGAATTTGATTTTGCTTAATGCAAATCCAGCCATCAGTGCAAATAAAAGCAGAGGAATCAGTACACCGATCAAAACAATGATACTGTTTTTAAAATAAGTCAGCATATGGCTTTTTGTAAAAACATTGATAAAGTTTGTCAGCACCCATTTTGACGGGAGTGCATATGCCGGTAACTGTCTGAAATCATCCAGTGACTTAAAGCTTGAAGTAAATACATAGAAGAAAGGATAAACCTGCATCACAACAAGGATTAATGCGATAACCCATTTAATGATGCTCGGAATGGTTGTTTTTTTCTTTTTCATTCGTCATCCCCTCCTCCTGTAAATTTACGGAATAACATTCCAACTACCATACAGATGATTACGATCATGATCGCTACAGAACTTCCGTAACCATATTTCATACTGCTGAACGCCTGTTTATACATATAAGTTGTCATAAGTTCAGAAGCATTTCCCGGTCCTCCATGTGTTAACAGATAAGAGAACTCGAAAGATCTCAGGGAACCATTCAGTACCAGCAGACAGTTTGCAATGATAACCGGTTTAATATAAGGAATTCTTACATAAAGATATTCCTGCCATGTTGATGCTCCATCGATCAGTGCTGCTTCTCCCAGTTCATCCGGAACACCGATCAGTGCTGCATAAAAGATAACCATATACAGTCCCAGGTATTTATATGCTTCTACAAAAGCTGTTACATACAGTGAAATCTGAGGATTGGAAATCCACTCCATCAGTTTCAGAGATGGATCGATGAATGATAATACCTGATTCACAATACCGGTTGGAGTTACTGATAATAACTTTGTAAAAATCTGGCAAATCGCTACAGAAGAGATAACTACCGGAATATAATACAGAGTCTGTAAAGCAACTCTTCCTTTTTTAATACGACTGAGGAGAATCGCAAATAATAAACCTCCAAATACCTGAATTGCAACATTAATCACTGTATAAATCAGTGTATGCCATACAGTAGATCTGAAAACATCATCCTGTGTAAGAAGTTCAATGTAATTTTTGAAGCCTACAAATACCTTTTCACCAACACCGCTCCAGTCAAAGAAGCTGTAATATCCGGCCCATACAATGGACACGATTACAAATGCCGTATAGATAAGAAATGCCGGAAAAATAAATAAGAAAATTACTGATTTTTTTCCAAATGCTTTCTGCACGAGGCTCCCTCCTTTCCGAAAATCAAATTGTTTTATGTCTTTTCTTTCAAAGAGACTGACAAAAATTTTGCCAGTCTCCAGACTACTGCTTAAATTTTTTTATTTCTTTACCAGAGAATCACAGGTCTTAATAAATTCATCCGGTTTTATGATTCCCTGAGCAAGCTGCTGCTGTTCATCAACAATTTTAGTCATTACATCTGAATCCAGTTTATCATCCCAGGAAGTCCATGCTGTTTCTGCATCTTCAAACATTGGCTGAATATCATAGAATAACTGAGGAAGTCCCTCTGGAATTTCGTCGCTACTAAATGGTGAAAATACCTGTACCTGATTGTAGCAGACATCAGAATAATTCTCACACATATAATCAAAGAATTCCTGCATGGTATCATCATATGTTGCCTTATTAAATGCTTCTGCAAATCCTGCATGTATCGGTATGTTTGTAGGCATATTGTCCATTCCTTCTGTATCTGGTACAGGGAAGAATCCAATTTCTCCCTTGTCATACATATCTTCAGCAAGATTAAACTGACCAGAACCTGTATAAAAAATCGCTCCTGAACCACCGAAGAACAGGTTACTTGCAGAAGTAAAATCTACACTTGCAAATCCAGGTTCAAAATATCCTTTTGTTCCAAGATCATAAACAAGATTTACACCATATTTTGCAGATTCGTTTTTATCAAAAGATTCGGTTCCTGCCTGATATCCCTGAATAAATTCAGGTCCTGTCACTCTCCATGGAGAGAAAGAAAGATATCGCATAATCTGCCATGCTTCAGAGCCGCCTATGATTACCGGAATTTCTCCTATATCTGCGATTTTTTGACAATCTTCTTCAAATTCTTTCCATGTTGTTGGAGTATCTTTGATTCCCGCTTTTTCAAAGAGATCCTTTCTATACATAAAATATTCACAGTACAATGCCTGAGGGAAAAGATACAGGTTTCCATCATCTGCATCTGTAAGAAAATCACGAATTGCGCCATTCAATTTATCTGCATATCCATTTCTTTCAAGTTCATCTCCTACATTAACCAAAGCATCAATATCTTTGCAGGCTGTAGAAAGTGTTCCATTCGGGCATCCGAAAATATCCGGAAGTGTATCGCTGTTGATATACATCTGAAGCTTTGTGAAATAATCCTGCTGATCGTTTACAAGTTCAATTTCATAATCCAGACCTTTTTCATCACAGAAATTTTTAAGAAGATAATCAAATGTCTTATACTGTTCTGTAGACTCTGTACCTTTTAATAAAGCAGTAATCTTCGTTCTTTTTCCATCATCCGATTTCTTCGCAGAAGCTGTAACTGCTCCCATGCCTGTCAGAAGACTGGCTGTCATAGCTGCCGTCATGGCAAGTGATAACACTTTTTTCATTTTCCTCATTTACTTGTTTCCTCCTTTTAATTTGTGTTTCCTCGTTCTTGATGATTTTATTTTAGTCTTTCTGCCTTTTATAAACAATTGGAAATAAAAGTAAAAATAGGAGATTTGTGCACAAATTTTATACTGTGCACAAATCTCCTGTTCTATCGTCAGGCAGATAAAATCATCCGCCTCGCTACTTGCCTGATTCGATTAAATGACTTACCTGATACAGTTAACCTCGCTGTTTATATATATTTCCTGAATTCATTGGGTGTAATACCGTAACGCTTTTTGAATACTTTTATGTAATATCCAAAGTCTTTGTATCCTACCATTTCTGCGATTTCATATTGTTTATATTTATTATCTGCAATCAGTTTCTCCACCTGTTGGAACCGGACATCTGTCAGATATTCCAGAAAACTCTTTCCGGCATATTTCTTAAGAAGGCGGCTGATATAGGTTCTGCTTACATGGAATTTCTCAGTCAGATCATCCATAGATAAATCTCCTGAATAATTCTTCTCAATGTAAGAAAGAACACTCTGAACCAGTTTCCGGTTCCGTTCATCAGTTCCTTCTGTATTCTGTTTAATCAGCGTTCCAAACAGATTCAGCAGACAATTCAACACCTCTTCTGTGTTCTCGCACTGACAGATTCTTTTTATTCCATCCTGAAGCACAGAAAGATTCCAGTTTTTATTATGAATTTCACTGTCAACTGCACAGATATATGGAAATTTCATACATCCCAAAAGTAAATCCATTGCTGCAAATTTCACCGGAGATACATCTTCCGGTGCGTTTCGAAACATCTGATGAAGTTCATCCTCCGCTTTCTCAAAACTGTCCTGAAACAAAGTCATCATAAAATGTGTTTTTTCACCGGAAGTAATCACAAAGTCTGTCTGTTTTTTATATTGCAGATCTTCGTATCTGAGTATGATATTCATACCCAGATAAACACATTGCCTGCATGCTGTCTGTGCCTTACGGTACTGTGCATTTGCCTGATATTCGTCCACTTCTACATCGCTCAATCCAAAATTCATATGTGCTTTCAGATACCGTTCTACTTCTACCTGTATCTTACTGCATGCCTGCAATGCTTTTTCCATACATACTGCGTTTTCTTCTTCCTTTTCAAACAAAAGAATAAAATTATATTCTGCAGTTGCTGTATTATAATCGCTCAAAACATGAATTCCAAAATCATTAAAAATTTCCTCAAAAATATTGATGCATGCAAATTCCTCTATCCATTTATCTCCTGTATGGATTTTATTTTCTCCAACAACTTTTCGCCCTACACACACAATATATTTCTCTATTGTCAGATTCAGAGATTCTGCCTGCTCTTTTACAACTCCTTTTCCCTGGATTCTTCCATACAGAAGATTTCCCGCAAATTTGGATCTCAGCTGCGGAACTGACCTGTTGAAATATTTCTTCAGATCCCGGATTTCCTGCTGTTTTTCCTTCCTTGCATGAATTTCCCCTGCAATCCGGGCAGCCATTGCCTTTAACTCATCATAGTCCACCGGTTTGAGAAGATATTCTTCCACACCAATGCTGATTGCTTTCTGAGCGTAGGCAAAACTGTCATATCCTGTCAGTATCACTATAACCGCATTGGGATAAATCTCATGTGCTTTTTCTGCAAAATCCAGTCCATCCATTCCCGGCATCTTCACATCTGTAAGGATCAGATCCGGTTTCGCCTGCTCCAGTTTCTCCAGCCCTTCCAATCCGTTCCTTGCAGTTGCGGATATACGGTATCCATAATCGCTCCATGGAAACGAACATAAACCATCCAGAATAATATATTCATCATCTAATATCATTACCTGCAATTCCATTATCTCTCGTCTCCCCTTTTTTTGTTATTTTCATTTACAGTTTCATCGTATTTCCTGTAAGTAACTCCGACATTACCGTTCATCGGAATTTCCAGTATTACCTGTGTTCCCTTCCCCGGTTCTGATGTAATGCTCATCCTTGCTTTGTTCTGATATACATAATTCAGTCTCTTTCTCACCGCATATACTCCCAGATGGGTATGTGTCCGCTCTGCTTCATGATCTGGCTCTTCCTCTGTCCCCATCAATTTCTCCAACTGCTCCTGTGACATTCCAACGCCATCATCCTTTACTGTAAATACTGCCATTCCATCTGTAATTTCTCCTGAAACATAAAGGAAACAGTCCCATGTCGCATTTTCCACACCATGAACCACCGCATTTTCCACCAGTGTCTGAATAGTCATCTTCGGAATCTCTAATTCATTTAATCTCTCATCCACTTCAATATAAGATGTAAATTTATCTCCATATCTGGTTTCCTGTATGTAAAGATAATCCTGTACATATTTTATTTCCTCACGAATATAAACCATACTTCTTTTATTACTGATACTTGCACGCATCAGACTGCTGATAGAAGTAACCATACGACAAATATTATCCTCACCTTTTTTTCGCGCCATCCAGTTGATTGTATCCAGTACATTATAAAGAAAATGCGGATTGATCTGTGCCTGTAAAGCCTGGAATTCAATATCTTTGTTAACTGTTTCCATCTCCACAACCTGTTTTATCAGCTGCTCTATTTTCTCTATCGTCTGGTTGAAAACAGAATTCATGGCTCCAATCTCATCATGTCTTCCTTCCGGAAGACGGACAGAAAAGTCACCCTCCGCAAACTGCTGCATTGCTTTACTTGTACGCTTGATCGGACCAGCGATTCCCTTTGCCAGAATATTAGCAAGAAAAATACACAACATCAAACTTGCCAGAATAAGCATGATTGTCGTTTTCTGTAATCCTCTGGCTGTTTTCTGCAAGAAACTCATAGGAATCATTCCTACAACTGTAAGTCCTGTGTCAGAACTTCTCTGATATACACAGTCATAACCCTGTCCATCTGCAGTAAACAGAAATTCTCCTGTGTTGCCTGATATTTTTTCTATCCAGCTTCTGTCACTGAGTGTCGCATCATTCTCTGCACTCTCTATCAGAACATTTTTGTCATTGTCCAGAAGAAAAATATGTGCAGCCAAAGAATCTCTGGCTGTGATCGTCATTTTTTTCAGATAGCTCAGCTTAATAGATGCTCTCAATATTCCCACTGGCTTCATAGTCAGAGAATCTTTGATCTGCTTTGCCATATACATCAGGCCTTCCTCAGAAGCATTATAATAAATACAGCGTCCTTTTGCCTGCTCCGCCAGTTCACAGGATGTCTGAGCGGTATTTTCATTAATCTCATGATTATTTGCCAGCAGATGATTTGCTCCGTTATAACCATACAGCTGGATATCATTCATATAAATACTTGTATATCCCTGCAAAAGCAGCCTTCTGATCTGCCCCGATCTTGAATAATAGGAATACAGCTCTGTGCCATCCGATTTATATGGTTCATCAGACTCCAATTCCTCCTGAACCGTATTGTTATTTGCAATATACTCAAATGAATTCCTCACCATATCAAAATAATGATCCAAATTCACCGACAACTCGTTCACCACTCCCGCAGACTGCTTCCTTGTCTGTTCTGTCACAATTGAAGATGCAGACATATACTGCGAAACACTGGCAGCCAACAGAACAACCAATGCTACCCCTAACGTACAATACAGAATTTTTCTCTGTATCGACAGATTAATATACCACTTCTTTAAATATTTCATCTTTCTCTTCCCTTTAATATCCCTTTATTTTTCCCGGTTTTTACTGCTACAGTCTATTTCGGACAGTGAAAAAGCCGACACACTGTTTTCAGTCAATGTATCGGCTTTACTGCTTCATTTTATTATGTTCGGAATTTTATTATGTAGGTATATTCCGTAACTTTTTCTGTTTTACAGATACTGACTGAATTCCACTTTTTCCTTATTCGGACCCTCAATGGTAAAGAATTTTACACCATTTTCCCAGAATGGCAGGAAATGAATGGTATCCTGTGTGGAGTTTAAACCAGCTTCATTAATATACTGGAAAATCTCCTCAATGTCTCTCACATCAAGCGCAACATGATCAATCGCCCCATGCTCCATCTTCGCCGCATGATTCTCATAAGTCTCCACTACCAGAGTTCCCAGTTTCAGAAACACAACCTTCTCATTCGCTTCCTCATTTACGGTCTCAAATGCAGTCTCAAAACCAAGTTTATGATAAAACTCCACAGTTTTATCAATGTCATTTGTCGGAATCCCGATATGCTGTACCCCTGTTGAATAATTCTTTAAATCCATGATCTTTACCTCTTTCTGCTCATCTTTGTAGCTTTTACTCATTTATTTTCATAATTTTACTTATCCAATATTTAATATTTTATTTTTTACAATATACGCAGAAAATCATTCGATTGTCAAGAGTAACAACTGATTCTTTTCACTTGACCCCTCCGCTCCCACCACCTCATCCATTTTCTCTTACACAGCCAATAGCCAGCGCGAAGCAGCATCTCTCTGCAGGTGAATTTGGAGGGGGCTTAGTAACTCTTAGGTGGGGGAAATCCGCGTTATGAAGAAAAATAGCAACCTGTCTGAGCGGAGTCTGCGACGGAGCGAGTTTTGCATTTTTCTTCATGCTTTTAGCGGATTTCCCCCACCTTAGAGTTACTTAGCCCCCGGAACTGAACCCACAGAGAGATGCTGTTTCGCGCGTCCCTCTACAAAAAAACAAGCCAAGACTCCCAAAAGTCTCAGCTTGTTTCATAATACAACCACTTATTTCGCTTTCTTCTTCATAGAAGCCACAACAGACTGAATAACAATAAAGAAACAAAGCAACGCAGAAAGAATAATTCTTGTCCACCAGCTTGACAAAGTACCCTGAGTAGTAATCAAACTGGAAATCGTACCCTTAATCAACACACCAAACAAAGTACCAATCGGAGTACCAACACCACCTGAAAGAAGCGTACCACCAATAACCGCTGATGAAATTGCATCCATCTCAAGACCCTTTGCCTGCTCAACGAAACCTGCACAACTGTTCAAACAGAACAGGAAGCCACCAAGGCCTGCAAGAAAACCATCCAGAACATAAGCATTAAAAATAGTTTTCTTAACATTCAGACCCATCATTAATGCACTCTGACGGCTACCGCCGATCGCATAAAGCTTACGTCCAAACTTACGATATTTCAGAAGAACCGCGATCAGAATTACAACAATCAGAGCAATCACAACTGTCGGCGGAATATAAGCCGGAATAAATTTACCCTTCTTACTGGTTGAACCAAAAGGCATATAGAAACGGTAATTTGCCCATTTCAGGAATAACTCATTCTTTATAGAAATCATATCAGTACTGATGATAGCTGTCAGACCACGTCCGAAGAACATACCTGCCAGAGTAACGATGAATGGTTGGATATCCAGATAAGCTACCAGGAATCCCTGAACAATACCAAAAGCAACACCAATAAGCAGTGCAACTAAAACTGCTGCATATGCGTTCACACCTTTGTTCTCCATAAGGTCTGCAAGAACCATACATACAAGTGCAGTAACAGAACCTACGGAAATATCAATACCACCGGTGATCATAACGATTGTAAGACCACACGCAATAACCAGAAGACCCGCATTAGATACAAACAGGTTCAGAAACATCTGAGGTTTTGCAAAACCTTTATCAGCAAAAACAATCATACCTGCAACATACATTACTACAAATAATGCGATTGTGATCAGAAGCAGGAAGCCATTTCCCGTTATTTTCTTTTTCTGTACATTTGCTTTCATTACTTCTGACCTCCTTCTGCTGCCACACTTCTTTTAGCCTTTAAGTTGGCAATATATTTCTTAAATACATCACTCTGCAGTGTAACGATGATAACAACTACGATTGCCTTATAAACAGGAAGCTGGTCTGCTTTTACGTTCATCGCATAGAGTGTTGTGGTCAGAGCCTGAATAGTGTAGGCACCGATTACGGAACCGATCAGGCTGAATTTACCACCACCAAGGAAGTTTCCGCCAAGCGCAACTGCAAGGATGGCATCCATTTCCAGGTTAAGACCAATGTTGTTTGCATCTGCAGAGTAGATACGGCTGGATGCCACAATACCGGCAATACCAGCCAGTACACCACAGATAACATAGGTAAGGAATTTAATCATCGTAGAATTTAATCCCACAAGACGAGCTGCCTTTCCATTGATACCAACACTTTCAATGTAAAGCCCAAGAGCAGTCTTCTTCAAAATCAGGTACACAATAACAACTGTAATGATTGCAAAGAAAATAGGTGTAGGAATCGGGCATTTTCCAATATATCCACCAGCCATCTTAAAGGAATCCACACGAATATAAGTAATCTGTCCGTTTGTGATCAGCTGAGCAATACCACGACCGGCTGTGTAAAGGATCAGAGTTGCAACCATTGGCTGAATATTCAGCTTGGAAACCAGAAATCCATTAAATGCACCACATAATGCAGATGCAAGAAGTGCTGCGATAACAGCCAGGATCACAGGATTCTGGTAATCATTTACAGAAACCTGTCCGCCGGAAAGAATCTGACAGCAGACAGCCGCTGCAACTGCCATGATCGCACCAACACTGATATCCTGTCCACCGGAAGCTGCTGTTACCAGTGTCATACCGATTGCAAGGATAACCAGCTCTGAAGCACGGTTAATAACATCAACAATGTAACCATAAAGTACACCGTTTCGGATTGATACATTAAAGAAATCCGGTGTTCTGATCACATTCAGCAAAAGTACTGCGATCAGACACACAATAGGAAGAAACAGACGTGCACTTGTTATTTTCTTTAATTTACTCTTATTCATTATTTATCGTCACCTCCGGCAATAGCTTTCATAACTCCGCTCTGGGAAAGTTCATCCTCTTCCAGCTCCCCTACCTTCTGGCCATCACGAAGAACTGCCATACGGGAGCAGGTGCGGAGCATTTCCTCAACCTCTGAGGAGATAAATGTAACTGCCATTCCCTGATCCGCAAGATCAAGAACCAGTTTCTGAATCTCTGTCTTAGTACCGATATCAATACCTCTGGTCGGCTCATCCAGAATCAGATAATCCGGATTAGTCAGAAGCCATCTTCCAAGGATAACCTTCTGCTGGTTACCACCGGACAGACTCTTAATCGGAGTTTCACGACTTGCTGTCTTAATCTGCAGTAATTTAATATACTTATCAGCAGCATCCTCCATTTCTTTCTTGCTTAATGGATGGAACATACCGCGTTTAGCCTGGAGCGCTATAATAATATTTTCTCTTACAGAAAGATCTGCAATAATACCTTCTGCCTTTCTGTCTTCCGGAAGATATGCCATACCAAGTTTCATGGCATCCAGCGGAGTATTGATCTTTACTTCTTTTCCCTTTACTTTTAAAGTTCCTGTATCAGCTTTATCCGCCCCATAAATTGCACGAACCAATTCAGAACGTCCGGAACCCAGAAGTCCGGTAAGACCAATAACCTCACCTTTATTGATGGTAATATCAAACGGTTTGATCGTTCCCTTATGAGATAATCCTTTTGCCTCGATTACAGGTTCTGCATCTGTGATTCTCTTGTCTTTATGATCGCCTTTAATATCTGCAAGATCATCAAAATCCTTACCCATCATCTTGGCAACCAGCATTACTCTCGGAAGATCTTTCGTCTCATATTCCCCAACAAGTTCACCATTACGAAGAACTGTAATCCTGTCGCAGACTGCATATACCTGCTCAAGGAAATGCGTAACAAAGATAATACCTACACCTTCGTCACGAAGTCTTCTCATAAGTACAAACAGCTTTTCAACTTCATCATCATCCAGTGAAGATGTCGGTTCATCGAGAATCAGTACCTGGCACTTCATGTCCACTGCACGGGCAATTGCGATCATCTGCTGAATCGCAATGGAACATTCATCCAGCATCTGTGTTGGCGGCACATGAATGTCCAGGCTCTCAAGAAGTTTTCCTGAGCGCTCATTCATCTGCTTCCAATCAATCATTCCCATCTTTCTCGGTTCTCTGCCAATAAAAAGGTTCTCAGCTACAGTCAGGTTGGGACAAAGGTTTACCTCCTGATATACTGTACTGATACCATTTGCCTGCGCTTCCTGAGGCGAGTGGTTAATAATGGCATTACTGTTTCCAGCCATATGAATTGTTCCACTTTCAAATTCATGTACACCGGTCAGCACCTTAATCAGTGTTGATTTACCTGCACCATTCTCCCCCATCAGTGCGTGGATTTCGCCCTTTCGAAGGGTAAAGTCCACATGGGAAAGGGCACGGACTCCTGTAAAGTTTTTGCTGATATCACGCATTTCCAATACTACATTTTGTTCCATATTCTTTCCACCTGCTTTCTATACTGGTTTACCCCTCATTTACTGAAAAGCTTCAGCAAAGCGGGTATCTGTAAATCATTTCGGCATAAAGAGAGCGTGATTCATAAATCCGGGTTTCTCCGAATTATGAACCACGCTCCGGATTATTTATATTCCTTCTATTACACTTCTATTATTTGTTGTCAAAAATTAGTATGCACGTCCGTCAATAATTTCCTGTGTGATAGGTGTTACGTCATATTCGCCCTCTTCATCAAGACTGTTTACAGCTTTAACTTTATCAACTGTATCATCTGTAGCAAAGATTTCTTCATCTACATAGTTCAGTTTTTCAACTTCTTCACCAGCTTCAAGAGCTTTGATCAGTTCTTCTGCACGTGGTCCGTGTAATGGGTTACACTCAACATCGCATGCGATCTTGCCGGCTAATGTATCTGTTAAACCAGCATTTGTTGTATCAAAAGACATAACCATGATTTCACCGTTTGCGATATCAGATCCTACTGTTTTACCAGCTGCTTCGATAGCATCGATAGCACCGAATGCTTCGTTATCGTTCTCGCAGTATACAACATTAATATTGTCATACTGTTTCAGCATGGACTCCATAACTTCCTGTCCTTTAGCCTGTGTGAATTCACCGGACTGCTGAGCAAGTAAGTTCCATCCATAGTTGTCAACACCTTCTTCAAGACCTTTGGAACGTCCAATCTGAGCTGTAGATCCGATTGTACCCTGGATATCAACGATGTTAACATCTTTTGCATCGATTCCCTTAGCTGTTGTGTATGCATTCAGCCATTCAGCTGCTTTTCTTCCTTCGAGTAAGGAGTCAGTTCCGATCCATGTTGTATATAAGCTGTCATCAGATACATCAACCATACGGTCTACGATGATTACAGGAATATCAGCATCTTTAGCTTCCTGAAGAACTGTATCCCAACCTGTCTCTGTTACAGGAGCTAAAAGAATGTAATCAACTTCCTGCTGGATGAAGTTACGGATTGCTGTTAACTGGTTTTCCTGTTTCTGCTGTGCATCGTCGAAGATTAATTCATATCCGTTCTCTTCGCTGAATGTGGATTTCATGGATTCTGTATTAGCTGTACGCCAGTCAGATTCAGCACCTACCTGTGAGAAACCAACTGTGATTGTGTCGTCCGCTGCTGCTACACCCACTGCCGGAACAACGCTCATACCGCATACCATTGTTGCTGTTAATAAAGCTGACACGATTTTTTTCTTCATTTTGTAAATCCTCCCGATTCATTTAAGATGTCTTTATTATAGTAAAAATCCAGGAAAATTCCATAGAATATTTTCCGCAAAAAGTTTATTCTTCTATCATATTTTGTTCATAATTTATACAAAGTTTATTTTTTTATTGCGGAAGTTGGATTTTTTATTGTGCATTATAAATACAGAAATAAATTATCAACTTTCTTTTATATTCACTTTGCACAATTCAGCATTAGTCGACATAATTCATACATTCCATTATTTGGCAGACCTTCGTAAGTCTCTATCAGCAGGCCATAAAACTGTTATTGGATATGAATAAACAATAAAATAATTGACTTTATCCACCTGAATACATAACAAAAGCTGCATATCTGTTAAGATTCTTAACTTCATGCAGCTTTTTCTTTGTTTATCTTGAATTGTTATCCAGGTTAATTTTTTTCGCCATATACACTTCCATAACCGTACCTTCTCCCTCTGTAGAAGAAATCTTCAGTCCATAACCCGGACCATAATAAAGTGCAATTCTCTCTGACACCGCAGCAAGTCCGAACCCGGCACGTTCACCGGTGCGAATGGCTTCCTGTACTTCATAAAGACGTTCCGGTGTCATTCCCTGACCATTGTCAGTCACTCTCAGCATCATATCATCTCCCAGATTGAATCCTTCAATAAGAATCTTACCTTTTCCACGCTTATTCTTAATTCCATGATAAAGAGCATTCTCCGCTAACGGCTGCAAAGTAAGCTTCGGCACCATCACTTCATCCAGTTCCGGCGGAATATTAATCTCAAATTCCATAATATCCCTGTATCTTGACTGCTGAATCTCCAGATAACTCAATGTGTGGCGTTTCTCTTCCGACAGCGGAATGATATCCTTCCCCTTCGAAAGCGAAGTGCGGAAAAAAACAGACAGACTTGTGATCATATCCACTGCATCCTGCTGCATACCACCCTCCACCAGCCACACAATAGTGTCCAGTGTATTATACAGAAAATGCGGATTTACCTGTGCCTGGATCAGCTGCAGCTCCGTCATATGCTGTACCTCCTGCTCCTTACGCACATTCTCAAGAAGCCCTTCAATCCTTCCTGCCATCTTTCTGGTACCGGCATCAAGCTCCTGGATTTCAACACTGTCGGCAGATACTGCATTAATAGTTTTGTACTCTCCTTTTCCAACCTTCTTAATATTATGGAGAATTTCAGAAATCGGTTTGGTAACGCTGTATGTCAGACGGAAAGAACGCCGCAGCAGAATAGCCGTAGCAACCAAAATCGCCGCACACATAGTGATGATCGTCAGACGTACATTTCCAGCCAGTTGAGACTCTATCTGCACCAGTTCCGTCGCCTCCTGATAAATATAATTCTGCATTTCTTTCTCAAAGAGCGTGGTCAGGATTTCTGTATTATTTGCCACAAATTCCTGTCGTTCCTGATAATTCTTTATCTCAAGAAGCTGATTCATCCGTTTCTTAAGATTCTCCAGATAGTTAGTCAGATATTTCAGAGAACGCAGGCTTTCCTTCTTTGATGTGGTTTTCTTCAGACTCTCCACAGTACTGATTGCCTTGTCTACCTGCTCTGTCGGCAGCCCGTCCTTACCTTTTCGCCCGATAGTCACATAATAGATATCCATATCCACTTCATCTTTAAAGCTCATATCATTATTGGAATTTCTATAGTTTGCATTATATTCCGAACTCACCGCCAGATTATTAGACAACTGATTATATTCATTTGTATAATGCCAGAAAAAAACAAGAAGCACTATGATCAGAATTGTCATAGGGATCATAGTGCTCAGAAGCATCCACTTCATCTTTGTTTCCAGCTTCTCCTGTTTCTGCTTCATGAATCAGACTTCTCCTCTCGTCTTACGATACTCACTCGGAGTCATTCCCTGAGTTTTCTTAAAAAGATAGCTGAAGTAATGCGCATCCTTATATCCCACTTCCCCTGCAATCTCACTGGAACGTTTGGAAGTACAGCGAAGCAGCTCCTTTGCCTTGTCCATGCGAAGCGAAGTCAGATACTCAATAAATGTCTGTCCCATATTCTGGCTGAAAAGCGCGCTGAAATGATTGGCACTCACATTCGCCGCATGCGCCACTCTATTCAGAGAAATCTCTTCATCCATATAATGTCCATCTATAAAATCTATTGCCTGCTTCAACACACTTCTGTTCTGACTGCCTGCATTTTCATCACGGATTGCAATGGCCCGTTTCAGGACTTCCTCTGCATATGCAACAGAAGCTTCTGTAGACTGGCTTGTCTTCTTCACAACATCATCTGTCTCTTCTCTGGACAATTCCGTATCATCATATCCAATTTTCTTAAGAAATGACAGTACAGAAAAACGCACATTCAAAACCACATAATTACGGAACACCAGTGATTCCATCGGTTCCCTGCCAATAGCATGGAAATAATCATGGACAAAACTGTCTACTTCATCTTCCAGACCACTGCTTAAAAATTTCTGAAGGATTTCCGGATTCAGGGCATTGATATTCACATTCTTAAGCTGAACAGCTTCTGTTTTTGAAGTGTCTGCTGAATTCTCCTTTACCTGCTCAAGCATATTGTAATAAAGAATATGCCCGTCATACAGATAACGGAATGCATAAGTTCTTGCAGCCGTGTGATAACTCTGCTTAATTCTGCTCAGACGGTCTGCCTCCTCGCCGACTGCCACAAACCAGTCCACATTTGCTCTGGTTTCTTCCATGATCTTCTGAATTGTTTCCACACATTCGCATGTATTCTTCTTTATCGTGTCTCGCTGCCCCTTGACCAAGATCGCATAACTGAACACCTGATGTCTGAAAAGCATCGCAACCGGATGACTGAGGAAATAATTCTCAATCTTCTTATGTACTTCTGCCTCCCAGTCTGAATATCCTTCCGACGAATTATAGCTGCTGTCTGAAGCATCCGGTGTAAAAATCAGAATATTATAAGCCTCTGCCACAATATCAAGATTCAAACGATCTGCTCTCCGATAAATCTCTTCCAGATCAAAGTCCGCTCTCACCAGAGATTCAAAGAAATCACGGCTCGCATTCCTCTCATACTCCTGCATCTCCAGTTTGAATTTCTCATAATATTCCTTCTGCGTCTTCTCATGTTCATAACGATTATGAATCTCCTCCAGACGCTCAATAAATGCATTCTTAGTAATTGGCTTCAGCAGATAATCCTCCACACCAATATTGATCGCCTGCTTCGCATAGTTAAAGTCATCATAGCCACTAAGAATCACAATCTTAATGTCCGGCAACTCCTTCTTCACCAATTTACATAATGTCAGACCATCCATAAACGGCATCTTAATATCAGTGATCAGAAGATCCGGTTTGCTCTTTAATATCAACGGCAGTGCCATCTCCCCATCAGATGCTTCTCCTGCCAGTTCAAACCCATACTGCTCCCAGGGAATCATCTTCTTAATCATCTCCCTGATCACAACTTCATCCTCTACTAAAAAAGTTTTTAACATCCCTACCACTCTCTCATACTAAAAAATCTACAGCCATCCTCTTAAATACATTATTTACGAGAACTTCTACATATCCATCATACAGGTTAACACCATAACTTTAATACATGTCGCACACTCAGGCAAGTTATTTTTTAAATGCTTCACACACTTCCTTTCACAGACGAGAAAGTTCCCCATCCGGACAGGGGATGACCGGACAGGGAACTTTCTCTGATAACTTTGGCTAAATTTTGAGTTAATATTTTTTCTTATTATTAAGTTACTTATTTTTTACAGGAAATAATTCCTCAGCTTTCGGTGCCCAATGCTCTGCATAAGCATCACACTTCGCACAGAGATGCTCCACAGACTCCGGAGACTGCAAATCTGTAGACTTCGCACCGGATTCTTCAACCATCTTACGAAGCTTCTGCGGATTCTCAAGCATCGGGCATGGACGAAGCATATTTTCATTAAACGGCTGACCGTCATGATATGCCATGAAAATCGGACTCTTCAATGCTTCCAGCAGAGTATTTTCATAAATATTTGCATTAGAATAATGGATAAATACACATGGGTCTACATCACCATTCGCATTGATATGAAGGTAACGTCTTCCTCCTGCAATACATCCTCCTACATACTGCGCATCATTCTGGAAATCCATTCCAAAAATAGCTTTTGTAGAACGATACTCTCTGATCTTGTGATACATCTTCTCACGCTGCTGTGGATTCGGCATTAATTCTACTACAGCGTCATTACCTGTCGGCATATAATGGAAAAACCATACAAATAATGCACCACAGTCAATAATGTGATCAAAAAATTCCTCGCTGCTTACACTGTCCACATTTGCAGAAGTATAACAGGTAGATACACCAAACGGAAGTTTATGAGCTTTCAGAAGTTCCATTGCATGCATAACTTTCTGATATACACCTTCTCCACGACGTCCGTCGTTTGCTTCCTCAGAACCTTCCAGGCTGATTGCCGGAACAAAGTTCTTAACACGAAGCATTTCCTGGCAGAATTCTTCGTCGATCAGTGTACCATTTGTAAAGGAAAGGAACTCGCAGTCCGGATATTTCTCGCAGATACGCATCAGGTCTTTCTTACGTACCAGCGGTTCACCACCTGTATATATGTACATATAAGTTCCCATTTTTCTGCCCTGCTCTACAATAGAACAGATGGTGTCAAAATCAAGATTCAATTTGTGACCATACTCTGCTGCCCAGCATCCTGTACAGTGCAGATTACAGGCAGAAGTTGGATCAAGAAGAATTGCCCAAGGAATATTACAATTATATTTTTGGCGTAATTTTTCTTCTTTTGGCCAGCCTGTTAAAGCTGCGTTGATGAAAAAATTAACTGCCAGTGTTTTTGTCACGTGAGGATCAACATCTTTAAAGAGTTTTCGGATATATGAGTAATAGGGATGTTCCGGATTCTCTATCGCTTCGCGAATCATTTCCCTCTGAGAAGGGAATTGACCTTGAGAAAATTTATCAGCCCAGTCCATTATCTTATTCATATTTTTGTCCGGATCTTTGTAAATATAGTTAAAGGTCTGCTCAATTCCAAGTTTTTTTAAAGTATTTGCTGCATTCATCTTAACTTCCTCCTTATGTTCCGTATTTTTTAGCCGGAAGCGATTTAACACTATTTTATTTCATATCATTTTTATGAACAATGGACAAAATAAATGACAATATCCAAAAATTGGACAAGGCAGTGATAAATGTCTAGCATTAGAGAAAGAATGAACAAAAAGAGAATGCTTTTCTGTACTTTTAAGAATCAAAATCTGTCTGATAAATTCCCTCAGGAGTGCGTATTGTTAAGAGTCCAAGATTAAATCCGTCGTCTTGAATGGTAATATGGTATTCAAAAATGACATCTTCTTCAAATTTTGATAGAAGTAGATAGGTTCCGTTTTCTTTGTCTTCAATCTGGTCACAAATATCATTATAGACATCTCTCCCGGAGATTTCTTTTGGGTAACCAGATTCCTTTATTTTTTCTTCGATTGCTTTGTAGAGTTTATTCATGTTTGTCTCACTTTCCTGTATATATTTTTTGAGTATTATAGCATAAGGGAAAACAAAAAAGATACTGTTCTTCACTATATAGTTTGAAAATGAATAAAAAATGATGTATTATTAAAAAAGTATAAAAAGCAGATATGGCAG
>OLFU01001297.1_pt1 | contig 25082 bp, 16 predicted proteins | sample 1605161 | NCBI WGS metagenome assembly OLFU01 (sample SAMEA3888914, study PRJEB22519) | human gut metagenome | biome: human gut; feature: human-associated habitat; material: faeces | place: Denmark | collected 2011
GTCGCAAGCGACCGCGCTCGGCGCGAGAATGTGCCAAGGCACATTCTTTTTCACGGGAGGACGGAGCGATGGATTCCGAGAATGCGAATAAGAGTAAGAAGAAAAAGACTTCAAACATAATACAGATCTGCATCGGCGTGCTGGCGGTTGTGCTGGCGGCACTGATTATCGTGATGATGGGAATTGTCTCCAGTATTCAGGGAACGGCGCGTGTGGTCAATTATGCGGGACTGGTGCGCGGAAAGACACAGCGTATCATTAAATTGGAAATTTCCGGTCAGCCGGAGGATGGTATGATTCAGGATATTGAGACCTTCGTCGATGGTCTGCGAAATGGCAATGGCGAACTGGGGCTGGTGCGCCTTGATGACGGGGCGTTTCAGAGTAAGATGCAGGAGTTGGAGGAGTACTTTGCCGCGCTTCACTATGAAATCCTGCGTGTCCGGGAAGTCGGCTATGAGAATACAGAGATCATTGATAAGAGCGAGCGGTTCTTTGAAATCTGTGATGAGGCGACGGGACTGGCGGAGGCGTATTCCCAGCGGAAGGCATCCTCGCTGACGGTAATTGAAAAATATATCACGATTGATATTATTGTTCTGATGCTTCTGATTGGATATGAATTTATCAAGGCGGTGCGCTTTGCGGCGATGAACCGTGCGCTGCAGAAAAAGGTGTATTTGGACAAGGCGACCGGACTTCCCAATAAGAATAAATGCGAAGAATTGCTGGATGATCCGGAACCGGCGGCAGAGAATGTGGGAGTATGCAGTTTTGACCTGAATAATCTCCGCCGAATCAACAACAGCATGGGGCATGAGGCGGGGGATGCCTATATCAGGCGGTTCGCCGTCTGCCTGCGCGCGTCCATGCCTGCGGAACAGTTCGTAGGGCGGGACGGCGGCGATGAATTTATTGCCGTTACGCATGGTCTGGATGAGGAGGCCATGCGGGAATGCCTCACCCATGTGCGGGAGGCGATGACAGAGGAGTCAAAGGGATATCCGGATACGCCGCTCAGCTATGCGGCCGGGTATGCACTTGCCAGTGATTTTCCGGGCAGTACGATGCGGGAGCTTTTCAGTTTTGCCGATAAAAATATGTATATCAACAAAAACCATGTAAAGCGCGAGGAAGCAGCAGCGGAAAAACGGCTGGATTTCCACCTGCTCAAGCTTTTAAACCGGTACGGGAGAAACTTTTCGGATTGTCTCTACTGCGACGCGCACATGGATACCTACCGGGCACTCCGTGCCAGTGCTGATTTCTTTCTGGCGTCAGACGGAAGCTATTCCGGTGCGGCGGAGCAGATAGCAGCGGAACGGGTGGCTCGTGCTGACCGCGCCCACATCCGCCAGAGCCTGCAGATTTCAGAGCTTTCCGGGAAGCTGCAGGCGAAGGGAGATCTACTCGAATTGCAGTATGACACGAACGGTCAGGGACTCTACAGCCGCCTGACGCTGATCCCGGTAGATTGGGATGAGGAAGGAAAGCTGCATCATTTCCTGCTGGCATTTGAGACGATCCGGAAAAGTTCAGAAGGGCGGGCAGATGCGAAGGAACAGCTGACGCTCTATTATGAACAGCTCAAACAGTCGATTCTGGAAAATGACAGCTATGTGGATGCACTCCTGGATCTGTCGGATATGATATATACAGTTAATTTGACAAAGGATATTCTGGAGAAGAGTGTTGTCCTGAATGGAAAAGACGAGGAATGCCGGGAGCTATTTATGGACTATCCGCTGCCGTGTTCTTACCGTGATTATTGCAGTGAATATATGAAGATGGTTACCCAGGAGACCTTGGGAAGCTATCGTCTGGCAGATGATCCGGCTAAGCTGTTGAAGCGATTTGAGGCAGGGGAGAAACATATTTCCGTGGAATACTGTATCCAGGAGGAAGATGGCACGATCTGCTGGGTACAGAAAACAGTTCTGATGACGCAGACGATCGTGTTTGATACGGAGCTTTCTTGTGAGATGCCGGTGGTTCATGCGATCATTCTTCTGCAGGATACGTCGCAGATGCACGCGCGGGATGAACAGGAGCACGCGCGCCTGCAGGCGGCATTTGATGAAATGCGGACGGCAAACCGGGCGAAAACAGATTTCTTAAGCCGCATGAGTCACGATATCCGGACACCGCTCAATGGCATTATCGGGCTTTTAAAAATCGATGAGGCACATTTTGATGATAAGGAGATGGTGATGGAAAATCACCGGAAAATGCAGGTGGCGGCGGGGCATCTGCTGTCCCTTATCAATGATGTGCTGCAGATGAGCAAGCTGGAAGAGGGAAAGATCATTCTGGCACATGATTATATTTCATTGGCAGAGATGACGCGCGATATCGTGAGCATCATCATCGAGCGCGCGGTAGATGCGGGCATTCAATGGGAGTATGATAAAAGAAAAGCGGAGATTCCGTATCCGTATATTTATGGCAGCCAGCTCCATCTGCGCCAGATTTTCCTGAATATTTATGGAAACTGCATCAAATACAATCGTCCGGGCGGAAAAATCAGTACCAGGGTGGAGGCGCAGGATGTACGGGACGGCTGGTGCGTCTATAGGTGGACGATCTCGGACACGGGAGTTGGCATGAGCCAGGAATTTCTGGATCACATCTTTGACCCGTTTGCACAGGAGAAAAATGATGCGCGTAGTGTTTACCAGGGAACTGGGCTTGGCATGACGATCGTCAAAGGGCTGATTGAACAGATGCACGGAAACATCGAGGTGACGAGTGAGGTCGGCATTGGAACGACGTTTGTGGTGGAAATTCCATTTGAGATTGCACCGCCGCCGGAGGAGTTCCCGGTTAAGGAAGCAGCGCCGTCAGGAGATATTCGCGGTTTGAAGCTGCTTTTGGCGGAGGACAATGAGTTGAATGCAGAGATCGCGGAAACACTTCTGACCGATGCGGGTGCCCATGTCACGATTGTGAAGAACGGGAAGAAGGCAGTAGACTGCTTTGAGGCGGCATCTCCGGGGACGTTTGATGCGATTCTCATGGATGTGATGATGCCAGTGATGGATGGTCTGGCTGCGACACGCGCGATCCGGGCGATTCCGCGGGCGGATGCAAGGCAGATTCCGATTCTTGCCATGACGGCAAATGCCTTTGAAGAGGATGCCAGGCAGTGCTTGGCAGCTGGGATGAATGTGCATCTGGCAAAACCATTGCAGATGGATAAGGTGCTGGCGGCGCTCATGGAGTGCTGCGGCAAAAAGAAGGATCTATAAAGTTTGAAAAGGGCGAAAAGGAACGCAGGCGGTACAGGTATGAAAGCAATCTCTATTTACACGATTACCCGAAATCAGAATACGGAATACCTTCAAAAGCTGGAACGACAGCTTTCGGGGCGGGATGTGTTTCTGAAAATACGGGAATGGGAGCTGGACAGCATGAAAGCGCTTGTTTCGGAGTTGGAGAGACATATGCAGGCGGTGTACGCACTGCGTTTTTTCTATTCGTTTCAGATTCCGAGACTGGGGAAAGAGTTTGATCTGCTTCAGATCAAGGAAGAACAAATTTTAAACCTTGAATTAAAGAGCGGACAGGTGTCGGATGAGGCGATCCGCAAGCAGCTCATACAAAACCGATATTATCTGGCGGCGCTGGGAAAGCCGATTCGTTCGTACACTTATATTAGCAGCCAGAACCGCCTGGTGCGTCTGACGAATCATGACCGCATTGTGGAGGCGGACTGGGAACAGCTCTGCCGGGATTTGCAGCAGGAGAGTGCTGATTATCCAGGCAATATCGAAGACTTGTTTCAGGCGGAGCTGTACCTGATTTCGCCGCTCACAGAGCCGGGACGGTTCTTAAAGAAAGAATATTTCCTGACATACCAGCAGAGAGATATTGAACGCCAGATTTTAAAGAAAATCCGGGCAGACCGGACGGGATATTTCTGGTTTACCGGGCTTCCGGGGACGGGAAAAACGCTGCTTTTATATGATATTGCGATGAAACTCTCCGGGCGGCAGCGGGTGTGCATGATCCACTGCGGTGAAGCGGGAAAAGAATGGAAGGTGCTGCATGAGCGGCTGCGGCGGGTGGAGTACCTGGCGGAGGATAGTGTTCAAACGGGAGCGGAAATCAGGTTTGAAGCATACAGCGCGATCTTAGTAGATGAGGCACACCTTCTGTCGCCCAATACATTGGAAATTTTGCTGGAGATCGGCAAAACGCGTCCGGTTATTTTTTCCAGTAACTGTGAGGATATGATTTCGCCGGAAGAATTGGATCTGGGTGCAATAAAGCTCTTGGGGGAGCAGCCGGGAATCCAGACATTCCACCTGACGAATCGGATCCGTGCGAATGCAGAACTTTCCTATTTTATACAAAATATGATGCACCTGCCGCACGGACGCGGAATGCGGCACTATCCCCATGTCGCGGTGGTTTATGCCAACGATGAGTCAGAAGCAGCTAATTTGCTGAATGATTACATCCGTCAGGGATATGAGTGCCAGGAATCCGATTGGCAGGAAAAACTGGAAAAGCAATCCGATTCTGCCGTAGAAATACAATCTCGCCATACGCGCGAAGTCGATCGCATGGTGCATCGGCTGGATGGGCGCTATTATTATGATGAAATGGGATATCTGCGCTCGACAGAGCGCGATGTGAGACATCTTTTTTATCAGCTCAGCGAGGCAAAAGAAGAACTGGCGCTGGTGGTGATGGGAAATGAGAAGCTGTATGGAACGCTGCTGAACTTGTTTTAAGGTGTTTTGAAGGAGAGGTTTTATATAAAATGTTGGAATGTGATCAAAAAGCATATTTCCAACATTTTTTGTCGTTCATTATGCTAAGGACAAGAAAAAAGCCTCAGGCAGACACCTGAGGCCAGTTAAACTCGATTTAGGCTCTTTCAACTAAACCGGATCTTAAGCAAGAAGTACATACATACATCTTCTGAGCTCCGCCATTAGTTTTAACCTTAACAGACTTAACGTTAGCTTTCCACATTTTGTTAGATCTTCTATGTGAATGACTCACTGCATTACCAAAATGAGCAGCTTTCTCGCAGATTGCACACTTAGCCATCGTAGCACCTCCTTAACCGATCATTGGACTTCCTATTAAAATCCATAACAAAGGTATAATAGCAGAAAATAGGAAAATATGCAAGTGAAAAACCAAAAAAAATAAAAAAAGTTTTCGACAGATGTCTATTTTCTATTTCCTTTTTAACGTGGGTGGTGTATAATATACGCGTAAGCCATGAGTCATGCGGATAAAAAAGGCTGAAAAACGGTGTTGTGCTTGCACATAAGCCGTATTTCAGACATTTTTATCCATAGGGCGAAGCCCGTGAGCGAGATGGAGCGAAGCGGAATTGAGCTGCATGACGGGGTAGAGAGACGCATATATTTCATCCCACGCGCCGACACAGGAGCCGCCTCGGCTCCGCATGTCCAGCCCGTGAAGTACTCATCCCACGCGCCGACACAGGAGCCGTCTCGGCTCCGCATGTCCAGCCCGTGAAGTACCCATCCCACGCGCCGACACAGGAGCCGCTCCGGCTCCGTATGTCCAGCCCGTAAAAAATCATGGCATAAAATTCGAATCAAACAAAAACAAGTAAAGAAACGGAGGCTGTCAATATGAAAGGACGCATCGACAATAAAATGGGTTCGATCCAGATCGATCCGGAAGTAATTGCAATGTACGCCGGAACGACAGCAGTAGAATGCTTCGGTATCGTTGGCATGGCGGCTGTCAGTATGAAAGATGGTCTGGTAAGACTGCTTAAAAGAGAAAGCCTGACACACGGCATCAACGTAGCCATCAAGGACAATGCACTCAGCATCGATTTCCACGTAATCGTGGCATACGGGGTCAGCATCTCTACCGTTGCGGACAACCTGATCGAGAGTGTAAAATATAAAGTAGAAGAGTTTACTGGCATGAAGGTTGAGAAAATCAGCATTTATGTTGAAGGCGTAAGAGTGATAGATTAAGGAGGAACAAACCCTGTGGGCATGAATTATATAGATGCCGGGATGTTAAAGAATGCATTTCTGGCTGGAGCAAAAGGCCTGGAGGCCAACAAGGAATGGATCAATGAGCTGAACGTATTTCCTGTTCCAGATGGAGATACCGGTACGAACATGACGATGACGATTCTGTCAGCCGCCAGAGAAGTGGCAGCCGTTGAAAATCCGACGATGGAGGCGCTGGCGAGAGCGATTTCCTCCGGTTCCCTGCGCGGCGCACGAGGCAATTCCGGCGTTATCCTTTCACAGCTCTTCCGCGGATTTACGAAAGAGATTAAGACGGTAGATGTCATTACGACGAGTGTTCTCTCAGACGCATTTAACCGTGCGACGGAGACCGCTTATAAGGCAGTTATGAAGCCGAAGGAAGGTACGATTCTGACTGTTGCCAAAGGAATGGCGGATAAAGCGGCAGAACTGGCACCGCAGACCGAGGACGTACTTGAATTTTCAAAGAAAGTATTGGAGCACGGCGAGTATGTTTTAAGCCAGACACCGGAGATGCTTCCGGTTCTGAAAGAGGCAGGCGTAGTGGATTCTGGCGGACAGGGTCTGATTCAGGTTATCAAGGGCTGTATTGAGGGCTTAAAAGGAAAAGTCGTGGATATCGACGCGGCAGTTACTCCGTCTGTATCGGGAAATAGAGCGGCAAAAACAGCAACAGGCGCCGGAAGCACGCAGGCAGCGGATATCCGTTTTGGTTATTGTACGGAATTTATTATCAATGCAGAAAAACCGGCGGATGAGACGACAGAGCAGGAACTGAAAGATTATCTGAGCACGATCGGCGACTCCCTGGTAGTTGTGGCAGATGATGATATTGTCAAGATTCACGTTCATACAAACAATCCAGGTCTGGCGATTCAGAAAGCACTGACCTACGGTTCCCTGTCCCGCATCAAGATTGACAATATGCGTGAGGAACATCAGGAGAAACTGATCAAAGATTCCGAACGTCTGGCGGCACAGCAGAAGGCAGAAGAGGAAGCCAAAGAGAAGAAGGAAGAACCACGCAAGAAATATGGATTTATCGCCGTATCGGTCGGAGAAGGTCTTTCTGAGATTTTCAAGGGCATCGGCGCTGACTATATCATCGAGGGCGGACAAACGATGAATCCGAGTACGGAGGATATGCTGGAAGCAATCGAAAAAGTCCATGCCGAGACAGTTTACATTCTGCCGAACAATAAAAATATTATTCTGGCGGCAGAGCAGGCAAAGAGCCTGTCAGAAGATACCAAGGTATATGTAGTTCCGTCCAAGACGGTTCCGCAGGGTATCACGGCGCTGATTAATTTTGCTCCGGATCTGACGGCGGAAGAAAATATGGAACAGATGTCCGAGGAGATGAGCCACGTTAAGACCGGTCAGATTACCTACGCAGTCCGCAATACATCGATCGATGGTATGGAGATCGCAGAGGGCGATATCATGGGGATCGGCGATAGCGGCATGCTGGCAGTTGGCAAGAATATCGAGGAGACCGCGATGGAGTCACTTCGTAAGATGGTAGATGATGAGTCTGAGCTTGTGACGATCTATTATGGTGAGGATGTCACGGAAGAGGACGCAGAGGCATTCTGTGAGAAAGCCCGTAAAGAATTTACATCCTGCGAATTTGAATGCCAGAATGGCGGGCAGCCGATTTATTATTATATGATTTCGGTAGAGTAGATTTAGGTCGTTTGAAGTGATTGAAATGCGTTAAATGAATCTGCACGATTGGCTGAGAAAATGCAGATAACGAGAAAATGAATTTTCTATGTGATGGCGCAGATAAAACATTTGACGTATAAAACAAAATAATTCATAAGTATGAAATGAGGCAGGTCAGGGGAGAGATCCCTGCGTCCTGCCTCTCTTTCATTCCAATGTATTCCCGGATTTTTTGTCCGGTAACTGTCCGCGTGGCTGATTTTCCGGAGAATATTCTGAAAAGCAGGAGGAGATAAATGGAACAGCAGAATATAACCGCTGTTAAGGGCATCGGTGAAAAGACGGCAAAGCTATTTCAAAAAATAGGCGTGGGAACGGTGGAAGAACTGCTCCATTATTATCCGCGTGCTTATGATGAGTTTAAGGAACCGCAGCCGATCGCGGAACTGAAGGAAGATACGATCGCGGCAGTCGGCGGAATCCTGGCAAAAACGGCGGATGTGGTGCGGTATGGAGCGCGCCTGCAGGTTACGACGGCTGGATTGCGGGACAGCGGAGGCACACTGGCGCTGGCATGGTACAATATGCCCTATCTGCGTGGGACGCTCAAGGCGGGGGAACGCTTTATTTTCCGTGGCCGTGTGGTAAAAAAAAGGGGAAGACTTACGATGGAGCAGCCGGAGATCTACCGCCCGGAACAGTATGCGAAAGTCGTGTCGTCTATGCAGCCGGTTTACGGACAGACGAAGGGACTTGGCAATAAGACGATCGCAAAGGCAGTCACGGAAGCCCTCACGATGCGCCAGATGGAACGGGAATATCTGCCGGCTGGTCTGCGGGAAAAGTACGGATTGGCGGAAATCAACTATGCGCTGGAGCACATCCATTTTCCAGCAAACCGGGAAGAACTGATGTTTTCCCGGAAACGTCTTGTGTTTGATGAATTTTTCATGTTCCTAATGTCAGTGCGCCTGCTCAAAGACAAAAAAGAAGATAAAAAGAGCGCATATCCATTTACGTTTTCTGGGGAAATGGCGTCGGTGGAAGAGCGCCTCCCATATGCTCTGACCGGGGCACAGAAAAAGGTAATCCGGGAGGTGTACGCCGATTTGTCCGGCGGGCATATCATGACCCGATTGATTCAGGGCGACGTTGGTTCGGGTAAGACGATTGTGGCGATTCTGGCGTTGCTGCAGGCGGCGGCAAATGGATATCAGGGGGCGCTGATGGTGCCGACGGAGGTATTGGCGCGCCAGCATTACGAGTCGATGACCGAATTGTTTGCGTCGCTGGGAATCACATATCGTCCGGTGCTTCTGACCGGTTCGATGACAGCGAAGGAAAAACGGCTTGCCAGAGAGTCGATTGAAAATCACGAGGCAGATATCGTGATTGGGACCCATGCGCTGATTCAGGAAAAAGTGGTGTACGACAATCTGGCATTGGTAATCACGGATGAACAGCACCGTTTTGGAGTGGCACAGCGGGAAATGCTGAGCAAAAAAGGCGGCGAGCCGCACGTGCTCGTCATGAGTGCGACGCCGATCCCGCGGACGCTGGCGATTATTTTATATGGGGATCTTGATATTTCCATCATCGATGAACTTCCGGCAAACCGGCAGCCGATCAAGAACTGTGTCGTGAACCGTGAATTTCGCCCGAATGCCTACCGTTTCATCGAAAATGAAGTCTGTGCCGGCCGTCAGGCATACGTCATCTGCCCGATGGTCGAGCCGAGCGAGATGCTGGAGGCAGAGAACGTCATCGATTATACCGAAGAGCTGCGCCGCGCCCTGTCCCCGTCGATCCGGGTGGAATATCTGCACGGAAAGATGAAGGGAAAAGAAAAAAATGCGATCATGGAAGCATTTGCGGCAAATGAGATTCATGTGCTGGTATCCACCACGGTCATCGAGGTCGGAATCAATGTCCCGAATGCCACCGTTATGATGATCGAAAATGCCGAGCGTTTCGGTCTGGCGCAGCTCCATCAGCTCCGCGGGCGCGTCGGTCGAGGAAAAGACCAGTCCTACTGCATCATGGTCAACGCCTCCGGCGAAGAAGACGCCGGAAAGCGGCTGGATATTCTCAATAAGTCAAATGACGGCTTCTACATCGCCTCCGAAGACTTAAAACTGCGCGGTCCCGGCGACCTCTTCGGCGTCCGCCAGAGCGGTGATCTCGAATTCCATTTAGCAGATATATTTGCAGATGCAGATATATTGAAGGCAGTTTCGGATGAAGTGAAGAAATTAATGGATAAAGATCCGCTGTTGGAGGCGGAGGAGAATCAGGAGCTGAAACGGAAGATGAATGGATATTTAGAGAGAGGATGGGAGAAGGTGAATTTGTAAAAATTAAAATTTATTGTAAATTATATTGGAGTTTGAATTAAATTGTAAAATATTGCATTTAAAAATATGGAGAACAATCAACATACATGATACAATAATATAAATTTCAAGAGGATTTACATGAAAAAACGATTAGTATAACAAAATCCTTTTGCAATAGTTTGAGTTTGATACTCTATTTAAGTGTACATTACGAAGAAGGAGAAGATAAAAATGGGATTATCAGAAATGACAAATTTTATAATAATTGTTTTGCTTTTGGTAATTATTGTATTACAAATTATAGGACATAAAAAAACAGACATTAGCGAAATAATATCCGTGCTGAAACGTACTGCTGAAGAACAGCGTAAAGAAGTGCAACAGCAAATTTCAAATGGGGCAACAGAACAGTTCGAACGTTTTGGAGTTATTCAGCGAAGCATTCAAGGAACGCTGTCTGAGAATCGAAAGGAGGTTAATAGACAACTTAAGGAATTCGAACAACAGATGGAAAGTAAATTGGAAACTATTCAAAATGTTGGAATGAAAAGTAACGAACAGATTGGAAGAAAAGTAACAACTGCTTTGCAAGATAACCGTAAAGAGCAGAATGATCAGCTTCATGAGTTCGGTGAACAAGTAAATAACCGCCTTTTATTTATACAACGTGCGAATGCTGATAACATTGAAAAGATTAATTCTACTCTCGAAAATAAAGTAAAGGAATTGCAGGAGAGCAATGAAAAAAGATTGGAGCAAATGCAAGGTGTGGTAGATGAAAAGTTACAGAAAACACTTGAAACTCGCCTTTCTCAGTCCTTTGAGTTAGTAAGCAAACAACTTGAAAGCGTAGGTCAAGGATTGGGGGAGATGAGGGCTCTTGCTGCGGATGCTAAGTCGTTGAAAAATGCGCTTATAAATGTGAAGGAACGTGGTACATATGGAGAAATTCGCTTGGAAAAATTGCTTTCTGATATTTTAGCGCCAAATCAATATGAAACAAATGTGGAAATTGCAAGCGGAAAACGAGTAGAGTTTGCTATAAAACTTCCTGGAAATGGAGATAGCCCACTGTTCTTACCAATCGATAGTAAATTTCCTATTGAAGATTATAATAGGCTACTTGATGCAGAGGATAAAACTTCGATAGATGAAGCAAGACGTTCGCTTACAGCCAAGATTCGAATTTTTGCTAAAGATATTCATGATAAATATATTGTACCACCAAAAACTACAGATTTTGCACTTATGTTTTTGCCGACAGAAGGGTTATATGCAGAAGTAGTCCAGAATGTAGCATTATTTGAAGAATTGCGTGATAAATATAAAATCACACCAGTAGGTGCAACAACGCTTTCTGCATTTCTTGCGTCTTTGCAAATGGGCTTTAAGACACTTGCGATTGAGCAACGTTCACAGGAAGTATGGGATACTCTTCGCGCTGTAAAATCTGAATTTCAAAAATTTGGCGATATGCTTGATAAAGCTCAAAAACAGCTTCAGACGGCTGATAAAACACTTACTGAAATTGTTGGCAGACGCACTAAAGCAATCAATCGTACTTTGCGTGGAGTGGAAGAATTGACAGAAACAGATTCGCCTATGTTTAGCAAATTAGAAGATACGGTTGATGAATAAATGCATTAAGATGAAGATGGAAAGAGGATTTATATAAGTTCAGTGAAAGTAAAATCCCACATGGGGACAAAAATTTCTATTTTGTCTCCGTGTGGGATAAAATTTTAATTTGATTTTTTAGGCGAAACAATTTAACTTTTCAACCAGATATCTATGAATCTGATTCAGCAGGATCAAATCCCACAGCTCTTACATCTGTCCCTCGTTATACCGCTTAATCAGCTTCTGGATCTTCGCAGTCGGTGTCAGTGCGTTCTCCAGAGATACGTTATGGTTCAGGGAGTTGATGATTGCAGCGATAAACTTGCTCATATCTGCTTCTACATACCAGTCACGTTTAAGAAGTTCTGGCGTGTGGTAGTTTAAGTTGGTGGTTACGACGCAGTCGAGGTAACCTTTTGCGAAAAATTCGTCGAATTTCTCAAGTCCGTTGGTGAACAGACCGAAGGTAGCGCATACAACGACGCGTTTTGCCTTGCGCTCTTTGAGGGCGCGGCAGGTGTCCAGCATGCTCTCGCCGGAGGAGATCATGTCATCGATGATGAGAACGGTCTTTCCTTCAACGGAAGAACCTAAGAACTCATGGGCAACGATCGGGTTACGTCCATTGACAACACGGGAGTAATCGCGGCGTTTGTAGAACATACCCATGTCAACACCCAGGTTGTTTGCCAGATATACGGCGCGGGACATAGCGCCCTCGTCCGGGCTGATAACCATCAGGTTGTCCTTGTCGATCTTTAAGGTTTTGTCATGGTTCAGTAATGCCTTGATAAACTGGTAGGTCGGCATGAAATTATCAAAACCGCTTAACGGAATGGAGTTCTGTACACGCGGGTCATGTGCATCGAAAGTAATGATGTTGCTTACGCCCATCTGAATCAGTTCTTCGAGCATCATCGCACAGTCAAGGGATTCACGACCGCTGCGCTTGTGCTGGCGTCCTTCATATAAGAACGGCATGATAACATTGACACGATGTGCGGTAGCAATGGATGCGCCGATGATACGTTTTAAATCCTGATAATGGTCGTCCGGGGACATATGATTGGTAAATCCGCTCATTTTGTAGGTCAGGCTGTAGTTGGTTACATCGACCATGGCGTAAATATCGGTACCACGGACAGACTCATTGACGATGCCTTTTGCTTCACCGCTTCCGAAACGCGGGCACGCGCAGTCAAGCATGTAGGAATCAGCATCATAGCCGCGGTACTGTAAATTTTCCTGACGCTTTTTCAGGACTTCAATATCGTTGCGGCGGAAATTGATAATGTGGGAGTTGACTTTCTCAGCCAGATCCCGGCAGCTCTCCAGTGCGGCAATTTTAAGCGGCGCAACCGGAAGCGTGTCATTAAACACGTAGTCATTCGACATGATTATACCTCCAAACAGTGTAGGTCCTTCGATGCATGCGGGCAGAGCGTACAAGTTTGTCTGCCATTTGCAGGACATAATACAACTATTTTATACCATTTTACGATAAGAAACGTCAATAGCAAATGAGAAAATTACAAAAAAAATTCGCATCTGCGAATCAGAAGCACAACTTTACAAAAAAGCTGATTACTGTTAATATAATACTGGATTCTTAGGGTTTAAAAATATTTGAAATGAGGATTTTATAAATGAAAAAAGGTCATCTGATAAAATCGGTCGATCCGGGCTCGATTGCGGAGGAAATGGAGCTGGAGCCGGGGGACGTCCTTCTGACGATCGATGGAGATGAGATAGAGGATATTTTTGATTATGAATATAAGATAAACAGTGAGGAGATTACTCTGCTGGTCCGCAAGAAGAACGGCGAGGAGTGGGAACTGGATATCGTAAATGAGTATCAGGATTTGGGGATTACCTTTGAAAATGGTCTGATGAGCGATTATCGTTCCTGCAGGAATAAGTGCATCTTCTGTTTCATCGACCAGATGCCGCCGGGCATGCGTGAGACACTGTATTTTAAGGACGATGATTCCAGACTTTCGTTCCTGCAGGGCAACTATATCACGCTGACGAATATGAAGGATAAGGATATTGAGCGGATTATCCGGTTTAAGCTGGCGCCGATCAATATTTCAGTACAGACGACAAATCCGGAGCTGCGCTGCAAGATGCTTCATAACCGCTTTGCCGGTGAGGCACTCCAGAAAATCGACCGCCTGTATGAGGCGGATATCCCGATGAATGGTCAGATCGTTTTATGCCGGGGCGTCAATGACGGGGCGGAGTTAGACCGTTCGATCCGTGATCTGACGAAATACATTCCGGCGATGCAGAGTGTTTCGGTCGTGCCGGTCGGTCTCTCGAAGTACCGCGATGGTCTGTATCCGCTTGAGCCGTTTACACCGGAGCAGTTGGGCGATACCATTGATTTGATAGAGAAATGGCAGAAGAAGATCTATGCGGAACACGGTATTCACTTCATTCACGCCAGCGATGAGTTTTACATGGGCGCCGGGCGCCCGCTTCCGGAAGCGGATCGCTATGATGGCTATATCCAGCTGGAAAATGGGGTCGGCATGATTCGCCTGATGGAGGAGGAGATAGCCGAGGCGCTGGAGCAGCTGCATCCGGGAGAGGCTGGCGAGGTGTGCCCGGAGGAGATTTCGATTGCAACGGGACGGCTGGCTGCCCCGTATATTGAGCAGTATGTAGAGCGCGTGTGCCGCCAGTTCCCGGGGAAAAAGGTACATGTATATGCGATCCGCAATGACTTCTTTGGTGAGCGGATCACGGTGGCGGGGCTGATCACGGCAAAGGATCTGATTGCACAGTTAAAGGAACAGCCGCTTGGCAGCCGCCTGCTGCTTCCAAGCGCCATGTTCCGAAGCGGCGAGGAGACATTTCTGGATGATCTGACCCGCACGGATGTACAAAATGCTTTACAAGTTCCGGTGGATATTGTAAAATCAAGCGGACGTGATTTTGTGGAAGCAATTCTGGCTCCTGTGAAGGAGGAAAGCTCCAGGCATGGCGAGTATGAGCCGGATCCGGAGGAATTTGCCGCTCAGATGGATGATAACTGGCAGGAAGAAGATCTGGATGGCGTACAGGTGTACGCATATGAGCCGGAAGACCTGGATTAGGATGCCCCGGACGAAGTCGTTTGTTTTGAAGAGGAAGACTCAGATCTGGAGGATGAGAAAGAAACGTGGTGGCTGGAAATACAGTGGAAAACGTGCTTTCGGACACACAGAAAGAAAGCGTCTGGATGTGAAATGCATCACAATGAAAGAAACAAGTAACTGGACAATAAAAATAGCAGCTGTGGATTTACAAACCAGCTGCGGAGCATGAAAATAAATGGAGGCATAAATATGAAAAAGAAACCGGTGGTGGCGGTCGTTGGACGTCCAAACGTGGGAAAATCCACCCTTTTCAACGTCCTTGCGGGCGATATGATTTCGATTGTAAAAGATACTCCAGGTGTAACGCGTGACCGTATTTACGCGGACTGTACCTGGTTAGACCATGCTTTTACCCTGATCGATACTGGCGGTATCGAGCCGGATACGAAGGATATTATCCTGTCCCAGATGCGTGAGCAGGCGGAGATCGCGATCGCGACGGCGGATGTGATCCTGTTTATCGTAGATGTGCGTCAGGGCATGACCGATTCGGATTCCAAGGTGGCGGATATGCTGCGTAAATCGAGAAAACCGGTTGTTCTGGCGGTCAATAAAGTAGACAATCCGGCGAAATTTGGCAATGACGTCTATGAGTTCTACAACCTCGGTATCGGTGATCCGGTAGCGATCTCGGCAGCCTCCCGTCTGGGACTGGGCGATCTGCTGGATGAAGTCGTGGCACATTTCCCGGAGGGAAGCGGTGACGAGGAAGAGGATGACCGTCCGAGAGTGGCGATTGTCGGAAAACCAAACGTAGGTAAATCTTCTATTATAAATAAGCTTCTGGGCGAGAACCGCGTTATCGTATCGGATATCGCCGGTACGACCCGCGATGCAGTCGATACAGAGATTGTCCGCAACGGTACCGAATATGTCTTTATCGATACGGCAGGTCTGCGCCGCAAGAGCAAGATCAAGGAGGAGCTGGAGCGCTACAGCATCATCCGTACCGTAACGGCGGTTGAGAGAGCTGATGTGGTTCTGATGGTCATCGACGCGAAAGAGGGAGTAACCGAGCAGGATGCAAAGATTGCCGGTATCGCACATGAGCGTGGAAAAGGTATTATCATCGTGGTAAATAAATGGGATGCGATCGATAAGACCGATAAGACTATTTATGAGTACACCAATAAGATTAAGACCGTTCTGTCCTTTATTCCGTATGCGGAGTTCGTGTTCGTATCCGCACTGACCGGACAGCGTATGAATAAGCTGTTTGAGATGATCGACATGGTGCGCGAAAATCAGACACTGCGTATTGCAACCGGCGTTCTCAATGAGATCCTGGCAGAGGCAGTGGCACTGCAGCAGCCGCCGTCTGACAAGGGCAAGCGTTTAAAGCTCTACTATATGACACAGGTAGCGGTCAAACCGCCGACATTCGTTGTGTTTGTCAATGATAAGGAACTGATGCATTTCTCATATACACGGTATCTCGAGAACAAGATCCGTGACGCATTCGGATTCAAGGGAACTTCCTTAAAATTCCTGATCCGCGAGAGAAAGGGGAAGGATCAATAATGGAACGTCTCATCTGTATTGTGATTGGCTATATCTTTGGTCTGATCCAGTCCGGCTATCTGTATGGAAAGGCGAATCATATGGATATCCGCCAGTATGGCAGCGGAAATGCCGGTTCTACGAACGTCCTGCGTGTGATGGGAAAGAAAGCGGGCGCGATCGTATTTTTAGGGGACTTTTTCAAGGCGGTGTTTGCAATGGCAGTCTGCCGTCTGCTGTTTAAGGGAAATGCGGACGTGGATCTTCTTGCACTGTATGCGGGTCTGGGAGTCACACTCGGTCACAATTTCCCGTTTTACCTGAAATTCAAGGGCGGCAAGGGAATTGCCTGCATGGCGGGTATCATGACAGCGATGGATCTGCGGATTACGCTGACCTGTTTCGTGATTTTCTCCGTGACGGTGTTCCTGACCCGCTATGTATCGCTTGGTTCGATTCTTGTGTCGATCACCTTTTTTGCAGAGCTTGTGATCTTTGAGAGTATGGGTTCCTACCGGGTAAGCACGCCGAACCGCATCCAGTTCTATGCACTGGGCGCGATTCTGATGTGCATGGCGATCTGGCGCCATCGGAGCAATATTGGGCGTCTGTTGTCCGGCACAGAAAACAAACTGGGCGCGAAGAAATCATGAAAGAAGTTTAACAACACTTTACATAGTTGCCATAAGGTAATTGTTCACAGGTGGGCACTTTTGGAACCGAAAGTGCCGTAAGAAAACGTGGTGGCAGCAGGAATTTGCCGTATTTAAATGCGAAGCCACGGCAAATTCCGTTACTGGGCACGTATGCATGAACAGTAACGTCATAAGTAGTGGGAATGTATAAAAATTTCCAAATAACATTGACCTGTAGAGAGAAGAAGAGAGAAAAGCAGGTCGGGAGGTATCAGGATGGCAGCAGTAGGAATTATCGGAGCCGGAACCTGGGGCACAGCCCTGGCGGTGCTTCTGAACAATAATGGGCAGGATGTGACAATCTGGTCCGCATTTGATACAGAGATCCAGGAAATGAGCCGCACCAGACGGCACAAAAATCTGCCGGAGGTTGTACTTCCGGATCAGATCCAGATGACAGCTGATCTGCGCACCGCGATGGCGGAGAAGGATATGCTGATTATGGCGGTTCCGTCCGTCTATGTCCGCAGTACGGCGGCGAAGATGAAGGAATACCTGCGTTACGGTCAGATTGTCGTGAATGTGGCGAAGGGAATCGAGGAGCAGAGTCTTATGACGATGTCACAGGTCATCGAGGAGGAACTTCCGCTGGCGGAGGTAGCCGTCCTTTCCGGACCGAGCCATGCCGAGGAGGTGAGCCGGGGACTTCCGACTACCTGTGTGGCAGCGGCGCACCGCAAAAAGACTGCCGAGTTCATGCAGAGTGTGTTCATGAGTCCGGTGTTCCGCATTTACACCAGCCCGGACATGCTGGGCGTCGAGATTGGTGCGGCTCTTAAAAATGTCATTGCGCTGGCAGCCGGTACAGCGGATGGGCTGGGATGCGGCGATAACACGAAGGCGGCGCTGATCACCCGCGGAATTGCGGAGATTGCCCGTCTGGGTATTGCAATGGGCGGAAAACAGCAGACTTTCTACGGATTATCCGGCATCGGTGATTTGATCGTAACCTGTGCGAGCATGCACAGCCGTAACCGCCGGGCGGGTATCCTGATTGGAAAGGGATACACGATGGATGAGGCGATGAAGGAAGTGCAGATGGTTGTCGAGGGCGTTTATTCTGCGAAAGCCGGTCTTCTGCTGGCACAGAAATACGGCTGCGATATGCCGATCGTTTCCCAGGTCAATCAGGTGCTGTTTGACGGAAAATCTCCGAAAGAGGCGCTGGCGGATCTGATGATGCGCGATCCGCGGATCGAATCGAGTGATCTTCCGTGGGAAGGATAATTCAGGCGGCAGCCGTTTTTCTGAATTTGAGTGATAAAATTCGGAAAAAATAGCAATGAGATCTACTATGTTTTCCTGGAAAATGCAGGTGTCTGTGTCAGACGGACAAAACTTGTGAAAAGTGTTTACTATAACCCGTAAGAATATCTAATATAACTACAAGATCTGGAAAAGAGAGAATTTAGCGCAAAAAGTTGAAAATCCGCTAAATTCCCTCTTTTTTAGGTGGTTTTTGTATTGACAATTAGAGGGGTAAAATTTATAATTGCCTCATTCAAATAGTTGCTGTATTCCATTGCAGCATAGAATTGGAGGAGAATATTATGAAAAAAAGAGTAGTTAGTCTTGGACTTGCGGCCATGATGGCGATGTCTATGACCGCTTGCGGTGGCTCTGGAAATGCGAGCACTTCTGAATCAGCAGCAGAAGACGCACAGGGCGCAGAGGGAGCTGACGGCGAAGTATTTAAAATTGGCGGTATCGGACCGATCACCGGTGCGGCTGGCGCTTACGGCGCGGCTGTAAAGAATGGTACTGAGCTGGCAATCAATGAGATCAACGAGGCTGGCGGTATCAATGGTTACCAGGTAGCGTTCAACTTCCAGGATGATGAGAATGATCCGGAGAAGGCGATCAACGCATACAATACCTTAAAAGACTGGAACATGCAGATGCTTCTTGGTACCGTTACTTCCAAGCCGTGTATCGCAGTTGTAGCAGAGACAGCAGCAGATAACCTGTTCCAGCTGACTCCGTCCGGATCTGCTGTTGAGAGTATTTCCGGCGACAACGCATTCCGCGTATGCTATTCTGATCCGGATCAGGGACGTGCATCCGCTCAGTACATCGGCGAGCACAAACTGGCAACCAAGATCGCTATCATCTACGACAGCTCCAGCGAGTACTCCGATGGTATCCGCGAGTCCTTCGTAGCAGAGGCCCCGAATCAGGGTCTGGAGGTAGTAGCCAGCGAGGCATTTACATCTGATAACAATACCGATTTCTCCGTACAGCTTGATAAAGCAAAAGAGTCCGGCGCTGATCTGGTATTCCTGCCGATCTACTATCAGGAGGCATCTGTTATCCTGAAACAGGCAAACGATAAAGATTTCCATCCGCAGTTCTTCGGCTGTGATGGTATGGACGGTATCCTGAGCGTTGATGGCTTTGATAAGTCCTTAGCAGAAGGTCTGATGCTTCTGACTCCGTTCTCCGTAGACGAGGAGTCCAGCCAGGACTTCGTAACTGCTTACCGTGATGCTTACGGCATCGACCCGCTTCAGTTCGCAGCAGATGCTTACGACGGCGTATATGCAATTAAGGCAGCTGCAGAGAAGGCAGAGATCACACCGGATATGAGCACTTCCGATATCTGCGATGCACTGAAAACAGCTATGACTGAGATCCAGATCGATGGTCTGACCGGTACAGAGATGCACTGGACGGCAGAAGGCGAGCCGCAGAAAGCGCCGAAAGCTGTAGAGATCAAAGACGGCAAATATGAGATGATGCAGTAATTAAAAATTTAAAAACTGCAGAACCGTTGTGGCTATATGTATGTAGCTCTGATGGGACTGTTACTGGATGTCCGGCGGCACAGATGGCTGCCGGGCATTTAGTAACAGCTTTCTTTTTAAAACGGTTCACTGCACATGCTTGCCTGCGACGGCGACCGGGTGTTTGCTTTCTGCGGACTGCGAGACGGTCATGTTTGTTCTACTAAATTCGGTCACAGGTAAACATGTGCAGCGAAATGCGTGTACAGGGAAATGCGAAAACGTAGAAACAAAGAGGTAGGTGTATACATATGAGTTTTCTTTCTTATTTAATCAATGGCATCAGTCTGGGAAGTGTCTATGCGATCATTGCACTGGGCTACACCATGGTTTATGGCATCGCGCGTATGCTGAACTTCGCACACGGCGATATCATCATGGTAGGCGGTTTCACAGTGTTTACGATTGTCACAACGATGGGCGGTTCTCCGGTTGTGGGTATTCTGGCTTCGGTGGTTGTGTGTACAGTGCTGGGCGTTACGATCGAGCGAGTTGCATACAGACCGTTGCGTGACGCGTCCCCGCTGGCAGTTCTGATCACCGCGATCGGTGTCAGTTATCTGCTCCAGAACGTGGCGCTTCTGATTTTTGGTTCCAATGCGAGACAGTTTACATCAGTTATTACTGTACCGGCATTAAAGCTGGCTGGCGGCAAGCTTTCGATCTCCAGTGTCACGATCGTGACGATTTTAAGCTGTATCGTGATTATGGCTGCCCTGATGACATCTGTGATTGATAACTCTACAAAAGTGGCAGAATATATTCAGGTGTGCCGTCAGATGGGGATTGCCGTGCTGCCGCCAAATGTCAATGACGGATATGCGGGATTTTCCGTGTCCGGCAAAGATATCCGCTATGGACTGTCTGCCATCAAGAGTATCGGCCGTCCGGTGATCGATGCACTGGTACAGGAGCGCACGGAGAATGGGCGTTTTAAATCCCTGAAGGATTTTATTGATCGTATGAGCGGCAGGGAGATGAACCGTCGTGCCGTGGAAAACTTCATCAAGGGCGGAGCATTTGACGATCTGGGTGGCACGCGCAAGCAGTTTATGCAGGTGTACGGAAAGCTGATGGATCAGATTACCAATGACCGCAAGACCACGATGGCAGGACAAATGTCCCTCTTTGACATGGTGGCACCGGAGGAGAAGAAGCAGTTCGAGATCCGTTTGCCGGACTGCGGCGAATTTTCCAGGGAAGAGATGCTTGCCATGGAGAAAGAAGTGCTTGGTATTTATGTCAGTGGTCATCCACTGCAGGAATATGAAGCAAAATGGCGGAAAAATATTACAAAGACCACCGGAGATTTTGTCCTGGATGAAGAAAGTGGAACTGCCAGAGGTATCACAGATGATGAGAAAGCCATGATCGGCGGTATCATTACGGCAAAAAACGTGAAGTATACAAAACAGAACAAAGCGATGGCATTTCTGACGGTCGAGGATCTGTACGGAAGTGTCGAAGTCATTGTATTTCCGCGGGAGTATGAACGGTATCATCTGCTGATGCAGGAAGAGCAGAAAGTGTTTATCCGTGGCCGGGTGTCTGCGGAAGAGGATAAAAACGGCAAACTGATCTGTGAAAAAATCTATTCTTTTGATGATGCGAGACGGGAATTGTGGATCCAGTTTGCAGACCGGGAGACTTTTGAACAGCAGGAAAACGAAACCCTGGCATTGTTATCCGGGTCAGATGGACAGGATCAGGTAGTGATTTACCTGGCAAAAGAGCATGCCATGAAACGGCTCGGGGCAAATATGACCGTTTTTGCAAATAATGAGCTTGTAAATGAATTAAATAAAAAACTTGGTGAAAAAAATATCAAAGTTTTGGAAAAGTCCATTGAAAAAATGTAAAAAAAAGATTAGAATAGTAGCAACATGAGGAAAAATGAAAATGATACAGGTATAGGAGGTTTTGTCATGGCTAAGGAAATACAGACAATTGGTGTGTTAACAAGCGGTGGAGATGCACCGGGTATGAATGCAGCTATCCGTGCGGTAGTGCGTCAGGCAATCTCAAAGGGAAAAAAAGTAAAGGGTATAAGAAGAGGGTATACAGGATTAATTGCTGAAGATATCGTAGATATGGAAGCAAAAGATGTATCCGATATCATTCAGAGAGGTGGTACGATACTTCAGACAGCAAGATGTCCGGAATTCCGTACAGAAGAAGGACAGAAGCTTGGTGCTGAAATGTGTAGAAAGCACGGGATCGAAGGAATCATCGTAATCGGTGGTGACGGTTCTTTCCGTGGAGCTCAGAAACTGGCTGCACAGGGAATCAACACGATCGGTATTCCGGGAACGATCGATCTGGATATTTCCTGTACTGATTATACCATTGGTTTTGATACAGCTGTTAATACAGCAATGGAAGCCATTGACAAAATCCGTGATACAGCATCTTCCCATGAGCGCTGCAGTATTATCGAGGTAATGGGACGTGATGCAGGATATATCGCATTATGGTGTGGTCTTGCAAACGGTGCTGAGCAGGTACTGATTCCGGAGAAATATGATTTCGACGAGCAGAAGATCGTAAACAATATCATTGCAAACCGGAAACGTGGCAAGAGACATTACATCATCATCAATGCTGAGGGTATCGGACATTCCACATCTCTGGCAAGACGTATTGAGGCTGCAACCGGAATGGAGACAAGAGCAACCATCCTTGGTCACATGCAGCGTGGCGGAAGCCCGACATGTAAAGACCGTGTCTATGCATCTACTATGGGTGCTTATGCCGTAGATCTGCTCTGCGAAGGCAAAAGCAACCGTATCGTTGCCTACAAAGATGGTAAATTCGTAGATTTTGATGTGGATGAAGCACTGGCTATGGAGAAACATATCTCTGATTATCAGTTTAACGTAGGAAAGAACCTGTCAATCTAAGGTTCGCTTGTGAATGGCAGGGTTGAACGGTAAATAAGAACAGAAAAAAGCAGTTTGCACGGAAAGGTGTAAATTGCTTTTTTTGTGCATAGCAAGTATAATAAAAAAGATGTTGGGGTAAAAAGATGCCATACGAATTGTTCCGTACTTCGTACTCCCACAATTCTAAAAAATAAAAGATATCATTTAAGAAAAGGAACTTCATATGATAACAAGTACAGCAAATGCACAGGTGAAAGCCCTGAGCAAACTGATAAAAAATGCAAGAGCAAGACGGCAGCAGCAACTGTATGTGGTGGAAGGGATCCGGATGTTCCGGGAGACACCGAAAGAGCGGATCGGGAAAGTGTACGTTTCCGAATCTTTTGCAAAAGATCCGGCACATGAAGGTGTTTTTGAAGGAACCGACTGGGAGATGTTGTCAGATTCCGTATTTGCTGCGGTGTCTGATACAAAAACGCCTCAGGGAGTGCTCTGTCTTGTGAAAATGAAAGAAAACCGGCTGGAAGATATGCTGGAGGATACAGACGGTGTTTGGCTGGTGCTGGAAAATGTCCAGGATCCTGGAAATCTCGGAACGATGTTCCGGACCGGGGAAGGTGCCGGAATTTCCGGTGTGATCATGGACAAGTGTACCGTGGATATTTACAATCCTAAGACGATCCGTTCCACCATGGGGAGCATTTTCCGGGTACCGTTTTATATTACGGAGGATCTGCATGGGACGCTTGGTCAGCTGCAGGAAAAGGGCATCCGTGTCTATGCGGCACATCTGGAGGGCAGTGTATGCTATGATGAACCGGATTACACGGGAGGAACCGCATTCCTGATCGGAAATGAAGGAAACGGGCTGACAGCGGAGACTGCAAAACTGGCGGATACCTATATCCGGATTCCGATGGGTGGACAGCTGGAGTCACTGAATGCAGCCATGGCAGCAGGTATTCTGATGTATGAAGCAAGCAGACAAAGAAGAGGGTAAGAATATGTTTCGTTTATGGGCAAAAGAATTTAAAGACAACCGGATGCTGCGGGATACGACGATCTGTGATGACAGCGATGAGACCCGCACGCACAAAGTATTTCATGCACTGGAAGAAGTATGTTACGTGTTTGATCTGGGAAAACCGATCTGGCTGGAACACAATATTGATGAGTTTAAACGTCATGCAAAAGCTCGTTTTTACCAGGATAGTTTTATTGAACAGATTGATTTTGATTTTCTTGAGATTCAGGTGATTGAGGAGGATTGATATGACGGATGGAGCAACACGCAGAATAGAACTGATGAATCGTTTAAAACAGGAAAACCGTCCATTGTCCGGAACGGAACTGGCAAAGGAGTTTGGCGTGAGCCGCCAGGTGATCGTGCAGGACATCGCACTGTTGCGTGCGACCAACCGCAATATCCTGAGCACAAATAAAGGATATGTGCTGTATGATCCGGAGCACGGTCAGAATCTGTGCCGGAGAATTTTTGCAGTGAACCATACCGACGCACAGATGCAGGAGGAACTATATCTGATGGTTGATTGCGGCGGTTATGTCTGTGACGTGATCGTAGAGCATGAGATCTACGGACAGCTCAGTGCGGATCTGATTCTGAAAAACCGCCGGGATGTGGATGAGTTTATCCGGAAAATTGGTGAGACAGCGGATCTGCCATTAAAGGTCCTCACCGGCAACAGTCATCTCCATACGGTGGAAGCTGATTCTGAAAAAATACTGGATGAGATCGAGACTCGGCTGGCAGAAAAAGGATTTCTTAAAAATAAATAAAGAAAGCGCGCAAACAGACAAAAATCATAGAAAAATATGATACAATGAATAAGACGGCCAACCGATGTACTTTATATGAGGGACAGAAAGAAGGTCTGCCAAGTGAAATTCAGGAGGTTTTTTAGGATAGATGGCAGAAGAGACAGCGGAACGAGGGGAAAATGCCTATGACTGGCAAAGTTTGATGTTTTTATATAATGCGGCGATCAAGGAAGTCCGGACAAAGCTGGATATCATGAATGATGAATTTCAATACATTCACCAGTACAATCCAATTGAATATATCAAATCCCGCATAAAAACGCCGAACAGCATTGCAAAAAAATTAAGCCGGCACGGGCTGGAAAATACCATGGAAAACATGGTGGAGCATATCAATGATATTGCAGGTGTGCGTATCGTGTGCTCCTTTACATCCGATATCTATCGTCTGGCAGAGATGATTGGAAAGCAGAAAGAATTTACGATTCTTTATATCAAAGATTATATGAAGCATCCAAAGGAGAGCGGATACCGCAGCTATCACATGCTGATTACGGTTCCGATACAGACCACCAACGGGATCAATCCGACGAAAGTAGAGATTCAGATCAGGACCATTGCCATGGATTTCTGGGCAAGCCTGGAGCATAAGATTTATTATAAGTTCGAGGGAA